>JAABUN010003268.1_pt1 | contig 25646 bp, 15 predicted proteins | sample 5559311 | NCBI WGS metagenome assembly JAABUN01 (sample SAMN10711877, study PRJNA513370) | rock metagenome | isolation source: Antarctica rocks | place: Antarctica: Victoria Land, Siegfried Peak sud
TGGAGGCGGCGAATATTCTCGCGCTCAATCTGATGCACGACATTGTGACGGGAAAATGCGATGCCGAAAAGGGGCGTGAAATCTACGCCGAAACCACCGGAAAATTTTTAATGAATCAGCCCGCGCCGTATGCTGAAGCACTGCAATTTGATTTACAACACGGCAACACCGAAGATAACGACCAGGCAAAATTAATTGAACCGTTAAACCAGGCGGTTGAAAAAGTCAAAGAAATAATCGGCGACAAATAAAGCCCTTAACGGTTTTATCAACGGTTTGGAGTTTGTGTCTTCAGTTTGGGTTTATCGAATTAAAATCACGCTTGAAGCGCAAACTCCGAACACGTAAATCAAAGGTTGCCGAGTTTAATTATGAGCAGAGAAAATACCGGGCAGGAATTTTCCAATCATCAGGCTTGCGAAACGCTAACCGGCATTACCCTCGAACATCTGCCGCCGGACGGAACGCTGGGACATCTGCGAACTTATCACAAAGGAAAAAACGTTTGGGAGCCTGACGATGCCGCAGACCGCATTTACTTTTTGAAAAAAGGGCAAGTCGCCGTGATGACGAGCGATGTCGAAGGACACGAAATTATTATCAACGTGATTAAGGTCGGCGAGCCATTCGGCGAATTATGTTTTTGCTCGGAGGAAAAAGGGCTTCGGATGACGACCGCCCGTGCCGTCATTGCGAGCGAAGCGGTGGAAATCAGTTACAAAAAGTTTATGAAGTATCTTCAATCCGATGCAAAGGCTCTGCACTCGTTTGTGATTACCTTTTGCCGACGGCTCAGCGATGCCGAACGCCGCAACGAAGTATTAGCGCATCGCGGTGCCGAAGACCGTTTGGGCAAACTCTTGCTTCATCTTGTCAACACGCGGGGACATTCGAGCGCGCGGGAAAACGACAAAGTGATTCTTCACGTCAGCCACGACGAATTGGCGCAGATAGCTGCGATGAGTCGTTCGCACGTTACCGTGACAATGGGAAAACTTCGTCGTCAAAATCTTGTGTTTTACGACCGCAATCGTCCGCTGACGGTGGACGTGCCGTTGCTGACGGCTTATTTGAATCGTGGTTAATCAATTTGGATAAGACTTTCGCCGCCAGCGCCCCGCGAGCGAACGGTTTTTCACTTTGGGGCGAGAAAAGGAGGTTGCAATGCGGTCTTTTAAATCAATTCAACGTAATCGCGGTTTTCACTTTTTCTTATTGTTTTTCGTCGCGGCGACGGTTATTTTATCCGGCTTTGGTTGTAACAGCAGTAAAGAAACGGCGCAAATGCAGAAACCGCACGCTGCGTCGGACGGTCCCGGCATCACGCAAAATCCGCATCCGCATCAGACCGGAAACGCCGTTTCCGGGAGAGATGTTTACCGTTTTGAAACCTTCGGCAACGAAGACTTTTGGACTGATGCGGCGCGGCTGCCCAAAGGAATGACGGATGCAAAATTTACGCCGAAACAGGCTTTGGAAGCCGGTCTGCAAATTGACATCGAAGCCATTGAACCTGCTTTGCGTAAAACCTTGGAAACAGAGTTTAAGACAGACCTCTCAGTGCAGAATGCGCCGATGCTTAATGACCCAAAGACAATGGTCGCGCTCGTCAACGCCAATGCAATCGTCGGAATCGTCCCGAAAGACAGCAACAATGATAAAAAGCTCGACATTATGGCTGGCGATAAAGTCGGAATCTCCTGCACGATTTGCCACACGATTACGGATAAAGCGGTTTTTGATATGCCGAAAGGCGGCTCGGTTGGTCGCCGTGTTGACGGACCGGCGGCTTTAACTCTCAACGTCGGAAAATTGATGGCGATGGCTGCCAATTCAAGAGCCGTCTATCCGAATCTTCAACAAACATTTTTAGGAATCAGCATCGGTCGCGCTCCTTCCGGTTTGGGTCCGAACTCGACGGAAGAAGAAGTTGACGCTTACTTGAGTAATCCCGATTTTTATCCAATCGGGACATTTGACGAGACGCAGGACGGCAACGGCAATCCGGTCAAAAACGTGCCTTTATTTCGACAAGATTTAGCCGCGCCATACGGAACGGCGGGCGAGTTCAGCAAGTTAGATGACATCGGCAACAGTTCTTACACAACCAACCTTGACCCGACGACACTGCTCACGCCCGAAGGACGACAGTTTTTGGAGATGAAAGCCGGACCCGCCGGAAAACAAATGGCAAGCGAGTATGAGAAGATTTTGCAGGAGACGGGCGTAACAAATTACCCGTTCGTCAAAGCGGAGATGACGGGCAAGGTCGGCGCCCCGGCGAGCATTGTCGGGCGGCGTGTAGATAATCAAAAGCTGCTCGATATGAACGCATACCTCGACCAGTTGCAAGCACCTGCGGGCGCAAAGGTCAACGCGGAGATGGCAGCGCGCGGGCGTGAAAACTTTCGTATGAGCTGCACGCAGTGTCATAACGCCGACCAAAGCAAGTTCGTTCCGCCGATGCTGGTTGAATTAAAAACGATGTGGAAGGGCTACACGCCCGTTCCGGCAGGCAAGCGCGGCGATACGAAACTCAGCACCATCTTAAACTCTCCCGGCATTTTCGACGACAAAATGATTGTGGTTGACGCGAGCGACCGCGGCGAAAATCGCGGCAACGCGATGCCTTTGCTGCTTGATTTAGCCAGAACGAACATCTTTCTGCACGACGCTTCGGTGCCGAGTCTGGACAATTTGCTCGACCCGGCGCGCGGCGACAGTGCGCCGCATCCGTTTTACATTGCCGACGCTTCGCAACGCGCCGATATGATAGAGTTCCTTCGTGGTCTCGACACTGGCAATTCCGGTCAAGAACGTCAAACTGCGGCAAGGAGTGGGCAAATCGACAATCGGCAGCGAAGTATCGGTTTTCCATTATGGGCAGGCATTATTTTCCTTGTTGCCGTCGGTATGGTTGGGCTGAAAATTAAACAAGTGGCATCAAGATAAAGAGTTTGATGTTTGACAATGTATTATTCAAAGTCTCTCGAAACAGTGTTGAACCTTGCGATTATAATGAGTAAATGGGTAATCCGTGTCGTTTAATTGACCGGATTTAGATCAAATAAGGAGATAATATGCGTTTTGTTCCTACTTGGATTCACGGTATTGCGGACTGGCTCCTGGGTATTTTGCTCATCGTAGTTCCATACATTCTCGGCTTCGCTCGCGGCGGAGCCGAGACTTTTGTGCCTGTCGCCCTTGGAATTACCGGTCTGATAGTCACCTTCTTCACCAATCATGAATACGGCATCGTGCGAAAAATTCCCATGATCGGTCACCTATGGGTAGACGGGTTCGCCGGCATCTTACTTGCGACATCGCCCTGGATTTTTGGGTTCGCTGATGCGGTATGGATTCCACATGTAGTGCTGGGAGTAACTGAATTTGCTGCGTCCCTCGTCACCAAAACAATACCATCAGATACCGTACGCGGAGCGTAGTAAAGCAGAAAATGAGTAGTGTCCTCAAAAAAGCCTATTTTTGCGACATTTTTTTCACGAAAATATTTAACAATTAAAACCCAATAAATCACAGGTATTTCACGTGTAGAACACTAACCCAAAAAGCTAATCGGTTTTTTGAAATTGAGCTATGAAAGCGTAGCGGCGGGCGATTGAGATAATTTCTATCTTGCCTAAATCCTGCTTCTCTAAATTTTCGAGATGCGGCAATAAATCGCTCCGAAATTCGACGTGGAATTGCTTGAGCCAGCTTTTCAAAATCTGGCGAAACCACGCGGGCAGCTCTTTTTGGTCATAAAAATCCACGATGTAAAAACTTCCGCCGCACTTTAAATTTGCCAGAACATTCTTAATTGAGTTTTTCCAGCTTGGAATCATCGAAATCGAATAACTGAAAAAAATCCTGTCGAAAGGTTTTTCTAAATAAAAAGTATTTCTATAGTCAAAATCATCGGCAAGAGCGATTTTCAAACGAATGTTTTTTAAGTTTTCGCGGTCAATTTTAGCTTGCGCCGTCTTGAGCATTTCGCCCGAAGCGTCAAGCCCGAAAAAGTTTGCCGCCGGATGCTTTTTTGCCAGGATGACGAGATTTCTGCCGGTTCCGCAGCCGACTTCCAAAATGTTTTCGCCTGCTTGAACATATATTTCCCGGTTTAATCGGTCGCGTCCGAGCAAATAATACTTTCGCGTTAAATCGTAAAAGTATCGCTGACCGCGATACATTCTGTCCATTTTCTCAAATGCGGTTGACATATTTTTTAGCCGCGAACAAACACGCGCATTTCACGAAAGAAGAATTAAATTATTTTTTTGTATTCTGCGCGTGTTTGTTCGCGGCTAATTCCTCAAAATATAAAGGTGAAAACCGCCGTAAATCGAAGCGCGGTCTTGCATAAAAAGTTCGGCTGAAAGCTCTTGTTTGTAATCGAACCGGGCGCGCAGATTCGCTGGCAAATTTTTCTCGATTGGCGAAGCCGCGCCCGCCGTGCGGAAAATTATTCTTGAATTCGGCTCGGCTCGGTCGGCGATTGTCTGCCAGAGTTCGGTCATCGTTTTCGCGTTCATCCAATCCTGCGCGTCGAGAAAAACAAAGCGGTTGAAAGTTCCTTTCGGATTTCGCCTTATTTCTTTGGTTACCGAATTGATGTTCGTTCTGATTTTATGCGCGTTCGATTTGAGCGTTTCATAATTTTCCGCTTTTAGATATTCGGGAACGGCGCGGCGGTTTTCCGTGTCGTATTTTCTGCTGAACGCCTGCCACGCGAAATAATTTTCTTTAATCGGATAAGCGCAAGCCAGACGTTTGGCGCGTTCGCGGTAAATGTCAATAACGGTTCGGTGTTTGACTAAACCTTTCTTAAGTTCTTCGTATTGCTGCGGCGGAATTCCGAGACCGAACATCGTAACCGGCATTCGTCCGACCGTTTGAACGAGCAGCGAATCAAAAAAAGGCGCGATGTTTTTCTCGTAAAGCCGCTCTTGTTCGGCAAGCGTTTCGGCTTTCAAGAGTTCTTGCGGCTGCCAACCCGAAAGCCTGGAAAATCCGTGAAAGAAACGCAGGAAATAACCGTTGCGCGAATGTTCGTAAAGCCTGCCTCTCGCAAAATAATTGATGCGATTGCCGTAAAGCAGATTCCCTAAAAATCCGTTGCTTTCCCAAAACTGTCTGGCATTTTCGTCTAAGTTCGGCGCGATGTATTTTTTGTAATTGGCGACATTTCGCTTGTGTTTGCCGAAGCCGAAAAAGGCGAAAAAGTCTTCGTAAGTCGGCAGAAATTGCAAGGCGGCGAGTTTCAATTGCAAAAGATAAATGTGATAACCGTTTAAATCGACCGCCATCACGGATTCGGGATTTTCAATCAGATAATTGAGCGCGTTGCAGCCGCCCGAAGAAATCGTCAGCACGCGCGAATTTCCGTTTAGCTGCAAAGCCTGCAAATCAACGCGCGGGTCTTCCCAGATTTGATTGTAGACAAGAGCGTCGAACCAGACGCTGAACAGCTTTTGCAAAAGACCGCGCCGGCTCGTTACGCGGTCGGTTTTCACCGCTCCGAGAACGGTTTGTTCGGTTGTCATATTATTTTCGGAAAATCTTGATTGCGCGGTTCGGGTAATCGGTAATAATGCCGTCGAGATTAAATTTTTTCATCCGTTCCAAATCCGGGATTTCGTTGACTGTCCACGGAATTATTTTAATCTTTTTTTCGCGGCAGTATTTAACCGTCACTTCGTCAACCAGTAAATAATTGGGGCTGTACACGTCCGGCTGAAAACCTAGTTTTTCAATGTTTTTCTTGATGCCGTCTTTGTTTTCGACTAGCAAAACGAGCGGCATTTTGACGGGAAATTTTTTAAATTCCTGCAAAGTTCGCACGTCGAACGATTGAATCGTGACGAATTTTTGCATTTTGTTTTTAATGATTTGGTCGTAAAGTAATCGGGCAAAAATGGCTGGCGGCGGATTGAATAAGCCATCACCTGCGACGGTTGATTTTGTTTCGATGTTATAGAAAATCGGTTTGAGTTTGTTGGCGCGAATGTATTTTTGCGTTTCGGTGAAAGCTTCCGAAAGCAGCGGTTTATAGGTTTTTAATTTTTGCTGTTCGGGAAAACGTTTATTTCCGAGACTGCCGACATCGAACAGTTTGATTTCCGCGTAATCCATTTTGAAAAGGTTATACGCGGTTTGCTTTTCCGGCGGAATCGGCGAACCGTTTTTGTCGAGCGAAATTTCCGACGAAAAAAACGGGTCGTGCGAAACCACTAATTTCCCATCCCGGCTGACGACTGTATCAAATTCCAAAGTGTTCACGCCGAGTTCCAACGCTTTCAAAAAAGCCGGAATCGTGTTCTCCGGCATCAAACCGCGGGCGCCGCGATGTCCTTGAATATCGAATGTCGGAACAGTTTGCGCGAAGGCGTTCATTGTCAGAAACAGGCAAATAAAAATGATTTTTTTCATAATACGATGCGCGGGAGTAAAAGTATAAATTAGCCGCAGATACACACAGATTTATACGAATTTTATTTTGATTTTATTTATCAATCTTTCATCTGCGTTTATCTGTGTAAATCTGAGGCTAAAAAAATTTGTGAAACTAATTTGTCAGATTTCATTAGAAATAAAACTTCAGGGCAAGCTGAATTTGCCGCGCCGGAAACGTGCTGCTGATATTGCCGAAAGCCGCGCTGGTAATGTCTGGATTGGCGGCTTGAAAATTCGTGTGATTGAATAAATTGAAAAATTCGGCGCGAAATTCGAGGCGCGTTTCCTCGTTAATCGGAAGGCGGAATTGTTTATGCACGCCCAAATCGAAATTAAAATAATTGTTGCTGCGGGCGATGTTGCGCCCAGCGTTGCCAAACGGCTGATCGAGCGTCGGAGTGGTCAAACAAGAGCGAACAAAATAATCGCGCGTCGGGTTCGGACGATTTTCGCGGTTAATCGGGTTGCAGACGACGTTTGGGCGCAAAGCCACGCCGCCGAGAAACGATGGCAGATTATTCGTCACCGGCGACGGACCGTAGCGGAAATTTATCGGCTGACCGCTCGTCATTGTATTGACGCCGCTCAAAGTCCAGCCGCCGAAAACGGAATCCAGAACCGGATTCAAATTCGTTCCGAGCCAGCGACCGCGACCGAACGGAACTTCAAAGACGAAGCTCGTCGTATTATTGAACGGCTGGTCGTATGCTCCGATTCCTTTATCGTTTTTGATGTCGTAAAAATTCTGCGGCGTTCCGGTGTTGCCGTTCGGCTCCTCCAAAACCTGTGAAGCGTTGTCAATCGCTTTTGAAAAGGTGAACGAATTCAGAAAATAAAGTCCCCGGCTGAAACGGCGTTCGAGCTTGAATTGCAGCGCGTTGTAATTGGAAAAACCTTTGGGCAGAACGGCGGAGATTGAACCGAAACCCGCAATCGGGCGACGCGCCTGCAAGGAAGGTCGCTGCGCGGCAGGCAGAGCGAGTTCGGCGACGGTCAGCGGACGCGCCTGGTTGTAGTCGGCGAGAATTACTAAATTTTTCGCGCGGTTTCCGACATAAGCCACGTCAAAAATTATATTGCCGAAAATTTCGCGTTGAATCGAAAGCTGCCAGTTTTGAACGCTCGCCGTTTTATTGTCGCGCGGAACATACAAAGTTACGTTGTTCGGCAAACCGCCGGTCGGATAACCTTGCTGCGTCGCGCGAAAACAGTTGGCGGCAAAAGTGTTTCCGGCGCACAGCGGATTAAGCGTGGGGTCGGGCGCGTTCTGCGCGACGGCGGCGCGCGTGATAATCGGAAAGTTCGTTCCCAGAATGTCCGCGCTGCCCAGACGATTTAGAAAATTGTAGCCGACGCCGTAACCGCCGCGAATCACGGTTTTGTCGAAAATGTTGTAAGCGAATCCAAGGCGCGGACCGAAATTGTTGTAATCCGGATCAACCAGCGCGCGGTCGTAAAGCGAGCCGCTTTTTGCCAGCAGAATCGAATTTGTCGCCGGGTCGTAATTCGACAGGCGATTGTTTTTTTCGTAATACGGCGTCCCGAATTCATATCTTAACCCAAGATTGAGCGTCAACTTGCGGTTGACTTTGAAATCGTCCTGAACGTAGGCGAAATGAAAACGCTGGCGCATCTCGGCGACCGTTAGATTCGCCAATTCGTATTGACTCCGCAAACCGAAGAAAAAGTCGGCGAGATTGTATGTATTACTCGCCGCCGCGCCCGTCGGTCGGCTGAATTGTCCGGTGTAAGTATCAAGTCCTAAAAGCGGATTCGTGTCCTGCACTTCCGTGTTGACCGCGAGATATTCATAACCCGTTTTCAAGCTGTGCCGACCGATAGTAAAACCGTAGCTCGCGCGGATGTCGTTGTTCGTCGGATTTTGAAATTGCGGATTGGTCGCCTGTCTGCCGAGCTGCGAAAGCCCGCCGATGGTTTGCGTCGTCAAACCGCCGTTAATCTTCGGGTCGTTCGGCAAGCCGGTAATGCCGTAAAGCTCAAACGGACTCGCGCCGCCGATGAGCGGCGGGCGTTTTCCCGCATTAATTTTCGAGCGCGAAAAACGCACGTCCAGAACCGAAGCGTTTGTCAGAGCGTAAGTCGAGCCGACGACAAGTTGTTTATTGATAATATCCACAAATCCGTTTTGATTGCTGCCCGACGGTCCCGGAATATTCGGAGCTTCAAAAGCGTTCGATTTACGGTAACTCCAGCGACCGAAAATGCTGAAACGGTCGGTAAAATTATGGTCAATGCGGATGTTATATTTATTGTTAAAGTTGCGGTTCAAAACCAATTCCTGATAATTCGCGCCCGCCACGCCGCTTAAATTCGGCGCGGGCAATTCGTTTAAAACTTTCTGCGCGAAAGGCGTCAGCGGAATCGGCGTTCCCGCCGCGTAGGTCACATTGGTTAACGGATTGCGAACCGCGACGCTTAAAATGCCTTGTCTCTGCGCCAGCGTCGGAAGGTTGGAATAAACCAGGTTTTTCTGAATCTGCCGGAAGCCTTCGTAATCGCCGAAGAAAAATGTTTTGTCTTTGATAATCGGACCGCCGAACGTAAAGCCGAATTGGTTGCGGTTCAAAGGCGGTTTGACGCCGCCGAGCGGTTTGAAAAAGCCGACCGCGTTCAAAACCGTGTTGCGGTTAAACTCCCACGCCGCGCCGTGAAAGTTGTTGGTTCCCGAACGATACGAAGCGTTAATGACCGCGCCGCCGGAGCGTCCGAATTCCGCGCTGTAAGTGTTTGTCTGCACCTTAAATTCGGCAATCGCGTCAGGGGACACCTGCACGACTTGACTTGAAAAACTCTGATTGCTCGTCCCGTAAGCGTTGTTGTCAATACCGTCGAGCAGAAAATTATTCATTGTCGCCCGCAAGCCGTTGACGTTGAATGCGGCTTCGCGCCCGCCGCCGCCGATTGAACTGTTTGTGTGCGATTCGCGCACACCGGGCGCGAGCAACACGAGATTGGCGTAACTGCGCCCGTTAAGGGGCAAAGCGACAATCTGTTTGCGCTGAACGACCACGCCGACCTCGCTTGAGTCAGTTTGCAAAGGATTTGCCGCGTCGGTTACGACGACGGTTGCGGCGGCGTTCGCCACCTGCAAATCCAAATCAACCCGCTGACGGGCGTTGACCGTGACATTGATATTTTCGGCAACCGTGCGGTTAAAGCCGGTTGCCTCGATGATAATTTGATATGTTCCGATTTTAACGCCCGCGAATTGATAATCGCCGTTGGCATCGGTGGTCGTCGTGTTGGATGTGTCGGTGGCGATGTTTTTCAAATTAACAATCGCGCCTTCGACAACCGCGCCGTTCGGGTCGCGAACCGAGCCGAGAACGGTGGCGGTTTCAAATTGGGCGGAAACATTTGCCGTCAAAAAAAGAACAAATGCCATCAGCATCAAAACGGAAAAAGGGACGATTGATAAACGATTTTTTTTAATCATAATAAAGCAGCTCCTTCAATTTTCGCCGAGTTTTTCGGCGCGGCTTAAAAATAAATTTTGTTAATCGGAAAAGTCAGAGATGTTTGTCGAACTGATAAAAGCGAATAAACCTTCACTGTAAAATTCGACCTTGCCGCATTTGGAAACACTCGTTTCATCAGCGGCGCAAACTTTTTAACTTGTATTTTTTGAAACTAGAAGGAAGAACGATAGCAGTGCGTGATGAACGATTTGTTAAGAGATAGTTGCATTTAGGTTAAATATTATCGGAGAAATTTTTAGCAAATCTCCCGCGCCGATAATTTTCTTCAGCGAGTCTTTATCAACCGGAAAATTTGGCGGATGAGAGCAATTTTCGCCGGATAAAACTAAAAACATTGCATAATTTCTTGAAGCGACAATTCGATTGCCAATCTGTTACAGAAACTTCACCGAAATTTAACTTATTGATTAGACAAACGACACATTTCGTTAATCGCTCGCTGTTAGACTTTTCTTTCTCCAGCTAAAACACCGACAAAATTTGAATCTGAAACGCTTTATAGAGAAACGGACGCGAGAGCCGTTTTTATGGAGAAAAGTCTATTTATTTTTTACAGGAGTCGATTAAACAAAATGTGCAGCCGAAAACTTTTTATCCATCGAATTTGCTTACTTTTAACTTTATTTACATTTTTCATTACAGTAGTTCGGGCGCAGGTCGATACGGCGTCCGTCACCGGACAAGTTACCGACCAGCAAGGCGCGGTTGTCGCCGGAGCGCGCATTGTCGCCACCAATCAAGTAACCAACATCGCCGTCGAAACGACGACCAACGATGACGGTTACTACACGCTGACAAATCTGCGACCGAGTTTATACACCATCGAAGCCGGACGGCAGAATTTCAAAAGCAGTCAAACTAAAAATTACGAATTAAACGTCGGGCAAAAAGCGCGGCTCGATTTTGCGCTGTCAGTCGGCGACGCTTCCGCCGTCGTCGAAGTAACGACCGAAAGCCAATCGCTTTTGCAGAGAGAAGACGCGAGTTTAGGCAACGTCGTCGATAATCGCCGCGTTACGACTCTGCCGCTGCCGCAGCGCACGTGGGACGACCTTTTGACGCAGGTTGCCGGAACGCAGGCTGACCCGTATACGGAACAGACGGGCGGCACGACTTCCGGGCGAACCGGCGCGGTCAACATTCACGGCGTCAGTTCGCTCAATAACAATTTTATTCTCGACGGGCAGGACAACAATTCGGTTTCGACCAACGTGCAGGAACTCTCCACACAGGTTTCGCGCCCGTCGGTTGACGCTATCGGCGAATTCAAAGTCATCACGTCGCAGTATTCAGCCGACACCGGACGCGCGGCAGGCGGCGTTATCAGCGTGACGACGAAATCGGGAACGAACAATTTCCATGGCGTGGCTTACGAATATGTCCGCAATAAAGTCTTTGACGCAAACGACTTTTTCTCGAATAAATTCGGGCGGGCAAAACCGCAGCGCGCGCAAAATCAATTCGGCGGCAATATCGGCGGTCCGATTATTCGCAACCGAGCGTTCTTTTTCGCCGATTACGAAGGCACTCTGATTCGGCTCGGTCAGGTTCGCATTGCGACCGTGCCGCTGGCGAGCGAAAAGGCGGGAGATTTCACCGGACGACTCGGCGAGCAGATTTTCTTTAACGGTCAGCCCGTTCCGATTCTCAATCTGGACGGCACGCCTTCAGGACAATTTCTGCGCGCCGGACAAATCTTCGACCCGCGCGGACAAGTCGCCAATCCGCTCTTTAATTCAGCGCAGCCCGCATCTCCGCTCAATCCGCGTTTTATCCGGCAGGCTTTTGCGGGAAACATCATCTCGAACATCGACCCGGTTGCCGCGAGACTCGCCGCGATTTACCCGTCGCCGAATCAACCGGGCAGAGGCAACAACTTCATCCGCACGCCGTCGCTCAAAGACGATAACAATCGTTTCACGACCAGGCTCGATTATCAGATTAACTCCAATAACAATCTGTTCGGGCGTTATGCTTACACGGCGCGAGACCGCTTCGTTCCCGGCTTCTTCGGCGGAGTCGCCGACGGCACGGACACTTCGGCTTGGGGACAAAACAACATCAAAAGCCATTCGGTTACAATCGGTCTTAACAGCACGCTTTCGCCGACGCTCGTCAATCAGTTCCGCTTCGGTTACTCGCGCTCGAATTCAGATGCCGTTCAAGAACCGTTCGGCGAAGGTTCAAGCAGTGATTTTATTCCCGGTATTCCCAACAACAAAACGGTGCAGGGCGGCGTTCCGGCGATTCTTATCTCCGGTTTCGGTCCGCGTCTCGGTTCAGCCGACTTTCATCCCAAATTTCAACGCTCGCGGCAATATCAATTCACAGACACGCTGACGATGACGCGCGGCGCGCATTCCTTCCGCTTCGGGACGGACATTATCGCGCCGATTAAATTGGATTACCTGGATGTGCCGAACACGCGCGGCAATTTGTTTTTCGACGGCAGCTACACCGGATTCGCCGGAGGCGGCGCATTCAAACTCGCCAACGGCAGCAACGCTTCGACCGGAAACTCGGTTGCGGATTTCCTCGTCGGCACGGCTCGCACCGCGTCGCTCGCCGATACGGTCGTCGTCAACCAGCGTCGTCATATGTATTCGTTTTTCGGGCAGGACGATTGGAAAGTAACGCCGCGCTTAACTCTCAACTTGGGTTTGCGCTACGACTTCGGCTCGCCCGCATATGAAGAAAATAACCGGATGGCGAATCTCGACCGGGAGTTAGGAGCGCAAGCAAGAACGACCGCGCAGGCGCTCGCCGCGCTGCGTCTGGCTTCGGACGGCAGCCTTGAGAATCGCGCCCTGACGCGCCCCGACCGCAACAACTTCGCGCCGCGCCTCGGCTTTGCTTATGCGATAACCGACAACATGGTCATTCGCGGCGGTTTCGGCACCTCCTACAATCTGGTTGACCGGCTCGGCTCTGAGGACCAACTTTCGCTCAATCCGCCGATTTTCGTCGGTTACAGTTTTCAAAGCGATACGCTCACTCCGGCATTGAATTTCAGAACCGGCTTCGCGCCGAACACGCTCGACATTGCAAATGTGGATTTGAGCAAAGTTCTGCTTCGCACTTCCAACCCGCAAGCACGCACGCCTTACGTCCAACAGGCGAGCATCAGCTTTCAGCATTCATTCGGACGCGATTACATTGCCGAAGTTTCGTATGTAACGACTCGCGGCAGACATTTGATGACGTTGCGAAACCTCAATCAACCGACACCGGGACTAAAGCCCGCGACGATCAACGACGCGAATCCTGCGATTTCGATTCCGGCGCGCGCCGCCTTCTTTCCGTTTCCGGCTTTCGGCGTGATTCAATACCGCGACGACAACGGTTACTCGAATTATCATTCGATGGAAGCGACTTTCGACAAGCGTTTCAGCAACGGCTGGACAACCCGCGCCGTCTATACGCTCGCCAAATCCAGCGACAACGATTTTTCGTTCGGGCAAAATCAAACCGATTTCAATGCCGGATACGGCGCGTCGGATTTCGACGTGCGCCATCGCTTCGTTCTCAACGGCATCTACGAGCTGCCTTTCGGCAAAAACCGCGCATTTTTCAAAGAAGGCATCGGCGCGGCAATCTTCGGCGGCTGGGAACTCTCCGGCTCGCTCAACACGCGCACCGGCAGACCGTTCACGGTTACGCAGTCGGGCGACCCGCTTTCGCTGTTCGGACGTTCGACGACGCTGCCGAATCTAGTCGGCGAACCGACAATTTCCGACCGCACGGTTGACCGATGGTTCGACCCGGCAGCTTTTCAGGTTTTACCCGGAGGCTCAAGCGTGTTCGGCAACGCCGGGCGAAACATTTTGCGTGGACCCGGCTTCGCGTCGCTCGACCTCGGCATCCATCGCCGCTTCAGCCTCGGTAGTGAAACGCGCTTTCTGGATTTCCGCTGGGAGCTTTTCAACGCCCTTAACCGCGCCAACTTCGGACTTCCAAACCGGACAATCAATTCCTCAAACGTCGGCACGATTACGACGCTTTCCGGCGACCCACGCGTTATGCAATTCGCTTTGCGGATTAATTTTTAATCAACGCCCCGGTTGATTATTTGGGAGGGGCGGAAACCCAACGTCCGTTCCTCCACCTTTTATTTTTTAGTTATGCTTAAATTTTTTGTATCGTTGGTTTTATTGTTAATTCCGATTTTCGCGCAAGCTCAGACTCTTGAGAAAAAAGTTTCCGTTTCTTCGCTCAAAGAAGGCGCGAGCCGTTATTTTTACGTGCCGTTTGAAGTTCCCAAGGGAGCGAAAAGTTTGACCGTTTCTTACGAATACGACCGCAAAAACGGCGCGAATGTTTTGGACTTGGGCATTTTCGACGCGCGTTTCGACGGCGCGGAAAATAACGTCAAAGGCTTTCGCGGCTGGAGCGGCGGGCGCAGAAATACAATTTTTATTGCCGAAGATTCTGCTTCAAACGGATACATTCCGGGAAAACTTCCTAATGGCACTTGGCGCGTAATTCTCGGACTTTACAAAGTAGCAGCCGAAGGCGTGGAAGTTTCGATAAAAGTAAAAATCAACGAAATTGACGCAGCCGCGCAGCAGCAATTAAACGACGAAAAAGCAAAAACTTTTGATTTTCCAAAAAGCCCAAAAGTCGCGCCCACTACGGCAAACGGCTACACCTGGTTTCGCGGCGACCTGCACGCGCACACTGTTTACAGCGACGGCAATTGGACAATCAAAGGCTTGCTCGATTTTGCCGAAAACAATAATTTAGATTTTCTGAGCATTACCGAACACAACACCTTCGCGCACCACGCCGAACTCGACTCGCTCGCCAAAGATTATAAAAACTTGCTCGTTTTGCGCGGCGAAGAAGTTACGACTTACGGCGGACATTTCAACGTCTGGGGGTTGCCGAAAAATGAATTGATTGATTTCCGCGTCGCGCCGAAAGACGCGCTTCGGTTACAGACAATCGTTAACGGCGTTCACCGGCTCGGACTACTCGCTTCGTTAAATCATCCAACCGCGCTTTGCGGCGGCTGCGATTGGTCTTACGGCGATTGGGCGATGATGGATGCGGTCGAAATTTGGAACGGCGCGTGGGATTTTCAGGACGAAGCCGCGCTCAAGAAATGGGACGCATCTTTGCAAAAGGGAGAGAAAATTACGGCAATCGGCTCATCAGACACGCACGTTGCGCCGCTCACCGAAAACAAAAACGGTTTAGCTGCTGGCGTTCCGACAAACCACGCTGGAATGAAAAGTTTGAGGCAAAACGAACTTCTCGCCGCGATTAAAAACGGCAGAGTTTGGATAAGCGCAAGTTCGGCAAATTACGGTTTGGAGTTTTCCGCCTTTAATGGCTCACGAATAAATATCGGCGACGCGGGCGTGAGTTTGAACGGTAAAATTCGCCTCAGCTTTAAGGCGAAAAACTTTCCAGTCGGCGGAAAGGTTTCTTTAATCTCGGACGGTCAAATTTTGCAGATGAAAAAAATCGAAAACGCCGAATACATTTTTACTAAAAATTTCATTGTCGAAAAAGATATGTATTTTCGGCTTGAAATACGAAACGAAGCGGGCGCGATGCTCGCTTTGACCAACCCGATTTTTTTGCGGAAATAAAGATGAAAAATTTAAGCAAACGCGAGAATTCTTTTTATTTCACAAAGAATTCACTTAACTTTAAACTTTTGTTCAAATAGCGGTAACTTTCAATTAACAAACGTAAGTCAGACTTTCTGCATACCGGAAAATCGAAATTTTCAAGCAAAATTTTTACGTTCAAAAATCAAAGGAGAATTATGAAAGATGCTTTCAAATGGTCGCGCCTGACGCGGCTTGTGTTTATTCTGACCGTCGCCGCCGTTTGCGCCGGAACGCAAACGGCGACGGCGCAAACGGTTCAGCCGACGATTCGCATCGTCCTGCCCGAACGGTTTCGGGTTTTGACCAATCAATACTTCGATTTGCGTGTCGAAGCGGAAAATTTGGCAAGCAGCCGCATCAAACCGCAAATTACGATTTTAAACGAAAACGGCGACCGCGAAACAATCAATAACGCCGGACAATACGAATTCTCTGCGGACAACGACAACAATCCGAACAACATAGACCGCGCTTATACTTACCGCAAAGTGAGCTTTGCGACGCCCGGCATCAAAACCATTCAAGCTGTCTTTAGCGACGGTCGTCGCGTCTACGGTTCGGCAACGCAAATTTCCGTTCAGGATTTCAATTTGCAGGCAAACAAAAATATCGTCCTCTTTCTCGGCGACGCGATGGGAACGGCTTACCGCGACGCGTCCCGCATCGTCGCGCAAAGCACCGACGGGCGTTTCCGCGAAGGCTGGTTTGACGACCTTCAGCAGATGGATAAAATGCCCGTCACAGGAATGAGTATGACTTACTCGCTCGAAAACATCGTGCCGGATTCGGCGAATACCGCCTCGGCGTGGGCGAACGGCAACAAAACCATTAACGGCGCGCTCAATGTTTTCCCCGACAACAACGATTTTCGTTTTTCGTCAGGCAACTTGCAGGCGACCAAACAATACGCGCTCGACAATCCGCGCGTCGAAACTCTGTGGCAATATTTGAAACGCCGATACAATTACAAAACCGGAATCGTCACGACTTCAGACATCACCGACGCGACGCCGGCAGGCGAAGGGGCGCACACGATTACGCGCTCGCTTCTCAAAGACATCGCCCGTCAATATGTTGACGGCACAATCAATGCGGGCATTCAGTTCGACGTGATGATGGGCGGCGGTTTAGAGCAGTTTACGGCTCGTACGGCGGCAAACAGCGGCGACACGCGCAATCTTTTGACCGAACTGCAAGCTGCCGGATTCACTTCGGTCGCCAACCGCACACAGTTAAATGCCGTCAGCGAATCGAGCGCGCCCGCAAAACTCATCGGTTTGTTTCGCAACTCGCATATGAATGTCGCCTACGACAAACTCAATCTGATTCGCCCCACAGATGAACCCGCGCCGGATTTCGGCGGATTCACCGACCAGCCGTTTCTTGACGAGATGACGCGCAAAGCCATCGCGGTTCTTCGCAAAGACAACTCGCCGTATATTTTAATGGTCGAAGGCGCGTCAATTGATAAACAGTCGCACCCGAATTACGCCAACGGGCAAATCTGGGACACGATTGAATTCGACAAAGCCGTCGGCGTCGGACGTTCGATTCTAAGCGCAAGCGCCGCCGCCCGCGCTAATAATCTGGTGCTGGCAACCGCCGACCACGACCAGTCAATGTCAATTATCGGCGCGGTCGACACGAATGTGCCGAACGCGATTCAAACCGTGATTTCGACTTTGCCATACGCCAACGGCAATCGTCCTGGCGGCAACGCAGTCGGCACTGAAAATCGCGTCGGCGAAACCGCCGGTTTTCCCGATTATCAGGATGCGAACGGCGACCGCTACCCGGAAAATACGAACCGCATCAAAATCAAAGTCGGCTATCGCACGGGCGACCATACGGGTTCGAGCGTTCCCGTGACGGCGGAAGGCACGGGCGCGCTGCTCTTTTACGGTTACTACGACCAGACCGACCTTTTCTTCAAAATGGCAAAGGTTTTATCAATGAACACGCAGCCGCTCGACGCCGCGCTCGACTACAAACGCTCGGTTGACGTGCCGTATTTTACGCCCGATTATCTTTTCAATTCGGCGAACGGAAAAACCAACGCGCCGCAAAAGGGCAATTCGATTGAGTGGAGGAAAAACGCGCCGCTCATCGCGCCGCGTTTAATAAGTGACGAAGACCGCGCCGCGCACGACGAAGAGCATCAAGTTCCTTAATCGAATATAGATTTTCACCGCCGCTAATCAAGCGGTAAAAATCTATATTCGATTATAATAACCGTCAATACGGTTTATTTGTTCGAGACAAAAAATCTCGATTTGCTTCAGAGGCAATACGGCTCAATTTACGAGCCGTATTTTTTTAAGATTTTCGCTGAAATCCAAACAATTACTTGTTCAGCCGAATGAAAATTTTATGAAACAATTACGCCTGCGATTCGCGTCAATCTTCGTCGTCAATTGCCTGTTGTTAGCGGTTGACGCCAATGGATTGGCGCAGTGCGAAATCGAGCCGATTATTGGAACAACCGGCAAAGTTCTCAAGGAATTAAAACTTTCAAAACCGGCACAGTCTTCGGCAGACTTTTTGCTGACGCTAAAAGCAAACGCCTCCGGCGCGTCGTGGCAGACGCGCGGCGCGGAAGCGGCAATTTTAACCGTTTTTGTTGACGGCAGATATAATCAAGACTTGATTTTGTTTGCGGGCGAAAAAACTTTTGAATATCAAGCGCAGCTCGGCAAAATCGGCGCGGGCGAACATATTATAAGCCTTGTTTTGAACGAAGCGCGTTCGGCTCAGAACGCAAGGCGAGTAAAAATTCAATCGGCTTTCGTCGTTGCTTTTGAAGATTTAATCGCCAACGCCTCAACGACCGACCGTTCGCGTCCGGCGTATATTGCTACAATTAACGCGCCCGTAATTTACCTGCGCCCGGACACGATTGATAAGTTTTCCGACGTTCCGCTTTTAACTTACTACGAAATTTTCGACGAGCCGGAAAATATTAAAAGAATTCGCTACACGACGATTTTCACCAACGAGGACGGCGGGACCCAATCGGCGGCGTTGATGGCGCGTTGGGGAAGAATGACCGATATTGAATGGGTTTACGAAATTCGTGTCAGGGAAAACGGCGAGATTTTATCGGAGATTTATCAAGCAGCAAATCACGAAACGAAAAAATTTACGGGAAATCGCTTCGGCTCTCACCCATTGATAACGGACGCAACCGACAACAACAATTTCGCCGACGCGGGCTGCTCGCCGCTGCGCGTTTCGCCGATGCTTGTGCAAACAAATTTGTCGGACGGCTCGCGCGAAACCGTGATGGACGCTTTTCCGTGGACTTATCGAATTATGGCGGAAGAAGCGATTCGAGAAGGGCGCGTGAATCCGAATAAACTCGGCGCGAACACGATTGACGACCCGCGCGAATATCTCTATGCCGAAATTTACAGCGAACCGGAAAACGCGGCAATCAACGTCGAAGCGGAAACTGCCGCCGGAGAAAAATTTACTTCCGACGGCGAAAACAAATTTTTGCGCGTCAGCCGTCCGGGATTTGTGCGGATTGCTTTGCGCGTGCCGCAAAAAAATCGTGCGGCGGATTTCCCCGAAAAAGTAAGCGTCGGTTGTTACGCGGTTTCAAACGATTCGGCTGCCGCAGGCGTGTGCCGAAATGCGCGCCTTGTAAAATTAGTGCGGCTCGACCGGAGTTACAAGCCGACGGTCAAAAGACTCGATACCAATGCGCAAAATATAAAAGTCGGTCAAAAGATAATCTTAACTGTCGGTTCAAAAAAAATTACGAGTCGGAGATAAATCAAAGAACAAAATTGTGAAAAAACACTTCGCTCCGCTACAAATTTTCGTTTTTTACAACGAATTTTTTTTTAATAAACAATAGAATTACTTAAAATCCTATGAAACATTTTTACCTTTGGTAACGACTTACCCTAACTAACACAATGTGTCCGTTGTCTGATAAATTTCTTAAATCTATGTGAATTTTAGGTAACGGAATCGCTCGATGAAGCTTTTCAAAGCGTGTTTTGATTTCTGTGTCAAGAGTCACCTTGAAAGTCTCGCAAATTTGTTTTGTGATTGGACTTTATGCTGCCGGAAAGATTGCTTTTAAGCAGCGGCATCGGATAAATTCCAGATTATGGCGAAAGCAAAAGAAATAACCGGAATTGATTGCGCGGCGGATGCTCTGGAATGAGCGGGAAAAGTTTTGCGCGCGCGTTTTGAGGAAGTATTCGAACAGCGTGAAGCCGCGCTCGATTTTTCAGACATCGAAGGCGTTCACGCGATGAGAGTTGCGACGCGCCGTCTGCGAAGCGCGCTGCGTGATTTTCTGCCGCCGATGAAAAAACGTCCGCTCAAAGACGCGCTTAAAAATTTGAAGGAAATCGCCGACGCACTCGGCGCCGTGCGCGACTTGGACGTGGCGATGCTGGCGCTTGAAAATTTACAAGACACCGCTGAGATTGACCAAACCGCCGGGCAAATTAAAGAAGGAATCAAAATAATACGCGAAGAACTTTGCAATGAGCGAGAGACGGCACAAGCGGATTTAACCAAAACTCTTAACGCTGATAGCTTTATAAAATTGCGAGAAGATTTCACCTTATCACTCGACAAAGCGTTGAGAAAAAATAAACAGTCTCGCGTCGTCAGTTTTAACGAACCCGGACACAAAGCCGTTGCCGCTAGTCTCGACGAGCTATGCAACTTGGGCGAAAGTCTTTACGATCCGTTTAGAGTTAAAAAACTGCACGAAATGCGAATTGCCGCCAAAAGTCTGCGCTACGCGGTCGAACTTTTTACGGCGTGCCGGAGCAGCCGTGTGACGCCTTTCGCTGCGGAAATCGCCCGAATGCAGTCGCTGCTCGGTGAAATTCACGATGACGACGTTTGGCTGAAGAATCTGGGCGAGCGTTTAAGCGACAAGAAAAACACGGCGGCTAAACAAAACGAACTTCCAGCCGCCGTTTGGCTGATGTCAAAATTTATCAATAATCGAACAAAAAACTATTGCTCCGCGCTTGAACTTTGGGGCAAATGGGAAGCGACCGCTTTTACCGAAAGAATGCGGGCGGTAGTGACTCAGAATGCGTCGGCAAATAATAATGACTCGGTGAAACTTTAACATAGACGGCAATTTTTTCCTTTTATGATGATTTTTTGTATGGAATAAAGCGGTAGCCGACAAAAACCATATTTTCAATATTCATTCCGAGCGGCTCCAGCAGTCGGCGCAGGTGATACATATACACTCTCATACTTTCCGAATTGAATTTCTTCCCGTGTCCCCAGACAATTTCCCATAATTCCTCGGATGAAACGAATCTTTCCGACATTTGAACGAGCCGGGAAAGGATTAAAAATTCGGCGCGGGTCGGTTTGAGTATTTTTCCGTTCCAGGTGACGTAATAATTATTATATTCAATCCGTAGAAAACCATCGTCATAAAAATCTGTCTTCTGCTCCGCTAATTTTTCTGAGATTTCTATCATTTAACAGTATGCTCGAAGGAATCAATATTCTAATGCTCGTTTTCTTGAAAAAAGAGCTACTTTAAATAAAAAAGCAGCCCTTTCTCAAGTCATTTTTCTACAACTGCCTTTAGAAATTAAATCTGAAAGCAAATTGAATCTGTCTGTTTGTTCCGAGTCCGACCGTGCGCCCGACCGTCGAGCGCAGTAAACCGAAGGTTGAGCCGGCTGCGCTTTGTGTAAAGGCTTGTCCGGGCTGGACGACGTTTGTCGTGCCGACCGAAAAGGCTTGGGTTGTCGCGTTATAGCTCAAACCCGGCAAAGCGTTGCTCAAAGTCGTTGACGGATTCGCAAAATTGGCAGTGTTGAAAACGTTGAAAACTTCCGTGCGAAATTCAAAATTCATCGTTTCTGAGATGCGAAATTTCTTCGATAAAGTTAAATCAACCTGACGGAAATTCGGACCCGATAATTCATTTCGGGGAAAATCGCCGAAAGTACCCGCCGCCGGAATGGCAAACGCCGCCGGATTGATAAAGTTGCGGTCGTTGTTCAAATACGGATTCACTCCGGCAATCAAATTAGGACGGCGAATGTTGCGCGACGCGCCGCCGCCGGGTGTGTTGACAACGGCAATAAATCCGGTCGGTAGATTAGGGAAGGTCGTCGCGTTGAATGTCGGCAAATTAACGGTAAAGCCGTTTGGAACAGTGGCATTCGTTCCGTTTTGAACCGCGCAACCCGCCGCTAACGCGCACTGCGCGGCGACATCGGGACGCACGACCAGAACTTCAACCGGAACGCCGCTTCTGGCATTAACGATACCGCCGACTTGCCAGCCGCCGAGCAGGAAATTGCCGGTTTTGCCGAAATCAACCGCTCTGCCGTTGCCGATTGGCAATTCGTATAACGCGCTCAAATTGAAGCTGTGACGCACGTCGAAATTATTTCTGCCGCGGTCCGCTTCAAAATTATCGAGCGCAGCCGATGTTCGGGCTTCGTTTGAACCGGCGGTCAAACCTTCGCTATGCGCGAAAGTGTATTGCGCGTTCATCGTCAGACCTTTGTTGAAACTTCGCACCAGAGAAAATTGGAAAGCGTTATATTTGTCATCGCCGCCGCTGGTTTTATAATCGACTTCGGCAAACGGACGGTTTTGCGTCGCCCCGGAAAGAATGTCGAATTGTCGAACCGTAGTTACGCCGACGACTTGTCCGGCGGCATTGGTGCGATTGATAACGCCGACTCCGGTTGGTAAATTCGCGCCGTTCAGGATCGTCGTCTGTCCGGGCAAAATTTGATTGGCAACGCTCCGCAAAAATAAATTGCGTCCCTGACTTCCGACGTAAGCGACGGTCGAGACGAGGTTATAAGGCAATTGCTGTTGATAAGAGAAAGTGTATTGAAAGACGCGCTCGGGAATTTTGTAATTCGGCGAATAAGCGCGCGGCTGGTATAGCCGGTTAAGCGGATTTGCCGCGAAATTCGCCGCAATCGCCGCTGTGTTTGCCGGAAAAGCCAGCAATTGTGTTCCGTTGAATAAAGTTGAACCCGAGATGGTCGAGGAAATACGGTCGCTTTCAATCGGTTGAATCTGGTCTTCGGTTTGTCCGGGACCGTAATAAATTCCGAAGCCGCCGCGTAAAACCGTCTTGCCGCCGGAGAAAAACCCGTTGCCGTTCTGATACGGCGAATAAGTGACGGCGACGCGCGGACCGAAGTTGTTTTTCGATGATTTGAAAGCCGCCTGATCGGACGGGCGAAGCGTTCCGTTAGTAATATCGAACAAAACCTGTTTATTATTTTTTTCGCGCAGCGGCGTATAGTATTCGTAGCGCAAACCGTAGCTCAAGGTCAGACCGGGACGAATTTTCCACTCGTCCTGACCGTAAGCGATGTAATACTCTTGTTTGGCTTCCGGCTGACCGCTCAAACCGTTATTAAAAGGACTCGGCGCGCTGACATCGCCCAGGTATTGAACCGAAGCGGGCGTGTTTGCCAGAAAAGCCGCGAGATTGCTGAATGTATAAGTCGTTCCGCCTTGACGGTCGGTGTAGAGACGAATGAGGCGAACTTCGCCGCCGAATTTGGCGTTGTGATTGCCTTTGATAAAATTCAAACTGTCAATAAAACCTACTGAATACGGCGTGTAAGGCTGTCCGCGCCCGTTGGTTGCCGAGTTTGCGCGAACCAAACCGCCCGGACTCGAAACGCCCGAATTTCCGCCTTGTCCCGGTATGCCCGCGATGGCGACCTGACCCGAAATATTTAATGAAACCGCAGAAAAATCAAGCCCGTTAACCGTCGGCGCGATGCCGTTGATGCGTGTTCGCGCTCCGTTGTAACCGATTCTGAAGTCATTAATCAGCGAGCCGTTTTTCTTGATAATTGATTGATAACTGGCAACCGCGTTTTGCGGCACGGCTTGAATATTCACGCGCCGACCGGAAACGCCTTCGGGCGTGCTGTCCGTTCCCTGATCGCGGAAAAACCTTAAATAGAAATTGTTATAGTCATTGTATTTGTAGTCGAAACGCGCGGCATAAGCACGCTCATCTGTCTTTTCGTTGTCCTGCAATTGCACAAGATCAAAGCCCGTGTCAGTGCCGGTCGTTGTCGTAATCGCGCCTAGATTAACCGCGTTCGCCGCGCGAAATGCTGTGATAAACGGTTGAACTGAAGAATTTACCAGCGTCGTCGTTCCCGGAATTACAGCGCCCGCCGCTGCCAATCGTAAGCCCGGCGCGGATTCGATGAAATTTAACCCGAAACGTCCGCGATATTGTTCGTAAGAACCGAAAAAGAATAATTTGTTTTTAATGATCGGTCCGCCGATTGAGCCGCCGAATTGGTCGAGCGTCAGAGGGCTTTTGGTCGCGCCGTCGAAAAAGTTGCGCGCGTCGAAGCGGTCGCGCCGCAGATATTCAAAAGCCGAACCGTGAAACTGGTTGCCGCCGGATTTAGTCACGACCGAAATCTGTCCGCCCGTTCCAGTGCCGAATTCCGCCGGAAAATTGTTTGAGTCAACGCGAAATTCCTGTACGTTTTCGAGACTCGACTGCAGGCGAAAAGGCGACGGAACTTCGCCGTTCAAATTGCCGGGCGAAGCGTCAATAATCGCCGAGCCTTCCACGCCGTCGTAGCGAATGACGTTTTGCTGGTTGGCGCGACCTGAAAAACGAATGTCGCCGAAAGTTCCCGTTCCGGTGTTTTGCGACCCCGGAGCTTGCAGATAAAACTGTGAAAGCTGGCGACCGTTGTTCGGCAGCTCTTCGACTTCGCGCTGGCTGACGTTGGCGCTCATACTCGCCGAAGCCGTGTTCAGTGCCGCTTCGGAATTCGACACAATATCGACTTGTGCGGAAACTCCTTTCGTCTGCAAAACAAGCGGGAGATTAAGCTGTTGTCCGACCTGAAGCTGGACGTTTTTCTGAGTTGCCGTTTCAAAATTATTGGCGGTTATAGTTACCGTATAAAGCGAAGGCTTTAGAGCAGCTATCAAAAATATTCCATCATCGGTAACAGTTGCAGTCCGGGTTTCTCCGGTTTTTTCATTAGTTGCGGTAATTGTCGCTCCAGCAATTACCGCACCGTTTGCGTCTGTCACTGTTCCCGAAATTTGTCCCTGATCAGTCTGAGCTGAGGCTGCAATAAAACTCGATAGAATTAATAAAAAAATACTAAATGAAATTTGAAAAAATCTTTGAAACTTATTTAACGTCTCCGTTCTGAAAGACCGATTTTTGCTTTGCATATTTGCTCCCTTTAAAGTTTGTTGAAAAATTATATAAATTGAATTAGCAGCCATGGAAAAATATCCGGTTGAATTTCAATTTTCAGTCGTCATTGAATTTGGTTGTGGAATTAGCAATTGACAGAATATGGAGCGAAAGTTACGCGCAGATGAACGTGAAGTTAAATTAAAGTTAATTTTTTTGACAGGGAATTAACTTCTGCAGCAGATACAAACAAAATAAAGGGACAAGTGCGGACTTCAGAACTGGAGTTTGGCGATGAATCAAATGGCGATACTTTTTGAGGGACGAATGCTGATTCCGGGCTTAACAGAAAACTCAATTACACACAATATAGAAGAACGTCCTCTTGTGGACGTGTTAGGCAATCCGTACTTTGTTCACTGCACGCGGGCGAACATCAGCGATGATGACGGATTGCTGGCAATCATCGAGCAGCGCCGAGATTACTTCTTAAGTTTGCCGCCCGAACATCGCTTAACGATTTTATTGGACAACGGCTATCACAAAGATTATTTGGAGCACAAACTGGAACAAAGCGACCCGTTGCTGCGCGAACGGATTACAATCGAGTTATCGGCAAAAATCACACCGTAGCAAAAAGCAGCGTCGAAACAAGAAAATCCGGCAAAACAAGGCTTTGTAGCGATAAAACAAAGATGGATCGTCGAACGCACAAATGCGTGGATCAATCAATGCCGGATATTGTGGAAGAATTTCGAAGGACTGATTAGAACAACTAAACGACTATGCACTGAAAGTGCATAGGTTTGAAGAGGACTGAAAGTCCTCAATCAAGAATAAAGGTATCAGTTTCGCCATTTGATTGTTGGCGATGGTGTTCTAAATATTGCTGAACCATTT
>JAABUN010003269.1_pt1 | contig 25632 bp, 23 predicted proteins | sample 5559311 | NCBI WGS metagenome assembly JAABUN01 (sample SAMN10711877, study PRJNA513370) | rock metagenome | isolation source: Antarctica rocks | place: Antarctica: Victoria Land, Siegfried Peak sud
GCCCTGAACCTGCTCAAAGCCGAGCGGTCGGTGAAGATCGGCGTCAAGGCAAAGCGACTCAAGGCGGGGTGGGATGCACGATACCTGCTCAACGTCCTCGCCCGCTAACATGCAATTGCCGTGAATCGTCGCCCCTTTCGGGCGGCGGTCTGCGGCATTCGTGCTACACTGCCCCCCGGAATTGGCGTCATGATACGAACCGCAGAAACACAGGACGGCACACGGGAGGCAGATCACACATGGCGCAGGAGCACGTCAACGTAGACCGCAACCTCGCAATGGAACTGGTGCGCGTGACCGAAGCGGCGGCCCTCGCGGCCTCGCGCTGGGTGGGCAAGGGCGACAAGATCGCGGCGGACGGCGCGGCGGTGGACGCGATGCGCTCCACAATTGACGCCGTGGCAATGGACGGCGTGGTCGTGATCGGCGAGGGCGAGAAGGACGAAGCCCCGATGCTCTACATCGGCGAGCGCGTCGGCACGCAAGCCCCCGGCACGCCGAAAGTGGAGATTTGCGTGGACCCGATTGACGGCACCACGCTGACGAGCAAGGGGATGCCGAACGCCGTGTCGGTGATCGGCCTCGCGGCGGTGGGGTCGCTCTACGACGCGCACGGCTTGTACTACATGGACAAGATTGCTACCGGCCCCGCCGCTGCGCACGTCATAGACCTCAATGCTTCGGTGGCGGAGAACATCGCGGCGGTGGGGCGGGCGAAGGGCTTGCAGATCGGTGAAGTCACGGTCTGCGTGCTCGACCGCCCGCGCCACGCCGATCTCGTCCGGGAGATTCGCGCCGCCGGGGCGCGGATCAAGTTCATCTCGGACGGCGACGTGGCGGGCTGCATCATGACCTGCCTGCCGGGAACGGGCGTGGATCTGTACCTCGGCACGGGCGGGGCCACCGAAACCGTCATCACCGCGTGCGCCCTCAAGTGCCTCGGCGGGCAGTTGCAGGCGAAGCTCTGGATTCGCCCCGACACCGACGACGCCGAGACGGCGCGGGCGAAAGGGCTGGACGTGAACACCGTGCTCGGCCTCGACGATCTCTGCCGGGGCGACGACGCCTTTTTCGCCTGCACGGGCATCACCGACGGCGAACTCGTGCGCGGTGTCCACTACGACGGCGACTACGCCACCACCGAATCGCTCGTGATGCGCAGCAAGACCGGCACCATCCGCCGCATCACCGCGCAGCACCGGCTCGACAAGGTACGGAACATCGTGAAGTAGCGGCGAGCGGCGAGCGGCGAGCGGCGAGCAATACGAACGAATTGCATTTCGCTCGCCGCCTAGCGACAAAGGAGCGACCACATGGATTTGGGCTTGCGCGGCAAGGTTGCCGTGGTGTGCGCGGCGAGCAAAGGCTTGGGGCGGGCATCGGCGGCGGGCATGGCGGCGGAGGGGGCGAACCTCGTGATCTGCGCCCGCCGCGAGGACGAGTTGACGCAAACGGCGAACGAGATCGCGCAAGCGTCGGGCGTGCGCGTGGTGCCGGTCGTCGCGGACATGAGCAAAGAGGCCGACATCGAGCGCGTGATCGAGACGGCGAAGCGCGAGTTCGGCGGCTTTGACATCCTCGTGGCGAACGCGGGCGGGCCACCCCCCGGCTACTTCATGGACATCACCGATGAGCAGTGGCAAGGGGCGTTCGAGATGACGCTGATGAGTGCCATCCGCCTGATCCGCCTCGCGGTGCCGGTGATGCGCGAGCGCGGCGGCGGGCGGATCATCAACATCGTCAGCGTCTCGGTGAAGCAGCCGATTGAGAACCTCGTGATCTCCAACAGCATCCGCGCCTCGGTGATCGGCCTCGCCAAGACGCTGGCGACGCAACTCGCCCCCGACCAGATCACGGTGAACAATGTCCTTCCCGGCACCATCCTCACCGACCGCGTGATGAGCCTGTCGCAGCACCGCGCCACCACACAGGGCATCACGGTGGAGCAGGCCATCGAAGCCAGCGGCAAGGAGGTGCCGCTCGGTCGCATCGGGCAGCCGGACGACCTCGGCAGCTTCGTCACCTACCTCGCCTCCGCCCGCGCCGCGTGGATCACCGGCACGAGCACGCAGATTGACGGCGGCTCGTATCGCGGCCTGATGTAGGGGGAGGGGGTTTGAACCGCCAATACTGCCAGAGGGCGCCCGTAAGAACGCCAAGAACGCCAAAAATCGGTAAACGGAAACACAAAGGCTCAAAGGAACACAAATACTTTTTCTTTGTGTCTTTGTGGTCATGTTTCGATTGTTCTTGGCGTCTTGGCGTCTTGGCGGTTCAGATTCCCAGTTTGACACGCCCGGTCGCCGGGGGCATACTCGGCAGTCGCGGTCGGTGATGTGGGCGTGAGGAGGCAGGGGTTGGCGACGGAAGTGGGCGTGGACGTGACGCGGCTGGAGTTTTCGCCGGAGATGGCGCGGCAGTGCCGCACGGCGGGACGCAACGCGCCCTGCCCCCACGGGAGCGGGCGCAAGGTGAAGTTCTGCCCCTGCCCCGTGCTGCATCCCGCACAGGCCGACGCGCAGGCGGTGCCGTGGGAAGTCGAGAAGACGGTGGGCGAGGACATGGCGGTGTTCATGCTCGCACCGCGCTTCGCGGACACCCTGCCTGCCGCGTGGACGCGCTTCACCGATGGCGAGGCGTGGCCCGGTTCGCTCCAGAACCTGTTCACGACCCGCGACCAATTCACCGTGGCCCGCTTCGTGGACTGGTTCCTACGGGCCTACCCCCTGTCGCGCTACAACGACCGCACCCCCGCGTCGCTGTTCGCCGCCGAGCGGGCGGACCGTATCGGCCCGACGGGTCGCCGCGCCGCCGCCGCCTACGCCGCCAGCACCCCCGCCCTCGTGCGCGTCGAGGAGTACACCGCGAATGAGCGCATGACCGTGACGAACCTGCTCACGGGCGAGCGCGTGGAGGCATTGCTCACGGCGGACATGCAGATGCCGGACGAGATCGGCGTCGGGTGGGTACTCTGGAGCTTCATGCACACGCTGAACGACACCGCCCGCGTCTCGCCCGCAGCCGTGGCCCTTCCCGCGACGAACGAGGCCGAGATGCTCGCCGCCGTGCGCGAGGCCGTGGGCGAGAACCCGACGCAAGCGACGCTGCGCGAGGTATACCCCGCCCTCGTGCGGCGCGGCGACGCCTTGCGCAAGCAGCACGACGACGCCGAGAAGACGCAGTGGGTTCACGCCATCTACACCGCGCCCGACGAGGCTGCCGCCGTCGCCGTACTGCGCGAGGACGAGACATTCGCCCCCTACAGCGGCAAAGAAACCTTCCCCCGCGCCGGCGTCGCCTTCGACTGGACATTGCCGGAGGGCGAGGAGGGCGAACGGTTCGTCGCCGTCGCCGCCAATCGGGTCGTACTCGCCGCGTCGTCGCCGGAAGTGCTGGCGGAAGGCCGCGTGGAACTGACCGCCGTGCTGCGGGGCGTTGCCACTTTCCTCACCGAGTCGGACGAGCCTGCGGCGACGCTGCTCCGCCGCTCGTGGACGCCGGGAGCAGTCGGCACCCGCCCGGAGGACACCCGGCAGTCGGCAGTCGGCGGCGAGGACAATGGGGCGGAGATTCCCGCCGTGGCAACGGGCGAAGTCGAGGACCCGGACGCCCCGGACGCGGGAGCCGTTGCAAGCACTCAGCCGTCCGCCACCGACGACGCGAGCGAGATTCCTGCCGTCGCGGTGGGCGAGACGGAAGACCCCGACGCCGATAGCGATCCGATGCCGCAGGTACCCCGATAGCACAAACGGGAGGCTCCGATGAACGACCAGGCGAACATGCAAGCGAACGGCACCGTGCAGGTGCGCATCGAGACGGAGCGGGGCGGCATCACCGTGGCGGTGGACGCCAACCGCGCCCCCGGCACGGCGGCGAATTTCCTGCGCTACGTGGACGAGGGGTTCTACGACGGCGGGCGGTTCCACCGCACGGTGACGATGAGTAACCAGCCGAACGACGCCGTGCGCATCGAGGTTGCGCAGGCCGGGGCGAACCCCGACCGCGACGGGGAGCGGCACGCCCCCCTCGCGCTCGAACGCACTGCCGCAACGGGCCTCGCGCACCGCGACGGCACGATCTCGATGGCCCGCTTCACGCCCGATAGCGCGGTCTCGGACTTCTTCGTCTGCATCGGCGACCAGCCCGCGCTCGATTTCGGCGGCACACGAAACCCCGACGGACAAGGCTTCGCCGCCTTCGGGCAGGTGGTCGAGGGGATGGATGTCGTGCGGGCGATCCAGACGGCCCCAGCGGAGGGGCAACGCCTGACGCCGCCCGTCGCCATTCGCTCCGCCCGCCGCGTCTAGCGACCGCCGGCGAAGGAAAGGACGGTTCCCGTGCAGATCGAGACATTCCCCAGTGGCCCCGTCGCCACGAATGCGTACCTCGTGGCGGACGAAGAAACGGGCGAAGCGTGGGTCATTGATGCCCCGCCCGATTCGGCCCGCACGCTGCTCGACGCCGCCGCCGCGCACGGGTGGCGCGTGGTCGCCCTCGTCAACACGCACGGGCATTGGGATCACATCGCGGACAACGCCGCCGTGCTCGCGGAGACGGGCGTGCCGCTGCTCATCCATCCGGCGGACGAGCCGATGATTCACGAGCCGCGCCGGATGGGTTTCGCCCGCACCGACATTGTGCCGACGAAGGCGGACGAGTACCTGAACGACGGCGACACCCGCACCCTCGGTCGCTACACCTTCACGGTCTGGCACACGCCCGGTCACTCCCCCGGCGGCGTGGTGCTGTACGAGCCGACGACACACACGCTGATCGCCGGCGACACGCTCTTTCCCGGCGGACATGGGCGGATAGACATCCCCGGCGCGTCGCAGGCGGAGATACGCGCCTCCATCGGTCGCCTCGCCACGCTGCCCCCGGAAACGACCGTCTATCCCGGTCACGGCGACCCGACAACTATCGGGGCCGAACTGCCGTGGATGCGATTGCTGGCGCGGTAAGGAACCTCACCCCCTGCCCCGCTCCTGCACCTTGCCTTGTAAAGCAGTGAGCAGTGAGGATACGGAGGTCAGTGGAGGGTGGGCCTCAGCCCGCCGCACTGATTGAATTAATCAGTGCGGCGGGCTGAGAGCACCACCCTCCACTGACCCCGAAACTTCCCGCATTTGCTCCCCCTCTCCGCTTGACGGAGAGGGGGCAGGGGGGAGGTTCCCCTACCGCTTGTTGCGGTTCTTGCGGCGCGACGCTTTGGCGATCTTCTGCTTGCGCTTCGCTTTCTGCACCGGGGCGGTGACGCGGCTCGCGCCGCTCCCACCACCGGGGCCGTACGGATCGCCGGGGCCACCTCCCGGCGAGTAGTCGCGCAGCAGGCCATAGCGCGGGCGCGGGGTGTCGCGGCTCTCGCGCACGCCGAAGCCAATCTCCACGTCCTCCAAATCGCCGCCGATGGTCTCATCCACGAGGTCGGCCTCGAAGGCGCGGCGAACGGTTGGCATTGCCTCGGTGGCTCCCACATCCATCAGATCGGTGATGAGGAAGCCGTTCAGCGTCACGAGGTCTTCGTCGGGGTCGGGGTAGTCGAGCGACGCCTCGATCTGCCCCGCAAGGGCGGCGATGCTCTCCGCCCGTGCGTCGGGGTGCATCCGCCCGATGGCGGCGATGCTGCTCCCCGCCGTGGCGCGGGTATACATCTCGTGGCGCGGGTCGTTGAGGAAGACCGTGAGCGGCGCGATTGCGGCGGCGCCGATCATGCCGAAGACCTCCGTCACCTCCTCCTGAAACCAGTCGTTGTCGCGCAGCGGTTCAAGCAAGGCCCGCAGCGGCTTCACGGCTTCTTCGGCCCGCAACTGCCCCAACGCCCGCCACGCATGGAGCGGCCCCCACCCGGCGGGGTCGTCCTCGTCCTCCAATGCCCAGAAGGTTATCGCCTCCGCGAGGCGCAGGAGGTCGGGGACGTGCTCCGGGCCGAGGCCGTACGTGGCGGGATAGTCGGGCCAGTGCGCCGAGGCGAAGGGACGCGGGACGTGCGGCAAGTCCTGCACGTCTTTACCCTGTTCCTGCATCGCCTCGAAATCCGGCAACTCCGGGCGCGGCGGATCGGACTGGTGAGGATCGCCAATCGTCAGCAGCCGGTCAACGGGCGGCGGGTACGCGGTCACGCTCATAGATGTGCCTCCTTTGTGGGAACCCGTGCGCCCATGACACGCCCACACACGGCGCGGTCGCTACCCGTTGCCCGGTAGCCGCCATCCATCAGCCGACGACCACGCGCATGTACCGCTTCTTGCCCGCACGCAGAAGCAGGCCACCGGCGGGGATATCGGCGGCGGTGTACGGCATGTCCATGTTCTCGGCTCGCGCCCCGTCCACGGTGGCCCCGCCCTGCGCCGCGAGGGTGCGGGCGGCACCGCGCCCCGCAACTAGCCCCGCTCGCACGAACAAATCCGCGAGCGTGAGGCCGCCGTCGAAGTCCGCCGCCGGAACGGTCGTTGTCGGGGCGTCGGCGTCGGCACTACCGCCGCCCGCACCGCCACCGAACAGGGCGCGGGCGGCGTCGCGGGATGCATCCGCCGCTTCCGCCCCGTGTGTGAGGGTGGTCGCTTCGTGGGCGAGGACTTCCTTCGCCCGCCGAATCTCCGCCCCTTCGAGCGATGCCAGTTGGCGCACCTCGTCCATCGGCAGGAAGGTGAACAGGGCGAGGAACTCCCCGACCTTCGCGTCCTCCACATTGACCCAGAACTGGTAGTAGTCGTACGGCGACATGTGCTGCGGGTTGAGCGACAGGGCGTTGCCCGTGCTCTTACCCATCTTCTGCCCGTTGGCGTCGGTGATGAGCGGCGTGGTAAGCACGAACGCCTCGCCGCCGTCCTCGCGCCGGATGAGATCCATGCCGCCGAGGCAGTTGCTCCATTGGTCGCCGCCGCCCACCTGTAAGGTGCAGCCGTACGTGCGGTAGAGGTGCAGGAAGTCGTACGATTGCAGCAGCAGGTAGTTGAATTCGAGGAACGACAGCCCGGTTTCGAGGCGCGTCTTGTAGGTATCCATCGTGAGCATCTGATTGACCGAGAAGTGCCGCCCGATATCGCGCAGGAACTCGATGTACTTCAATTGCGGCAGCCAATGCGCGTTGTCCTCCATGATCGCCCGGTCGTCGGCGAAATCGAGGTAGTGCGCCAACTGCTCCCGAATCTTCGCGGCGTTCGCGGCGATCTGGTCGTACCCGAGAATCGCCCGCCCCGTGGCCCGTCCCGTGGGGTCGCCCACCATCGTGGTGCCGCCGCCGACGAGGGCGATGGGGCGATGGCCCGCCCGCTGGAAGTGCGCCAGCATCATGATCTGCACGAGATGCCCGATGTGCAGGCTGTCCGAGGTCGGATCGAAGCCGCAGTACAGGGTGATCGGTCCCGTCTCCGTCACCTGCCGCAGCCGCGCCGCGTCCGTCACCTGATTGACGAAACCCCGCTCCTGTAGCACATCCATCACGCTCGTTGCCGTTGCCGTTGCCGTCATATATCCTCCTTACAGCAGCAAGCAGCGAGCGAAATACATGGATCGCATTCGCTCGCTGCTCGCGGCCCGCCGTTCGCCGCTTTCCGCACACACAAAAAAGCCGCCCTCCGAATCGAAGGACGACGGAATCCGCCGTGGTACCACCCCCATGCGCGGGCGCGTCGCCGCGTCCGCCTCGGTGCCTGCATCCGCAGGCCCGCCCGGTATCGGGGGCGACCGGAGCGACGCGGTGTGTCGTGTCCGCACACCAAGTACAGGACACACCGGGAAAGGGTATTTCGCGGTGCCACGACGCAGGCTCGCACCGCCGCCTGCTCGCTGAAAATTCGTGTCGGCACGCGCTACTGCGGCTTCCCCGCGTCGCTCGCCCGTAGTATCGCGCAATCGCTCTTTCCGCGCAACCGAGAGCGGACCCATCCGTTATGAGAATGAGAAGTGACGTGCGGGGGTGGCGTTCCAATGCGATAAAACGCGGTTCGCCGCGCCGGACACCTACCTCACACGGTTGTTGCAGGTACCTGTTTGATCAATCCTGCCCACGCACAATTGGCGGGCGGGCAACGGAGGGGACACACGATGCGAGCGGTGCGGCGGGGATGGGGCAGCGTGCGGGTGGTTCCGGTTCTGGGGATGCTTCTGGCCCTGTTCGCGGCGGCGATGGCCCCCGCGACGGCGGTAGGTGCGGTGTCTCCCCTCTATGCCCGCGCCACGGGGCAGGTGATCCCGGCGGAGTTGCGGCCCTTGTGGGAATCGCTCGGCGGGGCGGATGGCCTCGGCTGGCCGATTGACGCGACCAGACCGACCGCCTCCGGCACCGAGCAGTGGTACCAGTACGGGCGCGTCTACCAGAATAAGGGCGCGGAACCGGCCCTCGTGAGCATCGGGCGCGAGGCGGCACAGGTGCGCTCGGTGGCGACGAACCCGGCGTTTGCGATGCGCGGTCAGCCGCCCGCCGACGCGAAGTTCGCCGACCGCGAGTACGTGGCGAAGCACGGTCACTACGTCGGCAACGGTTTCCTCGTGGCATGGGCGCCGAAGAAGAACCTGCTCGGTGCGCCGATCTCGGAGGAGTTCACCGAGGAGGGCGCGACGGTGCAGTACTTCGAGTTCGGGCGGCTCGAATTCGCGCCGAACGGGGGCGGTGTGCGCGTGTCGCCCATCGGCACGCTGCTGCACGGCCCCGCCGCCCCCGCCGCCGAGCCGCCCGCCGGGATCGAGTCGGTGGGGCAGGCATTGCCGAACGTCTCGCAGAGCGGCCCGCGCTACGCCGGACACTGGGTACTCATAAACCTCGCGCAGCAGCGGATGTACGCCTACGACGGCACCAAACTCGTGGATTCCTCCGCCGTGAGCACCGGGCTTCCCGGCAAGGACACGCCCGTCGGCTCGTTCTGGGTGCAGCAACGGTACCGCGCCACGCTGATGGCCGGCCCCGGCTACTACCTGCCCGACGTGCCGTTCACGCAGTACTTCGGCAATGATTCGATGTCGTGGCAGGAGGGCTACGCCCTGCACGGCACCTACTGGCACAACAACTTCGGCACCCGGCAGAGTTCGGGGTGCGTGAACATGCGCAACGACTGGGCCGAGTTCATCTGGGGCTTCGCAAGCGTCGGCACGCCCGTGGAAGTCGTGGCGAGCTAATCGCCCTCCGTGACCGTCCCCCCCTTCTCGGTGTATCGCGCACCGGGGAGGGGGTTTGTCATCTGTGGGGAACCGTGCGCATCCGCCCGGCGTCCGCTCTGCGGCGATAGCCACACCGACACGCGAGAAGGCCACCGATGCCAAGTACCCGCATCGTGCCACCCGGCACACCGCCGTCCACCCTGCCCCCGCCGCCCCGCCGCCGCTTCGCGGACGGTACCGTCGTCACGGACAAAACGTACGTGCTGCGCACGAAGAACTGGACGTACCTGCGCGAGTACGGCGACACGCCGACGTTCTCCGGGCAGCGACGCCCGTCATTTCTGGCAACCTACCTGCTCGCGGCGATCATCTGCGTGTCCGTGGCGGCGGTGATGCAGAGGCAAGAGGAGGACGCCGCCGAAGCCCGCCTCGCCCGCGAAGGGATGACCACGAGCGGCGTGGTCACGGCGGTCAAGCCAATCTACAGGGGGAAAACCAGCGGTGTGGTGCATTACCGCGTGGATTTCCGTTTCACCACACCGGCGAGAGACGGGCAGGGCGAGACGACGCATATGGGCATCGGTCGCACCCGCGACCGCGAACTTCCCGGTGGCCTCCGTCCCGGCACGCCTATTGTTGTGCGCTATGTACCGGACGCGCCGCATCTCGTGCAAGTGGTGTCGCCCCCGCTTCAGCGCAGCACGACCACGCTGCAAGAGCGGCGGGGCGCACTGATCGTCGCCATCCCCGCCCTGTTCTATCCGCCCCGACTGGTCGTGTGGTGGCTATGGGTGTGGCGGCGCGAGCGGCACCTGACGCGGCACGGGTTGCTGCTGCGGGCCGAAATCGTCGGCGTGCGGCGCGGAGGGTGGGGACTATGGGAACGCCATGTGGTCACGTACCACTTCCGCACGCCGGAAGGGGAGAGCATCACGGCGGAGGCCAATATCGAGTACGCCCGCAGCCCCGAATCGGAGGCGAAAGCAGCGGTGCTGTATCTGAATCGGGAACGTTTCGCGCTTTTGTAACGCCGCGTCCGGGTTCCCTGGCACCAACTGTGTGGAAAAATCGTGCGGGCGGTTCACGAACCGCCCGCCTTGCGATGCCCGTGCCTAACCCCTCGGTCGTGCACTCGCCGGGGAAGGGCGGTTCACGAACCGCCCCTGCGACGACGTTACCGCCACCCACGCCGGTATCAGCAAGAGGTCACGCAACCGCCAGCGAGAGTGCCGCCCCGACCGCCGCCCCCGCGAGACAAGCGAGGAAATTCACGGCGTCGTTCGTCATCCATGCGAGGCCGCGCACGCGCTCCCGCGTCGCCCGCTCGGTGATCGCGCCCGCCGCGTCGCGGTACTGCGCTTGCAGCGTGGCACCGAGCAGGCTATCCGCGAAGCTGCCCGCCAAACCCGCGACCGTCCCCACGAGCGGCACCCAGATCGCTGCGACGCCTCCCCCGAAGGCCGCCGCCAATCCCCACGCCGCGAGGCCCACGAACAGCCCGCCCACGAGGGCCGCACCCGTGCCGAACGGTGTGATGCCGCCGGACGTTCCGGGCGGCACGGTACGCCGCGACGTAATCAGGCGAGGTGGGCGGCGGGCGAGCGTGCCGAGTTCGGTCGCCCATGTGTCGGCGTTCGCGGTGGCGGTCGCGCCCACGAAGGCGGCAAACAGCCACGGTTGCGGCGCGAACCAGTACGCCACCGCGAGGGTTGCCCCGATGCCGCCGTTCGCCAGTGTCTGCGCGAGGTCGCGCCGCCCGCCTTTCGCGTACTGCGCCGCGACCGCTTCCTTGTCGCGCTCGCGGAACTTGCTCAGGAGCGTGCTGCCGAGGAAGAAGGCGATCAGCGTCAGCCCCCATGTGGGGCCACCGAAGCCGAAGTGCAGCGTCCCTGTGAGCACCGCCCCCGCCACCCCGCCGCGTGAGAGCGACCCGCGCCGATACGCCGCCGCGCCGATGATCGCGCTCAGCAGCAACCCGACCGGCACGAACACGAGCAGGTTCACGGGGGACACGGCAAACTCCTTGAGGAGCGGCGAGCGGCGAGTAATTCGGTGCCTTCGCTCGCCGCTCGCCGCCGCTTGCTACGTGTTCCGCCCGTAGTCGTCGCTGAGGCGGATCACATCGTTGAGGTGCGGTGTGCTGACTTCGAGCAGTACGCTGTCTTCGATGGCCTCGAAGCGATGCACGGTGCCGGTGGGGATATGCACGAGCGTTCCCGGCTTCCAGTCGTACTGCCGGTCGCCGTAGGTGAGCGTGACGTGACCGGAGAGGAGGTAGAGCGTCTCCTCCTTGATCTCGTGCTTCTGGAGGCTGAGCCGCTGGCCCGCCGTCACTTCGAGCACCTTGCCCGCGTAGTCGCCCGTGTGCGCGTACCAGATTTCCCGGCCCCACGGCTTGTCCACGATCTTCGGTTCCGTCATCGGCCCCGTCGTCGGCTGCGTCGCTGTATCCATTATTCCCCCTGCGTTCGTTTGCAAATATCGCTACACAGAAGTATAAAACACATTCGGTGCCACTTGCGCAAGTCCCCACCGATTCCGTATCATAGCAAGCAATACACTGCAAAAAAAGGAGTTCTCTATGCCTGTAGATGAGCGCACCTTTGCCGCCGATGCCGCTTCGTGGATGACCGCCATTCTCGCACGACGCACCGATCTCCCATACAGTCGCGCTTCCGTGGAGGAACACACACCGGGGGCGAACACGCGGCGCGACATCACCCTGTATTCGAGGCACGGAACCAAGATCGCACTGATGGGTGAGATCAAAGTACCCGACAAAATTTACGGGCAGAATCCGTACGATCTCGAACTTGTACGAAACGCACAGGACAAGGCGAACAACGCAGGCATTACGTATTTCTTTACATGGAACGTCAATCGCTTTGTGCTGTGGCGGACGTTCATCCCCGGCGTACTCCTGCTCGGTCGCTCGATTGAAGAAGTCCCTGTCGTCACGATCACCAGTTCGGACGAATTGCGGCAAAGCGAGGTCGAAGGGAAGATCAAGGAATTCCTCGAATCGTTCCTCGAACGGTTCGCACGCATCGAACGGGGCGAGGCCGCCCTCGGTCAACGCCCGCTCGACGAAGGATTCATCAGTGCGCTGGAAAACGCGCTCATCGGCCCAATTTATGGCACGCTCGACGCAATCACCGCTCGCTACCGCACCGACACCGCATTTCGGGCGCAACTCGATGCATGGATGCGCGACGATCAAGGGTGGCTCCTGAGCGACGATTCTACGGAGCAGCGCAACAATTTGGAGCGGGCCGCGAAACTCTCGTGCTATGTCCTCGTGAATAAGATCGTCTTTGCAGAAGCGTTGCGGCGACGGTTTCCCGCGCTTCTCCCGATGCAAGCAACCCGATTTAGCGCGAACGGGGCTATCTTCCGTCAGGGGATGACCGGATACTTCCAGAAGGCGATGCAGGTCTCACGCGATTACAAGTCTGTTTTCTCCAAGGACTTCGGCGACACCCTCCCATTCGAGAGCGACGACGCCGTGAGCGAGTGGGTACGCCTCACGGAGCAGATCGCGGAGTTCGACTTCACCGCGCTCGGCTATGACGTGATCGGGCGCATTTTCGAACGGCTGATCGAGCCGGAAGAGCGGCACAAATACGGGCAACACTACACCCGCCCGAACCTCGTTGACCTCATCAACGCCTTCTGCATCCGCAGTGCGGACGCGGTCGTGCTCGACCCCGCGTGCGGCGGCGGCACCTTTCTCGTGCGGGCCTACGCCCGGAAGCGCGAACTTGCGGCGCGGGCGGGCGATCTGCGCCCCCACCACCACCTGCTCGCCGAGTTGTACGGGGCCGACATTTCCGCTTTCGCCGCCCATCTCTCCACCATTAACCTCGCCACCCGCGACCTCGTAGACAGTGCCAACTACCCGCGCATCGCACACCGGGACTTCTTCGCCATCGAACCCGACACCGCCGCTTTCACCGTTCCCGGCCTCGGCACGGGGCAACCGCAGCACCTCAAACTGCCGACGACGCTCGACGCAGTGGTGGGCAACCCGCCGTACATCCGGCAGGAGAACATCGGCGCGGCGCAGAAGGGGCGCATACGCGAACTAATCGGGCGCGATTACCGCGACACCGAGGCCATGTTGCGCCCCGACCCCGCCGGACGCAGCGACATTCACATCTACTTCTGGCTGCACGCTGCCCGCTTCCTGCGCGAGGGTGGCTACTTCGGCTTCCTCACGAGCAGCACATGGCTCGACGTGGAGTACGGCTTCCCCTTGCAACACTGGCTGCTGAACAATTTCCGCATCGTGGCGGTGCTGGAAAGCGAGACCGAGCCGTGGTTTACCGAGGCCCGCGTTATCACCTGTGCGACGATCTTGCAGAAGGAGCCGGACGCCCACAAGCGTGCCGAGAACCCCGTGCGCTTCGTGCAGTTCGCGGCCCCGCTGTCGCAGATTATCCCCGAAACGGGCAATGAGGCGATACGACAAGCGGCGGTGGAGAAGTTTGTACGCCAGATCGAGGGGTACAGCGAAGACACGCAAACGGCGGAGTACCGCGTGCGCGTCGTGCCGCAACGTGAATTGTGGCAAGAAGGTGCATCCCTTTACATAAGAAATGTGGGGGGGGCAGCAGCGGACTCCGCCGAGACGGACGACGACGAGGACAGCGAGACCGACGCGGACGCCCCGGAACCCGTGGTCGCGCTGCCCGGTGGCTTCGTGGGCAGCAAGTGGGGTATCCATCTCCGCGCCCCGGAGATGTATTTCGCGCTCCGGCAGCGCGTCGGCCCCCGCCTCGTGCCGGTGGAAGAACTTGCCACCGTACGTTTCGGTATCAAGAGCGGCAAGGACAGGTTTTTCTACCTGAAGGACATCACCGACGCGGAACTTGCCCGCCTCACCCCGGAGCAGTTCACGAAGGACTGGGGCATCACCCCCACGCAAACGCGCACCGTGCGCGTGATGAAGGCAGGCGACGGCTCCGCACACCCCATCGAGCGCAAATATCTCCTACCGGAGTTGCACCGCCTCGCCGAGGTACACAGCCCCGTCGTCACCGTGAAAGATACCACCCACTTTGCGTTTAACGTGAACGCACTCCCCGAAGAACTGCATGGCACGCTTGCAGCAAAGTACGTGCGCTACGGAGAACGCGAGAATTACCATACGGGTAGCACAATCGCCGCCCGCGCCCGCAGTCGCCCGTGGTACGTCCTCGCCCCGCTATCACCGAACGCCCGCGCCCAGATGTTCTGGAGCAAGGCGCATCAGTATCGCCACATCGTCGCATGGAACGAAAACAAGATCGTCTGCAACAACAACCTCTACGACGTGTGGGCGAAGCACGAAGGCACGGCGGAACTGCTCTGGGCGGTGCTGAACTCGACCCTCGTGGGTTTCATGAAACTCCTCTATGGTCGTCCCGTGGGTCGTGAGGCGAATTTGAAAACGGAGATCGTGGACGTGCTGATGATGCCCGTTCCCGACCCGCGCCATGCGACGGACGCGGTGCGCGACCGCCTGCTTGCGGCGATCCGGGCGATGGCGGCGTTGTCGTCCGCGCCGCTGCACGAGGAATTGGCTCGCCCGGAGCGGCAAGCCCTCGACGATGCGGTGTTTGAACTACTCGGCCTCGCGGACGCGAACGAGCGGGCGGAGTGGCGGGAGCGGTTGTACGCCGAGGTACATGGCTGGTACGAGAAGGCCCGCGCCCTCGAAGTTGAGGCAATGCGTAACCGCAACAAGGCGACGCGGCGCGGCGCGGTGACACCCATGAGCATCGCCAACGAACTCTGGGAAGCCTTCGACACCACCACACTGCGCTCCTTCCCCGACGCCTTCGTGCCATCCGGGGCGGCGACTATGCCACTTACGTTACTGAGCGGCCCCGTACATGTGAACGAGAACGCATCGCTGTTCGACGGGGCGACGATCCGTATCGGGGGCCGGAACGGGACGACGCTCCCGGTTCCTTCGGTCGCGCACGGTCGCTTTCTCCGCATCCTTAACGAACACGGGCGCAACGGGGAATTGCCCATCCCGGAAGACACGACCGTCTGCACGAACGCCGTGAGCGCGTATGGAACCTATCACACCGCGTTGAAAGCGACCTTCGAGGGGCTGGCAGAGAGCCGCACGAGCGACGCGGCTACCTGCAAGAAGATTGTTGCCGCGCTGTTCCAGAAGGCGATACATCACCACGACTGAACGCAAGGAGGGCCGGGGCGCATTCAACGCCCCGGCCCTTCGTGCTACGTCGCGCCGTTACTTGGCGGCGGCGTACAGCTCCGCGACCTTGTTCCAGTTGACCACGGCGAACCACGCGGCGAGGTAGTCCGGGCGGCGGTTCTGGTAGTTCAGGTAGTAGGCGTGTTCCCACACGTCGTTGCCGAGGATGGGGGTCTTGCCTTCCATCATCGGGTTGTCCTGATTCGGCGTGCTGACGATGGACAGCGTGCCGCCGTCCGCCACGAGCCAGACCCAGCCGCTACCGAAGCGGGCGACACCGGCGGCGGCGAACTGCTTCTTGAAATCGTCGAACCCGCCGAACGCACGGGTGATCGCCTGCGCCAGTTCGCCCGTGGGCTGCGCGGGGCCACCGGGGGTCATGATCTCCCAGAACATCGTGTGGTTGACATGCCCGCCGCCGTTGTTGCGCACCGCCGTGCGTGCGGCCTCCGGCACCTGACTGAGGTTCTTGATGAGGTCGGTAGGCGACATCGCGGCGAGTGCGGCATGATCCTTGAGCGCGTTGTTGACGTTCGTGATGTACGCCTGATGGTGCTTGTCGTGGTGCAGTTGCATCGTCTGCGTGTCAATCGTCGGTTCGAGGGCTTCGTACGGGTAGGGCAACGGGGGCAGTTCGTATGCCATTGCGGGTACTCCTTCCACACATTCCACTGTTTCGCGGCCCGCTCATGTGCGGGCCACCGTGCGACGCTGTGTTCCCGACAGAGTATGCACCCCTTCCCGACGCGGCGCAACGCCCGGAAGGGATTGAACCGCCAAGACGCCAAGAGGGATGAGTAAGAAGCCTCTCTGTTTTCTGCGAGTCTTTCTTGGCGTCTTGGCGGTTCTTCCCCAGTTCACCAGTTCAGCCGCCGATACGCGACATGCCCCGGTTCAGGGATACGTCGCCGTGCGAGACGCCGTGGCCCCACGGCTTGCGCCAGACCGCTTCGCGCAGGGCGAGGCGCACCGCATCGTCGCCGGCACCGCTACGCACCACGGCGAGCAGGTCAAGCTCGTCGTCGCGCAGCAGGCAGAGGCGGAGCTTGCCGTCCGCCGTGAGGCGCATCCGGTTGCAGTCGGCGCAGAAGGCGTCGGTCATCGCGCTGATGAAGCCCACGCTCCCCTTCGCGCCCGCGAACACGAACGGGCGAGCGGGGTCGGTGGGGTCGGCGGTGGGATCGGGCGTGAGCGTTCCCCATTGCGCGGAGATGCGTTCCATCACCTCGGCGGTGGAGACGAGGAAGTCGAAAGCAACATCGTCCACGCCCTCGAAGGGCATCACCTCGATGAAGCGCACCTGCCACGGATGTTCGTGTGCCAGCCCCGCGAGGGCGGCAACCTCGTCCTCGTTCTGCCCGCGCACGACCACGGCGTTCAGCTTGATCGGGGCGAGGCCCGCCGCTTCCGCCGCCGCCAGACCCTCAAGCACGAGGTCGAGCCGCCCGCCCCGCGTGATACGGCGGAAGCGGTCGGCGTCGAGCGTGTCGAGCGAGACATTGATGCGCTTCAGGCCCGCCCGCGCCAGCGGCTCGGCAAGGCGCGAGAGCAGCACGCCGTTCGTGGTCATGGCGATGTCGGTGATCGTCGGCAGGGCGGCGATCTCGCGCACGAGGTCGGGCAGGTCGCGCCGCAGCGTCGGCTCGCCCCCCGTGAGGCGAATCTTCGTGAAACCCACATCCGCCGCGCACCGGATGACGCGCAACAACTCGTCGTCGGTGAGCAGTTCCTCTTTGGGCTGCCAGCGCACGCCCTCCGGGGGCATACAGTAGACGCAGCGCAGATTGCAGCGGTCGGTGAGGCTGACCCGCAGGTAGTTGATGCGCCGCCCGAAGGCGTCCTGCGCGGGGCCGTCGGTGCGTACCGCGTGCAGCGGAATGAGCGTAGTGACCATGAGTGTGCAAGCCCCTGACCGTGGTTCGCGTCTCGTGCGGAGAAGTATACCTCTCTAGGTCATGAACATCTAGTTTACGCGAATGCTTCCCCGTTTCCGTCGGTGGTCGGCGGTCGGCGGTCGGCAGTCGGCAGTGAACGCAAAATGCGCGAACGCAATGTTTCTGCATTTCTTTGCCGACTGCCGACTTACCCCCGCATCGCATCCAGCCGTTCGGCGATGGCCCGCGCCAGTTGCGCCCGCAGGTCATCCAGCGTGTCGCTCGTCGCGGTGATGCCGGAGAGCGACGGCACGAATCCCCGGTACCCGTGTTCCGCCTTCTTCATATGGACCACGCGCCGCGATGTGGAATTGCCCTCCTCCATCAGGTAATAGTACCCGTCGCGGTCTTCCCGGATATCCACGTCCCCGCCCTCGGTCGCCATCGCCACCCCTCCACACACTTGCTTCGTATGCCGCTGTCGTGTTCCCGCATTGCCGTTATACACGAAAACGCGCCGCGCCGGGGTGGGCGGCGCGGCGGAAAGCGTGCGGAAGCTACATGCCCCCCCGGTGCATTTTCAGCGGACGGCGGCGACGGCCTCCGGGCCGAGGTTAACGCCCGCCTTGAGGAGCGTGCGTTGCAGGAGATCAATCGGCACGCTGCCGGGGGCGACGCGATGCTCCACGCCGAGGGCCGCCGCCGTACCCGCCGCCTGCCCCATCGCAAACGCCGCAGGCATCACGCGCACGGCGGCATGGGCCTCGTGGGTGGCGGAGAGGCACCGCCCCGCGATCAGCATATTCTCGATCACCTGCGGCACGAGGCAGCCGAAGGGAATCTCGTAGCTGTTCGCGGTCTTGCCGGACTCCGAGAAGTAGCCGCTGTTGCCCGTGGGGCTGTGGATGTCCATCGGGTAGGCGTAGCGGGCGATCACGTCCGCGAAGTGCCGCCCGCTCGTCAGGTCGTCCGCCGTCAGGGTGTAGCGTCCGTGCATGTGGCGCGTCTCGCGCACGCCGATCTGCGTGGCGGTGTCCATCAGCGTGGCGTTCTCGAAACCGGGGAGGCGCGTGCGGAAGAAGCGCATCAACTGATGCACCTGCCGCCGCCCCTCGACCTCGGCGCGGGTGAGGTCGCGGGCATCGGCCCCGTTGATGCCCTGAATGCGGCTCGTGTTGACGCGCCAGACGCCGCGCTGCGGCGTGCGGTACATGCCCACCTTCTCGCGGGGGATCGTCCACTCGCCCCGCGCCCGTGCCTCCTCGATCAGCACCTTGAAGAGGATGCCGCGCTCCTCCGGGTGGGCCTGCACGTACGCCTCCACCGCGTCGTCGTCCACATTCGCCACGCGGAAGAACATCGTCACGGGCTGCATCAGGCCGTCGCTCTCGCGCCCCACCGTGAACGGTACGCCCGCCCGCGCCGCGACATCGGCGTCCGCCGAACAGTCCACAACCGTTTCCGCCCGCAACGCCTGCAAGCCGTTCTTGTTGGCAACCACGATGCCGGACACCCGGTTCGCGCCCTCCATCAGCGGCTGCACGAAGAACGAGTGCAGCAGCAGCGTGCCGCCCGCCTCGAGAATCATGTCCGCCGCCACCGTCTTCAGCACTTCGGGGTCGAAGGGGGTGACGTGGTCGTGTCCGTGGACGTAGAACCCGGCCTCGGCACTGCCGCCGCGCACATTCGCGGGGTGCATCGCCCCGCCCGCCGCCTCCATGCGCCGCACGATCTCGTCGAAGATGCCGACCACGAGTTGTTCCTCGCCGTCGTCGGAGAAACTCGACATGAACGGCCCGACGAGGCTCGCCGTGGCGTTGCCGCCGAGAAAGCCGTACCGCTCCACCAGAAGTGTCCGCGCTCCCGTGCGGGCCGACGCGATGGCGGCGGCAATGCCCGCAGGCCCGCCCCCCACCACGAGTACGTCCGTTTCCTCCACCACCGGCACCGACAGTTGCAACGAAACCGTGTCCATACGCTTCCCCTCCCGCTTGTCTTTGTTGCATGTAACAGGCAGCATAGGGGAAAGCGGAGGGCGGTGTCAAGTGCAGAATGCGGGGCAGGCAGGGGTATGCGTTTTTCTATAGTCGGTTGTTGCGGGAGAGATGCACCTAACCCCCCGGCCCCCTTCCCCATAGGGAAGGGGGTGACGCACGGCGAGATCGCGGTTTAGGGGGAAGACTGAGGCGTCCGTCTCTCTTGCTCCCCCTTCCCTATGGGGAAGGCGGGCGCGGGTGCCCTCTGGGCGGCATGGGCAGGTGGGGGGTTAGGTGCATCTGGCGAGAACGCATAAACCCTATGCGGGGCAGGTCGGTTGTCTGGTTTCTGACTACACCTGCCACGGCGAGAGAGGTTGGACGAATACCAGAACGAACGCCGAGGTACCAACGTAGGGGCGGTTCGTGAACCGCCCTCTTGCCGCGCCCGGTGCTTGCCCTTCGGCCTCGCACCTCTCCGGGCAGGCAGTTCACGAACCGCCCCTGCGCGAGCCATCGCGTGTTGCCGCCTCCATCGTCCGCGTTCGGTGCAACGTACTGCGCACGTTCGCCATCCGTATCACGCCCCGTGTGGGTCTCCGGCGAGGACGGCACCGAGCGTGTGATGGGCCATTGCGACCATGCCGGGGTTGGTGTCCCAATAGTAGGGGAGGGCAATCAATGCTTGGGACAATGCCCAGCCGCGCCCCCGCGCCCACGTCGCGTCGTCAACCGGGAGGGCGGCGCGAAACACGGGGCGCACGTCGGCGGGAAACAGGTTCCACACGGGTTGCAGGTCGCACGCGGGGTCGCCCACACCGAGGCACCCGAAATCTATCACGGCGGTGAGCCGACCCTGTTGGGCCAGCAAATTCCCGGATTGCAGGTCGCCGTGCAGCCATACAGGCAGGCCGTGCCACGCGGGGGCGTGCAGGGCCGCTTCCCATGCCGCCGTCGCCGCGCCCGTGTCAATCCGCCCGCGCAGGGCGGCGATTGCGGCGCGAACGGTATCGTCTCGCTCCGCCAGCGGCCCGCTGCGAGAGGAAAGAGGTGCTTCGGGAGGTGGCCCGCCCGTGGCATCAATGCGTTGCAGGGCGGCGACGAACTGCGCGAGGTCGGTCGCCATCTGACGCGGATCGGCGATGCCCTCAATGGTCGCGTTCTCGCCTTCGAGCCAGCGGTAGACGCCCCAAGACCACGGGTAGCCCTCGCCGGGTGTCCCCTGCGCCAGCGGCACGGGGATGGCGAGCGGCAGGTGCGGGGCCAATCGGGGAAGCCACCGCTGCTCCTTGTCTACCTGCCCGACGGCCCAATGGATGCGAGGGAGGCGCACCGCCATGTCGTCGCCGAGGCGGTAGATCGCGTTGTCGGTTCCGGCGGAGCGCACGGGCGCGATAGGGAGAGTTGACCACTGCGGGAACTGCGCCGCGAGCAACCGGCCCACGAGCGATACGTCGGTCTCTACCTCGTCGGCGTGCATCTTCCCGGCGGTCATGCGCATCTCCCCTGCGTGTCTACAAGCCTGCCGCAGATTGCAGAACCCCGCTGTAGGGGCGCGATGCTCGCGCCCGTCCGCCGTGCCTCGGTGCTTTCCTACAGGCACCGTGCCGTCCGGGGAGGGCGCGAGTATCGCGCCCCTGCAGCGGATGGGTCGCTTTGCCGCGACTGACCGTGCCGCCGCACGCCCTAAATCTTCACGCCCTGCTTCTCGCAGTCGGCCCGCACCATCATCTTCACGAGGCCCGCGAAGTCCACGGTCGGTTCCCAGCCCAACTGCCGCTCCGCCTTCGCGCTCGTGCCGATCAGCAGATCCACCTCGGCGGGGCGGAAGAAGCGCGGGTCGCTCTTGATGTAGTCGCGCCAGTCCAGCCCGACCTCGCCGAAGGCGATCTCGGCGAACTCCTCGCCCGTGTGCGTCTCGCCGCTGGCGATCACGTAGTCGTCCGGCTCGTCCTGCTGCATCATCAGCCACATCGCCTTCACGTAGTCCCCCGCGAACCCCCAGTCGCGCTTCGACAGGAGGTTGCCCATCAGCAACTCGCTCTGCTTGCCGGCGAGGATGCGGGCGAGTCCGTGCGTCATTTTGCGCGTCACGAACTCCAGCCCGCGCCGGGGCGACTCGTGGTTGAACAGGATGCCGGAGCAGCAGTACATGCCGTAGCTCTCGCGGTGGTTCACGGTGGCGTAGTGCGCCAACGCCTTGGCATAGCCGTAGGGCGAGCGCGGCGCGAACGGCGTCAGCTCGGTCTGCGGCACCTCGCGCACCTTACCGAACATCTCGCTCGAACTCGCCTGATAGAAGCGAATGCGCGGGTTGATCTGGCGGATCGCCTCGAGCATCCGCACCGCACCGAGGCCCGTGACCTCGCACGTCAGCACCGGCTGCGTCCACGACAGCGGCACGAAGCTGATGGCACCGAGGTTGTACACCTCGTCGGGTTGCGTGGCCGCCAACGCCGCCATCAGCGACGACTGATCGAGCAGGTCGCCGTCCACGAATTCGAGGGCGGGGATTTCCTCGCCCACCATCTCCTGCTTCGGGTTGTGCTGCCCGCGCACCATACCATAGACCTTGTACCCCTTTGAGATCAGGAATTCCGCGAGGTACCGCCCGTCCTGCCCCGTGATCCCCGTGATGAGAGCCGTCTTCATGCGCCCCGTCCCCTCGCCCGTTCGCCGATTCGCCGACCGCCCGTACCCGGTGACGTGTCGGGCGGAAGCATACCGCATTGTCGCCGTTCTGCGCTAATTTGGGCCGATTCGCGCCGATTCGCGCCAATCCCCCGGTTCCTGCGAATCTCGCCAATCGCCGCGTCGCCCGCAACCCGCGACGCGGGGTTACAATGGGCGCACGGCGGCGAGACACACGAACGGCAGGAGGCGGCGATGAGCGGAGCGGCGGGCGGGGCGGCAGGCGCGGACGCGGCGAAGCGGCGAGCGGCGGAACGGGCGGTGGCTTTCGTGCGCGACGGCATGGTCGTCGGCCTCGGCACGGGCAGCACGGCGGACTTCGCCATCGCCGGTCTCGTGCGCCGCGTGCGGGACGAGGGATTGCGCATCCGCGCCGTGGCAACGAGCGTTATTTCGGCGCGGGCCGCCGAAGCGGGGGGCATCCCCCTCGTGGACCTGAACGATGTGGAGTACGTGGACGTGACCATTGACGGTGCCGACGAGATAGACCCCCGGCGCGACCTTATCAAGGGGCGGGGGGGGGCGTTGCTGCGCGAGAAGCTCGTGGCGGTGGCGTCGCGGCGCGAGATCATCGTCGCGGACGAGAGCAAATTGGTGGAGCGGCTCGGCGAACGGATGCCGCTCCCCGTGGAGGTGGTGCCGTTCGGGTGGCGGCGTACGGCGGCGGCACTCACGCGCCTCGGCCTCACCCCCACCCTGCGCGGCGACGCGGCGAACCCCTTCCGTACCGACAACGGGAACGTCATCCTCGACTGCGGCCTGCCCCCCCGCGCCGAGGCGGCGGAGATCGCCGTCGCCATCAAGGAAACCACGGGCGTGGTCGAACACGGCTTCTTCCTCGGCCTCGCGCACACCGTGATTATCGCCACCGAGGACGGCGTCGAGGTACTTGGCGTGACGAGTAGCGATTGATGCGAAGGGTCGAACGATGCGCGACGGCAACGGCGACAATACGGGCGTGCGACGCGAGGTGCCGCAGTACTTCGAGCCGCTGGACGACGAGTCACCCACGACACGACGCGGAACGGGCGGCGGTTTCTCGCGCACCTTCCTGATCGTCACGGTGCTGATCTTCGTGCTGTTCCCCGTGGTCGCCTATCTCGTCTCGACCTACCACCTCGCGCCGGGCGGCCTGCCGCGCCTGCCGTAGGCTGGGGTATTTCTCTCAATCGTTGGTGCCAGAAACCGTCGCAGTCATCAGACGTTGTTGAGCGAAATATGGAACTACCCAGATGCTTTCGATGAGGGTGCGCAAGCGGTCGCCTTCCGTTGTTAGTCCCTCCGGATCCATCGTGCCACTCTACAAAATCTCGTCACCGAGCGCGTCCACGAACTGCGTCTGTTGTTGCTTGGTATCTCACCAGTATTGATGCGATCAACGACACCGACGAGCGCAGGGTTTCTTCGTGCAACGATTGCGCGAAGAAGGTTCGGATCGCCTGCCGTCAACTGCACATCGGTCATTCGCTCGTTCCTTCCCGCGCTAATGGCGGATCGTATCGCCACGCTGTGATACCAAGTCCGGGTGATTAGTGCCGCTTCGACGCCCCCACCCCTGCCCCCTCTCCCGCTCGGTAGGGGTGAGGGGCAGGGGTGGGGGCGGTCGGCGAGTACAATGCGAGTGTTAATCTGGTCTTGGTATCATAGCCCCGGCACGTAGGGGCGGAACAGGGCGGCGAGGAAGTCCGGCTCGAGGTATTCGACGATCTTCGCAAACGTCTGCTCGTTGCGCAGCAGCCGACCGGGGCGGGTGTACTCCACCCACGCCATCGCGCACCAGCCCGTGGCCCGCAGGTAGACGTACGGCATCCGCGTCTCCACGCGCTCGTGCAGCCGTCGCCCCGCCGGGTGGCCGCCCACGGCGGTCGCGTACTCGCGCAGGAACCCGGCCCGTTGCGCCTCGGTGAGGGTGTAGTCCATCTTCCAGAGCGTGCTCGTCGGTGTGAGGAAGTGGCACAGGTCGTACGAGCCGTCGTCGAGCATCGGCTTTTCCCAGTCCACGAGCCGCGCTCGCTCGGCTGCGGGGTCGTCCACGACGAAATTATGCGCCTGTACATCGGTGTGGATGATGACGCGCTCCTCCGGGCGGAAGCGTGCGCTCTCGCGCTCGGCCCGCTCCGCCAGAGCGGACAAGGTTCTCTCGAAGATGCGCACCACCGCCGGATCGGCCTCCGGGGCGGCGAAGAAAACATCGAGGAACCCTTTCGCCTCTCGCCAAGAACCAGTGAGGGGTTCCGGCACGACGAGGAAGTCCGGGTTGCCCTCGGAGGGGAGCGTGTGCAGGGCGGCGATGGTGCGGGCGGCAAGCGGCACGTCGGCGGCGTAGTCGAGCGGTCGCCCCGGCAGGTACTCCTCGAAAAGCAGGCCGTGGGGAATCTCCGTCCCCGTGTTGTCGAGGAGATACGGTGCCGGGGCGATGCCGGAGGGCGCGAGGAATGCCAACGCCCGGTACTCATAGGCGATCTGATCGCCCTCCGCGATCTGCGTGCCGGTGTTGATGCGGGCCACGACCCGCCGCCCGCCCGCCGCGACGAGGTAGTTCAAGTTGTACTCGCCCTGCGCCAGCACGCGCACATCGAGCGGGCCGCTTCCCGGCAGGCCAAGGCGGGCGCGACGGTCGGCGCGGTCGAGGTAGGCGACGACCTGCGGCTGCAACCGGGCGGCGAGCGTGAGCGCGGGCGCGGTCATGAAGGCAGCCTCCTTATAGAGCGGATGTTACTGATGTTGCAGAGAACGTACAGCGGTATACTGTTGCCGACGCGGGACGGTTACAATGCCGACCACCACGCCGCGAACCTGCCCGGAAAGGGAATCCCGCGCATGACCAGCACGTCCCCGCTATTCCCCTTCGACCTCGCGCAGCCACGGGCGGGGGCGCTGCTTGTGGCGATGACCGAGGGGCGTGCGCGGCTGCTACAGAGTCTCTCGTTGCGGCTGGCGCAACGACCCGAACTGCGTGCTCGCCCGCCCGCACTCGACGCGGCGCGGCGGCTCGCGGCGGTGCTCTACGGCAACTTCGTCGCCGCCCTCACCTTCGGGACGTACGCCACGTTCGAGCGCGACATCCTCTGGCACCTCTCGCTCATCGAACGCCGCAGTCTGCCCGTGACGCTGAATCACGAGCGCGACCTGTTCCGGGGTGTGGCGGAGGCTCTGACGCTCGAACTTCCCGAATTCGCCCGCGAGATCACCGCCATCTGCATGAGCGTGGTCTTCCTCGTGGAGTCCGCTCGCACCGCGAAAGACGCGCTGCCCGCCGACATATCGGCGGGCAGCGCGGGGTTGAATGCCCCGCTCGTCTCGCCTACGTGAAATCCTCGCGGTGTTCGGCTATCCACGTCGTCGCGGTGTTCACATTCAAGCCCGCCGTGCCGCGTTGCAGGCGGCTGATGAGCAGCTTATCGCCCTTCTTCAGGGCCGCCTCCACCCGGTCCACCCACTCCGATGGGCGAATCTCGCTGGAGATCAGCCAGACATTGTGCAACGCCCGCTGCACGCTCGCCTTGCCCGCTGCCGCCACGACTGCGGTGTGAATCTCGTCCGCCTGGTCGTCGCTCGACTTCGCGGCCTCGTACGCCATGTAAAGCATCACGGTAGTTTCCCTCCCTCGCACACATACACATCGCCGCGCAGTATACCGTATCGTGCCGCGTACTGCGCACTCTATGCTGCGTGCTGCCACGGCAATTGCATGTTAGCGGGCGAGGACGTTGAGCAGGTATCGTGCATCCCACCCCGCCTTGAGTCGCTTTGCCTTGACGCCGATCTTCACCGACCGCTCGGC
>JAABUN010003271.1_pt1 | contig 25608 bp, 21 predicted proteins | sample 5559311 | NCBI WGS metagenome assembly JAABUN01 (sample SAMN10711877, study PRJNA513370) | rock metagenome | isolation source: Antarctica rocks | place: Antarctica: Victoria Land, Siegfried Peak sud
ATGTTGTTTCACACCAAATCTTACTGCCTTTTTTTATTTATATAATCCCATCTTAGTATCTTTTGCGTTATAAAATAATTATCCACAAGCATGAGAAATTATATAAGAAAAACTACCGAACTATTGATATATGTACAGCTACTTTTTTGCCTTTAAAGGTTGATCTTATAAATTCAATAGGGCTCACATATTTCATCTGCATTACCTCTTAGCAATGTATCCATAACAAATAGTTTGTTTTCAAAGTTAAGCCCATAGCCCTAAAGGGGGATAAGAAAATACAAATTGTTTCTAATCCCTCTTTGTAGAAAGCAATAAAAAACCCGCCTTTCAAAAAGCGGGTTCTTCTTATCTTCTTTCTCCCCTTTTGGGGGTAGAGGCTAATATCTATACATCTCGGGCTTAAAGGGACCGTTTTTGCTGATACCTAAATACTCTGATTGTGCATCGGTAAGTTCATCTAACTGTACACCAATTTTGGCCAGGTGTAAGCGGGCAACTTTTTCATCAAGATGCTTTGGTAATACATAAACTTTGTTCTCATATTTATCGTGGTTTGTCCAAAGTTCAATCTGAGCTAATGTTTGGTTGCTGAAAGAATTACTCATAACAAAACTTGGGTGACCGGTAGCGCAACCTAAGTTAACCAGACGGCCTTCAGCCAGCAAAATAATGTCTTTACCATCTACATTATAAATATCCACCTGGGGCTTGACGGTGTCTTTTGTTTGTCCGTAATTATCATTTAACCAGGCAACATCAATTTCAATATCAAAATGGCCGATGTTACAAACAATTGCTTTATCCTTCATTAACCTGAAATGTTCACCTGTGATTAGATCGCGGCAACCTGAAGCAGTAACAATGATGTCTGCTTCTTTAACTGCATCAATCATTCTCTTTACTTCAAAACCATCCATTGCAGCTTGTAAAGCACAAATCGGGTCAATTTCGGTAACTATAACCCGGCAACCTGCGCCAGCCAATGAAGCTGCAGAACCTTTACCTACATCTCCGTAACCGCCAACAACTGCGATCTTACCAGCCATCATGACATCAGTAGCACGGCGGATAGCATCAACCAAAGATTCTTTACAACCGTATTTGTTGTCAAATTTTGATTTGGTAACACTGTCATTTACATTAATAGCAGGAATTGGCAAAGTGCCGTTGGCCATACGCTCGTAAAGACGGTGAACACCGGTTGTGGTTTCTTCACTAAGACCTTTAATGTGTTGAATAAGCTCAGAATATTTATCAAAAACAATATTTGTAAGATCTCCACCATCATCAAGAATCATATTTAGAGGACGGTCTTCGCTTCCAAAGAACAAAGTTTGTTCTATACACCATTCGCCATCTTCAACGCTCTGGCCTTTCCATGCGAATACACCAATACCGGCAGCAGCAATTGCAGCAGCAGCATGATCCTGGGTAGAGAAGATATTACAAGAGCTCCATTTAACTTCAGCACCTAAAGCAATCAAAGTTTCAATAAGAACTGCTGTTTGAATGGTCATGTGAAGACAACCTGCAATGCGGGCACCTTTCAATGGTTGAGATGCACCATACTCTTCACGGATGCTCATAAGGCCCGGCATTTCAGCTTCTGCAAGACGTATTTCTTTACGGCCCCATTCAGCAAGGCTCATATCAGCGACTTTGTATTTCAGACTAAAATCAATCTGTGTGTTTGTGGTTGTAGACATAGTTTGTATTATAAATTATAAATGTTTTTGTTTTTAGCCACAGGCGCAAGACAATAAGAAGCGGAAACTTTATGTCACTTTGAGGCTTGCGTTTTTGTGGCTAAATTTCTTCAAAAGTAATTTTTTTAGAATAAACTTCTATTATAGTATTTAACTTTGGAATAAATCTGTCTTACAAATAGCCTTTGTAGTAAAAATAAGAAGTTTGTTATGTCAAAAGCAACTAAAAAAGAAGATTCACCTGCCATACAATTTTCGCTTGATAAAATGGATCTGGAAATTCTTCGCTTGCTACAGGAAAATGCACGGATTACGGTAAAAGAAATATCAGATAAAGTGCACCTAAGCACTACGCCCGTACACGAACGCATTAAACGAATGGAAGAATCAGGCGTAATAAAACAATACGCAACTTTGGTAGATCACATTAAAGTAAAGAAGGGATTAATGGTGATTTGTTATGTTTCACTTAAGCAACACAGCAAAAATGCAGGAGACCAGTTTATTAAAGTAATTCTCGGATTAAATGAAGTTATAGAGTGTTATAACATCTCAGGTGAATTTGATTTTATGCTGAAAGTGGTTAGTCAGGACATGAATGAATATTATGATTTTCATGTTAATAAACTAAGTCAGATAGAAAATATGGGACATGTGCAAAGCGTATTTGTTATGGGGATTATTAAGCAAACTCACCAGTTAATCTATTCTGATAATAAATAATGGCATAAGGTGAGACTATTTAAAAAATCTTTGGTATATTTTTAATGGTTTAAAGGAATGTGCCTATTGCATCAGTAAAAAATATTTTCATTTCGGTGAATAACTACAATGCGATTATGAACACAAAACAAGCTTACAACATCTGGGCTTCACAATATGATACTAACGATAATAAAACCCGCGATCTTGAAGGACAAGCATTGCGCTCATCTTTGGCTGATATTTCTTTTAATAACTGCCTTGAAATTGGTTGCGGAACCGGCAAAAATACAGAATGGCTTATTCAAAAGGCTAAACAGGTAACGGCTATTGACTTATCTGACGAGATGCTTGCAAAAGCTCGGAAAAAAATTACTTTTGACAGCGTTTATTTTAAACAAGCAGATATTACTGCAAATTGGACATTCAGAAACGGACTTTATGACCTTGTAAGTTTTAGTTTGGTACTGGAACACATTGAAAACCTCGACCATATTTTTAAAGAAGTTTCTAAATCATTAAACGCAGGAGGATATGTTTATATTGGTGAACTTCATCCTTTTAAACAATATACAGGAACAAAAGCAAGATTTGACACAGAAAACGGAAGACAAGTGGTAAAATGTTTTAATCACCATATTTCAGATTTTATTCAAATCGCAAAAAAACACGGACTGGTGCTCGCAGATATAAACGAATTTTTTGATAATAATAACAGAAATGAAATTCCAAGAATTCTGACAATTATTCTAAGGAAAAATTTATGATTTCTCTCAATGCTAGGACAAAGTTTCTTCACTTATTATTCGAACGTACTATAGAAATAAGGTGTTTTTGCTTCAAACTCTGCACTACAGGTGTCTACCATTTTATATGACCGCACAATTCCCAATGCCTTTCTTTTTTCGTATACCTGTTCTTCTGTGCAGTTTCTCATTATTCTCGCTATCTGCTCGTCGCCAAAACCGTTTTTCTTTGCCTCTTTTAATAGTTCTTCAGGCAAAGTCTCTAAAGTATATTTTGATATTTCTTTTTCAATCTCACATATTTTTTGAATCTGGTATAAAAACCACCTGTCAATGCCCGTTATTTGTGCAATAGTCTTCACAGTAACTCCTTCCATCAGTGCATCTTTAATTCTGAATATTCTGTCCCATTTTGGTATTTTTATATATTCAATGATCTCAGCGCTTTTCATCAGGCTCTTTCCATAATAGCCAAGGCCAACTGCATCATTTTCCAGGCTCTGGCAAGCCTTCTGAAGCGCTTCGGTAAAACTTCTTCCAATAGCCATTACTTCGCCGACGCTTTTCATTTGTAAACCAAGCGTATCATTTCCTCCTTTAAATTTATCAAAATTCCACCGCGGTACTTTTACGATCACATAATCAAGAGCAGGCTCAAAATATGCCGATGTTGTTTGAGTGATCTGATTTTTTAATTCATCTAAGTTGTAGCCAATGGCAAGTTTTGCAGCGACTTTGGCAATTGGGTAACCAGTAGCTTTAGATGCCAAAGCTGATGAACGGCTTACGCGTGGATTGATCTCAACTGCAATCAATTCTTCTGTATCCGGATTTAATGCAAACTGCACATTACAACCTCCGGCAAAATTGCCAAGGCTTCTCATCATTAAAATCGCTTTATTCCTCATGTCCTGAAAAGCGGTATCACTCAACGTCATAGCCGGAGCTACAGTTATACTATCACCGGTATGTATGCCCATAGGGTCAAGGTTTTCAACTGTACAGATAATTACAACATTATCTGCCTGGTCGCGCAGCAATTCCAGCTCATATTCCTTCCAGCCAAGCACAGCTTTTTCTACCAGCACTTCGTGTATAGGTGAGGCAGTAAGCCCGCGGTCAAGTGCCTCATCCAGTTCATCTTTACTATGTACAAATCCACCCCCGGTTCCGCCCAACGTAAATGAGGGACGTATTACAAGCGGAAATCCGATTTGTTGTGCAAATTCCTTTCCTTCCAAAAAACTGTTTGCAACCCGGCTTGGCGCCACTGCTATCCCAATTTTCACCATTAATTGTCTGAATTTCTCCCTGTCCTCGGCCATATCAATCGCAGCTACATCCACACCGATCATTCTCACATTATACTTTTGCCATACACCCAGTTCATCAGCCTCCTTACAGAGATTTAGTGCAGTTTGTCCCCCCATTGTAGGCAAAACCGCGTCAAGCTGATTTTCTTCAAGTATCTGTTCGATGCTCTCAACTGTTAACGGTAACAGGTACACTTTATCCGCCATCATCGGGTCAGTCATTATAGTGGCAGGATTACTGTTAATCAAAAAAACCTTAATGCCTTCTTCACGTAAACTGCGTGCAGCCTGGGAGCCGGAATAATCAAATTCGCACGCCTGGCCAATTACTATCGGACCTGACCCAACTATTAAAACTGATTGTATTGAATTATCTTTTGGCATAAAAAAAACAAACCTTTGTTTGATAATGAAGAATGATTTGTCTAGCTGCAACAATCGTTTACCTAAACAATCTAAAAACTTTTCGCTTGAGACAAATTCCTCAAATGTAAGTCCTGCAATTAAAAAGACCGGTTAATTTTTAAAAAGTTTTTTTGGTACCCGTCTCTGTCTCTTTATTCAAAATTGTTGCGTCGCACACTTTTACAGCAAATCTTTAATCAACTTTTTCCACCATTTTTTCTATTTATTGAATTTATCGAACACTAACTTTTTTAAATTAATATCAATTTATCTGTTTTTAAACGTTTCAATTCAATGGTAGGATATTTGCTTTTCATTAAATGCATTAAAATAATTTTTAAAAACACTTTTAAACTTAGATGAAGAAAACAGTTGTATTGCTTTTGGTTTCCCTTGATTCCTTCTTTTCTTTCGCCCCGGTTATTTCACAAAATTTATTTTCTTCAACTGATTATCCTCAAAACTACTTTAGAAATCCATTAGACATACCAATGCATCTGGCTGCAAATTTTGGTGAGCTTCGGACCAATCATTTTCACATGGGTTTCGACATTCGCACAAATCAAAGAGAAAACCTTCCTGTTTATGCAGCAGCAGAAGGTTATATAAGCAGGATAAAAATTGAAAAATCAGGTTATGGGCGTGCTATTTATATAAATCATCCTAATGGCTACACTACTTTATATGCGCATTTAAATAACTTTTACGATACATTGCAGGCGTATGTAAAAGATAAACAATATGCAGACCAGCAGTGGGAGCAGGAGATAGAGTTTAAACCAAATCAGTTCCCGGTTTTAAAAGGACAATTTATTGCTTACAGTGGTAACACCGGCGGTTCGGAAGGTCCTCATTTACACTTCGAGATAAGAGACACTAAAACAGGAAACAACCTTAATCCTTGGCTATTTAGTTTTGGATTATCTGATAAAATACCTCCCTCTATTTACAGATTATACTATTACGACAGGCGATACAGCACTTACCAAATAAGGCCGGAACCGATAGCAATAACCGGAAGTAAGGGAAAGTATACCACAGGTAATGTTGTAATTTTATCTTCACCCGTTGTAAGTTTTGGTATTTCTGCAGAAGACAAACTAAATATTTCCTCTTTTAAATATGGTATATATGAAGCATCATTGTCAATAGATGACTCATTGCAATCAGATTTTCAATTAAATGATATTTCATATGACGATACCAGGTATGTAAACGGCAGCATTGATTACAAAACCAGGGCACTAAGAGGCCCTTATATTCAACATCTGAGCCGGCTTCCCGGAAACTATAGCACTATTTTTTCATCGGCAGGAGATGGAAAAATAGTGCTGACAGATACGCTAATTCATAAAGCTGAAATTTTGGTAAAAGATGCGGCAGACAATTCTTCTGTTCTTCAATTCAACTTCAGGTGGGATCCCTCTAAAACAGTGGATATGATGTTTGCAACCAATAGCATTCCAATGCTACCGGGAAGAGATAATGAATTGAAATTGGATGATATTGAAGCTGATTTTTCAGCTATGGCTTTTTATGATACTGTTCCTTTTGTTCCTGCAGCAGAGTTGTCAAATGACTTAGAGGTAGTATCTGCTGTCCACCACTTGCATGATTATACAGTACCTGTTCATGATAGTTTTACTGTCCGCATAAAATCTACAGCACTTATTTCAGACAGTTTAAAAGACCGGGTGGTATTGCAGTTGGTAAGTAACGATAAAATTGAAGCAGTAAAAGGGCAATGGAAAGGTGAATGGATGGAAGCAAAGTTAAGAGATCTGGGAATAGTTAAATTATTGATTGATACTCAACCTCCGAAGGTTCGTTTAGCAGGGTGGATAAACGGAAGTAATGTAAAAAAGAAAAAATCAATATCGATAGCAGCAAGTGACAATGTGGATGAAGTTAAAGCCTTTACAGCTTTTTTAGATGGCAACTGGCTAATGTTTAGCAGGAAGAATGATACTTTTACTCATACCTTTGATGATAGAACAAGTCCAGGCAGACATGAATTAAGGGTTATAGTTGAGGATGAGGCAGGAAATATTGCTGAAAGAAACTATAGTTTTATAAAATAGCTTGTTTAAATTCAGAAAAAACCAAGATCTAAACTTTTATCCTAAAAAGATTTTTTAGAAAAAAGCTCAAAATGTTTTTGATGATGAAGTGAGTGACACAATGATGTCAAATTTTTATTCTAAAGCTGGTAACAAAAAATTCCCTTATCTTTCTAAAACTGTAAAAGTAATAATACATATAATCTCTTCAACCATTTTATCAGAACTTTGCAGTTGTGGTTTGAGAGTGCCTAAAGAATAAAATCATAAAAAATGAATGAACTCAAAGAAGGAGACAAAGCGCCGGTTTTTGAAGGTGCAGACCAAAAGGGTAATACGGTATCATTAAACGATTTTAGAGGAAAAAAAGTTATATTATACTTTTATCCAAAGGACGATACTCCGGGCTGTACTGCCCAAGCCTGTAATTTGAGAGACAATTATAATGTCTTAATTCAAAAAGATTTCCAGGTTGTTGGAATAAGCACAGATAGTGTAAAAAGCCACAAAAAATTTGAAGATAAATATTCACTTCCTTTTCCTTTAATTGCCGATGAAGAAAAGAAAATAGTGGAGCAATATGGGGTTTGGGGAGAAAAAAAATTTTTGAGAAAAACATATTTGGGCACTAACCGGACTACTTTTTTAATAGACGAAAATGGAATTATAAAAAAAATTATTAGAAAGCCGGATACAAAAAATCAGACGCAGCAGGTTTTGGATGCATGGGATTAAGCATCTGCTGTTATTTGATTTAAAATTACAACTATCCTGGTTTTTGCTCTTGACTATACACCTTGTCTTTTAAAATGACAAAAGTTAAAATAAAAGAAAACTCATTGCTGGCGAAAATTGCTGCTTATAAGTTAAACAGCGATTCGGTTGCTATGGTCATTGGCAAGACAATTCATTTACATAATTCAAGCAAGGAAGATTTTTTAAATAATCAACGATGGGTCAGGCACGAGGTGGCGCATGTAAAGCAATACCTTGAATTGGGTTTGTTACGATTTTTAGCTTTGTATCTTTTTGAAACTTTTAACGAAGGTTACCAAAACAACAGGTTTGAGGTGGATGCAAGGCAAAAAGAAAAAGATCTGTCTATACTTTCTGAAATATATTTTAGTTAATCCATCATCCAATCTACACTTCCATAAGCGAGAGCTGACTGTTTTCCTGTATTTATTAGAAGCTCACCGTGTTTATTAACTCCCGTAACCACTGCACTAAATACTTTATTATTCCTTCTGAATGTTACAGTTTCACCTGACTTATAAAGACGGGTAGAATATTCCTGCAAAAGCTGTTCATATTTTTCGGCATTTAATTGATACCACCGGTGGTTAAGACATTCACAGAGCTCCTTTGCTAAATCAATCACGTCAAATGATTTTCCTGTTATTTGTTTGAGAGAAACTGGGTTTGGCAGGTCAGCAGGAAACAAAGTTTGGTTAATATTTATACCTATCCCGGCAACTGAAAACTTCCATTCTTTACCCTGCAACAGGTTTTCAATAAGGATGCCTCCTGCCTTTCTGTCTTTCCAATATATATCATTAGGCCATTTAATGCTTGTTTTGTTGATGGCATATTTATTAAAAAAATCAAAGCATGCCAAAGCTACAGTTATATTCAAAAGAAATTGATTATCAATGTTAAGAAAGGCAGGCTCAAGAACTGAACTCATCATTATATTTTGTCCCGGCTCCCCATTCCATGCCTTGCCGCGTTGCCCTTTGCCAGCGTTTTGATACCTTGCGATCCATGTAGCTCCATGTACTGCCATTTGGGCTTGTACCTGTCGCATGGCATAGTTGTTGGTGCTATCTACTTCACATAATTCAAAAAAAGGCTGACCAATGGGGTTTTCAGGTCGCAAAGAATTCGTATTTTTGATAAAGATAAATTTTACCGGGAATAAATAGATATGTCAGGTACTCCGAAATTAACAGAAGGTACTAAAAATATTTAGCAGTTGCCTGATAAAAATTTTTCGCTGCAACTTTAAATATAAATGCAGCGTTATACTTACAAACAGTATTATTAATTAAAAGATTTCACTTATTGGAACCACTTTCATTATTATCAGTCCGAAAAAAAAGTTCGGCAACAAAAATTACTAAAAGCTCCAGACTTTTTAAAACTATCATAAAATCTATTCAGGAAAAGAAAGGTGAAAATATTGTATCACTTGATTTACGTAAGATTCATGAAGCTGTAGCGGATTTTTTTATTATCTGTGAAGCCAGCAATCCTCAGCAGGTAAGAGCTATCGGAGAATTTGTACAGGAAGAAGTCAAGAAGAACTGTGATGAAGCCGCTTACAAACACGAGGGTTACCAGGCACTGCAGTGGGTTCTTATAGATTACGTAAATATAGTTGTACACGTCATGCTTCCGGAACCAAGGAAATTTTACCAGCTTGAAGAAATGTGGAGTGATGCAGTAAGAGAGGAGCATGAAGGTTAAGTATTGCAGGTGATATTCAAACATTAAAAAAAGGAAAAATTTCTCACTTAGAGAGGATGAAGAAATATGGTACAAGAAGATAAAAAGATTAAAAAAGATTTCCGAAACATTCCGGGATTGCCTCCCGGCGATGAGAAGCCAGGGCGGAAAGGCCCAAAATTTAGTATTTATTGGATATACGGGATTATTGCAGTGGTACTAATTGGTGCGAATTTATTTAATATGACTGCTGATGCAGTTAGAACAACGGAATTAGAGTTCAGGCAACAAATGCTTGCGAAGGGAGATGTTGAAAAACTGGATCTGATTAAAAATAAAGAGTTAGTAAGGGTCTATATAAAACCCGAAAGTTTAAGTAAGCCTTTCTATATTCAGAAGCTAAAAAGACCTTCTGCCGGTTTCAGCAAAGGCCCTCAATTTGAATTTACTGTTACAGACTGGGAGAGTTTTAATGCGGGTCAAAGTCAGTTTTTTACCGACTCAACAGCTAACCCGCTACGAATACAAAAGGTTCCGGAAAATGTTACTAACGAAGGGGAATGGTTTGGTCCAATACTCAATACCCTCGTAACCATTTTGCTTTTTGGAGGAGTATGGATTTTTCTTATGCGTAAAATGGGTGGTCCTGCGGGTGGTAGCGGGCCCGGAGGTATTTTCAATATAGGAAAATCAAAGGCTACTTTGTTTGAAAAAGGCACACGTGTAAATATAAATTTTGGCGATGTTGCCGGCCTTGATGAAGCCAAAGTAGAAGTAATGGAAATTGTTGATTTCCTTAAAAATCCTAAAAAGTATACAGCACTAGGTGGCAAAATACCTAAAGGTGCTTTATTGGTTGGTCCTCCTGGTACAGGTAAAACCTTGCTGGCCAAAGCAATGGCAGGGGAAGCCCAGGTACCGTTTTTTAGCTTAAGTGGTAGTGATTTTGTTGAAATGTTTGTTGGCGTGGGTGCCAGTCGTGTACGTGATTTGTTTAAGCAGGCAAGGGAAAAAGCGCCTTGTATCATTTTTATTGATGAAATTGATGCAATTGGCCGTGCCCGTGGCAGAAATGCTATCATGAGCAACGACGAAAGGGAAAATACACTTAACCAGTTGCTTGTAGAAATGGATGGTTTTGGTACCGATATAGGTATTATTATTCTTGCAGCTACCAACCGTCCTGATGTATTGGATAGTGCTTTATTAAGGCCAGGGCGTTTTGACAGGCAAATTTCAATTGATCGTCCTGATGTCAAAGGACGTGAAGCTATTTTTAAAGTTCACTTAAAGCCAATTAAAATTTCTCAGACCCTTGACATTCATAAACTTGCTGAACAAACCCCTGGTTTTGCAGGTGCAGATATCGCCAACGTTTGTAATGAAGCGGCTTTAATTGCTGCCCGTAAAAATAAAGATGCTGTTGATATGAGCGATTTCCAGGATGCTATCGATCGCGTGATCGGAGGTCTTGAAAAGAGAAATAAAATTATTCTTCCTGAAGAAAAAGAGATAATAGCTTACCACGAAGCAGGTCATGCAATCTGTGGATGGTTTCTTGAACATGCTTATCCTTTATTAAAGGTTACTATTGTACCACGAGGTACAGCAGCATTAGGATATGCACAGTATACTCCTAGAGAACAATATTTATATAACACCGACCAGTTATTTGACCAGATTTGTATGACCCTTGGTGGTCGTGCTGCAGAAGATATTTTCTTCGGAAAAATTTCCACCGGGGCAAGTAATGATCTGCAGCAGATTACCAAAATAGCTTATTCAATGGTAACTGTTTATGGTATGAACGGAAAGATTGGTAATATAAGTTATTACGATCCGACTCAGGAAAATACCTTTACAAAGCCATACAGTGAAGAAACAGGGAAAATGATAGATGAGGAAGTAAGACAATTGATTGCGGAAGCTTATGTAAGTACAAAAAATCTTTTGACTGAAAAGAGAGGAGAAGTTGAAATTCTTGCTAAACAACTTCTGGAAAAAGAAGTCTTATTTCAAAGCGATGTAGAAAAGTTGATCGGAAAAAGACCTTTTGAAGATAAAAAGATTTTAGATGTCGCTCACCAGGATGCAAACACTGAATTAAGTGCTCCGCCTGAAAAAACAGTGGTAGAAACAAGTAAAATTGACTAATGAAACATTTATGAAAGTTTCATCTTCCAAAGAAAACATTTTAAAAAAAATAAGACAGGCACTGGCAAACCCGGTGCCTGTTCCTTTTCCGCAAAGCGAAGGAAATAGCAGCGTTTTTCAACCTTTACAAAAAGACCTGGAAATAGAATTTGCAGAAAATTTTACAGGTTTGCTTGGGAAGTTCTCTTTTTGTATCGACGAAAAGGAGCTCGCTGATCAGCTTCAATACTTAACAGAAGGCAAAAAACTTACTTCCATCTTTTGCAAAGAGAAAGAACTTAAGCAAAAACTGCTGAACCACGGCTTTAATAAATTTTCTTCCACAGACATTGCTTCCTGCGATGCAAGCATTACCGGTTGTGAGTTCTTGATTGCAAGAACAGGCAGTTTATTAATGAGTTCAGCACAAGCAAGCGGAAGAACAACAAGTGTATATGCACCTATTCATATTTGTGTTGCTTACACAAGCCAGTTGGTGTACGACATAAAGGAAGGCTTACAAATTTTAAAAGAGAAGTATACCGGTAAATTACCATCTTTAATAACTCTTGCAACAGGACCCAGTCGTACTGCTGATATTGAAAAAACTTTAGTGGTGGGTGTTCATGGACCAAAAGAAGTGTATGTCTTTTTGGTAGAAGGATAATTTATTGTAAGCGCTATCTATTCCAATTGAAATATAAAGAAAAAGCTTAAGGACTTTTCCTAATTGTTTTCAATTTTATTGAGCAAGAAAGTAAATCTTAAAAGGGATGGAGATACCACCGGGTAAAAAAATATATTTCTTGTCCGACTTCCATCTTGGCTCACCTGATTATGACAGTAGTTTACAAAGAGAGAAAAAAATTGTAACCTTTTTAGAAAGCATCAGGAACAGTGCAGCGGCAATTTTTATTGTTGGCGATATGTTTGATTTTTGGTTTGAATACAAACATGTAACTCCAAAAGGATACGTTCGTTTACTAGGAAAACTTGCCGAAATAACAGACAGCAACATCCCTGTTCATTTTTTTGTTGGTAATCATGATATGTGGATGCATAACTATTTTGAAAAAGAATTGAATATTACTGTCTATTACGAACCGAAAACATTTGAATGGAACGGTAAAAAATTTTTCATTGGGCACGGTGATGGATTAGGTCCGGAAGATCACGGATATAAATTTCTAAAGAAAGTATTTAGAAACAGAACTTGCCAAAGGTTGTTCGGTTTTTTACACCCGTATTTAGGAATTGGTCTCGCCAATTTTTTCAGCCGGAGCAGTCGAAAAAAAACAGGCAATACAGATGAAGTTTTTTTAGGCGAAGAAAGTGAATGGCTGATTATTTTTTCAAGGCAGGTGTTGGCCAGAGAACATTATGATTATTTTATTTTTGGCCATAGGCATCTGCCTATGGATATCAAATTAACTGATCATAGCCATTATATAAATTTAGGGGATTGGATAAAATATTTTACCTTCGCCACATTTGACGGCTTTGAAACACAATTGAGAAAATTAGACTGATTATTGAAAAAGTTATCTGCTATACTTATTGCTTGTTTGATTTCCCTTTTCACATACGGGCAGCAGGATAGCCTTTTGAACGTTTCATTAGTTCTAAAATTCACAGGTGAAATTAAAGATTTCACAACTGATAATCTTGGGAATATATACCTGCTGAATTCTGCTAATCAAATCAAAAAAGTGAATGAAAGAGGAGATTCAATCGCGGTATACAATGATGTAAGGAGATATGGCAAAGTTTTTTCCATTGATGCAACGAATCCTTTGAAGGTGCTGGTTTTTTATAAAGATTTCTCTGCGTTAGTTGTTTTAGACAGATTATTAAATGCACGCTCTGCTATTAACCTGCGCAGACAAAATATTCTCCAGGTCACGGCAGTTACAGCCAGTTATGACAATAACATCTGGTTATTTGATGAACTCGACAGCAAAATAAAAAAAATAGATGATAACGGGAATGTATTATTAGAATCTACAGATTTCAGACAAGCCTTAGACGTAGTGCCCTCGCCATCTGCTATATATGACCGTGACGGACAGTTGTATTTGTACGATGCAGAAAAGGGATTGATGGTCTTTGATTACTATGGAGCGAAGAAAAACAATTACCAGTTTCTTCATTTTTCTGATCTCCAGGTTATAGATAAAAATACCATTACTGCAAGAGACAGTAATCATATTTTGTTGTACAAACCTGCGACACTACAATTATTTTCTTTCACAGCTTTCAGAAGGCAGGATAATTTTCAAAAGATTAAATTTAACGGGAACAAAATTTACTGTCTAACAAAAAATGGAGATCTGGAAATCTACGCGGTACTTTAATTTCAATTGGATCATGTCCAATCTTTTACTTTTTTTCCAATTCCTTATTTTCTCGTTTTCTTGTGGTGTGCATACTTATACTTAAATTTATACCGTTATTAAATAGTATTTGTAATCAATTCATAAATACCGGACATATTGCTTAATATTTGTAAGGATTAAACTTAACAATGTTAGAATAAATCGAAACAATTAATTTTTTAGGAGATTGCTATGAGTAAACATAAAATTATTCCAAGGGATATTAGCTGGCTAAGTTTTAATGCCCGTGTTTTACAGGAAGCCAATGATAACAAAGTACCTCTTAAGGCAAGAATCAGATTTCTGGGAATTTTCTCAAACAATCTTGATGAATTTTTTCGGGTTCGGGTGGCAACGCTGAAGCGAATGACATTGCTTGGTATAAAAAACATGCACCTTGAAGAAAATCCGCTAAAGATATTAGAAGACATTCAAATGATTGTTTTGCAACAGCAAAATGAATTTAATCGCATCTGGGACGGCATTCTCGGAGAGTTGGAAAATAATAAAATTTTTATCGTTAATGAAAAACAGTTAGATAATGAGCAGCAGCAGTTTGTTAAGAAATACTTCGAAGAAGAAGTTCGCAGTAATGTAATTCCACTGCTGGTTGAGAGTATCCCGCAATTTCCATATTTAAGAGAAAAATCTATTTACTTAGGTGTTGTTATGAGAAAACATGATAATGCATACGATCAAAAATATGCTTTGATTGAAGTACCGACCCGGGCTGTAGGAAGATTTCTTCAACTTCCTTCTATTGACGGGGAACAATACATCATTTTACTTGAAGATATCATTCGCTTCAATCTTCCCGGAATATTTTCCTACTTTGGCTTCGACCATTTTGACTCTCACATTTTCAAAGTAACAAAAGACGCTGAAATAGACATTGATAATGATATTTCTACTTCACTAATCCAAAAAATTGAAAAAGGCATTAAAAACCGCCGTAAAGGCAAACCCGTGCGGTTTGTTTATGATAAAGAAATGGATGCAGGCCTGCTCGAATATTTGATACGCAAGCTAAATTTATCAAGAAAAGATAATATTATTCCAGGCGGCAGAATACATAATTTTCGACATTTTATGGATTTCCCTGATGTTTTTAATTCAAAAAGTCTTCGCCGCAATGCTATTGTTCATCCGGCATTTTCAAATATATTACGGGTGACCGATGTAATACTCGAAAGAGACGTGATGTTACATTTTCCTTATCATTCTTTTAACTCGGTTATTGACTTGCTGCGTGAAGCAGCTATGGATATACAGGTTACAGTGATAAAGATTACAGCCTACCGTCTCGCCTCCAATTCGAAAATTATAAATGCTCTCATAAATGCTGCCCGTAATGGAAAAGAAGTAGTGGTAATGCTTGAGCTGAGGGCCCGATTTGACGAAGAAGCAAACCTCTATTGGAAAGGAAGGCTGGAAGAAGAAGGCGTAAAAGTATTGATAGGTGTAGACAACCTGAAGGTTCATGCAAAAATATGCATTATAAAAAAACGGGCAGCTAATCATGTTTATCAATATGGATTTGCAAGTACAGGCAATTTGAACGAACAGACTGCGCGTGTGTATGGCGATCATTGTCTGCTGACAAGCAATCATCACGTTATGGCTGATATAAACAGGATTTTTAACTACCTGGAGAATCCAAAATCAGGAAATGAGCAATTGAAAGTTTGTCAAACCCTTATGGTTTGTCCGACAAATATGCGTCATGAAATAAACGGACTGATTAACAGGGAAATAAAGAATGCCAAATCAAAAAGACCTGCTGCAATTACTATAAAATTGAACTCTCTCAGTGATACAATTCTAATTGAGAAACTATATGAAGCAGCTCATGCAGGTGTTGAAGTAAAAATGATTGTAAGGGGAATTTTTTGTGCGGTGGTTGAAAATTCAAAATTTAAAAAACCTATTACTGCCATTAGTATTATTGATGAATATCTTGAGCATGCAAGAGTTATGATTTTTCATAACGACGGTAAGGAAAAGGTTTATATTTCTTCAGCAGACTGGATGGTTCGAAACCTCGACCATCGGGTTGAAGCAGCGATACCTGTTACAGATAAAGATATTATAGAAGAGCTGAAAGATATTATATCCATTCAGCTACAGGATAACGTAAAAGCAAGATGGCTTGATAAGGAGCAGTCTAACAAATATGTTTCTTCGGATGAAGATGAAAAAAAGATAAGATCTCAGATTGAGATTTACAATTACCTGTATAGAAAAACTGTGCAGTTGAATGAAATTCCAATTGAAACTTAAGCACTCATATTTTTTATAACAGTGTTCTCTAAGGCAGAGTTTTGAAATAATTTGCTGCACCAGTAATCCGAAGATTTGATACGCGTCCTGAAAGGTTTATTTTCAGAAGCAAAAACTGCTATTAACTGTGTTTTATCTGCTGGAAATATTTACAGAGGAGCTTTTCAGATAGAAAACAAGTGGTGAACTGGAAAGGAAATTGCCGGAAGGGAAAAAGCATAAAAAAGTATACGAAGCAAATAAAGGTCTTGAAGCTTTTGCTTATATAGCTTTCCGCGATTTGCAGGACTCATTGAGAAAAGAACTCCATTTCCTCTTTAATCAATAAAGCTAAATCAAGAAAGATTTGATGACAGGAGTAAAGAACATGTGGTGCCCTATAAATATTTGACTCAATGTGGTATGAGATACTTCGACAATTAAAGCAATTGCCTCCCTGGGGATTGAATTTATTACTTGCGGCGGGCGCCCTCTTAACCGGTTTTTTCTTTAAGGCGGTTACAACCTTATTGATGCATTTGTATTCAAAGAAGGAAATTACCTATTCTCTGTTAAGGTCTGCTTTAAGCAGGTTAAATAAACCGTTAACATGGTTTTTGCCATTAATTGCTTTAAATCTCGTATTGCCATTAATGGAGCTAAACAGCAAAGAGTATAAGATTATAGATAAGGTTACAGGTATTTTAATAATTATAACTTTTTCAATGGTTTTAGTTGCTATCGTTAAGATTTTTGAAGATTTTTTATATTATATATATGATTTAAATAAATCAGATAATCTTCGTGAAAGGAAGATACGTACGCAAATACAATTTATTCGAAAGCTCATTATCAGCCTTATTGTCATTTTAGCCATAGGCGCTGTGCTATTAAGTTTTAGCAGTTTAAGACGTATTGGTGCAGGTTTGCTTACAGGTGTTGGTATCAGCGGTATTATTGTTGGTTTTGCTGCCCAGAGATCTCTTGGAAATCTTCTTGCCGGTTTTCAAATTGCTTTTACGCAACCGCTGCGTTTGGATGACGCATTGGTTGTAGAAGGAGAATTTGGAAGGGTGGAAGAAATAACGCTTACCTATGTGGTGTTAAGCTTGTGGGACCAGCGAAGGTTAATTCTTCCTATAAATTACTTTATAGAAAAACCTTTTCAAAATTGGACACGAACGACATCTGAAATTATGGGTACTGTTTTTCTGCATCTTGATTATACTGCCCCTTTCGAAGAAATAAGGAAAGAATTTAACCGCATACTGGAAGCATCGGATTTATGGGACAAAAGAGCAGGAGGAATGCAGGTAACAGAAACTACAGAAAATACGGTGGAAGTAAGGTTGCTTGTGAGTGCAGTTAATTCGGGGAAAGCTTTTGACCTCAGGTGTTATATTCGTGAAAATATGATAACATATATTCAAAGAAACTATCCTGAATGTCTGCCTAAAACAAGAACAGTTGCCTTAACAAATAATGATCAACTTAAAACGGTCAATAACAAGTACAATGAAAACAGGCCAGTTGAAAATGAACTAAGAACACAAGACGACGGAAAACCGACAATAAATAAAAAGATATAACAGGAAGATGATTTCGATATACAAAAGCTTTATTAAAACATCCTCAATTGTACTCCCTTGCTTACCCTTTGGGGAGGTTTTGCATCACCAAAAACAGTTTTACCACCGTACTTCCAGCTCTCATCTCTTTCTTTTTTAATAAGATCGTCAAAGTTATCTTGGGGTGTAAAATTTTTTTCGGCCCGTTGGGCTATTTCATGCAATTTTTTTATGGCCATCTGCTTGTCGCTATTGTTCATTTTAGCTTTTTGAACTGCGGTTTGCAAAGTGCTTATTGTTTCATCATATACTCTAAGCGGTACCGGAAACGGGTGACCATCTTTGCCTCCATGTGCAAAAGAAAATCTTGCCGGGTCTTTAAATCGTGATGGTGTTCCATGTATAACCTCACTTACCAAAGCAAGCGATTGCATAGTTCGCGGACCAACACCTTCAAGCAATAATAATTCTTCAAAGTCTGCCGGTTGCGTATCATGTGCAAGCCAAAGCGCTGTTCCCAGCCTTTTTAAATCTATATCTTCGCTTCTTACATTATAGTGTGCAGGCATTATCAACTGTTGAATTTCCTGCATCATCAGTTCGGGCTTTCCCTGCGTAAGGCTTAGTATGGCATTGCGAACAGGATTAGCTTGCGGGGCAGTCATATTAAGTATAGTTCCCTGGTTAATACCACAAATGGCAGTATGAGGTTCATCTACAAAAGATTGCAGGCCTGCTGAATGCCAGTGATACCTTCTTGCTGTTTTATTGGCTGTATGCATGCCTTGCTGTACAACTGTCCATTCACCTGTATCGCTTACTACAAAGTTGTGCATGTACAATTGATAACCATCCTGTATGGCGGTGTTATCTACTTTTGCGCTAAGCTTGCTGCATCGTACAAGATAATTTCCATCGAGCCCCGTTTGTTCAGCTACAGACATAAGCTCACCGGGTGCCTGTCTCGACGATTTCCCTTTTCCTCCGCAAATAAAAATTCCCAGTTCCTTTGCGCGTGGATTGATAGCTTTTTTCAGAGCTCCCATAACAGAAGTGGTAATGCCGGAAGAATGCCAATCCATACCCATCACTGCTCCAAAACTCTGAAACCAGAAAGGATCACTAAGACGGCGCAGTATTTCATTTTTACCATATTCAATAATAATTGATTCTGTAATGGCCAGTCCAAGTTTTGCCATGCGGTCGGCAAGCCATTGAGGTACGTAGCCATAGTGTAAGGGTAGGTTTGCCGAGCCGGATCGTTTCATTGCTAACAAAATTAGCTAAAACAGCAACAATAAAGTTTAGGATCTTTATTATCTACCTTGTTTGTAAAAGTAAAGGCAAAAAAAACCCTGCATTATGCAGGCGTAGTAAAATATTATACTTCTTAAAAAAGCTTTGATTAGTGCGACATGTATGGAAAGAAGGTGGGTGAGCCACACGACAAGTCTATAAATCGTTATTAAAAAATTTTCTCCAATTTTTTAAATCCTAATTCAGGCAGACCTGTCTTTTGTAGTTCTTATCAGCCCTATACCTGTAAAAAAGAATATAAGACCAAGTATACCATATACTGTAATCATCTTAATATTGTGACTTCCGCCACTGCTGTTTACAAAATTCATCGCAGCAGCAATCAGACCTGCGATCCCCAGAATAGTAAGTATAATACCAAATACTTTTTTTTCCATTACCTTATTTTTTATTATTCTTTAATTGCAAAAGATGGGCCGCATGTGGATGCTTAATTTTTATTAAACCTTTCTATAATATTTTTATCATTTCTTCCCCAATTTGTGGTTAGCACAGTTTTAGTGAAAATTCAATTATTATAAAACCAATAAAATAAAATATTATGTCAGAGTCTTCATCACAAACAACCACTGATCTCGAAGTAATAAGGAAATGGGCTGAAGAAAGAGACGGAAAACCGTCAAGGGTAGCAACTACTGCTGATGATGAGGGGGGAGGGGTATTACGCATAGATTTCCCGGGTTACTCCGGTAAAGATAGTTTAGAAGAGATTTCATGGGAAGATTGGTATAAAACATTCCAGGACCGCGATCTTGAGTTCTTATACCAGGATCATACTGCCGGAGGTAAAGAAAGCCGCTTTTTTAAATTAATAAATAAAAAGAAATAATCAGAAGTTTATGTACAAGGTACATTACCGGAAATAATTATTTTGATTGTTTTGATTTCTTCAGGGTTCTATGATGGCTAAAATTGCCACGCCCTTTAGGTCGTAGAAAAATTTAGGTATTGGCTTTAGCCAAAAATCTTTTGAATTGATGTGCATTTATAAATTCTTCAGCAGAAGTTTTCTTTTTGTGGTGTGTTTCCAAGTTTGAAAGTGTAATGGCATATTATGTTTTATTTTTTTGGCTAAAGTCCGTTATTTATTCTTCTTCATTCCCGATCTGAAGGTCGTGGCAATTGCACCTTAATCATAATTACCAATGCTATCCGTGATAGAACCTTTCTCCAACACTCTTTTACGATGTAAATGCACGAAAAGCTTGGTTTAGATATGTGATAAAAATATTTACCAATATCGAGTGCCTGAGGCACTAACTTTGCGTTAATTACAAAAAGCTTTTCAAAAATCAGTTTTTAAAAAGCTTTTGTTTGAGTTTGTTTGAGTATAATATCAGGGAAAAGATGAATAAAATATCAAAAAGTACAAGAGTGCGACGCAACAATGTGTGATAGAATTACAAGTGCAGGTACCATAAAAATCCAAATCTAAATTCCTGAGTTATTCCATTTTAAATGTCTCAAGAAATTTTGTGGTAAAATTTCCTTTTCGGAAATCTTCATTCTTCATCAACTGCAGATGAAAAGGAATAGTTGTTTTGATACCTTCAATTATATATTCGCTTAATGCACGATGCATGGTAGCTATCGCCTCTTCGCGGGTTTGTGCCATAGTAATGAGTTTACCGATCATACTATCATAGTAAGGAGGAATGACATAACCTGTATATACATGACTGTCTACCCTTACACCATGTCCGCCTGGTTGATGGAGCACTGTTATTTTACCAGGGCTGGGGCGAAAGTCATTATAAGGGTCTTCAGCATTTATACGGCACTCTATGGCATGTTTTTGCGGTTCGTAATTTTTTCCTGTTATAGGCTGGCCGGCAGCTATTTTTATTTGCTCTTTTATAAGATCAAAGTTTATCACCTCTTCAGTTACACAATGTTCTACCTGTATACGCGTATTCATTTCCATGAAGTAGAAATTGGCATGCTTATCTACCAAAAACTCTATAGTACCAACACTTTCATAATTGATTGCAGATGCTGCTTTTATTGCCGCTTCTCCCATTTTGTGCCTAAGCTCCGGCGACATAAAAGGTGAAGGGCTTTCCTCTACCAGCTTTTGATGACGACGCTGTATAGAACAGTCTCTTTCGCTAAGGTGGGCAACTTTACCATATTGGTCTCCGACAACCTGTATTTCAATGTGGCGCGGCTCTTCAACAAACTTTTCCATATAAACCCCATCATTTTTAAATGATGCACCCGCCTCTGTACGTGCAGTAGTATATGCTTTTTCCAGTTCGCTTTCTTCATATACCACACGCATGCCTTTGCCGCCACCGCCTGCAGTCGCCTTTAAAATAACTGGGTAACCTATTTCTTTTGCAATACCTTTCGCCTCATCTACACTTTCCAGCAGCCCTTCACCACCAGGTACTACCGGAACACCTGCCTTGATCATTGTTTCCTTAGCAGATATTTTATCTCCCATCTTATTAATCATATCTGCAGCAGGGCCGATAAATTTTATATTATGGTCATAACAGATTTGAGAAAACTTTGCATTTTCTGCTAAAAATCCATATCCTGGGTGAATAGCATCTGCATTTGTAATTTCGGCTGCTGCCATAATATGAGCTATATTTAAATAAGAATCAGCGCTTGCAGGCTTACCAATACATACTGCCTCATCGGCAAATTTTACATGAAGGCTTTCTTTATCAGCAGTAGAGTAAACAGCTACTGTTTTGATACCCATTTCTTTGCAGGTACGAATGACACGAAGAGCAATTTCTCCGCGGTTTGCAATCAAAATTTTTTTAAACATCTGGTAATTTGAAAATTTGAAGATGTGATAATTGTAAAATCAGAATGAAAAGGATTTGAAAAAATATTTTTCAACTTTTCTCGGCGGAGTTCGACCTTCGTGCAAATTTTGTTATTTTCAAATTAGATTAAACTGGTTCAACTAAAAATAAAGGTTGGTCATATTCTACCGGGCTGGCGTCCTCTGCTAATACTTTTACAATAGTGCCCTTTACCTCACTTTCAATTTCATTGAAAAGCTTCATCGCCTCAATTATACATACTGTTTTACCTATAGTAACCTCATCTCCTATATTTACAAATGCTGGCTTATCAGGAGCAGAACTTCTATAAAAAGTTCCGATCATCGGGCTCTTAATTGTTATTGCATTTTCTGACTGTTTACCCAGTACAGTTTCAGATCCATTAAAGGAAGTGGGTGCCGCGGCAGGTTGAATACCAACAGAAGACGGCGGAACAGCAGATGCCGCTGGCAGATAAGGTTGTACCGGTGCACCAGTGGCATAAACAGGAGCAGGCTCTTCTTTTTGCTTTATAATAATCTTAAAATCTCCTTCTTCGATACTTAATTCACCTATGTTGCTTCGGTTAACTATCTTAATTAATTCCTGAATTTGCTTAAAGTCCATACAACAGTTTTATAAATTTAGGTGGTTGATGAAGTCTCTCCAAAAAAAACGAAAAGCAAAATAGTTATTTTTAAAATAACATAAACTTTTTGCCGCCTGCAAAAATAAAGTCTTTTCTATAAAAACCGGCTTTTAAATCTAAATGTTTACAAAGGTGAAATCTGTAGTCTTTTTAGAGTAATTGATATACAGGATTTGGTACCTGAACAAAAAAGAAATAAAAAGCCTCCCTGGGAAGATTTGCAAGGTTAAAAAAATGATTTCCTGAATAGGAAATCAGAAGAAGATAACAGAAGCGATAAAAACAACAGTAGACTGGCGGATTACACATGCGGAAACAGAAGCTATAAAAGACAACTTAAACAGCAGGTTAAGAGGATGGATAAATTATTTTGGCCTATATGGAAAAGCATCACTAAGAAAAACACTGCTACTATTAGGGCGACGGCTTTTAGATATTTTGATAATAAAAGCATGTTTGATTGCCATAGATGCAATGGGATGCCAAAAAGAAATAGCTGCTAAAATTTTTAGATAAAGCAAGTAACTATATTTTAGCTGTTGAGAATGACCAGGAACATTTATTTGACGACCTGAAGGAAGCCTTTGCTTAAAGTGAGCCAAAGGCGATCACAACACAAACCCAAATAGGACATGGACGGTATAGAAAAAAGAACCTGTAATTTAAAAAACGATACTGTCTGGATGTAAAGCATCTGAATGGAAAGGATAAAAAGCCTCGTTGAGATAAGCACAGAAAGAACAAACAAAACTACAGTTGTTATAAAGACATCATTTTTAATCCTGATGCTATTTCTTGTTTCAAGCATGCTCAAAAAATTATTCAATTGCTTCCTAAAAATTAGGTTCGGCTTCTTCTACCCGGCTGGGTATGTTACGGCATCTATGCCTGGTTACAGTAGGAATAAGGATAAGAGTACCTTAAATAATGAATGAATTTGAGTATAAAAAGGTAAAAAAATGCTGCCCGTGGGAGCAGCATTTTTATATTTAAGCTTTAAAAGTATATCCATCCCTATATTGTCGTCTTACAAACTGGTTAGCCTCATCAAAATTGGTAATCTTCATATTTGCAGCATCCCATAATAATTTTTTTCTTCCAGGGAACGATTTTCCTGCAGCATCTTTCAGGTTCCAGCTGCGCAAGGCAAGGTTTGCAAAAAGCACTGTTTCGGTAAGCGGCCCGGCATAATCAAAATGAGAGCTGGTTTTGCCTTTGCCGTATCCGGCTATGCATGCATTTACCCACTGCGCATAGTGTCCTTCCTGTCCGCCGACAACCCTTTCAACTTTTTGAGGAACATTTACATCTTTGGTTTTTGAAGTAGGTAACAATGTCGGGTTTTCGCCATAGCAGCCACACATCATTTTACCTTTCGTTCCTTCTATAATAGCACCGCCATCAGCATTGCCCATTTGTTCATCTGCACCTAACTCTTCAGGCCGCTCTGGTCTTACATTGCCATCCATCCATGTAAGTTTTACATCCGGCTTTCCATTTTTGCCGGGAAATTTCATTTTGATGGAAGAAGCAGGCGGAGCGCTTTCAGGATGGTAAGCAGGAGTCCACATTTTCTCATAAATATCTGCCACACTGCATTCTACTTCTGAAGGATATCCAAGTCCGACTACTTTAAAAGCAGGGTCAATGATATGACAGCCCATATCGCCTAATGCGCCTGTGCCAAAATCCCAGTAGCCACGCCAGTTAAAAGGAACAAAAGCCGTATGATACTCATGAAACTGAGTAGGGCCTAACCATAAGTTCCAATCAAGCTCTGCTGGTATCTCATCTTTCGTTGTCGGATACCCGTTACCCTGCGGCCAGACAGGGCGGTTTGTCCAGCAGCGTACTGTATGTGCATCGCCTATTAATCCTGCATTGTACCAATCCTGCATAAGCCGTACACCATCACCCGAAGATCCCTGGTTACCCATTTGCGTTACTACTTTATACTGACGGGCTGCTTCGGTTAATACCCTCGCTTCGAAAATATCATGTGTCAGGGGTTTTTGTACATATACATGCTTTCCCATTTTCATAGCCATTAATGCGGGAACAGCATGTGCATGGTCGGGAATAGACACAGAAACAGCATCTATATTCTTGCCTTCCTTGTCCAGCAGTTCCCTGAAATCTTTATAATACTTTGCTTGAGGAAAAGCTTCCCTTGTTTTTTTTGATGAACGATCATCAACATCGCATAATGCAACAATATTTGCATTGCCTGATTTGAAGAAATTAGCTATATCACTTTGTCCTTTGCCACCGGCTCCTATAGAGCCAATATTCAATTTATCACTCGGTGCAACAAATCCCCTGCCTAATACATGACGGGGTACAATAAAAAAACCGGACGCCGCCAGAGAGGTGTTCCGGATAAAATTTCTTCTCGAAGAATTTTTTGGAAAGCTGTTATTCATAGAGCAATCTTTTTAAATTTAAATAACATTAAATTTTACGTAATTAGAAGATTTAAATATAATATGGAAAAAAACTTTTTTCGTAACATTCATTTCGCTATTAACCTTCCTTTACCTATTTGCAAAAAAACAAAAACATAGCCAATTGTCATTTTCTATTCTTTTTTCTACCAGAAACAATTTACCCGGTAAACGGCATTTTAAGATAGAAGACAGGAAATGACGTTATACAAGTAAAAAACTAAAAGCTACAATACGATTGTTTACACCTGCCAGGTGGTTTGGTTTACAATCAGGTTAATATATAAACAAAGGTAAGAAATTTAGTACATTAGATTTCATCGCAAGTAACAGTATTAATATCAAATTAAAGTATCTGTTTTGGCAAATCTTATACAAATAGGCCACGATGCAATAAATTTTATTACCTGCCCTGTGAAGAAATGGGTAGTTATCCATAGCAGAAAATTTATACTGATATAGTGATAGATAGCTTACTCCAACTATTACACTTACACAAAGGCATGATCATTTAGAGCAATAATGTTTACTTACTAATTAAAGCTTAAGAAAAAAACTTATCGGATTTACTATAGTACATGACAAAAGTTGTGAATAAAGTTGCAGGCAGGTAACAATTAATCCACAAGTGAATAAAAAAAGCCTTAGCAGTTTTTTCTTTAGAAGAAAATTACCACATCTGCTTCTAATGGAAACT
>JAABUN010003272.1_pt1 | contig 25607 bp, 22 predicted proteins | sample 5559311 | NCBI WGS metagenome assembly JAABUN01 (sample SAMN10711877, study PRJNA513370) | rock metagenome | isolation source: Antarctica rocks | place: Antarctica: Victoria Land, Siegfried Peak sud
GGAGCTGCGGGGCGGCAATCCCGCCGAGGGATACGTGGTGATGCTGACCCAGTCCCGCCAAGACGCGGTGTCACGCATGGTCGAGATGGCCCAGGCGGCAGGCGCGAACGCTGTGGTCGGCCTCCGCTTGGACTGCAGCGAGATCACGCAGTCACTCAGCGAGGTGTCCGCCTATGGCACGGCGGTCAAGCTGGCCGAAACCCCTGATGCGACCAGGGCGGACGAGGACGAACAAGGTGCGCCGGCCGAGTCGGCTGCCACCGATGAGGGCATACCGGCCGGCGCCGGCGACGCTGATGGCGATCTGACCAGCGCTCGTCCCGCCGAGGCTCAGCAGCAGCCGAGCGGTCCGGCTCCCGCGCAGCAATGGCCACCAGCCAGCTCCTGGCCGCCGAGCCCAGCTGCGCCGTAACGACTCAGCCAGCGACCCGGACTGGTTCAACGATTCGTCGTTATGCCTGGTCTAGCCCGCCGGTGCGGGTAAGAATGAGCCATGACTGCCGACAAGCCGACCGAAAACACCGAGACGCCGGAGGAAGAGACCAAGCGCAAGTTCCGCGAGGCGCTGGAGGCCAAGAAGGGCCGCAAGGGCGAGGATCACATCGACGAGGGTCCGCAGCACGTGCACGGCCATGGTCCGATCGAGACCAAGCGGGTCTTCCGCCGCAAGACCGGCTAGCTTTTTCGCAGCCGCCCTGGGGGCACCTGGGCGTACCGGTCATCCGCAGAGCTCGCCAGATCTCGGCTAAGAGTTGACCGATCGCACTCGAATGCCGGACTCGGAGACGTCGAACGCGACGTACGACAGGTTGGGCACCATGCCGTCGGCGATCAGGTCAGCCGGATCCGTGGTCGTGATCACCGCCAGCGTGTAGCAACCAGCGGAGTGCGCGGCTTGGAGTCCTTTGGGAGCGTCCTCCACCACCAGGCAGCGACGCGGATCGACGTCGAGACGGCGCGCCGCTTCCAAGAAAGGGTCGGGAGCAGGCTTGCCATGCTTGACGTCATCGGCTGTCACCAGCACCGACGGTGCCACCAGCTGGGCCGCTCGGATCCGGGCCTGAGCCAGCGGCACCGTACAAGAGGTGGCAATCGCGTTTTTCGCGGCAGCCAGACTTTGAAGCGCTTCGGCTGCACCAGGCAACACCACGATGCCGTCGACGTCGGCGATCTCGAGTTCGTTGATCCGGTCGATTGCCCCCTGGTGTCGATCGAACGGCAACACTGCGCGCACGACGCCGGCCGACGGTACGCCGTGATTGCCGGCGATGTCAGCGGCGGTCAAGCCGTGCTCAGCCGCCCAGATGGCCCACGCACGGTGGACCGCCGGGGTCGAGTCGATCAGCGTGCCGTCCATGTCGAAAATGACCGTCTTGAACTCCACGTCCGCCAGCCGGCCGAGACCGGCGCTGGCAGGCAGCGGGGCGGGACCTGCGTCCACCGGGATTGTCACCGCTAGATTCTCGCCTGAACTCCTCGTGCTAACCAATTCGCCGTTATCGCCGTTGCGGGCAGCCGGAGGAATTGGGCCTTCACGGCGGAAGTCGCGGCTGGTCGAGAAACGCAGGCCCGCACGCCCGTATAACCCTCGGAAGTCGGGCATGGTCGAGAAACGCAGGCCCGCACGCCCGTACAACCCGCAGAAGTCGCGGCTGGTCGAGAAACGCAGCCCTTCGGGAGCAGTCTTCACAAACACCAAATCTGAATCTCACTTGCGTGAGTGAGTGCTCACTCATTACTATCGCTCTCATGCCTCGTGCCACTCCGTTGCCCGCCGACGAACGGCGGGCAGCCATCATGGCGGCGACTGAACCACTGCTCGAAGTGCATGGCCGCGATGTCAGTACGCGACAGATCGCCGAGGCGGCGGGCGTGGCGGAAGGGACCATCTTTCGGGTGTTCCCGACCAAGGAAGCGCTCATCGACGCTGTGGTCGAGGACGTTTTCGACCACCAGATCACCTGCGCCGAGCTGTCGACGGTCGATCATTCGCTCGCGCTCGAACAACGCTTGGAAGCTGCGGTCGACATCCTGCAGACGCGGTTGCGCCGAGTGTTCGCGCTTTTTCACTCGCTCAAGCTGCCGCCGCCGGACGACCGGTCACATGAGAGCTTTCGCGACAAGCACCACGCTGACAATCTGGTGCTGAACGCGGCATTGGCCGAGATTCTCGAGCCGGATCATAGTCGGCTGGCCTTCACGCCGGTGGAGGCGGCCGGCGTACTGCGCACCTTCACTTTTTGTCTCACCCATCCGTTCTTGTCCGATGGCCGCTTTGCTGATCCGTCCCAGATCGTCCAGCTCCTGCTGCACGGTGTCTTGACCCACCCTCGACCCAGTTCCCTCCCCTCCGAGGAAGGACCCGCATGCTGATCCGCCTGCTCCGCGACCATCTGGAGCCCTACCGTGGCCTGCTCACCGGCGTGGTGGTGCTGTCCTTGATCGGCACCATGGCGTCGCTCTATCTGCCGAGCCTCAACGCCTCCATCATCGACGAGGGCATCGCCAAGGGCGACACCGAATTCATCTGGCGCTCCGGCGGCATCATGTTAATCGTCAGCCTGATCCAGATCATTTGCCAGATCATTGCGGTGTACCTCGGCGCCAAGGTGGCCATGAGCTTCGGCCGCGACGTCCGCCGCCACATCTTCGACCAGGTGCTCCGATTCTCTTCCCGTGAGCTCAACAAGTTCGGCGCCCCGTCGCTGATCACGCGCAACACCAACGACGTACAGCAGGTACAGATGCTGGTGTTGTTGTCGAGCACGATGTTCATCGCCGCACCGATCACCATGGTCGGCGGCATCATCATGGCGTTGCGGGAGGACGTCGGTCTCTCCTGGCTGGTGCTGGTTGCCGTACCGGTCCTGGGCGTTTCCATCGGCCTGGTGGTCCGCAAGATGGGTCCCCTGTTTCGGGTCATGCAGGGCCGGATCGACGTGGTGAACCGGGTGCTCCGCGAGCAGATCACCGGCATCCGGGTGGTCCGTGCATTCGTCCGTGAACCGTACGAGACGGATCGCTTCGCCGGAGCCAACGGCGATCTCACCTCCACCGCGACCGCGGTCGGGCGGCTGATGGCGTCGATCTTCCCGATCGTCATGTTGATCATGAATGTTTCCAGCGTGGCCGTGCTCTGGTTCGGTGCGCAGCGGATCGATGCCGGCGAAATGCAGATCGGCTCCTTGACCGCGTTTCTCACCTACCTGATCCAGATCCTGATGTCGGTGATGATGGCGACCTTCCTGCTGATGATCGCGCCGCGCGCCGCGGTCTGTGCCGAACGGATCCAGGAGGTGCTCGACACCGATTCCTCCGTCGTGCTGCCCGAGCATCCGGTCACGGTCCTCGAGGCGACCTCGACGGTGGAGTTCCGCGATGCCGAGTTCACCTACCCCGGCGCCGACCACCCCGTTGTCCGCAACGTCTCCTTCACTGCCGAGCCCGGCCAGACCACGGCCATCATCGGTTCCACCGGTTCCGGCAAGACCACGCTGGTCTCCCTCATTCCGCGGCTCTTCGATGCCACCGGAGGTTCGGTAGCCGTCGACGGGGTCGAGGTCCGCGCGATGGAGGCCGACCTGCTGTGGAGCCGTATCGGCCTCGTCCCCCAAAAACCTTTCCTGTTCTCCGGGACGGTGGCCAGCAACCTGCGCTACGGCAACCCGGCCGCCACCGACGACGAGCTCTGGGAGGCGCTACGGGTCGCCCAGGCCGATGACTTCGTGCGCGAGATGACCGGCCAACTGGAAGCCTCTATCGCTCAGGGCGGCACCAACGTGTCTGGCGGGCAGCGTCAGCGACTCTCCATTGCCCGGGCCTTGGTCAAGAAGCCGGAGATCTACGTCTTCGACGACTCGTTCTCCGCCCTCGACGTCGCGACTGACGCCCGGCTGCGGGCGGCGCTGAAGACCGAAACCCGCGGCGCGGCGGTGATCATCGTCGGTCAACGCGTGGCCACCATTGCCGACGCGGACAAGATCTTGGTGCTCGAACACGGCGAAGTCGTCGGCTCCGGCACCCATGAACAACTACTGCAGAGCTGTCCGACCTACGTCGAGATCGTCGACTCCCAGCTCAGTGCACAGGAGGCGTTGGCATGAGCGAGACCAGCAACCGTGAGCCAGCCCCGGTGGCGTCACCACCGGCCAAGGCGCCCGAGCGGCCCAAGTACCAGCCCTCGGCCGGCGGCCGGATGTTCGGCCAAGGGCCCGCGCCGGAGAAGTCGATCAACTTCGTTCCTTCGACGAAGCGCCTGCTCGGCCACCTCGCACCCGAGCGGATGATCATCATCATGGTCATCGGCCTCGCCGTCGTGGGCATCATCTTGAACGTGATCGGACCCAAGATCTTGGGCTGGGCCACCGACGTGATCTTCACCGGCATCATCGGCAAGCAGCTGCCGGCCGGACTCAGCAAGGAGCAAGTGGTCGCCGGTCTGCGCGCCCAGGGGGACAACACCTACGCCGATCTGATCGAGCGCCTCGCCGTCACCCCCGGTCAGGGCATCGACTTCGACCGCCTCGGCCAGATCATGATCTTTGCGTTGGTCCTCTACGTGATCTCGTCCCTGTTCTTGTGGCTGCAGGGCTACTTGCTCAATGGCGCGGTCCAGCGGTCGATCTACGCCATGCGCAACGAAGTGGAAGCCAAGATCAACCGGCTGCCGCTCAGCTACTTTGACCGGCAGACCCGCGGCGAGCTGCTGAGCCGGGTGACCAACGACATCGACAACATCGCCCAGGCGCTACAGCAGACCTTGAGTCAGCTGCTGACCTCGCTGCTGACGGTGATCGGGGTGACCGTGATGATGTTCGTCGTCTCACCGGTTCTGGCCATCATCGCCCTGGTCACCATCCCGGTGTCGGTGCTGATCACCGCGGTGATCGGCAAGCGGTCGCAGAAGCTGTTCGTCCAGCAGTGGAAGGCGACCGGGGAGCTCAACGGGCATATCGAGGAGGCGTTCACCGGGCACGCGCTGGTGAAGGTTTTCGGCCGCCAGCGCGAGGTCGAGGCGGTGTTCGCTCACAAGAACAACGGCCTGTTCACCTCCAGCTTCGGAGCGCAGTTCGTCTCCGGCATCATCATGCCGACGATGTTTTTCATCGGCAACCTCAACTACGTGATCATCGCCGTCGTCGGCGGCCTGCGAGTGGCTAGCGGGACCATGAGCCTGGGCGACGTGCAAGCCTTCATCCAGTACTCCCGGATGTTCACCCAGCCGCTGACCCAAGTCGCATCGATGGCCAACCTGCTGCAGTCCGGCGTCGCCTCGGCCGAGCGGGTGTTCGAGGTGCTCGATGTCGAAGAAGAGTCGGTCGAGGCGCTCGGGGAACTCAACCCGATCCGCGGCCGGGTGGCGTTCGAGCACGTCGCGTTCTCCTACGACCCACAGAAACCGCTGATTCAGGACCTGTCCCTGGTCGCCACCCCCGGTCAGACCGTCGCCATCGTCGGGCCGACCGGCGCCGGTAAGACGACGCTGGTCAACCTGATCATGCGCTTCTACGAGTTGGACCGGGGTCGGATCACCCTCGACGACGTCGACATCAGCTCGGTCCCCCGGCCGACGCTGCGCGCCCGCATCGGCATGGTCCTGCAGGACACCTGGCTCTTCCACGGCACGATCCGAGAGAACATTGCCTACGGTCGCCCTGCCGCTACCGAAGCCGAGATTCATGCGGCGGCCGAGGCGACGTACGTCGATCGCTTTGTACACTCGCTGCCGGACGGTTATGAGACCGTGATCGACGAAGAGGGCAGCAACATCAGTGCCGGTGAGAAGCAGCTGATCACCATCGCCCGCGCGTTCCTGGCCGATCCGGCATTGTTGATCTTGGACGAGGCCACCAGCTCGGTCGACACCCGGACTGAGGTGCTGGTTCAACACGCCATGGCGGCACTGCGCTCGGACCGGACCAGCTTCGTGGTCGCGCATAGGCTGTCCACCATCCGCGACGCGGACGTGATCTTGGTAATGGAGGACGGACAGATCGTCGAGCAAGGCACGCACCACGACCTGCTGGAGTCCAGAGGCCACTACTACGCCCTCTACAACTCCCAGTTCGCCGCGGCCATCGAGGACGGGATCGAATCCGAAGCGGCCGCGGCAGTCTCTGTCGCTCGATGATCCCTAAAATCCTCACCGCTCACCGCACGCCGCCCCTCACCTCTGAGCCTGAACCGGTGGGGGCACCGTCCCTGAGCGGCACGATTTCAGGGCCGGCTAAGCTCGAGCGCCGCGAGGATGGTCGCCATCACATAGTCAGGGTCATCCACCAGCATTCGCCAGGTGAACCGCAGCACCTGCCATCCGCGCACGGCTAGGTCGTTCTGGCGGAGGCGGTCGTTCTCGAAGATCGCAGGATCGTCTTCGTGCAGCCGACCATCGATCTCGATGACCAGACGGCTGCCTTCGAAAGCAATGTCGAGGTAATAGAGATGGCCGCGACGACGCACCGCAAGATTGCCGTTCCAACCCGTGATCTTCGCCTCACGAAGCAGCCGGTGCGCCAGTCGTTCCGCGGCCGACCACGGCTCATCACGCGAATCCAGCAGCAGCCTCCGCCGCAGCGGGTTACCGAGCCGCTTACCCTGGAGCGCCATCGCACAGCGCATTCCCTCCAGGGTTGCAGTCCGGGTCCGGAGGGCGCGATCAATACCGTTCCCGTCGTGCAGCTCACACAGGTCCAGCGCGGTCAGGGCTGCGCTGGTGTAGCGGAGCCCGTGGCGCTCCTCGATCAGGTCCACCGGGATGATCCGGCGCGAGAAGGCGAAGCCGGAGCTGCCGGAGCGCCGGGTCGGGACAGCCGCGGTCACGACCGACACCGGCACACTGGGCCAGAACGACACCGAGGCCGCCGCAGGCCCGGTGAGCACCAGGTCCGGTGACCACGCGGCGGCGGCTCGGATACGGGTGGGGGTCGAGGCGGCCATAGAACGAGGGGCATAAACGCCCGGCAGGACCGCTGATAGTTCGTGGGTTCGGACCAGCCAGTCCAGGGCGGGACCCAACTCCGGGTGATCGCGGCGGGAGATTACGCCGCCAGCGTTGATCAGCAGCTGATCGATGTCCTGTCGAAAAGTCCTCATATATAGGAAGGCCCGAAAACACGGCCCGATGTTAACGGCGTGCACAGATTTCCCCTGAGATTCTTCCTTTCACGGCATCCTTCCCAAGCCCGCTGAGCGCAACGTGGGGTCAAGGCCGCGCGTCAGCGGCATGATTTCAGGGCCGCGTGACTGGTGGCCTGCCCGAGTCGACTCAGCTCAGCCCTGAACTTGCCGCACCAGGTGGTCGAGGGTCGCGTGATCGAAGGCCAGGCCGTTGAAGGAGGCCAGCGTCCGCATCGGCATGGTGCCAATCACCTTGACGAGCTCCGGATCGGCCAGCAGCGGCGGCGAGCCCTCCGCGGTGAGCGCGGCGCGCGCCTTATCGTTCGCCAGCCACTCGTGCAACGTCGAATCCGGCCCGATGGGAGCCGCGATGGACGGTGCGTCCAGGGTGATTGTCTGCGCCAACGGGAGATCTCGGGATGACGTTCCGGCCGTAATCTCGAAGTCGCCGGCCTCGACCGCCCAGCGGCTCAGCAGGGTGGACCAGAAGGCGAACGAGCGTTCGTCCAACTCCAGGGAGACCTGCTGGTGCGCACCAGGCGCGAGGTAGACCTTGGCAAAGGCCTTGAGCTCCCGCACCGGCCGCGACACCGCGGAGTCGACATCGCCTACGTACACCTGCACCACCTCGGCCCCGGCTAGATCACCGGTATTGGCCACGCTGACGGAAACGGCCACCGACAGATCGCCGGCTTCAACCGATCCGGTCACCGCAACGTGCAAATCGGTAAGGGCGAAGGTCGTGTAGGAAAGCCCGAAGCCGAACGGATAGCTCACGTCCTGACCCGACTTGTCGTACCCGCGGTAGCCGACGAACAGCCCTTCGCCGTAGCGCACCAGTCCGGCGTCGCCCGGGAAATTGAGGAAAGACGAGTTGTCCTCCAACCGGTCGGGAATGGTCTCGGCCAGCTTGCCGGACGGGTTGGCCACCCCCAACAGCAGGTCAGCCGCCGCGCCGCCCGCCGCTTGCCCGCCCAGCCAGCACTCGAGGATCGCGGCGGCGTACCTCTGCCAGGTGGACAGTCGTACGGACGAACCGTTGGCCAAGACGACGATCAACCGATCGTGCACCTCGGCCAGCTTTTCCACCAGCGCGATCTGGTTCTCGGGCAGGTCCATGTGGGTACGGTCGAAGCCTTCGGACTCCGCCGCCGCTGGCAGACCCAGAAACACCACTACATGGTCGGCGCTGCGTGCGGCCTCGGCCGCCTCAACGGCCAACGCCTCATCACCCTCGGTGGTGCCCACGCCGAATCCCGCCGCGAACCTGACCGTGACGTCGTCGCCCAGACCAGCCCGCAGCTCGTCCAATGGGACATCGAGCCGGGTCGGGTTGACCTGCGAGCTCCCCGCGCCCTGGTAACGCGGCGTCTGGGCAAACTCACCGATCACCGCAACCGTGCTGCCGGCCCCGGCCCGCAGCGGCAGCACACCGTCGTTCTTCAACAGCACGGCCGACTGCTGCGCCGCTCGACGGGCTAGGGCGTGATGCTCGTTCTCGTCGAACGAACCGCCCTCGGCCAGCGCTGGCTGAGCGAGGTTCACCAGCCGCAGCATCCGGGTGACCGCCAGATCGACCACGGCCTCGTCCAACGCACCGCTCCGTACGGCCTCGACCAGCGCCACGTCACTGCGCCCGAGGCTGGGCGGCATTTCCAGATCCAAGCCGCCGGCCAACGCGGCGACCCGGTCGTGTACAGCACCCCAGTCGGAGACGACTACGCCTTCGAAGCCCCATTCGTCGCGTAGTACCTCGGTCAACAACCAGTGGTGCTCCGAGGCGTAGACGCCGTTGACCTTGTTGTAGGCGCACATGACGGTCCACGGCTGGGCGTTCTTCACCACCCGCTCGAAGGCCGGCAGGTAGATCTCCCGCAGCGTACGCTCGTCGACCTCAGCGCTGACCCGCAGCCGGTCGTCTTCCTGGTTATTGGCCGCGTAGTGCTTGAGCGAGGTGCCGACCCCGTTGCTCTGGATCCCGTTCACGATCGCGGTAGCGAGCTCGCCGGCTAGCCACGGATCCTCCGACACGTACTCGAAGTTGCGACCGCACAGCGGCGATCGCTTGATGTTGACCCCCGGGCCTAACAGGACGGAGACACCCCACTTCTTGGTCTCCCGACCCAGCGCCTCGCCCACCTCGCGAAAAAGGTCGATGTCCCACGACGAGCCAAGCCCGGACGCGGTGGGGAAACATGTGGCCGGCACGCTGCCCGACAGGCCGACGTGGTCGGCCTCGTCCATCTGGGCGCGGAGGCCATGCGGTCCGTCCGCCAGCATGATCTTGCCGATTCCCAGCCGCTCCACCGCGGCGGTGTGCCAGAAGTCTGATCCCAAGCACAGCGAGGTCTTCTCTTCCAGAGTCAGCTGGGCGACCAAGGCTTGGGGGTCGAGTGGGCCGGGCACATCGTTGGGCATGGGGTGGCTCCTGTTCGCGGCAGTTTCGTCCTTGTCTAGCACTACCAAGACGGGCGGCACACCCTCGGGGGGAACTCGATCAGGCGCGAAACCAGCGAAAAGTCAGGTTCATTCGAGGACCAACCTCGCGTGAGGTCTTGGGCACCGCATGAGTGAAGTCGATCTGCGATTCCGCTCCCATGATCAGCAGATCGCCAGCCCCGAGATCCCAGCTCCATCGCTGCCCGGTGACAACGTGCCGGACGGCAAAGCGGCGCCGCGCTCCCAGGCTGATCGACGCGATCGTCGGGCGATCACCCAGCTCGGGTTCATCGTCGCGGTGGGAGCCCATCGAGTCGGTACCGTCGCGATAGAGGTTGGCGAGGCAGGAGTTGAAGGGGGATCCGAGCTCCTGCTGCAGCCGATGCCGCAGATCGAGCAGCGGCTCTGGCCATGGCTGGGGCTCGTTCAGCACCCCGGAGTAGGCGTACGGCGCGTCGCCCATCCAAGCGGTCAGGCGCGGTGTCGGCACCGTACGACCGAACAGCGTGATCTCCAGCTGCTCCCAGGCGATCAGGGCTTCGAGCCGGTCGAAGAGCTGATCAGCGTCCGGCACCCATCCGGGCTGGTAGTCGATGCACGCTGGGTGGTCGGCGGCGCTCACTGCCTCAGCCGGTAGGTGAAGTTGCTCGCCACAAGACGGTTCAACCGGCGTTGCCGGTGGGTGTAGAACAGGATCGCGAACGCCCAGGCGACCGGCGTCAGCAGGCCGGCGACGATCTGCACCCGATCGGTGTAGCGGGTCATGCCGTGGAAGTCGGCGAGGATGACCCGGTGGTCCCAGGTCTTGATCAAGTCACTGAAGCCGGCGTCGTGGAAGAGCGCTCCGTCGGTGGTGGCGTCTTGCTTGATGTCCAAGGTGTGTTCACCGAGCGGGACACGACCGCCGAGAAACAGGCGGGTGCGGTACTGCCGCGGCTCCCAGGAGCTACCGAAGTCTGTGGGTTCCACCGGTACGAAAGTCAACATCGGAGCCGCCATCTCTTGCAGAAGGGCGGGTCTAGTCAGCTCGGACGCCAGCCGGTCGATCGGACAGGCGAGCAATGACGTCAGTTGCAGCCTCATGGGTGTCAACTTAGCGTGAGTGATTCGTAACCGCGGTGGGATTCACTCCTGGTGCCGAAGGCGCACTATGGAGGAATGCACCAAAGCGTCACCAACTTCGACCAGGCCGACTCACCGCCCAACGCTCAGCCGGCTGGGGAGCTCCAGCGGGCCGACCTCTGGTGGTCCAGGTTAGCTGGTGTCGTGTCCGGAGTAGCCGGTCTGGCCGTCGCCGATCTGGTAGCCCGGCTCGTCGCGCCGGCCGGGTCGACCGTGGGCGCAGTGAGCGAATGGCTCATCACCCTCTTTCCGGCCGGGCTGGTGAACTGGGGCAAGGACACCCTGGGCACGGCGGACAAGCCCTTCCTGATGGCCACCATCGCGGTCGTGGTCTTGGTGGTGGCCGGACTAGCCGGCCAAGCTGAGCATCGTCGTAAGTACGCCGGCGGGGCTATCTTCGCGGCGCTTGCCGCCTTGGGACTGATCGGTGTTGCGCACCGGGTGGGGTCGTCGCTGACCGGCTATCTGCCGACCGTGGTCGGTCTGCTGATCGGCTACATGATCTTGAGCACGTTAATCACCCGATTGCAGCGATGGCATCCGCGCCGGGCCGAGGCGATCTCCGACCCTGGTGGAGCGTCCGCCAGTCGGCGCAGCTTCCTCGGTCTGACCATCGCGGTCGGGTCGGGTGCGGCGGTGGCGACCATCGCCGGTCGGCTGCTGGCGTCCGCCTCCAATGCCGTCTCGGAAGTTCGATCCAAGATCGTGCTGCCCAAGCCGCGCCAAGCGGCCGCCCCGGTTCCCGCCGGTGCTGAGCTGAACGTCAGCGGTCTCAGCCCGTACGTGACCCCCAACGCTGACTTCTATCGGATCGACACCGCCTTCGTCACCCCGGTGATCCAACCCGAGAAATGGGAGCTCAAGATCACCGGGATGGTGGAGAACGAGATCACCATCAACTTCGCCGAGCTCACCGCCCGTCCGATGGTGGAACACCTGACCACCCTCACCTGTGTCTCCAACACCGTCGGCGGATCACTGGTCGGCAACGCGCTCTGGCTGGGATACCCGATCCGCGACCTGCTGGCCGAGGCCAAGCCCTTGCCCGGCGCCGACATGGTGCTGTCCACGAGCGACGACGGATGGACTGCTGGCACCCCCTTGGACGCTTTGACCGACCCGGCGCGCGAGGCGCTGCTGGCGGTTGGCATGAACGGCGAGCCGCTGCCGGTCGAGCACGGCTTCCCGGTCCGGATGGTCGTGCCGGGCCTGTACGGCTATGTCTCGGCCACCAAGTGGGTGGTCAAGATGAAAGTCACCACCTTCGACAAGGACCGCGGCTACTGGACGCCGCTGGGCTGGTCAGCCCTCGGGCCGATCAAGATCGCGTCCCGGATCGACACCCCCCGCAAGAGCGAGGCGGGCGCGGGACCGGTTGTCGTGGCCGGCGTGGCTTGGGCGCAGCATCTCGGCATCTCCAAGGTGGAGGTACGCGTTGATCAGGGTGGGTGGCAGCCGGCCGCCTTGGCCGAAACCGTCGGTCCGGACACCTGGCGCCAGTGGAAGTTCGATTGGGACGCGGCAGTGGGCGACCACACGCTGAGCGTACGCGCGACCGACGCCAACGGTAATGTCCAGACCGAGGACGATGCGCCGCCCGAACCGGATGGTGCCACCGGCTGGCACACCATCAACGTCAAGGTCACCTGACACCCATCAGTGCCGACCGGGCTGATGAGCCGGTTAGTTGCGGCCTCGACATCTCCTGGGTGCCGATCACCCGGAGCAAGGCGAGCGCTTCGAACTCTGGGGTGCCGGCCTCCGCCGAGTACACGATCATGGTCTGATCGGTATCGGGCAGGTGCAAGGAGTCACAGTCGAGGGTGATCGAACCGACCGTCGGGTGCTCGATTGTCTTGCGGTGACTGCGCCACGGGGTAGCCGGCGTCTCGTCCCATAGTCGCGCGAATGACTCGCTGTGCTGTTGCAGATCGTCGATCAACCGGCGCAGGCCCGGGTCCTTCGGGTAGCGGGCCGCCGCTGCTCGCAAGCTAGCCACCGACTGGGCGGCCGTGTGCCCGCTCTCCTCAGCCGTCAGAGCGACCCGGCTGCGACCTTCGTCCGGCTGCCCGAGGAACCGCTGCCAGATGATGTTGCGTTCCGGGTAGGGGATCGCGGACCAGTCGCCGAGCAAGGCGGCCGCCATGCTGTTCCAGGCCACCAGGTCGCCTTTAGCGCTGATCACCATCGTCGGCAGGTCGGCGAGACGATCCAGCAAACGCTGAACGCTCGGCCGGACCAGCTCATCGATCCGACCCGGAAGCGGTGGCGCGTTGCCGGCGAGGTGGAAGAGCTCGTCGCGCTGGTCGTTGCTGAGCCGAAGGGCGCGGGCGAGGGCGGTCAGCACCTGTGGCGAGGGCCGCGGTCCACGGGCCTGTTCCAGGCGTACGACGTAGTCGACGCTGACGCCAGCCAGCAAGGCCACCTCTTCGCGGCGCAGGCCGGGGACCCGCCGGCGATCACCCGCGGGCATGCCCACGTCGGACGGCGACAGGCGCGCTCGCCCCTGCCGCAGCAAGCGAGCGAGCTCGGGACGGTTCATGACTCCAGCATGCGCTGCTGTCACCCTCGTTGCCTGGGACCGGTGGTCCTAGGGTGAGCCGGTCCTGGTGCCGTCGGCCACGTCGAGGCAGGCTGGGCGCATGACCGAAAACGAACAGCCACACCAGATTGCGCTCGTCACCGGCGCCAACAAGGGTATCGGGCAGGAGACGGTACGGCGTCTGGCCGCGCTCGGCTGGACGGTGTGGCTGGGGACCCGCGACCTCGAACGCGGTCGGGCCGCAGCGGCACAGGCGTCGGGCGACGTGCGCACGATCGCCCTCGACGTGACTGACGATGTGACAGTCCAGGCGGCGGTGTCGACGGTGCGCGAGGGCAGTGGACGACTCGATGTCCTGATCAACAACGCCGGGATCGGCGGCTCGCTCAAGGCGGCGGAAGACACCGTTGCGTCGGACTTCTTGCCGGTCTTCGGTGCCAATGTGCTCGGACCGGTCCGGGTGACGCAGGCGTTCCTGCCGCTGCTGCGCCAATCAAGCCAACCGCGCATCGTCATGGTCTCCAGCGGGATGGGTTCCTTCGGGGTGACCACCAATCCGGAGCGCTTGGAGTCGACCCTCAAGAGTCTGGTCTATCCGTCGTCCAAGGCGGCGCTGAACATGATCACCACCCAGTACGCCAAGAGTCTGGAGGGATTCCAGGTTACGGCCGTTGACCCGGGCTACACCGCTACCGACCTGAACGGCCACCGGGGCACGCAGACCGTCGAACAGGGCGCCGAGGTGGTGGTGCAGGCTGCCACCCTCGCCGCCGACGCGCCCACCGGAACCTTCAGCAACGCCGCCGGCCCCCTGCCTTGGTAGCCCCGTCGACGTGCGCCGGCCCACTAGCTTGATCGGCTACGCCGTCCGGGCTCAGTCAATCCACCCCAGACGATCGGCGATGCGTCGCGCGATCTCGACCGCTGCCGTCGTAGCCGTGTCAACGGCCAAGTCGGCCTCGGGCCAGGCCGCGTACTCGCGGTTTCGAACCTGCTGCCAGGTCGGCGGGACCAAGCCCGGCACGTTGACGCCCCGTCGCCCAGCCGGCGACCGCTCAGCTTCGATACCTGCCGGACGGCTGCTAAAACTTCACACCACGCAGAACTCGTTGCCTTCGGGATCAGTCATCACCACCTGATCGGGTCGACCGTCGAGTTCGTCGGTGCGGATGACCACGCCACCAGCGGTTTTCAGCTCGCCCACCTTGCGTCGGATGTGGACCCAGCGTTCGTCGTGGGGCAAGTGCCGACCCCCACTGGCCACCACGTCGATGTGCACTCGATTCTTGACGACCTTGAGTTCTGGAACCTTGAGAAAGGACAGCTTGGGCCGAGTGCCGTCCGGGTCAACTAGATAGACCCCGTCATCCCACTCGTCCTCCGGCACGCCGTTCTCGCACAACCAGTCTTCCCACGAGTCGGATCCTGTCGCCGGCGGCGAGTCGATGTAACCCAGCGCAACCGCCCAGAACTTCGCAACGAGCCCCGGAGACGCACCGTCGATGGTCACATTCCACCAAGTTGACACGAGGCTCCTCGGTTTGATCGCGAACTAGCCCTGGGCGACGGCACGACGTGGGCGACACTCCCAGCGCACTGTATCCAGCAGCGACCGATTGCTTACACCCAGTGCGTTAAGTTCGGGAGGTGCGTATCGCGGTGGCCAAAGAGACGGCACCCGGTGAGGCACGGGTCGCCCTGGTCCCGGAACTGATCGCGAAACTGACCTCCGTTGGCGCCGAGGTGACGATCCAGGCCAGCGCAGGCCTGGGGTGCATGATCACCGACGAGGCGTACGCCGCTGCCGGTGCGGTCGTCGAGGCCAACCCCACCGTCGGCGCCGATGTGATGATCAGCGTGCAGCCCCTTGATCCTGCGACGGTGCATGCCCTGCGCCCGGGCGCCGCCACGATCTCGTTCTTTCCCGCTAACCAGCGGCTGGCTGACGTCGTCGGCCGTCGGGACCAGCGGCTCACCACCTTCGCCATGGAGTACGTCCCCCGCATCTCGCGGGCCCAGTCCATGGACGCACTCAGCTCGCAGTCGCTGGTCGCGGGTTATCGGGCCGCGATCGTCGCGGCTAGTCGCTTGCGACAGTTCTTTCCGCTCAGTATGACCGCCGCCGGCACCGTACGGCCGGCTCAGGTCGTCGTGCTCGGGGCCGGTGTGGCCGGGTTGCAGGCTATCGCGACATGCCGACGGCTGGGCGCACAGGTGCTGGGTTACGACGTGCGCGCCGCCGCCGCCGAAGAGATTCGGTCCATGGGCGCTCAGGCCATCGAGCTCGACCTGCCGACGCTGGAAGGCGCGGGCGGCTATGCGCGGGAGATGAGCGAGGAACGGGCCCTTCGCCAGCGGGAGTTGTTGACCCCATTCATCGCGGCGGCGGACGCCTTGATCACCACCGCCGCCGTACCCGGACGGCTAGCCCCGATCCTGGTCACCACCACCATGGTCGAGCAGATGAGGCCCGGCTCGGTGGTCGTTGACCTGGCCGCCGAATCCGGTGGCAACGTCGAAGGAGTGGTGGCGGGGAGCGTGGTGGTAATGGGAGCGGCCCAGGTGTGGGGTGGGGCAAACGTCCCGAGTCAGATGCCGGCTCCGGCCAGCGCGCTCTACGCCCAGAATGTGGTGAATGTGCTCTTGCTGATGACCGCAGCGGGTGCCTTCGCCCCCGATTTCGCCGACGAGATCGTGGCCGGGATGTGCGTCACGCACGATGGATCGGTCACACATCGACCCACGCTGGATCTGCTCGAAGGTGGACTCCATGGGTGACTCGCTGACCTGGTTGACCATCTTCATCCTGGCGGTATTCGTCGGGATCGAGGTGATATCCAAGGTGTCGTCCACGTTGCACACTCCGCTGATGTCGGGGGCCAACGCCATCCACGGCGTGATCTTGGTCGGGGCGGTGCTGGTCACCGGCGCCACCGACTCGACGCCGGTGTTGATCTTGGGACTCGTTGCGGTCGTCTTGGCCTCGATCAACATGGTCGGCGGCTTTGTGGTGACCGACCGGATGCTGCTGATGTTCTCCGGTCGACGCAAGCCCGGGGTATCCCCGACCGACCAGCCTTCACTGAAGTCCAAGCCGGCGGATCGAGCGTGACTCCTGCGTGGGCGCAGCTAGCCTACCTGGTCGCCGCCGTCTGCTTCATCCTTGCTCTCAAAGGACTCTCCTCACCCAAAACCGCGCGGCGCGGGAACCTCATCGGGGCGGCCGGGGCGGTGCTCGCCTGTGGCACCGTCTTCGCGGTCGCCGACCTTGATCATGTCGGACCCATCCTGGTCGCGATCGCCATCGGCACAGCGATCGGTGCATTCGGGGCGTACCGCGTGAAGATGACCCAGATGCCGCAGCTGGTCGCCCTGTTCAATGGGGTGGGCGGCGGTGCCGCCGCGATGGTCGCGCTGATCGAGCTGCACCGGATCGGTGAAGTCGGCGCTGCACCGGTCTTCGACCTGGTCGCCACCGCGTTCACGATCGTGGTCGGCGCGGTGAGCTTCGCCGGTTCGATTGTCACGTTCTTGAAGCTGCAAGAACTGATGACCACCCGGCCGGTGACTTTCGTCGGCTATCCGATCCTCTACGGGGCTGGGCTGCTGTCCGCGGTTGCCGTCAGCATCGCGCTGGTGTGGTTCCCCCTCCTGTTCCTCGGTGTACTGCTGGCCCTCTTTGGGGCTGGACTCGGGGTGCTGCTGGTGCTGCCGGTCGGCGGCGCCGACGTACCCATCGTGATCTCGCTGCTGAACGCGTTCACGGGCCTCACCGTCGCCGCGAGTGGATACGTGCTGGAGAACACGGTGTTGCTGGTCGCGGGCACCTTGGTCGGGGCGGCGGGAACCCTGCTGACCCAGATGATGGCCGGGGCGATGGGACGGTCGCTGTTTGCCACGTTGTTCGGGGCGTTGAAGGGCGGCTCCACCCAAGGCGGTGGTGAAGTCAGCAACCGGCCGGTGAAGTCATCCACGCCGGCCGATGTGGCGATCTTGCTGGCGTACGCCGAGCGCGTGATCATCGTGCCGGGGTACGGGCTGGCGGTGGCGCAGGCGCAGCACTCACTGCGGCAGCTGGTCGATGTGCTGCTCGAGCGCGGCACCCGGGTGGACTACGCCATTCATCCGGTGGCGGGGCGGATGCCGGGGCACATGAACGTGCTATTGGCTGAGGCCCAGGTGCCGTACACCCAGCTGAAGGAGATGGAGGAGATCAACCCGGACTTCCAACAGGCCGACGTGGTGTTGGTGGTCGGAGCCAATGACGTGGTGAACCCGGCGGCCGAGACCAGCCCCGGGGCACCGATCTATGGGATGCCGATCCTGCACGCCAATAGGGCGCGGCAAGTGGTGTTCATGAAGCGGTCGATGCGGCCAGGCTTTGCCGGCATCGAGAACGAGCTGTTGTACGAGCCCACCACGACTTTGCTGTTCGGCGACGCCAAGGACACCATGAGCAAGCTGCTCACCGAAGTCAAAGCGTTGTGATCCTCGGCCCCCCCATGATGGCCGGATCAGCCCGAGCAGCGGTTGGACGGTCGACGTTGTGCGGCTCCTCGGCGGCATTGCCGGGGGGGGTACGAGGCGTGTCCCGCCATCAGACCAGCGCGACCTTCCTGCGTCACAACCTGAGGGGAGACTGCTGCGGGAGTGAGCGAGCGCCCGGTCAGCCAGTGGGCTTTCAGTTCCATCACCACGCGTCCGCCAATAGACATCTAGACACTCTCGGCTGTGCTCCCGGATTACGGGGTCACCCGATGGCCATGTCGAACAGCCCAGGCGCAGCACGCCTTTTCCCGAGCGACCATCGTGCTCGTGTCGAGTGGCCCGTCACGGGGTCCTTCTCGGCTTGGCTGATGCGGCTGCAACGACGAACTGCAAGTTGTCCATATTTCGGGATGCGACGAACTATCCTGCCACGAAGGTTCGTGCATTCAGATGCTGCCCGAAGTGCCGAGTTTGTCCTCCACCTTGGCGACGGCGTCCTGAGTGGCCTGCTCGACCTCTGCGGGGTCGAGACCGACGAAGGTCATGCCCACCAGCACATCTCCCGACTGAGCGCCGGCCTGGATCAGCTCGAAACCTTCCAGTGCCCTCTTGGTGGCGCTGAATCGAGCCGCAAACCTGGAATCTCCGGCGCTGGCGAAGGAGATTTCCCGGACCTGCAGTGTCGACGTCCCCACTCCATCGATCGTCAGCGAGAGCGACCGGCAGTTCTTGACCGCGGCACGGGAGTCGGCCACAAAACTCCGCGCCGCTTGTGCTGTGCCCAGCGCATCCAAGGACTCGTCCACAAACGGCCCGTCCTGACCGCCCGAGAAGGAGACCTGCGCGTCCGCCCGCGACCCGGGCACCTTGGTGGCATTGAGGAGCCGGACCAGCGCCGAGCATTCGGTCCGGCTAGACGACGCCTTGCCACCGTCATTCTCACCTCCCGCGGCCGACTCCACCTCGAACCCGGCCGGCACGTCCTTCAGCCCCAGCAGTGCTTTGCGGAGCTCGGCCGCCGTCCGATTCGTTGTCGTCGCCGAGGGGGAACGCCTCGCCGACGGGGAAGGCGTCGCGGAAGGGGAGCGTGACGCGGTCGCCGTCGGGACGGCACTGGAAGGGCTGGCGGCGGGGATGGACGGCGCCGAACTCGCCGGTGCGTCGCCGGAACTCGCGTTACACCCGGCCGCCACGGGAGTCAAAGCAAGGGCAAGCGCTGTCCTTGATGCCGCAGTTCGGCCTTCACGCATATCTATCGCTTTCGTCGAAGGGGGCCCGAGCACACCCGAACTCTAGGGGCAGCGATCGAAGGTCGGCAGCAAGCCCACGTTGACGCACGGGCTAACAATCAGTGAACCAACGGAGCTGTTATCGGCGGCGACCGCTGCCCGGGCTCGGGTCCTCGCCAGGCGTAGCGACTAGCGACCCAACCACTGGCTGAAGCAGACGCCGCCGGTCTGAGCCGCACCGTCAGGCAGGTTGGAGCCGGCGGCGAAGGCTCTCAGCGTCCCACCGATGGCGGGCAGGGTGAGCAGCTTGGGCGACGGCCGACCCGCGGCGCTCTCGATCTTGGTGATCGCCTCGCCCAAGGTGACCTGCTCCGGACCGGCAAGGTCGTCACCGCGCAGGAAACCAACCGGCGGCCGCCCGAGGGCCACCTCGACCAGTCGCCCCGCCACCCACGCCGGATCGCACGACTGAAACGTCAGCTTCGGCGCCAAGGCGATGGGTCCCAGTGTGGCGCCACGGGCGATGGCCTCCACCAGCGAATGGAACTGAGTAGCGCGGACCACGGTCACCGGCAGGCCGGACCGCTGCAAGGCGACCTCGCAGGCGTGCTTGGCCCGGTAATACGGGTACGGATTCCGATCGCAACCCACGATGGACACGTAGACCAGGTGCGGCGGCGGACCCTCCCGCTGCAGCACCTTGATCATCCGACGGGTGCCGTCCAGGTCAACGGTGCGCGGGCGCAACGGATGAGTAGCAGCGTGGATGACCACCTCGGCATGAGCCAGCACATGGCCCAGACCCGCGCCGGTGGCGAGATCGAATCCGGTCCTTCGACTGGCCGCCAGCGCCGGACGGCCGAGATCGGCCAGCGCCCGCATGACTTCGCGGCCCAGCCCGCCGCTCCCCCCGGTCACTACCACCGTCACACTGGCTAATCTATCGGCGCTCAGCGGCCCGGAGCTCAGCCGTCAGACCCTCGGCGCATCATGGTGCACATCCGAGATCGGTGAGTCGGACGTTGGGTATCTGTTCGGCCCTCCCGGACTCCTCCGGGATGGGAATCAGACTAGGGGGTCGGTATGGCGGTAGCGAGTCGTGGTTCGGCTATCAGCGCGCTGCGAGCACTGATCACCCACGATCCGGTGCCAGCCAGCACCCTGCTGCGTCGGCCCTATCTGCCGGACGGGATGGTGCCGTCCAGCGACCCGACGCGGATGAGTCCGGACACGCTGGTCGGCGGCTACGGCGATGCATCTCGTTACGTCCTGCCCGGCCGAAGCGCCCAGCAGTCCCTCGACATCGCTGCTGCCCCGGCCGAGGTCCTGCAGCGGCCCGGAATCAGCGCCGACGATGCGTTGTCGTACGTGAAGTCGAGCATGGACCTCACCATGCAAGGCGGCACCACGTCGGGCGTGGTGTATCCCCTAGCGGTCTGCGAGCTGGCGACGGGTTTCCGTTTCCGCAACGTGGGCGGCGCGTCAGCCGGTGCCATCGCAGCGGCGCTGACCGCCGCTGCCGAACTAGGTCGCAGCGAAAAGGTCCGGCGCCCCGAGCGAGCCGTCCCCGAAGCAAACCCGGCCATCGCCCCCGGCGACTCATCTCCGGGGCGGCCGTCGATCCGGCGCGGTTTCGTCGGGCTCACCGACGTGCTCAGCTGGTTGACCCAGACCCGGGCCGACGACTCCGAGGCCGACCAGTTCCGGCTGGCCCAGCTGTTCCGGCCGAGCGCGGGCACTCACAACCTGTTTCGGGTGCTGATTGCGATGATGCGCCGGCGCAGCTGGTCGCTGCCGGTGATCCTGCTGATGGCGTTCGGTTGGCTCACCCGAGCGATCGCGGTCTCCCTGATCTTCGCCACTGTCGCCTTGGCCGGCTGGGTGGGCGACCGGTTCTCCGGCTTGCTTCGTCCCTGGTACGAAGGGTTCGGCTGGGGGCTGTTGCACTCCGCCGCCTGTGTCGCCGGTTTGATCGGCCTGGTGCAGGTGGTCAGCGCTCTTCGCACGATCTTGGCGGCCAAAGATCGGGGACCGCGGCCACCACCCTGGCTCATGAGGCTGCGTTCGGTCAGCAGCAGCCATGCCACGCCGCAGGTCGCCACGCTGCGTCAACTCCTCATTGGAGTAGTGCTACTGCTCGTCGCCGGAGCTGTTGCCTGGTGGCGTCCGCGACCTTTCGCCGCCGCCCTCCTGGTGGTGCTGGCGGGCGCCCTGATCGTGCTGCTGGTGTTACTGCGGTCGGTGTTCGTCTTCATCGGCACCTTCAATCAGCGTTCGTACGGCCTCATTCCTGGCACCACGCCCCGGCGGCGCGGCAACCTGCTGGACCGGTTGGCGGGTGCGCCGAAGGCCACCGTCGAGGAGTCCGTGGTTCCCTGGCTCTATTCCTGCCTCAACCAGCTGTCCGGTCTCCCGCCCGAAGCCGTACTGCGATTCGGGCATCTGTGGTCGGGTGCCGACTTCCACGAGACGCGGATCGGCGCCACCGCCGAGCGACAGGCTCAGTGGCGACAGATGTCGACACGGACCGACTTCCGGCTGGTCAATCTTGAGCTGATGACGACGGACTTGACCCGTCAGCGCCCATTCAGATTCCCGCTGCCCGCGACGGAGCTCGACGATCCCGCCCAGCTGTGGTTGGCGGTCGACGAACTTGAGCACGGTGACTCCGCCGTCTTCCCAGCCACGGTCCTGGCCGCCCTCCGGGAAGGGGCCAGCCGTCAAGTCGCCGACGACAACGGCGTGGTCCGTACGCTGCACCCGCTGCCGCCGCCCTGGGACCTGCCGGTGATTTTCGCCGTCCGGCTGAGCATGGCGCTACCCGCCCTCTTCCAGGCCATTCCGATGTATCGGCTTGTCCAGGCCGTTCCGATTCAAGACGACTTCGGGCGCACCATCCACAACACCGACGGCGCACCCCTGCTCACCGTCGCGGCCTCGGCCTCGGCTTCGTGGGTTGCCGAGCAGCTGTGGTTTTCTGACGGCGGCATCACCTCCAACTTTCCGGTGCACTTCTTCGACTCACCGCTCCCGCGTTGGCCGACGGTTTCGCTCAACCTGGGACCGCACCCCGACTCCTCCCCGCACCAAGACGTCTGGCTGCCGCAAGACTGGGATGTCACTACGATCCCGGTCGAGCCGCTGAAGCCCTCCGGTCTGTCCTTGGCGGGCGCCGTCCTCAACACCGCCATGTCGTGGCGGGACAGCATGCAGTCGGCCATGCCGGGCTATCGCAACCGGATCGCTCAGGTCCGCACCCGACCCAACGAAGGCGGCACCAACCTCTTCATGTCCCGCGAGGTGATCGCCTCGATGGCGTTGCGGGGCGCACTGGCCGGGGCGCGGCTGCGGACCCGGTTCGCTGATGAGAGCCATTGGAACCGCTTCCGCTGGATGCGACTTCGGGTGGCGATGAGCAACCTCGAGCGGCTACGCCGGTCCACGGCCGAGCGGCGAGGCTTCTATGCCGACGCCTTCTCCGGGCCGAGCTGGTTGGCCGACCAGCAGGCCGGCTTCAGCGACAAACCGGCTGACTTCACCGTGCCCTGGTACGAACCGGTCGGCCAGTTCTGGCCCAAGGCTCCGCGGTTGCTGAACACCTACGCCGACGCCTACCGGCCACCGCCGGAGCCGTTGCCCAACGAGATGACCACCAACGTCCCCAGCCCCGAACCGGCGCTGCGCCAAGTTGCGCAGGAATAAACAGTCAACTGCCAAGATGAGCTCCGTGCGTATCGCGACCTGGAACGTCAACTCGATTGGCGCCCGCCTGCCTCGGCTCCTGGACTGGTTGCAGACTCGAGCCCCGGATGTGGCGGCACTGCAGGAAACCAAGTGCGCTGACGCCACGTTTCCGTACGCCGAGCTGGAGGAGCTGGGCTATCAAGCCATGCACGTCGGTGATGGCCGCTGGAACGGGGTCGCAGTGGTGTCCAAGGTCGGACTGACGGCGGTGGCCGACGGCTTGCCCGGGCTGACCGAACCCCGGTACGCCAGCGCCGAGTGCGGCGGGCTGCGTGTCACCAGCGTCTACGTCCCCAACGGACGGTCGATCGACGATCCGCAGTTCCGGTACAAGCTGGGCTGGCTGGACACCCTGCGCGCCAGCCTGGATGGGGTCGCAGCCCAGTCGCCGATGGCGATCATGGGCGACTTCAACGTGGCCCGACACGATGCCGACGTCTGGGATATCGGCGCCTTTGGCGGCTCCACTCACGTGACCGCCGAGGAACGGGCCCGCTTGGAGGGCTTGATCGACTGGGGCCTGACCGATGTCCGTGCCCGTCCCGGCAAGGGCGACCGACCTTTCACCTACTGGGACTATCGGGCCGGCATGTTCCACAAGGACCTGGGTATGCGCATCGACTACGTGCTCACCAGCAGTTCGGTACCTGTGTATGACGCGTACGTGGATCGCGAGGCCCGCAAGGGGAGACTGCCGTCGGACCATGCCCCGGTGATCGTCGATCTCGATCTTGCAACGTGATCCAGATGGTCGTCGCCGGCTGCGCGGTGACGGGATCTCCCGGTGGCAGCGGGTGGGTACGAGGCCTCAGGAGACCAGATACCCGCCGTCGATGGGCAGGTCGACACCGTTGATCATCGCGGACGCGTCGGAGGCCAACCAGAGTGCGGTCTGGGCCACTTCGCTCGGATAGACGAAGCGACGCAGCGGGATCCGCTCCAGCATCGGCGCGGCCTTGTCGGGGTTGTCCAGCCAGACACGTTGTCCCATGTCGGTCAGCGTGACCGTCGGACAGATGCTGTTGGCCCGTACGCCGGCGGGCCCGAGCTCGAGCGCGAGGACCTTGGTCGCCATCAGCAGGCCGGCCTTGGTCATGCAATAGACGTAGTGCTCGGCCAAGGCCCGCACACCGGCGGCCGACGCCACCGTGATGATCGAGCCGGAGCCAGCCGAGGCCATCGCCGCGCCGACTCGCGCGGCCAGCAGTGCCGGAGCCCGCAAGTTGACGTTCAACACCTCGTCCAGATGATCCACGCTCAGGTCGGCGACGTGCTCCGGATAGGAGATACCGGCGTTGTTGATCAAGACATCCAACCCGTCGTACGCCGCCAGTGCCTCCCGGGCCAGCCGGTCAGGAGCGTCGGCCGCCGAAAGATCGACGGCCAGCGACGTGATGTCGACACCATGATCATGCCGCAGCTGGTGCGCTTGTTGGGTCAGCCCGGCGAGATCGCGCCCGGTGATGATCAACGTGGCGCCGGCGGCGGCGAACGCGCGCGCGATGCCGGTTCCGATCCCCTTCGACGCGCCAGTGATCAACGTCCGCTTTCCCGCGAGTACACGGCTCTGACCAGTGGGTGCGGTGAACATGGCGGTCCTCTCATGATCATTGTTAACGTTCGCGGCGGTGGTGCCGGCGGAGACGGGCGCGCGCGACCGGGAGATGTCTTGGGATAAGTATCGTGCCCATCGCTCGCTTCAAGGATGGGCAACGGCCATGGACGACGGTCGGTGTCCCAGCCGACCCGCTCGTCGGGCTGGACTCTGGGCTGATGACGTGAGGTTCGGGCACCGTCGACCATTGGCCGACCAGCCGCCGGTCCGGCGGTGGACGGCTCGCCCGTTGGCGGAACCTCCGTGAGGCAGAATTGACTGGTGATCGAATACCGCACGCCCGCTGAGATCGAGCAGATGCGACCGGCTGGCCGGTTCGTTGCTGAAGTGCTCACCGAGCTCGGTCAGCGCGCCGATGTGGGCACCAACCTGCTCGAGCTCGATGAGATCGCGCACCAGATGATCAAGGACCGGGGAGCCACGTCGTGTTACATCGACTATCACCCGTCCTTCGGCGCCAGCCCCTTCGGCAAAGTCCTCTGCACCTCGGTCAACGACGCCGTCCTGCACGGTCTCCCCCACGACTACCATCTGGTCGACGGCGACGTGGTCAGCATGGACTTCGCCTGCTCGGTCGATGGCTGGGTGTCCGACTCCGCCATCACGGTCATCGTCGGCGAGCCGCATGCCCAAGATGAACAGCTCGTCGCCAACACCGAGGCCGCCCTGGAAGCTGGGATCGGCGCTGCCCAACCCGGCAACAAGATCGGCGACATCTCTTTCGCCATCGCCCGGGTCGCTCTGCAGGCAGGCTACAAGATCAACACGGACTTCGGCGGACATGGCGTCGGCCGCACCATGCACGGTGACCCGCACATACCCAACAACGGGCGGCGCGGCCGGGGCCTGCCGCTGCGTCCGGGCCTGGTCATCGCCATCGAGCCGTGGTTCTTGCACACCACCGACAAGATCTACACCGACCCGGACGGCTGGACCCTGCGCAGTCGGGACGGATCCCGCGGCGCCCACGCGGAACACACCATCGCCATCACCCCCGACGGACCGCTCGTCCTCACCGCGCGGTAGGCCTCCGCCCACACCTCGACGCCTACCCCACACCCAGCGGTCGGCCTAGCCCGGCTAGCGAACACCGAGTCGGTCAACTGCCTACGATGGGTCCGAGCGCAATGGCGCGAAACCACCTTGGTCTGACCAGATTCCATCTGCTCGAGCGAAGCGATCAGCCCTACTTTGGACACCCAGGCACCGCTTCGATAAGGCCAAGGATCGGATCGCATCTCGTGGACGTCTCCCCCATCCTCGATCCGCCTTCACAGCGGACGGACCGCCGGTCGCGGGGGCCCCCCCCCCC
>JAABUN010003273.1_pt1 | contig 25604 bp, 24 predicted proteins | sample 5559311 | NCBI WGS metagenome assembly JAABUN01 (sample SAMN10711877, study PRJNA513370) | rock metagenome | isolation source: Antarctica rocks | place: Antarctica: Victoria Land, Siegfried Peak sud
CTTCCTGACGGGCGCGGCTCTGAAAGACCCGCCTACTCCGTCACTTCGCCCTGTGCCCGCGTACTCAACGCCCACAGCGTCAGCATCGGCGTCTCGGTTTTGAGGAACCGCACGCTGCCGTCGGCGAACGTGAAATTGGCCCCGCCGGTGTGGTGGCTGCCGTAGGCGCTCAGCCGGTCCCAGGCGATGATCCCCAAATCCCCCCAGGCGACCGGCGGCGGGGCGCTGCCCGGCGGGACGGCCGGCGGCTCGTACCGCGTCGGGAACGTGAAGTTGATGGTGAACGACCCGATCAGGAGTAGCCCGGCCCCGGCGTTCGGCCCGGGCAGCGGCGCCCACGCGGCCGTCGCCCCCGACGGCTGCAGCGGCGGACTCGGGGCCGGGGTGAGCGGGGCTTTCAGGTAGCTGTCGAGGTTGCCGTCGCCGACCAGCTTCTCGCCGAACAACAACGTGGACGACGTGCCGTCGGTCACGTCGGTGAGGCGGACCAGGTTCGGCCGGGCGGGCGTCGAGAAGCCGAAAATGCCGTCGTTGGTCGCCCGGAAGGCCGGGAACGCCTTCTGCCCGGCGTTGCCGCCATAGCTGGACAGGCCCGTCGTCAGCGTCCCGGACCGGGCCGGGTTGTCGCCCAGGCCACCGACCGGACAGACCAGGACATTCAGCGCGGCCGCGGCCGGGGTGCCGTCGCCGCCGAAGTCGCGGGCCGGGTTGGCGTAGTCCCACCGGGCGTGGAGCGGGGCCTGTTCCAGGTACGGCAGCAGTTCGACGAACAGCGACGTGTACCGGCCGCCCGGCCCCGGATACGCCACCCCCGGCGGCATCGTCCCGGCCGCGTCGTGGTACGAGTGGGCGGCCAGGCCAAGTTGCTTGAGATTGTTCTGGCACTGGATGCGGGCCGCGGCGTGCCGCACCTTCTGGACGGCCGGCAGCAACAGGCCGATCAATATCGCGATGATGGCTATGACGACGAGGAGTTCGATGAGCGTGAAGGCGCGGCGGGACATGGGGCCGACCTGGGGCGTGCGGGACGGGGTGGGGGTGACGATATCGCCGGGCGGGGGCTGCCGCCACCATTTCGCCTGGCTTGCCCACCTGACAAAGTCGGATGCAGCCGGTCTGCTCGGCGGAATCGGCAACCTCGCGACCCCGAAAGCCCACCGATGACCATCGGTGGCTACGCCCCGCCACGCCTCGAAGTTGGCTCTCACCTACCCAAAGTACCCGTCCAGATACTTCTTCGCCTGCCGCGCCGCCCGCTTGCGGTCGTCCAGGTCGCGCTCGTAGGCCCGGTCTTCCACTTCGATGCAGACCGGCCCGCGATACCCGGTGGCCGTGAGCGCCGCGAAGAATTCGCCCCAATTCACGTCGCCCAGCCCCGGCAGCCGCGGCTGGAACCACCCCTGCCCCGTGACGCCGACCTCGTACAGCTTGTCGCGGTCGACCCGCTCGTCCTTGGCGTGGACGTGGACCAGGTGCCGGCCGAACTCCCGGAGCGCCCGCGGGCCGTCGATCCCCTGCCAGACGAGGTGCGACGGGTCGAAGTTTAAGCCCAACGTGCCGCCGGGGAACAGCTCGAACAGCTTCCGCCAGACGGCCGGGGTGCTGGCCACGTTCTTGCCCCCGGGCCACTCGTCCGGGCCGAAGATCATCGGGCAGTTCTCGATGCCGATCCGCACCCCGGCCGCTTCGGCTGCGGCGACGATCGGCGGCCACACCTCCCGGACGAGGTCGAGGTTGTCGGCGACCGACAACTTCGGGTCGCGGCCGATGAACGTGTTGACGACATTCACCCCCACCATCGGGGCGGCCCGGATCACCTTGATGAGGTGGTCGACGACGAGTCGCCGGTGGGCCGGGTCGGGGTCGAGCGGGTTCGGGTAGTACCCCAGCCCGGACAGGCCGACGCCGTGGGCGCGGACCAGATGCTTGACGTGGTCGGCCTGGGCGGGGGTGAACGCCGTCACGTCGAGGTGGGTGACCCCGGCGTACCGGCGGTCGGCCTTGCCCGGCGGCCAGCACATGACCTCGACGCACGCGAACCCCTCGGCGGCGGCGAAGGCGAAGATTTCGTCGAGGCTGAGGTCGGGGAAGATGGCCGACACGAACCCGAGTTGCATAGGTAAACCTCGTCAGGAGCCGGATGCGTCCGCCCCGTGGGCCGCCTGGTGGGCCAGCGTCCACTTGATCTGGTCATACGGCACCTGGCCGCCCAGGGCATCATAGATCGGCCGCATCTTCTCCCGGCCGACGGCCTGCGCCGCCGCCGCGATCTCCTGGTACACGTCGTCCGGCACCCACACCCGAATGTCGTCCGGCTTCTCGGCCGCGATGTACTCGGTCAGGTAGTCCGACACTAACGACGGCGTGATGCTCATCTGGCCGATCACGTCGTCCAGGTAGTTTTTGTCGCGGAACAGGGAGAACGCCATCTTCCGCCGGGCCTGGGCCTGGGCCGGACTCGACGACGCCCGCGTCAGCATCGGCCGGGCGGCCGGGTCGGGGTGGGTTGCCAGGTAGTCCTTGACGACGATGAGGAACTGTGCCCCGTAGGCCTTCAGCTTGAGTTCGCCGACGCCCGTAATCTGCCGCAACGCATCCGGGGTCGTCGGCCGGCTGGTGGCCACCGCGATCAGCACCGTGTCGGCGAACACCCGGTAGGCCGGAATGCCCTCGGCCGCGGCGAGTTCCCGCCGCTTCTGTCGCAGCACCTCGAACAAGTCGGCGTCGAGCGCCTTGACCCCGGCCGGGGCCGCCGGGCCGGCCGACGCTCGGCTGCCCCGCGCCGCCTTCTCCTTGCCGCCGGCCAACTCGATCAGCCGGACCTGGGCCTCGCCCTTGAGGACCGGCCACGACGCCCGGGTCAGCTTCAAGAGCGGGTACTCGTCGCCGACCTGGGCCAGCACCCCGTGGCCGATGAGCTGGAAAATCCAATCCCGCAGCGTCGGCTTCGGCACCCCGGACAGCAGGCCGAACGTACTCAACTCGTGGTGGCCGCGGCCCCGGATCATGTCCGTCGATTCGCCCCGCAGCACAGCGACGACGTGGCCGACGCCGAAGGATTCCTTGACCCGGGCCACGCACGAGAGGATTTTCTGGGCCGTCACCGTCGCGTCCGGCACCTCCTTGGTGTCGCCGAGGCACAGGTCGCACGCCCCGCAGTTGGGCTTGTCGAACGTCTGGCCGAAGTACGACACGAGGGCCTTGTGCCGGCAGACCGCCCCCCGGCAGTACTGGTCCATGCGCTCCAGGTGGGCAATCGCGGCGGGGACGAACCCGGCGTCGACCTCCCCGGCGGCCATCGCCTCGGCCGCCGACTTCTCGATGATGCTCTGGAGGGTGAACCGGTCCGACCCCGAGTAGAGCAGGACGCACTCCGACGGCAGCCCGTCCCGCCCGGCCCGGCCGGCTTCCTGGGTGTACGCCTCGATCGACTTGGGCATGGCGACGTGGGTGACGAACCGCACGTCCGGCCGGTCGATGCCCATGCCGAAAGCCACGGTGGCCACGATGATCGGGGCCTCGGCCGTGCGGAACGTCTCCTGCGCCCCGGCCCGCTCCTCGTTGCTCATGCCGGCGTGGTAGCCGACGGCGTGGAACCCGGCGTCGCACAAGTGCTCCGTCACGCTCTCGACATCCTTCCGCCGGAGACAGTAGACGATGCCCGCCTCGCCGGTGTGCCGCCGCAAGACTTCCTTGACCTGCTTGACGGCGTCGAGCCGCGGCAGCACCCGGAACGTCAGGTTCGGCCGGTCGAAATCACCCACCAGAATGTCCGGGTCGTCGAGCTGGAGTTGCCGGACGATGTCGCCCCGCACCTGCTCGGTGGCGGTAGCCGTGTAGGCGTGGACGGTCGCCCCGGGGAACAGCTCGCGCAGGCGGCCGAGTTGGCGGTATTCCGGGCGGAAGTCGTGCCCCCACTGGCTGATGCAGTGGGCCTCGTCCACGGCCACCGCCCGGACCCCGCCGGCACTTTGCAGGAACCGGGGGAACCCGGCCGTGGCCAGCCGTTCGGGTGAGGCGAACACGAGCGGCGCGGCCCGCCCCCGCACCGCCGCCTCGGCCGCCCCCCGCTCGGCGGCGGTCAGCGTGCTATCAAAGCGCACGGCCGCGACGCCGATGCGGTTGAGCGCATCGACCTGGTCCTTCATCAGCGCGATGAGCGGGCTGACGACGACGGTCGTCCCGCCCTGGTTCGGGTACGCCGCGGCCGGGGCCTGGTAGCAGAGCGACTTGCCGCCGCCGGTCGGCAGGACCACCAGCGAATCCCGGCGGGCGAGGACGGCCGCGAGGGCCTGGGTTTGCAGCGGCCGGAGGGCGGAGAACCCCCAGTGCCGCTGGATGGCGGCGAGCAAATCGGCGGGCAGGCGGACGGCGGGGTCGGCGGGCATAGGTGCGCTCCTGTCCACCATAATATGCCCGGCGAGCGGGGGGCGTCAGCCCCCTGAGACTGGAACCGGTATGCGCCGCCTGTGGGTCGAAGACTCAGGGGGCTGACGCCCCCCGCTCACCGGGCCGCTACCCCACTAACCACCCCGCCACCTCCGCCGGCGTCTTCGCCCCGGCATTGCCCGCGCCGTTCCACGTCAGCACCGGCGTCGGCGCGCACAGCCGCAAGAACGCCGGCAGCCCGCCGTACTTGACCGCCCCCGGCAGCATCCGCGAGTCGTTGAGGTCGGTGATCGCCTCGAACCGGAACTGGTCGAGGTCGGCCGCCAGCTTGCCGACCTTGCCGGGGGCGAGGGCCGTCGCCAGCACGGCCGCCACGCCGAGATTACCCCAGCCGACGACGTAGACCGTCTCGATCTTGGCGTTGTCGCGCAAGTTCCCGAGCGCCGTGAGCGCATCATGCACCTGCTCGGCCAGCCGGGTCCGGTTGTACCCCCAGGTGAACCCCGCGTACACCGGGTCGGGCGTCGGCTTCACGGGCGTCTGCGCCCCGGTCCCGAACGCATCGACGGCGAACACCGCGTACCCCTTGGCCAGCAACGCCTTGGCGGCTTGACTCGGGGCATTTCCTTCCAACAGACTCGCCACCCCGGCCGGGTGCAGGAACAGGACGGCCGCTTTCTGGTCGAACCCCGGCGGCGTCAGCCCGACCGACGGCACCGCCTCCCCCGACCCCCACCGTGCAATCGTGGCCGTGTACTTCGTCGCCCCGTCGAGTTGTTCCTCGGCATACCCCTCGACCCCGACCGCACCGGGGGCGGGCAGACCGCTGTTGACCATTGCCCACAGGGCCGGGGCCGCCACCTTACGGAAGTTCGCGTTGTCCCCGCCCCGTATGACCAGCCGGCCGTTGCCGCCGTGCCTTTTCGCCAGTTGCTCGTCCGACGCCTGCGTCAGGTACGCCCGCAGCGCCTTGACGCCGACCTCGGTCTTCGGCCGCGGGTACTCAGCGTCGAACACGCGCAACTCGGCCACCGGCAAGGGGTCGAACGTCGGCTCGGCGACCGGGCCGGGCTTGCCCTGCAAATGCTTGTTGAACCAGCCGTAGACGAACTCGCGGGCCGGCTTGTTGTAGTTGTGCGGGAACTGCACCCACGCCTTCGCGGCGACGTTCTCCTCGGCCCCCAGCAGCTTGTAGAGCCGCCGCAACTCCGGCAGGCCGCGGGTCATGACCTCCTTGGTCCAGTCGTTCGCCCCGGTCATCGCCAGCGGCTTCGGGGCGAACACGCCGGCCAGTTCGATGTTCCCGGTGTTGACCCGCAACAGCGAGCAGTTCTCGCACACGCACCCGCCCTGCATCCCGGCCGACACCATGACCGCCGGGGCCGCCGCCGCGATCCGGTCGTCGATGGCGGCCAACAGGAACGTCTGCGTCCCGCCGCCGCTCGCCCCGGTGACGCCGATCTTCTTCGGGTCCACGTCGGCCAGGCCCGCCACGAAGTCGACGGCCCGGACGCTGTTCCACGTCTGTAGCCCCATCAGGCTCTGCAGGCGTAGTTCGCCCATTGCGTCGGCGAACCCGTCCGGGTGCGGCACGCCGGACCGGGCGATGTGCGGGACGGCCGTACTCTCGGCGTACCCGACCATGTCGTACTGGAACACGACGAACCCGAGCCGGGCGAACGTGATCGGCAGCGCCTGCATGAACCACCGGGCCTGCCGCACGTCGGCTTCTTCGCCCCGCGCGACCATCGCCTTGGCCGCCGCCTCGCCGGCGTCGTGCAGCCGGCCGCCCTCCCAGTGGCCGTGGGCGAACAGCACCGCCGGGCACCCGGTCTTACCCCCCGCCGGCCGGTACAGGTTGCCGGTGACGACGTGCCCGGGAAGGCTGTCGAAATGCACCTTCTCGACCGTATACCCGTCGCGGTCGATCTTGCCCCGGACCACCGCGTTGAGCGGCGTCTTCTCGGGCATCGGCCACAGCCCGGTGGCGACTTGCACCTGTTCGCGCAACTGGGTCCGGCGGGCCGCCCACGCCGTCGCGTCGGTCGGCGGAGTGAAGTCGAAGGCGTCGTTGAGCGTCTTCGGCCGGGCCAGCCGCTTGTCCTTCGCGGCCGGCCCGTCGGCGGCCGGAAGGCGGCAGACCGGACACAGGGTGGCGGCGGCAGAGAGCTTTAACACGTCGCGGCGGCTGAGCATGGGAAGGGCCTCACGCGGGGGGTCGGGCGGCCGGCGCAGGGTACGGGATTGGCGGCCTCGACGCAAGCGGCAGGGGTGATCCGGGGTAGCCGTATGTCCAACCCTGAGGGTCGCGGCGGTTCGGCTGGTAACGCCGGCGACAAAGTTTAAAATGACCCGGCTGCACCGATTCGACGGCCGGTTCCCGGAGTGGGGGTCCACCATGCGCCGCACACTGGCCGGCCGCGTCGTCCTCGTCACCGGGGCGAGTCGCGGGTTCGGGGCCGACCTCGCCGCCGACCTGGCCCGGGCCGGCGTCCGGTTGGCCCTGACCGCCCGGTCGCACGGGGCGCTCAACGCCGTCGCCGCCCGCTTGAAAGGCGACGGGGCCGAGGTCGAACCGTTCCCGGCCGACCTAGCCGACCCGGCCGCCCGCATCGCGCTGGTGGCCGCCGTCGCCGCCCGGTTCGGCACCCTCGACGGACTGGTCAACGCCGCCAGCGCCGGGTGCCACACGACGCTGGCCGACTCGACGCCGGAGTTGGTCCGGGCCGCGGCCGAGGTGAACTTCTTCGCCCCGGTCGAACTGATCCGCCTGGCCCACCCGCAACTGTTAAAAAGCGCCACCGCCGGCCGGCGCCCGGTCGTGGTCAATGTGGTGCGCTCGGGCGGCGGGGCGGCGGTCGCCGGCGGCCGGCAGGCCCTCGTGGGGCTGACGCAGGCCGCCCGGATCGAGTTCGCCCGGTACGACATCGCGGTGACGTGGGTGCCCGAGCAATCCGGCCCGGCGTCGGTCGTCGGGTCGCTGATGTCCGGCTGACGGTCCATCCAGGAAGGGTCCGACTCGATGTGTGGCATCGCCGGAATGATCGACCTGACCGCCGACCGCCGGCCGGCCCCGGCCGGCGCGGTCGAGCGCATGACCGCCGCCCTCTATCACCGCGGCCCGGACGACGACGGCTTCCTGCCCCGCCCCGGCCTGGGCCTCGGCAACCGCCGGCTCTCCATCGTGGGCCTGGCCGACGGTAAACAACCCATCAGTAACGAGGACGAGACCGTCTGGACGGTGTTCAACGGCGAGCTGTACGACTACGCCGACACGCGCAAGCTGCTCGAAGGCCGCGGGCACGTCTTCCGCACCCACACTGACACCGAACTGATCCCGCACCTGTGGGAGGACCACCGCGAGGGCTTCCTCGACCACATCAAGGGGCAGTTCGCGGTGTGCGTCTGGGACAGCAAGTCGAACGAGTTCCTGCTGGCCCGCGACCGGGCCGGCATCTGCCCGCTGTTCACGACCACCGTCAAGCGCGACGGCAGCGACTGGCTGCTGTTCGCCTCGGAGATCAAGGGGCTGCTCGCCAGCGGGTTCATCGACCCCCGGCCGGACGTGCAGGGGCTGAACCATGTGTTCACGTTCTTCGCCATGCCCGGCCCGACGACCGTGTTCCAAGGCGTGCAGTCGCTCCCCCCCGGCGAGTACCTGCACTTCACCCCCGGCAAGGCGTCGCCGGAAGTGATGCTCGCCCGCAAGACGTACTGGCGGGTGACCTACCCGGACCGCGGTCAAGAACTCGACTCGGCCGACGGGGCCGGTATCGTCAAGGGGTTCGAGGAGGTTCTGTACAAGAGCGTCCAGCGCCGGCTGACGGCCGACGTGCCGGTCGTGTCGTACCTGTCCGGCGGCGTCGACTCGTCCCTGATCGTGGCGATGGCGTGCAAGGTTCTCGGCCGGCCGATCCCGACGTTCACCGTGTCCGTCCAGAGCGACACGCTCAACGAGGAGTCCCCGGCCCGGGCGACCGCCCAGTACCTCGGCTGCTCGCCGGAGGTCGTCAACATCGGCCACGACGAACTCCGCAGCGGCTACCCCGAACTGATCCGCGCGGCCGAGTACCCGGTCATCGACACGTCCTGCCTGGGGCTGATGCACTTGGCCCGGGCGGTCCGGGCGACCGGGTACAAGGTCGCCCTCACCGGCGAGGGGGCCGACGAGTGGCTCGGCGGCTACTGGTGGTTCAAGCTGGCCCGGCTGACCGGGTGGGCCGAACGCATCCCCGGCCTGCCGTTGGGCTACCTCGGCCGCAAGTGGGCCATGCGGCTCGCCGGCCACCCGATCTACCCGCGGGCGCTGGTCAAAAAGGTCCAGAACCTCGTCGGCGGGCACAACGGCTGGCTCGACGTGTACGGCATCATGAGCCTCTCGAAGCTGCGGTTCTTCACCCCGGCCGTCACCGAACAACTGCTGGCCCGGTCGCCCTACGAAGACCTCGACCTGTCGCCGGACCTGCACCGCTGGCACCCGTTCAACCGGCAGATGTACCTCGGGGCGCGCGTCATGCTGCCGGGGCACCTGCTGGCCGGCAAGGGGGACCGCGTGTCGATGCACAACTCGGTCGAGGCCCGCTACCCGTTCCTGGATGAAGATGTCATCGCCTACATGGCCAAGTTGCACCCGCGCTGGAAGCTGCGGGGGCTGCGCCGCGACAAGTACGTCGAACGCAAGGCGGCCGAGGCGTGGCTGCCGAAGGAGGTCGCGTGGCGGCGGAAGTTCATGTTCCTCGCCCCGATGGATAGCTGGGCCGCCGGCATGAAGACGACCGGGGCCGCCGATGCGTGGGTCGAGCAGGTGCTGTCCCCGGAGTCGGTCAAGAAAACGAACCTGTTCGACCACACTTCCATCCAAACGGCCCGGGAGACGCTCCTGAAGATGCGCCCGGGGGCCGTCGGCCGGACCGGGCTGGAAATGGGCCTGACGGCCGTCGTGGCGACGCAGGTGTGGCACCACCTGTACATCAAGGGCGACCTGGCCGACATGCCGGGGGCGGCCCGGGGTTAGTCGTTCGGTCGCGGTTCTTGTTCCTGTCCCCTCCCCCCTTGTGGGGGAGGGTTAGGGTGGGGGGTAACTGGCCCAGTACGAGGGGCGTTGAAGCGCTTCGACGCCTTCTGGCAGTAGCGGGCTACCCCCCACCCTAGCCCTCCCTCACAAGGGGGGAGGGGACAGGATGAAGTGACGACCTGGATTCGCTCGCGTTCTACTATCCCCTGCCCCCCCCTATCCCCTGTCCCCTAACAATGTCCTACGCCCTGCAGACCCTCTGGTTCGAGCGCGCCCGGTACGCCGCCGGCGTCGGGGCCGTGCTGTTCAGCGCCGTGTTGATCGCGCTGCAGGTCGGGTTGCTCTTGGGCCTGTTCGAGATCACGTCCATCCCGATCGACCACACCCAAGCGGACATTTGGGTGGGGGAAGCCGATGTCGAGAGCGTCGACCTGGGCCGGCCGGTGCCGATCAGCACCATCGGCCGGTTCGACAAGCCGGGGGTGCGGATGCCCGAGCCGCTGTACCTGAACTTCGCCAACTGGACCAAGATCACCGGCGGGTCGAACCTGTGCGTAGTCATCGGCAGCAACCTCGCCCCCGACGCGGTGAGTAAGTCCGACGTGCTGACCCCCGAGATGTGCAACGCCCTGTCCGAGACGATGACCGTCGTCGTGGATGCGTCCGACCTCGAACGCCTCGGCATGGCCCAGATCGGCGACAAGGGCAAGGTCCACGGCCAGGAGGTGCGGCTGGTCGGCATCGTCTCCGGGCTGAAGTCGCTCGCCGCGCCGTGGGTGTTCTGCTCGCAATCGACCGCCCGGGAACTGTTGAGCATCAACAACCCGGCCTACGCCACCGGGACGACGTACCTCCTGGCCAACTGCGAGTCGAAACAGCGGGCGGCCGAGGTGGTCGCCGAGTTGCGCCGCGACCACAAAGACATCACCGTCTACACGGCCGACGACTTCTCGACCCAGACCCGCATCTACTGGCTGACCCGCACCAAGGCCGGGCTGGCCCTCGGGTACGCCGCCCTCTTGGGCCTGCTCGTCGGGGCCGTCATCACCGCCCAGACGCTCTACGCCGCGACGATGGCGAGCGCCAAGGAGTTCGCCACCCTGCTCGCCCTCGGCATCCCGCGGACGAAGATTTACCGGATGGTCCTCATGCAGTCGTTCTGGGTCGGGGTGCTCGGCGTCCTCCTGGCCTACCCGGTCATCTGGCTGCTGGCCCGGGCGGCCGACCAGGTCGGGACGCGGGTCGTCATGCGGTGGGAAATCCTGGCCGGGGCTGCGGTCGTAACCATGCTCACGGCCATGCTGTCGGGCCTGGTGGCGCTGCGGTCGGTGCGCCGCATCGAGCCGATGAGCCTGTTACGCTAACCCCCGGACCCCGGCCCCGCCCCATGCCCGACGCCCCCGTCCTCGTCGCCCCCGCCCTGCAGGCCGTCGGACTCCGCCGGTCGTTCGGCGACGGCACGTCCCGGCGGGTCGCCCTCGACGGCGTCAGCTTCGAGCTTTTCCCCAACTCCCTGTCGCTGTTAATGGGGCCGAGCGGGTCGGGCAAGTCGACGCTCCTGGCGATCCTGTCGGGGCTGTTGCCGCCGGACGCCGGGCAGGTACTCGCCCAGGACCGCGGCACGACGGCCGACGTGTGGGCGATGTCGGACGCCGGCCGGGACCGGTTCCGGCTGCGGCACACCGGGTTCATCTTCCAGGGGTACAACCTGTTCCCCGCCCTGACCGCCCGGCAACAATTAGAGATCGTCTTGAAGTGGGGTCAAGACCTGCCGCACGCCGAGGCCCGCGACCGGGCCGCGGCCATGCTCGAAAAGCTCGGTCTGGCCGACCAGATGCACAAGCGGCCGTCGCAGCTCTCCGGCGGCGAGAAGCAGCGGGTGGCCATCGGCCGGGCGCTGGTGAAGGGGCCGACGTTCATCTTCGCCGACGAACCCACGTCGGCGCTGGACTGGGAGAACGGCCGGCTGGTGATTCAGTTGCTCCGGGACGCCGCCCACGAGCAGCAGGCGTCGATCTTCGTCGTGTCCCACGACCACCGGATGCTGCCGTTCGTCGATGTCGCCTATCATTTGGAAGACGGCCACCTGACCGAAACCCCGATCGACCGGCCGCCCGGAGGGCACCCGTGACCAGCCGCATCCGCTTGATTCCGTGGGTCGTCGGCGTCGGCCTGGTCGGGGCGACGCTGTTGGGGGCGAACCACCTGCTCCAGAGCGACGCGCCCAAGGCCGGGGCCGCCCCGGCCGTCGCGCCGACCGGGGCCGCCGGGGTGACCGTCCTCGGCACGGTGGCCAGCGACCCGCCCGAGTCGCCGGTCGGCCCGCCGGCCGTCGCCGGGCTGATGACCGTGGCCACCGTGTTCGTCCGCGAGGGGCAGGCGGTGAAGGCCGGCGACCCGCTCGTCCAGTTCGACGACGCCCTCGTCAAGCCGAAGCTCGCCCAGGCCGAGGCGGCGGTCAAAGCGGCCCGCGAACTGGTCGCCAAGGCCCAGGTGCAAAAGCAGGTCCACGCGGTCCAGGTCGAGGGGCAGCAGATCGCCGTCGAGACCGCGGACGCCGAAGTCCGGCGGGCCGACGACTCGGTCGCTATCGCCCGGCGGGATTACAACAAGTACCTCGACGCCCCGAACGTAGACCGCCGGGTCTACACCGAGGCCGAGAAGCAGGCCAAGCAGGCGGAGAACCTCGACATCCGGCAGGCCGAGTCCAGCGTCAACGTCTTGCGGGCCAAGGCGGCCGGCGAGCGGAAGAAGCTCGACGGGCTGAAGCTGACCCCGGTCGACGCCGACATCCGGGCGGCCGCCGCCCAGGTCGAGCAGGCCGAGGGGGCCGTCGCCGACGCCCGGGCTAACGTCGACGCCTGCCTGGTAAAAGCCCGGCTGGCCGGGACGATCGAGCAAGTCTCGGCCGCCCCCGGCATGACCTACGGCCCGGCCGAGCGCCGCCCCGTGTTGTGGCTGATCCCGGCCGGCAAACGGGTCGTCCGTGCCGAGGTCGAGGCCGAGTTCGCCTTCCGGGTGGCCGACAAGGCGGGCCGGCCGGTAACCGTGTACGACGCCACCAACTTCGGCATCAGCTACCCCGGCGTCGTCAAGGAGGTCGGGACGGCCTACCTGCCCAAGCGGTCGGCCGGCGACGGGTTCGCCCTGCACCCGGTCAAAGTGCTGGAGTGCCTGATCGAGGTGCCCGACCCGGCCCCGGCCGGCAAGTCGCCGCTGCGGGTCGGCCAGCCGGTCCGGGTCAGCTTCCAGTGACGGGTGTCATGGCCGTCCCACCCCCGCCACTGGCGTCGTCCCGGGCCTACTGCCGCCGGGTGGCCCGCCGGGCGAAGTCGTCGTTCCCGCTGACGTTCCGAGTTCTGCCCCGGCCGAAGCGGGACGCCATGACGGCGCTGTATGCGTTTATGCGCGTCACCGACGACCTGGCCGACGACCCCGGCGACCCGGCCGCCAAGCGGGCCGCCCTGGCCGCCTGGCGGTCCCGGCTCGACGCCGCCCTCCACGCCGGCCGGCCGTCGCACCGGGTCCACGCTGCCCTGGTAGACGCCGTCCATAGCTACGCCATCCCGCCGGAACACCTGCACGCGGTCCTCGACGGCGTCGCGTCGGACCTGGACCCGGTGCCGGTCGCCACGTTCGCCGACCTGTACCCGTACTGCTACCGGGTGGCGGCGGCCGTCGGCCTGGCGTGCGTGCCGGTCTGGGGGCTGCGGCCCGGCATCGACCCGACGGCGGCGGATGCCCCGGCCGAGGCGGCCGGGATCGCGTTCCAGTTGACGAACATCCTCCGCGACGTGGGCGAGGACTTCGCCCGCGGCCGGGTCTACCTGCCGGCCGACGACCTGGCCCGGTTCGGCCTGACGCCCGCGACCTGGCATCAGCCCGAAATGCGCAGCCCGTTCCGGGCGATGCTGCGGTTCCAGGTGGTCCGGGCGCGGGAATACTATGCGCAAGCCGAGCCGCTCAGCGGCCTCCTGAGCCGGGACGGCCGGGCGGTGTTCGGCGTCATGAGCGGGGTCTACCAACGGCTGCTCGATGAAGTCGAACGGGCCGGGTGCGCCGTGTTCGAGCGGCGGGTGAGGGTCGGCCGGCTGACGAAGGCGCGGGCGTTGGCTGGGGCGTGGCCGGTCCGGTGGGGGTGGGTCTAGTGGCACACCACACCGTCGTCATCGGCGGCGGCCTGGCCGGCCTCGCCGCCGCCGCCGCCCTCGGGTCGCGCGGCGTCCGGGTGACGGTCCTCGAAAGCCGCCCCCGCCTCGGCGGCCGGGCCGGGTCGTTCACCGACCCGGTGACCGGCCGGATGGTCGACGCCTGCCAGCACGTCAGTATGGGCTGCTGCATGAACTTGCACCACTTCCTCACGACCGTCGGTGTCGGCCACTGCCTCGAACCCCAGCCGACACTTTACTTCCAGACGCCGGACGGCCGGGTGTCGCGCTTCAAAGCCGACCCGTGGCCGGCCCCGTTCCACCTCGGCCGGGCCTTGGCGAGTGCCCACTACCTGACGCCGGGCGAGAAGCTCCGCATCGGCTACGGCCTGGTGGCGATGGGACGGGCGGCCGCCGACGCCGACCCGCCGCTCGAAGCCTGGCTGTTGAGCCGGTTCCAGACCCGCCGGACGCTTGACCGCTTCTGGGGGGTGGTGCTGACGAGCGCCCTCAACGAGACCGTCGGCCGGGTTGGGCTGAAGTACGCCCGCAAGGTGTTCGTCGACGGCTTCATGGGCCACCGCGACGCCTTCACGGTGATGCTGCCGACGGTTGCTCTCGGCCGGCTGTACGGCGACGAGTTGCGGGGCTGGCTCGGCCGGCACAACGTCGCCGTCCGGCTGAACGCGGCCGTCAAGCGCGTCGAACTCGACGCGGACGGCCGGGCACGGCATGGCCTCCTGCGGGACGGCACGACGGTCGGGGCCGATGCGTTCGTTCTCGCCGTGCCGTTCGACCGGGTGGCCGACCTGCTCCCCGAGGCGACCGCCGCCGACCCGTACTTCGCCGGGGCCGGGAAGCTCGCCGCGTCGCCGATCACGAGCGTCCACCTCTGGTTCGACCGGCCGGTGATGCAGTTGCCGCACGTCGTGCTGGTCGATTGTCTGGGGCAGTGGGTGTTCAACCGGGGTGAGGCCGGCGGCGAACACTACGTCCAGGTGGTCGTCAGCGCCGCCCGGCCGTTGAAGGGGTTGGGCCGGGACGAGGTCCGGCGGCGGGTCGTCGAGGAGTTGACGCGGCTCTACCCGGCCGCGGGGGGGGCCGCGTTGGTCCGGTCGAAGGTGGTGACCGAACACGCGGCCACGTTCAGCGCGGTCCCCGGGGTGGACGAGTTCCGGGCCGGGGCGGCGTCGCCGGTGCCGAACCTGGCCGTCGCCGGGGACTGGACGCGGACCGGGTGGCCGGCGACGATGGAAGGGGCGGTCCGGAGCGGGTACGCGGCGGCCGAGGTCGTCCTGGCCCGGGCCGGCCGGCCGGTGAGCATCGTGCGGCCGGGGTTGTAGCGCAGACCCTGGGGTTCGACGAAGCCACCCATATTAAAGGGAACCCCGCCGATGACCCTGCCGACGTTCGCCGCCCTGGTGGCCCTGGCTCAGTTCGGCGCAGCAGCGGCTGACCCGGCCCGGCTGGCGGTCCCGGCCGCCGATGTGGCCCGCGCCCGGGAGTTGGTCCGCCGGCTCGGGAGCGACAGCTACGCCGACCGGGAACGGGCGACGCGCGACCTGGCCGAGATGGGCCGGCGGGCGGCCGGGCCGCTCCGGGCAGCCCTCGCCGACCCGGACCCGGAAATCGCGGCCCGGGCAGCGGGACTGTATCCGCCGGCGGCGGCGGCCGACCTGGCCGCCCGGGCGGCCGCGTTCGCCGCCGACCGGGCCGGCCGGTACGACCACGACCTGCCCGGGTGGGAGGCGTTCTGGGCCGCCGCCGGCGACGACCCGGCCGCACGGAGCCTGTTCCTCGCCATCGTCCGCGAGCCGGCGAACGCCGAGCTGTTGGTGGCCATCGGCGGACCGGCCGGGCGGGGCGCGGCCGCAGCCGTCGCCGGGGGGGTGGTGTACGGCCGGCCGCCGGTCCCGCCGCGGCCGGCGGATTTGGTCGCTCCCCTGGCCCGCCGCCGGTCCGCCATGTTTGCCGCCCTGCAGTCCCCGCCGCCGGGCGTGAAGCCGGCGGGGGTGTCGCCGACGCCCGACGTGGCCCTGGTCCTCCTCGCCGAGTCGCTCGCCCCGGCCGCGCCGCCGGGGGGGTACGCCCAGTTCCAGTCGGGGTCGTACTTCTACAACGCCGAGGGGCGGGACGTGATGGTCGGCAAGGGGCCGTTCGGACCGGTGCCGGCCCGGCTGGCCGTCCGGTGGCTCGACACCCGGGCCGACCCGCCGGCCCAGTACGCGGCCATCCTGATCGCCCAGAACGCCGGCCTCGGCCCGGCCGCCGGCCGGTACGCCGTCCGCTACCTGCGGGCCAAGGGGGGCAACCTGTACAACCGGGTGTCGGCCATGCAGGCGCTCGTCCGTTATCCCGACCCGGGGGGCGTTCCGGCCCTGGAAGGGTACTTCGCCGACGAGACGGCGGTCGTGCCGGGCGTGCCGGCCCAGCGGCAGGCGGAAATCCGGCTCCGCGATGCGGCCCTGGTGGCCGCCCTCGTCCTGACCGGCCAGGACCCGACTGCCTACGGGCTGAGCCGGCCGTCGGCGATGGCCGGGGGCGCGGCCATCCAGTTCCCGAACGCGACTTACGTGTTCCAGGACGACGCTCCAGGGACGGCCGCCGACAAGCGGGAGGCGGCGTTCGCCCGGTGGCGGGCGTGGCGGGCGGCCGTCCACGGGGCCGTCGGCGGGGGGGCGATACTCCCGGCCCTACCGGCGAAGAATTGAGGGTGGGACGGTCCCGTGGTCCGCTCACTCCGTGAGCGGTCTTTCACCCACCCCGGCTTTCATGAGAGGAAGACCGCTCACGGAGTGCGCGGACCATGGGGCCATCGTCCCCTTCCGGCCGGCCCCACCCCCCGGTACAATGCCACTTTCCCCGTGGTGCCTGCGTATGAAGTGCCAGCGGTGCCCCAAGCCGGCGACGTTACACGTCACCGAAGTCCTCGGCGAAGGCCGGTTCGAGGAGTTGCACTTCTGCGAGGAGTGCGCCAAGACGTACCTGTACGAGTCGCCGGCCGACAAGCCGGCCCAGGGGACGGCCGCCGAAGTCGCGGCGGCCCCCGAACCCGGCGACAAGCAGTGCGAGGCGTGCGCGATCAAGTTCGTCGAGTTCCGCAACTCGGGCCGGCTCGGCTGCCCGCACGACTACGACGCCTTCCGGGACGACCTGCTGCCGCTGCTCGAAAGCATCCACGGCGACACCAAGCACCAGGGCAAGCTGCCGCGCCGCCGGCCCAAGGCGAAGGGGACGCAGCTCGAAGTCGCCGGCCTGCGCAAGAAGCTCCAGCAGGCCGTCCAGGACGAGGCCTACGAGGACGCGGCCCGGCTGCGGGACACAATCCGCGAACTGGAAGACGGCTGACGCCGGCCGGACCCGTGACCCCCTTCCCCTCCCCGCCCGGCGGCCCGAGTATGAAGTGCCAGCGCTGCGGCCAGGAGGAGGCGACGGTCCACATTACCGACCTGGTCCAGAAGGTCCGCCGGGACCGGCACCTGTGCGAGGGGTGCGCCAGGGCGGCCGGCCTGTTCGTCCCGGACGCGGCGGCCGGGGAATCCGGCGGGGCCGGCGACCTGAACCTACAGGCCTTGGTCCAACTGGTGTTCGGCGACTCGGCCGGCCCGGGGTCGGCAGCGGGGGCGGCGGCCGGGGCCGGGTTGACCTGCTCGGTGTGCGGGCTAGAGTATGCCGCGTTCCGGGCCACCGGCCGGCTCGCCTGCCCGGCCGACTATGATGCGTTTCGGCCGGCCCTGGAGCCGCTGCTGGAGCGTATCCACCGCGGCACCGGCCACGCCGGCAAGGCCCCGGTGGCCGCCGGGCTGCGGGCCGGCCTCGCGGCCGCCGTCGCCACCGAAGACTACGCCGCCGCCGCCGGCTTGCGCGACCGCCTCCGGCAGAAGGAACGTGACGGATGAACCTCGACAGCCTGGTCCCCAACCTGGGCGAATGGCTCCGCGGCACCGGGCCGGACGTGGATGTGGTGGTTTCGACCCGCATCCGGCTCGCCCGGAACCTGGCCAACTACCCGTTCACCACCCGGGCCGGGGGCCACCAAAAAGCCGAGACCGAGGCCAAGGTCAAGGACGCCCTCGCCCACATCGGTGCCCTCCCCGGCGGCGACCACCAGCTCACGTACCTGAGCGTCGCCGGCCTGCTGCCCCTCGACCGGCAGTTCCTCGTCGAGCGCCAACTGATTAGCCGCGAGTTGGCGAACGTCATGGACGGCCCGCGCGGGGTGGCGTTCGACGACCGCGAGTCCGTGAGTGTCATGGTCAACGAGGAGGACCACCTCCGCCTCCAAGTCCTCCGCAGCGGGCTGGCCCTGGACGACGCCTGGCAGGTCATCGACCGGCTCGACGACGCCCTCGAAGCCAAGCTGGCCTACGCCTTCCACGAGCAGTTCGGCTACCTGACGGCCTGCCCGACGAACGTCGGCACCGGGATGCGGGCGAGCGTCATGCTCCACCTGCCGGCCCTCGGCATCACCAAGCAAATCGAGAAGGTGTTCAAGGCCCTCCAGAAGATCAACCTGGTGGTGCGCGGCCTGTACGGCGAGGGGAGCCGGGCGAGCGGCGACCTGTACCAAATCTCGAACCAGGTGACCCTCGGCCGGAGCGAATCGCGGGTACTGGCGGAGATTCGGGAGGTCATCGCCATGATCCTGCAGTACGAGCGGCAGGCCCGGCAGGTATTGATCCGCGAGCGGAAGCAGGCCGAGCAGGACCGGGTCGCCCGGGCCATCGGCACCCTCGGCAGCGCCACCATGATCACGTCGGAAGAAACGATGGAATTGCTGTCGGCGGTCCGGCTAGGGATTCACCTGAACCTGCTCGACGACCTGCCGCCGCAAACGGTGAACCAATTATTCATCCAGACGCAGTCCGCCCACTTGCAGAAGATCATGGGCATGCCGCTCGACGGCGAGGAGCGGAACGCGGCCCGGGCCAAGTTCCTGCGCACGAAGCTCCGCGAACTCGGCCCGCCGGCCTGACCCGGTCGCGGGCTGTTGCGCTCGTGTTCGCCGCCATGCTCGGCGGCTGGACGTGGGCACTCCTGACGCCCCACCCGGTCCCCCCGCCGGTCGAGGCCGTGTTCGGGCTTCATGCGTGGGCCGCGTTCGTCGCCGCCAAGGTGCTGCACCTCGGGGCATACGCCCTGCTCGCCGCCCTGGCCGCCATCGTGGTCCGCGGGGCCGGCCCCCGCACCGGGTACTGGGCGGCCGGGGTCTTACTGCTTCACGGCGTGGCCACCGAGATCGGCCAGACGTACGTCCCGAACCGGTCCGGGAGCGTCCGCGACGTGGCCATCGACTGGGCCGGCATCGCCGGCGGCACGCTCGCCGTGCGGCGGTTCCGGCGGTGACGCCCCGGCCCCGGCCGGACGTGCTGTTCCCCGGGTCGTTCGCCCCCTTACACGCCGGCCACCTGGCCCTGGCGGCCGCCGCCGGACGGCACCTGGGCCGGGTCGTCCACTACGAAATCAGCACCCGCAACGTCGACAAGCCGGACCTGCCGCCCGACGAAGTCGCCCGGCGGGTGGCCCAGTTCGACGGCGTCGGCCCGGTCTGGCTGACGGCCGCCCCGACGTTCGCCGAGAAGGCCGACCTGTTCCCCGGCGTGGCGTTCGTCCTGGGTTACGACACGGCCGTGCGGCTCGTCGACCCGAAGTATTACGGCGGTTCGCCCGAAGCCCGGGACGCGGCCCTGCGGCACTTACTCACGCGCGGCTGCCGGATGGTCATCGGCGGCCGCATCGACGCCGCAGGGGTGTTCCGGGTGTGGAACGCGGCCGAGTGTGCGGCCGAGTTCGCGCCGCTTTTGACGGCACTGACGGAGGAAGATTTTCGGGCGGACGTGTCGAGTACGGCGCTGCGGGCGGCGGGTCGGGCCTGGGGTTCCCACCCCAGGCAAGATACGAACACCCCCGGTGAGGGTTAAAAGCCCGAGCATCCGAGTTTCTGTCTTCAACCCCCCACGGGGGGTGTTCGTATTTTGCCTGGGGTGGAAACCCCAGGTTCTTGTGGAGGCCGAACCGATGTGGCCGTTCGAGTGGTGGGCCGGCCTCAGCCCGTGGATACGCTTCCTGGTGTCCGTCGCCTGCCTGCTGGCCTCGACGGCCGCGTGGCTCGGCGGCTACTTCTGGCCGTGGGGGTGGGGGGTTGGCATCATCCTGCTGTTGTTCTCGTTCCCGTCCCGGGCCGAGCGCAAGGGGTTTCACGACTTCTAACTCCGCCGCCCGACCGCCAGCGCCGCCGCGACCGCCAGCCCCCCGTTCAGCACCGCCGCCACGGCCACCTTCGGCGTCACCGCGTAGCGCAATTCCGGCCAGGCGACGGCCGGAAGCGTCTCCGTCCGCGGCGTCGACAGAAACACGCTCACCACCGCCTCGTTCGCGCTAAGGACGAACGCCGCCGCCGCCGCCGCCGCCACGCCCGGTAGCATGAGGGGGAGCGTCACCCGGTGGAACGCCTGCCGCCGCGTTGCCCCCAGTCCGCGGGCCGCCGGTTCGAGCCGCGGGTCGAGGCGGGTCAAATGGTCGCGCACCACCAGCACCACCACGGGTAAGCCGAGCGCCCCGTGGGCCAGGACCAGCGGCCAAAGCGCCCCCCACCCGCCGGCGGCGAACACGGCCGGTAGAAAGCCGACGGCCAGTGCCACCGGCGGCACCCCGGCCGGCAGCACGGCCAGGAACCCGACGAGACGATCGCCCCGGAACCGGTACCGGGCCAGGGCCACCGCAGCCGGCACCCCCGCCGCCAGACTGACCAGCATCGATAGTCCGGCGACCACGAGACTTCGCCCGAAGGCGGCCGGCCAGCGGCGGTCGGCGGCGAACGCCGTGTACCACCGTATCGACCACTCCCCGGTCGGCGGCGTCAGCATCGCGTCCGGCGAGAACGACACCCAGGCCGCCACCGCCAGGGGCGACGTGAGCAAAAGAATCAGCAGCCAGCCGGCGGCGCGCATCAGGAGTCCCCGCGCCGGGCGAGCCACGCCCACGCGACCAGCGGGAGAGCGGCCACGGCGAGCAGTTCGACGGCCGCGGCCGCGGCCCGGGCCGGCCGGCTGTAGTCGAACGCCTGGCGGTGGATTTCGACGCCCAGCGTGGCGTGCGTGGGGTGGCCGAACAGTTGCGGCCCGAGGACGGCCCCGAGGCCCCACACGAACGCTAACAGCCCGGCCAGCCCGACCGCCGGCCGGACCAGCGGCCACGTCACCCGGCGGAACGCCCCTAGTCGCGTCGCCCCCAGCCCCCGCGCGGCCGGGGTCAAGAGCGGGTCGATGCGGCCCAGCCGGGCGGCTAGGATCAGCACCACGGCGGGGATCACCAGCGTCGATTCGGCCAGCACCACGCCGGCGAACGTGCGGTTGACTGGCAGTGCATCGGCCAACGCAAACAGGTAACGCAAGCCCAACAGCACCGCCAGCGGCCCGGCCAGCTTCGGGGCCAGCACCAGCCCCAGGGCCAGCCGCCGCGTCGTCGTCAGCGAATCGATGAGGAGGGCGATGATGAACCCGCCGCCGACACTCACGGCCGCGACGGCGGCGGCCGTCCCGACGGTGACGCCGAGCATCCGCACCATGTCCGGGTCGGCCAGCGCGGCGAAATCCCCGGCGTCGCGGGCCAGGTAGCGGGCCGGCCCGGCCAGCACCCCGCCGACGAGTACCACGGCCGGCAGGCTCAATAAATAGGGGGTGACCCGGGTCATGCGTCGTCCGCCGCCGGGATGGGCCACACGTCGGCCGCCGTCACCCCGACCGTAACGACCGACCCGACGGCCGGGGCCTCCCCACTCCGCACCCGCAGGGTCAATGCTCCCGGCGGGGCGGCGACTTCGACGAATGAATCCGCCCCGGCGAACGTCACCCGCGTGACCGGCCCGGCCCAGGCGAACGCCCCGCCGCCGAGCCGCCACGCCTCCGGTCGGACCAGCGCCACGCAACCCGGCAGGCCGAAAGCCGCCGCCGGCCAGAGCGTCCCCGCCCCGAGCGCCCGGGCGGCGAGCGGCGTCCGCGGCCGGCGATACACTTCCGCGGGCGGGCCGAGTTGCACCAGCCGGCCGGCGTCGAGTACCCCGACCAGGTCGGCGGCGGCCAGGGCGTCGTCGGCGTCGTGGGTGACCAGGACCGTCGTCACGCCGGTCTCCCGGTGCAGCGACCGCAGTTCGCCGCGCAGTTGGTCGCGCAACCCCCGGTCGAGGTTGGCGAACGGCTCGTCGAGCAGCAGCAAATCCGGGCCGAAGCCGAGCGCCCGGGCGAGCGCCACCCGCTGCTGCTGGCCGCCGGACAGGTGCGCCGGTAGCCGGTCGAACTCGGAGGGCGTCAGCCCGACCCGTTCGAGCATCACCGCCGCCCTGGCGTCGCACTCCCGCCGCGGCACCCCCCGCACGGCCAACCCGAACCCGACGTTGCGGCGGGCCGACAGGTGCGGGAACAGGGCGTAGTTCTGGAACACCGTCCCGACCCCGCGCTTCTCCGGCGGCACGGCGGTCACGTCCACCCCGCGCAGGATCACCCGCCCGGAGGTCGGGGCCGTATACCCGCCGAGGAGCTTCAACAGGGACGTTTTGCCGCACCCGGACGGGCCGAGCAGGGCCACGAGTGCCCCGCGCCGGACGGCCAGGGTGACGCCCCGGACGGCGGCCACGGGGCCGAACGTTAGGCTCACCGCGTCGAGTTCAGCGAGCATGTTAGCCGCCCCGCAACACCGTGCGGTCCCACCGGTCCGCGAGCGCCTCCCACCGGCCCGCGTACCAGTCATACGGGTAGTACGCCAGCGTCCGGAACTGGTCCGGCGTGTGCGGGTACAGCTCGGCCCAGCGCGGGTCTTCGGCCGCCATCTGCGCCGCCGTGTCCGGCCGGGCGGTGGCACTGCCACGACGGGCGACGGCCAGTTGCACCTCGTGCGAGAACAACTCGTTGATGGCGGCCTCGGCGATGTCCCGGTTCGGCGACCCGGCCGGGACGGCCCAGAACACCTGGACGAACGCCCGGTCGGTCGCCGGCACCACCGCCGCCAACGCCGGCTTCTCCTTCAGCGCCTGCAGGTATTCGGGGCTGTGCATGTTCCCGGCCGCGACCTCGCGGTTGACCAGGGCCAGGATCATGTCCGTCGTGTTCGGCCACCACAGCTTGACTCCCGTGCGGGTGTCGCGGGCCAACTTGAACACCTCATCCGTCCGCGTTTCCAGCACCGTCCGGGCCGGCAGCTTGTTGCCGTCCTGGTCGGCCAGGACGCACGCGAACGTGTACAGCGACAGGTAGAAGTGGTTGTACAGGCCGAGTTTCCCCGCGAACTCGGGCCGGAGCAGGTCGCCCCACCGGGCCGGCGGCGTCGGGGCCGCGTCGTGGCGGTACGCCAGCGTCATGACCGCGTCCGGGTAGGTCAGGCCGTGCCCGGCCGTCGTCACCCAGTGGTCCGTCGCCGCCGGGGCGAGCGCGGCCTTGTTCGGCACGTTCGCCCAGTCCAGTTGCGCGAACCGCCCCTCCTTCGCGGCCGGGTAGCCCTGGGTGGCGTCGGTAATCATCAGGTCGAACGGCGGGTCGCCGGCCGGGGCGGCTTTGAGCTTCTGCATCCCGTCCCACCAGCCGGGGTAGAGCGTGACGCTAGCCCCGGTCAGCGCCTCGAAGTGCGGGACGAACGTGGCCCGCATCGTCGCCTCGTGCCCGCCGGCGTAGACGAACACGCGCAACGACCGTCCGGCGAACCGGCCGGTCGGGTTAGTGGCCGCCCCGCCGCAGCCGGCGACCCCGGCCAGGGTCGCGGCGGCGGACGCTTGCAGGAATCGGCGGCGGTTCATGGCGGCCCCGGTCGGAACGCGGTCACGGCACACGCGACCCGCATGGCCGTCGTCATCCAGCAGAGTGTACCGAATCCCCACGCCAGCGGGGCGAACCAGTCGGGGGCGAGACACACCAGCACGAACAGGGCGATGGTTTCGGCCCCCTCGGTCAGCCCGCCGAGGTAGTACATCGCCTTCCGGCCGCGACGGTCGGTCGTCAGCCCGCGCTTGGCGGCGACGACGGCGAACGCCAGGAACGACGTGCCGGTGCCGACGAAGGCGAGGACCAGGAAGCAGGCCGGGAGGGCGTCCACCGGCCGGCCGACGGCAAAGGCGAACGGCACCGCGGCGTAGAAGACGAAGTCGAGGGTGATGTCGAGGTAGCCGCCCAAGTCCGTCGGCCCCAGCCGGCGGGCGAGTGCCCCATCGACGCCGTCGGCGACGCGGTTCAGGGTGATGCAAGCGAGGGCGGCCAGGTGTTGCTCAACGGCGAGCAGCCCGCAAGCCAGCATCCCGACGCCGAACCCGGCGACGGTGACGGCGTTCGCCCCGACGCCGGTGCGGGCGAGGCGGCGGGCCACGAAATCGAGCGGCGGGTCAATCAGTCGGCGGGCCGTGGCGTCGATCACGGGGGTTTGATTTGTCCTCGTCCGCGACCGTGAGGCGGTCTACCACTCGACCCGGGACACCGGCGGCTCACGGCACCGCCGGTCCGGGGGGTAATTCTCCCCGGGTGGAACCACGGTCAGCGGGGTTGCTCCGGACCACCCGGGGAGAATTACCCCCCGGACCGACAGCGGTGCTGGAACAGCCGTCGCTGGGACGCATGGGAGGCCATGCGCTCGGCCGACGCAACATCGGCCCTCCGCCGAAGCGGACACACTAAACACAGCCCCACGGCCGCGAGACGAGGACGGGGGTGTTGTAGGTGCAGTGCCGGCGAAGGCAACCTCACCCCCCGGCCCCCTCTCCGAAACGGAGAGGGGGAGCAGGGCCTGGCGTGCCTTCGATCGAACCGTTAGCCGTATGCGACCCCGGCCGCGGTCCTGCTCCCCCTCTCCGTTTCGGAGAGGGGGCCGGGGGGTGAGGTTGCCTTCACCGCCGGTACGCCGGTTGCACTCGGTCCGACTCCGACCCCCGAGGACTGACGCATGAACCGCGGACTCTTGCTCGCCGCCGCCGCCGCCGCCGGGTATTACACCTACCGTGCCCTCAAACCCCGCTACGACTTCCGCGGCGAGCACGTCCTCATCACCGGCGGGTCACGCGGCCTCGGCCTGCTGATCGCCCGGCAACTGGCGGCCAAGGGGGCCAAACTGTCGATCTGCAGCCGCCACGGCGACGAACTCGGCCTGGCCGGGGCCGACCTCAACCGCCGCGGGGCACGGGTGCTGACGTTCGAGTGCGACATCACCGACCCGGCCAAGATCCAGGCGTTCGTCGCCGCCGCCCGCCGCGACCTGGGGCCGGTCGATGTCCTCATTCACAACGCCGGCGTCATCCAGGTCGGCCCGCTCGAAGCGATGACCCCGGACGATTTTAAGCGGTCGCTCGACACCCACCTGTGGGCCGGCCTGCACGCGGCGCTCGAAGTCATCCCGGAAATGAAGGCTCGCAAGGCCGGCCGGATCGTCAACATCTCGTCGATCGGCGGCAAGGTGGCCGTCCCGCACCTGCTGCCGTACTCGGTCGGCAAGTTCGCCCTGACCGGCCTCTCGGAAGGGCTGCGGACCGAACTGGCCAAGGACGGCATCGTGGTGACAACCGTCGCCCCCGGCCTGATGCGGACCGGCAGCCACCTGAACGCCGAGTTCAAGGGCAAGAACGACGAGGAGTACGCCTGGTTCGCCGCCGGCAACGCCACGCCCGGCGCGTCGATGAACGCCGACGTGGCGGCCCGCAAGGTCATCGACGCCTGCGCCATCGGCGACGCCGAGATCGTCCTCGGCCTGGCGGCCAAGCTGTCGGTCGCCCTGCACGCCCTGTTCCCGAACCTGACGGCGTCGGCCTTCACCCTGGTCGACCGGCTCATCCTGCCGACCCCCGGCGGCATCGGCACCGAGTCCCGCAAGGGGACCGAGTCGCGCGGTAGGCTGCCCGAGGCGGTGACGACGTTCACCGACCGGGCGGCGGAGCGGAACAACGAAGTCGCCCCGGCCCGGTAGTGCGCCGCGGTGGGCAGGCTGTTGCCAAAGTGGTAATCAGACTCGGCGAGCGGGGGACGAGAGTCCCCTGAGTCTGGGGCCACCTTCCGGCCGGCAGGTGCAACTCAGGGGACTCACGTCCC
>JAABUN010003274.1_pt1 | contig 25595 bp, 20 predicted proteins | sample 5559311 | NCBI WGS metagenome assembly JAABUN01 (sample SAMN10711877, study PRJNA513370) | rock metagenome | isolation source: Antarctica rocks | place: Antarctica: Victoria Land, Siegfried Peak sud
TGAAGAAGTAGCGGGAGGGAATCGTGTCCACGTCAATCGCGCAACGGCTCGCCCGGAGCGGCACGCGCTCGCGGGGTACCCTGCGGCAGCGGATTATCGCGGCCCGCTGGTGCTACCTGTTCATGGTGCCGTCCGTCATCCTCGCGTGCATGTTCACCTTCTGGCCCATCGTCGCCTCGTGGTACTACTCGCTGCTCGACTGGTCGGGCTTCACGAGCACGCGCACCTTCGTGGGGCTGGACAACTACCGCGAGCTGATGGGCGACAAGTATTTCTGGGACGCTTTCGGGCGGAGCTTCCAGTTCATGCTCGTGACCGTGCCGCTGCGGCTCGGTGCCGCCCTGCTCGTCGCCATCCTGCTGAACGACAAGGCGTTGCGCCTCGCCCCGATCTTCCGCACCCTGCTCTTCATCCCCGTGGTGACGACCACCGCCATCGTGGGCATCCTGATGAAGTTCCTGCTCTCGCCCTTCAACGGGGCCGTCAATCAGGCTCTGCTCGCGGTAGGCCTCACGGGTACGCCGATTGACTTCCTCGGCGACCCCGCCAGTGCCTTGTGGAGCGTGATGGGCGTGCAGATGTGGAAGAGCTTCGGCATCAGCATGATCTACTGGCTCGCCGCGTTGCAGAGCATCCCCGGCGAGCTGTACGAGGCGGCGCGGGTGGACGGCGCGAGCAGAGTGCAGCAGTTCCGCAGCATCACCCTGCCGCTGCTCGTCCCCTTCGCCGTGGTGATCCTGCTCATCACCGCCGTGAACACCCTGCGCGTCTTCGACCTCGTGCAGACGATGACGGGGGGCGGGCCGTTCTTCTCCAGCGAGGTGATGGAGGTGTACATCTATCGCAACGCCTTCTCGGTCTCCGGGGGCGTGCCGCGCCTCGGCTTCGCCAGTGCCGCCGGGGTCTTCTTCGGCCTCGCGGTGATGCTCGTCGCCATCGGGCAGGGCTGGGCGTTGCGGCGCGTGAACCGGATGCGACAGGACTACGCGGCGGGGGGTGGGCGATGACGGCGATGGCATCGGCACCGGTGCTCCCGGTGCGTCCGGCGAACACGCGACCGAGAAGCCGCCTGTGGCGCGGCGGGCGGCTGCGAGCCACGATCACGAGCGCGATCCTGACGCCGATCTGCTTTCTGTGGATCTACCCCTTCCTGTGGGTCGTCTCCGCCGCCCTGAAGACGAACGCCGAGATTTTCGCGGGGCCGGGGCTGATCCCGAAAACCCTGCAATTCGAGAACTTCTCGCGGGCGTGGACCACCGCGCACATCGGGCGGTACTTCCTCAACACCGCGATCATCACGGGGGCCACGGTGAGTATCGTGGTCGTGACGACCGGGATGATGGGCTACGTGCTCGGTCGGTACGACTTCCCCGGCAAGCGGCTGATCGTGGCCCTGTTCGTCGCCACGGTCTTCATCCCGGAGGGGTACACGATCATCCCGGTGTTCGACCTCGTGAACCGTCTCGGCCTCGCCAACAACCTGATGGGCGTGATCCTCGCGGAGAGCGGCGGGGCGCACGTCGTGTTTATCCTGCTGTTCGCGGGCTTCTTCGCGCAGTTGCCCCGCGAACTGGAGGAGGCGGCGACGATGGACGGGGCGGGCTTCTTCCGCATCTTCGCGCAGGTGATGCTGCCCCTCGCCAAGCCCGTGATCGCCACGGCGGTGATCCTGCAATTCATGAGCAGCTGGAACAGCTTCCTCCTGCCGCTCGTGCTCACGCTCTCGCGCCCGGAACTGCGCACGCTCGGTGTGGGCATGTTCGCCTTTCAGGGGGAGTACTTCACCGACATCGCGGGGATGGCGGCGGCGGCGACCATCGCCCTCATCCCGATCATCGCCGTGTTCCTGCTGCTGCAACGCTACTTCGTGGAGGGCATCGCGGGGGCCGTGAAGCAGTGAACGCACCTGCCCCCCCGGCCCCTTCCCCGTGGGGAAGGGGCCGGGGATCAGGTGCATCCCGAGGAGGGACTCGTGAGCAGTGACCGCCCGAATATCCTCGTGGTCATGTCGGACGAGCACAACGCCAGCGTGACAGGCTGCTACGGCAATCCGATTGTGCAGACGCCGCATCTCGACGCACTCGCGGCGCGGGGTATCGCGTTCCACGCCGCCTACTGCAACTCGCCCCTGTGCGTGCCGTCGCGGGCGTCGTTCACGGCGGGCAAGTACGTCTCCCGCGTGGGCGCGTGGAACAACGAGAGCGACCTGCCCCGCGCCGACTACCCCTCGCTGCCGCGCCTGCTCAACGCCGCCGGGTATCAGAGCTACCTCTGCGGCAAGCAACACTACGACTGTACCCGCCGCTACGGCTTCACCGATCTCGGCGTAGCCGGACACAACATCTCCATAAAGACAGGCCGGGGCGAGCGGCGCGACGCCGACGACCTCGCGCCCGCCCCCGGCTACTCCGAACGCTTCGACCACTTCGGCCCCGGCGATCACAGCGAGGTGCTCCATCACGACCGCGATGTGACGGCGACCGCCGCCGCCTTTCTGCGGGAGCGGTCGCCGGACGACCCGCCGTTCTTCCTGTTCGCGGGCTACCTCGCGCCGCACTTCCCGCTGGTCGTCCCCGAAGGGTACTGGCGACGCTACGAGGGCCGCATCCCAATGCCCCCCCTTCCCGAAGGGCATCTGGCGTCGCTCCCGCGCAACTACCAACACCTGCGCGTCGGGTTCCATCTCACCGACGTACCCGACGAGGTCGTGCGCCGGGGGCGGGAGCTGTACTACGGGTTGACAGAGTGGGTAGACAACGAGATCGGGGTCGTGCTGGACGCGCTCGGCGGGAGCGCGTCGGCGGAAAACACCGTGGTGATCTACACGAGCGACCACGGCGAGCACATGGGCGAACACGGGCTGTGGTGGAAAAACGCGATGTTCGAGCAAGCCGCCCGCGTGCCGCTCATCGTCTCGTGGCCCGCACGGTGGGCCGGGGGGCAACGCCGCACGCGGGTCTGTTCGCTCGTGGATGTGGTGCAGACGATTGCGGCCCTCGGCGACGCGGACGTGCCGCCCGACTGGGACGGCGATTCGCTGCTCCCGTGGCTCGACGACCCGCACGCCGCGTGGAAAGACTTCGCCGTGAGCGAGTACTACTCGCACAACATCGCCTCCGGCTACGTCATGTACCGGAGCGGCACGCACAAGTACGTCTACCACACCGCCCCGGACGACCGGCACCCGCCGGAGCGCGAGTTGTACGACCTCGCCGCCGACCCCGGCGAGTTTGCGAACCTTGCGTCCGACCCCGCGCAGGCGGGGCGCGTCGCGGCGATGCACGCGGCACTGGTCGCGGAACTCGGTGAAGAACCGGACGTGACCGAAGCGCGGTGCCGCGCCGACTTCGCCCGTGGCTACGACCGGGCAGACTTCCCGGAGGAACCCGCGCTATCGGTTCGCTGAGCAATTGTCGTCGAAACCCGCCGCCGTTTCACGCTCCTCGCACAGGGCGGGGCAGGTATCGCGGGGCACCGTAACGGTTCTGCGCGTACGGGTCGCCGTGCCGCTCCATGAGCGTGTACAGCAACCCGCGCAGGTCGTCGCGCACTTCCGCGTACGCGGGATCGTCCACCGCGTTGCGCAGTTCGTGCGGGTCGGCCTCCAGATCGTACAACTCGTCCACGTCGAAGCCGTTGAAGACGTACTTGTGCCGGGGCGTGATGACCATGCGCTGCGTGTAGAGAAACTCGCCGCCGTAATACGCGCAGAAGGCCACGTCCTCCCAATCGTCGCGCCCCGGCTCGCGGAATAGCGGCACGAGCGAACGCCCGTCCGCCGGCGTGATCGGCGCGGCCCCCGCCGCATCGGTGAAGGTATGCGCGAGGTCGTGCAACTGCACGAGATGGTCGCAGACATCACCGGGAGCGATCACTCCCGGCCAGCGGGCCACGAGCGGCACGCGGTACGTCTCCTCGTACGGCTGCCATCCCTTGATGAACTGGCGATGCGCCCCGCACATGTCGCCGTGGTCGCTCGTGAAGACCACGAGGGTATCGTCCGCCTGCCCCGTGCGGTCGAGGGCGTTCAGGAGCCGCCCGACTTGCGTGTCCACCTGCTCGCAGTACGCCCAGTAGCGGGCGATGGCGGTGCGCACCTCGCGTTCGCCCATCGCCGCCCAGAGTGCCGCGTCTTTGCGGTTCATCCCCGGCTTGCCCGCGAAGTCGTCGGGGTAGCTCGCGGGGAGTTCCACATCGGCGGGATCGTAGTGGTCGGCGTACTGCGCGAGTGGCAGGTACGGGTCGTGCGGTTCCACCACGTTCACGGTGACGAACCACGGCTGCGTTTCTTGCGCGTAGCGTTCGATCATCTCCACGCCGAAACTCGTCTCGACATGGGCGGCGGTCATCTCCTCCGGGGCGTGGTTCACGCCGTAGAAGGCGAACGGCTCGCTCCCCGGCCACGTCACGCGGCACTCCGTCTCGTGTTGGGGCAGGATGGCGGCGCGGTCGGTGGCAGTCTGCGCCGCGACACCCGCCCGTTCGAGCGTGGCGGGGTTGCAACCGCTCGCGGCGCGGAGTTCGCTGAAGCCGAAGTCGAGCGGCGTGCGCTCCCACGAGGCGTGCCATTTGCCTATGTAACCGAGGCGGTAGCCCGCGTCCGCGAGATGTTGGCTATAGGTCTGCACCTCCGGCACCATGTCGGCGCGGGTGCGTTCGGGGACGTGTACCTGATTGAGAATGCCGTTATGCCACGGGAATTGCCCACTCAGCAGCGCGGCGCGGGAGGGGCAGCAGAGGGCGACGGTGGCGTACGGTCGCTCGAAGCGCATCCCCTCACGGGCGAGGCGGTTGACGTGCGGCGACCGGGCGGGCGAACGGTCGCAGACCGTCTGCCACTGCTGCTGGTCGCTGACGATGAGCAGGATATTCGGGCGCGTCGCGGTCGTCACCTTCGCCTCCACCCTCGCGGGGAACGAGATTTGCGTACACGGGTTTCGAGCGACAGCATAGCAGTTCGGCAGGGAGGCAGCGATGGGTGACGGGCGACCGAACATTGTATTCATCATGAGCGACGACCACGCGGCACACGCAATCAGCGCGTACGGTAGCCGCGTGAACGCCACGCCGCACCTCGACCGCATCGCGGCGGGCGGGATGCGCTTCGACCGCTGCTTCTGCACGAACTCGATCTGCGCCCCCAGCCGCGCCACGATCCTCGCGGGGACGTACAGCCACGTCAACGGCGTCACCACGCTCGACACGCGCTTCGACGGGCGGCAAACAACGTTCCCGCAGTTGCTACAAGGGGTGGGCTATCGGACCGCCCTCGTCGGCAAGTGGCACCTCGGTCACGGCGGCGTGAGCGACCCCACGGGCTTCGACTACTGGAATGTGCTGCCGGGGCAGGGGCTGTACCACAACCCGAAAATGATCGAGAACGGCACCGAGCGGACGTACCCCGGCTACGTCACGGACCTCATCACCGATCTATCGCTCGACTGGCTCCGGGGGCGCGACCGCGACCGCCCGTTCTGCCTGCTCGTGCATCACAAAGCCCCGCACCGCCCGTGGGAGCCGGATGCGAAGCACGCCGCAATGTACGAGGACGTTGACATCCCGGAGCCGGAAACCTTCGACGACGACTACGCGCATCGGGCGAGCGCGGCGGCGGCGGCGCGAATGCGCATAGACCGCGACCTGAACGAGCGCGACACGAAGGGGCCGGTGCCGGACGGCCTGAGCGCGGCAGAGGCGAAACGCTGGAAGTATCGCCGCTACATGCAGGACTACCTGCGCTGTGTCGCCTCGATAGACGACAATGTGGGGCGGCTGCTGGACTACCTCGACGCGGAGGGGCTGGCGGAGGACACCCTCGTGGTCTATACCTCGGATCAGGGCTTTTTCCTAGGCGACCACAACTGGTTCGACAAGCGGTTCATGTACGAGGAATCGCTGCGGATGCCGTTCCTCGTGCGCTGGCCCCGCGAGATCGCCCCCGGCAGCGTGAATGACCGCATCGTCACGAATGTGGACTTCGCGCCCACCTTCCTCGACCTCGCGGGCGTCCCTATCCCGGACACGTTTCAGGGATACAGCCTACGCCCGCTGTTCGGCGGCGACACGCCGGAGGGCTGGCAACCGAGCGTGTACTACCGCTACTGGATGCATTACGACGCCATCCACCACGTCTACGCCCACTACGGCGTGCGCACCGAGCGGCACAAGCTCATCTACTACTACGCCGACGCGCTCGGTCAGCCGGGAGCGACCGACGAGCCGCAAGAGCCGGAGTGGGAGCTGTTCGACCTCGAACGCGATCCCCACGAGCTGCGCAACGTCTATCACGAGCCGGAGTACGCCGACGTGGTGCGGGAGTTGCGCGGCGAACTGCGCCGCCAGCAGGAGCGCGTCGGCGACGCGCCGTTTGTGCGCGAGCGGTAGCACGGAACCCTCCGCCTGTAGGGGTGGATTGCACGCGCCCTCTTGCCGCGCCTCGACGCCGATAGGGAGGCGCGGATTCCTCCAAAGGAAGGCGCGTGCAACGCGCCCCTGTGACGGCCTGCGGCAATTCCTGACATCGCCTGCATCATCGCCGGTCGCGCCCCCGGTCGTTGGTGCGGTATTGGCTGCGGATGCGCCACATCAGCAGGGCGTCGAGCAGGCGGCGTCGCTCGGCGTCGTAAGCGGGGTCATCCCACAGGTTGCGCGTCTATCGTCGTCGCGTTGGCGAGGTAGCAGGCCCGCCGACGGTGCCGCCGTTCCGGCGTGGGGTCGAGCAGATGCACCACGGGGTCGTGATCCACCGCCGCGTTGCGGCGGCGCATGGCGTGGAACGGCGGCGGCTGCCCCGCGAGGTCCCCTTCCGTCACGGGCGCGACGGGCAACTTGCGCCCCCGATAGGGCGCAGCCTGCTCCGGTGTGGGATCGTAGGGCGGGTGCGGGCCGGGAAAGCCAACCTGCAAAAAGAGCGGCCCCGGCAGCACAGGCTTCGCTTCCACCCATCACCGCGCCATCTCGCCCACGAACACACCGGAGGGCGCATCCTCCGGCAACTCCCACGCGAATGCGCCGCGCCGTTCGCGGTAGTCGGGCCGCTTCCGGCACGACTCGCGCCGCTGCCCGACCAGCTCCCGCGCCCGCAACCCCTCGTCCCACTCGTCCGAATAGTACCGGGCGTCGAGGTAGCGGCCCTTGTTCTCGACCGCGTACCGCTCGCGGAAGCCCATCGGCGTCTCGCGGAGGGAGGTGTGCATCTTGCCCACGTCCATGCAGTGGCAGCCGCCCTCGTGCGGCGACCCCGCCCGCGAGTGCCGCCACACGTCGCCGTTCTTCGACACCCCGCCGTGTGCGGGTACTGCCCCGTGAACAGGCCGACCCGCGCCGGGGCGCACGACGGGGCGGCGACGAAGCAGTTCTCGAACGCCACGCCCTCCCGCGCCAGCCGGTCGAGGTGCGGCGTGTCCACGTGGGGAAAGCCGAGGGCGGCGATGGTGTCGGCGCGTTGCCGGTTGGTGGTAATGAGGAGGATGTGCGGGCGGCGTTCCTCCGGCGGTTGGCTGACCATGACGCTTGTTCCTTCCCCGCTACGTGAGTGCCAACGAGCGGCACGGCCCCGCCTGTGGAACCGCTCACGCCCCGCGTGCGTTGGGGTCTTCCTTCGGGCTACGCATCGCCGGCATGAGCACCGGCGGGGCGTAGCCGTCCGGCAGCCGCGCCCGCCCCGGCCCAACCCATCCTTGCCGCCACCCCTCGCGCCACGGGCGACGCTCCCACGCGGGGCCGCGCCACGGGTCGCTTCGTACCCCCATCCAGTTCAGTAACTCGTCGTGCATCCGGTCGCGGGCGGCGGCGTGCGTCGGGTCCGCGATCAGGTTGACCATCTCCGCCGGATCGCCCCGGCGGTCGTACAACTCGTCGTCGCTGAGCAGGTTGATGACGAGCTTGTACTCCGCGTTCACGAGGCAGCGAATCGGCTGCAAGCCCCCCCACGAGTCGTGGTTGACTGCGAACCGCATGAACTCGATCACCACACTCCGGTCGGCGTTCTGCCCCGGTGCCGCGAGCAGCGGCGTGAGGCTACCCCCGTCGAGTGCTGCGGGAACTTCCAGCCCCGCGAGGTCGAGCATCGTGGGCAGCAGGTCAATGTGACTCACGGGCGTGTTCTCCACCGTTCCCGCGCCACGCTTTCCCGGTTGGCGCACGATCAGGGGGATGCGGGCGATCTCGTCGTACATCGCCGGCCCCTTCGCGGCGAGACCGTGCGCCCCCATCATGTCGCCGTGGTCGGAAGTGTAGAACACGTACGTGTTCTCCGGGGCGAGGCGGTCAACTGCCGCGAGCACGCGCCCGATCTCGCTGTCCGCGAAACTGTTGCAGCCGAAATAGAGCGGACTCTCGCAGTACTCACCGCCGCCTTTGCCCCCGCCGAGGCTTGCGGCCCACTCCTGCTGGTGCGCGGGCTTGTCGCGCAGGTCGTCGCGGGCGGCAGGGCCGAGCGGGTAGCGGTACTGCTCGAACGCTTCGGCGTATTCCGGCGGGCAGGTGTACGGCCCGTGCGGCTCGTCGTAGCTGACCACAAGCAGGAACGGCGCGTCGTCCGCCCCGTCCACCCCACCCGCCTCACCCGCCTGCACGGCGGCGCGTTCCTCCAGGAAGTGAATCGCCCGCTCGGAGTTGCGCCCCGCCCACGTCCATTCGGCGGTGATACCGTGTTCGCGTAGTGCCGACACCGAGTGTAGCCCCTCGCGCCAGAGGCGTCGCTCGTCCTCGGTCAGTTTCTCGAGGTAGTTGCGCCCATCGAACCAGTAGCGCGAATCCCAACCGTCCGGGCAATCGCCCGTGCCGAAGTAGTCGTACCCGTCGAGATGCCATTTGCCGGTGTAGGCGGTCGCGTAGCCTGCGTCACGGAACCGCTGGCCCATCGTATGCATCGTGTCGCCGAGGGGCAGGTTGTTCGCCCACGCCCCCGCCGCGTGGGCATAGATGCCCGTGAACAGGGACGCCCGTGCGGGCGTGCAAACCGGGGCCGTGGTGAATGCGCTGGTGAAGCGCACTCCCTCCGCCGCCAGTTGGTCTATGTGCGGTGTGCGCAGTTCGGGGCGACCGTATGCCCCGACCATGTTGGTTCCCTGCGAGTCGGTCATGACGAACACAAAGTTCGGGCGCGGCACGGCGTTCCCCCTCCCCACGCACACCCGCTTCCGGGAATGCGAATACATCTTCGCCCCGCGATGCGGCGGGCCAGTATGACTAGTGCTGCGAGGCGGGCGCGTCTGCGACCGGGCGTGCCGGTCGGGTCGGCAGGGCGGCGAGGAGGCGGTCGAGCAACGCCCGTGTCATCTCGGTGCGAACATCGGCGCAGGCGGGGTCGTCGTAGCGGTTGCGGAGTTCGTTCGGGTCGGCCTCCATGTCGTACAGTTCCCCCTCGCCGCCCTGATAGTAGACGAGCTTCCAGCGGGCGGTGCGCAGCATGGCAAGTTGCCCCCGCGACACGAGCGGGCTGAACCACCGCGCCCCTTTCGGATGTCCGTCCCCCTCATCGCCGCCGGGGTCGGGCTGCATCAACTCCGCCTCGGTATACGGCTCGCCCTCGGTGCCGTACACCGCGAACACCGTGTCCCGATGCGTGATCGCCTCCCCCGTGAGCAGCGGCACGAGGCTCCGCCCCTCCATTGCGGCGGGAACCGCCACGCCTGCTAGTTCCAGAAGCGTGGGCGCGATGTCCACCGATTCCACCATCGTTTCCCCGATGCGCACCGAAGGGATGCGCCCCGGACACGACACGATCAGCGGGATGCGCACGAGGCAGTCGTAGAGCGTGGGGCTTTTGCGCACCATGCCATGATCGCCGAGGTAGTCGCCGTGATCGCTCATGAACACGATCAGCGTATCTTCCCGTAACCCTGCCGCGTCGAGGGAGGCCACGAACCGCCCGATCTGATCGTCTATGAAGGTGATCGCGCCGCAGTAGATTTCGCGCAGTCGCCGCAGGTCGCCCGCGTCGTACCCCTCCATCTCCATCAGGCGCGGGGTAATGCGCTGGCGCGGCGGCTTGCCCGCCAACTCGTCGCCCCCGCCCACGGGTTCGGGCAACGGCACGTCGCGGTACATGCTCGCGTATGGTTCGGGAACGATGTACGGGGGGTGCGGGTCGGGATACGACAGCCAGAGGAAGAAGGGCCGCCCTGCCGCCCGCGCTTCGCCCACCATTCCTATCGCCGCGTCGGTGATGCGGGCCGTGGGCTGGTCGGCGGGGTCGTGCGGGTCGCGCTCGCCGTACTTCTCGAACATCGCCGCTCGCCGACCGGGGCGTACCGCCCGCTCGCGGGGGTCAACCGGCCCTTCCCCCTCGACGCGCCCGAAGTGATCGTAGCGAGCCACATCGTCGAACAGGCGGTCGCGCTGCTCCGGCGTGAACAGGTGATCCTTACCGGCGAGGTAGGTGGCGTATCCGGCGTCGCGCAAGGCACGCAGCAGGTTGGGGGAATCGTCCGACAGATTCAGGACGTTGCCGCGCACGCCGTGGCGGGTAGGATATTGCCCCGTGAACAGGCACGCCCGCGAGGGGGTGCAGAGCGGGATCGGCACGAAGGCCAGATCGAACAGCGCACCGCCCGCCGCTAGCGCGTCGAGGTGCGGCGTGCGGATGGCGGCGTTGCCGGTCGCGCCAAGCGTGTCCCACCGTTGCTGGTCGGTCATGATGACCACGACGTTTGGCCTCGCGCCCATCCGCGCCTCCCCTGCCCGTGCGATTGATTACTCCCCCGACTGCCCGTAACGGTATGCGCCCCGCTTTGCGGTGTCAAGCGACTTGCGATCCGCTCACGGCTCGTGCTACAGTTGTCTCAACAACCGTAATGCGACAAGGGTTACTCTGCCGGACGGGCGGGAAGGGCAACGCGGAGTGTCGGCGCGAGCACGGCCCAATTTCCTGTTTCTGTTGCCGGATCAGCACCGCGCCGACTGGCTCGGCACGACCCCCGGCCTGCCCGTGCGCACCCCGCACCTCGACGCGCTGGCCGAGGGCGGTGTCCGCTTCACGCACGCGATCACGCCGTCGCCGCTCTGCGCCCCGGCGCGAGCCTGCCTCGCCTCCGGGCAGGACTACCGCAATTGCGGCGTACCCGGCAACGAGACGGACTACCCCCCCGACCGGCCCACGTACTACGCCGCATTGCGCGGCGCGGGCTATCGCGTCGCGGGGGTGGGCAAGTTCGACCTGCACAAAAAGACGCTCGATTGGGGCCGCGACGGTTCGCGCCTGCTCGATACGTGGGGCTTCACGGAGGGGATAGACAACGAGGGTAAGCGCGACGCGATCAAGAGCGGCGCGGAGACGCCGACAGGGCCGTACATGGCCTATCTGCACGCTCGCGGCCTCGCCGCCGCGCATGTGGACGATTTTCGCCGTCGCCGCGACTACGCCGACACCTTTCCGACGCCGCTACCCGACGACGCCTACTGCGATAACTGGATCGCCGAGAACGGGTTGCGGCTGCTGCGCAACTTCCCCGCCGACCAACCGTGGCACCTGCAAGTCAATTTTACCGGCCCGCACGAACCGATGGACGTGACGTCGGCGATGCGCGACCGCTGGCGAGATGCCGCCTTCCCGCCGCCGCACGCGGGCGACGGGCGCGACGCCGAGGGACACCGGGACACCCGCCGCAACTACGCCGCGATGATCGAGAACATAGATCGCCACGTCGTACGGTTCCTCGACGCGGTGCGGGCGCGGGGCGAACGGGACAACACGGTCGTCATCTACAGCAGCGATCACGGCGAGATGCTCGGCGATCACGACCTGTGGGGCAAGAAGACGTGGCACCAGCCGAGCATTGGCGTGCCGCTGATCGTGGCGGGGCCGGGAGTGCGGCGCGGGGCCACGAGCGACGCCCTCGCGGTGCTGCACGACCTCGCGGCGACGATGCTCGATTACGCAGGCGTGGCGGTGCCATCAACGATGGACGCCCGTTCGTTGCGCCCTGTGCTGGAAGGCACGACCGCTTCCCACCGCCCGTTCGCCGTGTCCGCGCTTGGCAACTGGCGGGCCATCCGCGACGAGCGGCACAAACTCGTCGTCGTCGCGGACGAGCCGCCGCGCCTGTTCGATCTCGACGCCGACCCGTGGGAGGACACGGACATCGCAGGGGCGCACCCCACGATAGCGGCTCGCCTGCGCGACGCGCTCGATGCGGCTTTCGCCGCGTGAGGAATCGGCGCGAGCGACGGGCCGCGCCGCGATGGGACGAGATGACCCAGAGGGGGAATGGAACGATGACCGCACCGCTACATGCCAACCGCACCCGTCCGTACAACCGCCGTGACGCCCTACGAGTCGCGGCGGGCGCGGGTGCCGCCGCGCTCCTCGCCGCGTGCGGGGGCGAGGCCGCCGCACCGACCCCAACCGCCGCAGCACGCACCGCCGCACCCGCGACGCCCGCAGCCGCGATGCCGACCGTCGCACCGCCAATCGCCGCGATGTCCACCATGCCCACCGTCGCGCCCACGGTCGCACCGACGCCGCAGGTCGCGGCGATGACGGCGATGACGGCGACGGGCGGTACGGCGGGCGCCACATCCGCACCCGCGATGCCCACGGTGGTACCGCGTTCGTCCGCCGCCGCCGGGTCATTGCGCCTCCCGGATTCGGGCATACGCATCCCGACCGACAAGATCATGCTCCGCATGACCGACAACGCCACGAACAAGGCTCCGTTCTTCAACGCGGTCTTCGCGGCCTACCAGCAGAAGTACCCGAATGTGACCATCGCCCACGACTCGCTACCGGGGGCGGAGCTGGGCAAGGTGATCCCGCTCGGCATCCAGAACGAGAACGCCCCGGACCTCTTTTCCCTGCCGCCGAACGGCATTCCGGGGCCGCAGGCGGTGCGGCAGGGGTGGGTGCGCCCGCTCGACGACATCATGCCGAACCTTGCCGCCGTGAAGGCCGCGTATCCGCCCGGCAGTTTCTTCGAGGGTACGAACGTGTTCGGGGGCAAGACCTACACGATCCCCACCGACGGCAATCAGGGGTACGACACCTACCTGTTCTACAACACCGACTACATGAAGCGGGCGGACGTGGACCCGCAGACCAAGCCCCTGACGTGGGACGAGTACCGCGTCACTGCGAAGAAGATCACGCAGCAGGGGGCGGGGCAGTACTTCGGTGTGATGATCGAGGGGAACGACCCGCCGCGCTGGCAGGCCATCGTGCGCAATCTCGCGCAGATGGCGGGCGCACCGGGCGACGACTCGATCAACTGGAAAACGGGCGAGTACAACTACGACAGCGACGCCTATCTCGGCGTGATCGAGTTGCTGCTCGGCCTGAAAGCGGACGGCAGCGTCTTCCCCGGCTCGCTGACGCTGAATGCGAACGACGCTCGTGCCCGCGTCTCGATGGGGGCGGCGGGCATGATTCTTACCGGGCTGTACTCGATCCCCTTCCTGAAGCTACAGAACCCCAACTTCGTCTACGACGTGACGAGCCAGCCCGTGCCGAACGGCGGCATGGTCACACCCGTGTCGTACGGGCCGCCGGCGGGGCAGTTCTGGGTGTATGCCAAGAGCAAGTACCCGCAAGTGGTGGGGGACATCCTCGCATATACCAGCAGCAAGGAGGGGCAGGCGGCGCAGTTGCGGCTCTACGATTCCGCCCTGCCGGTGCGCTATCCCGACGTGAACGCGCAGGGGGAGTTCGACCCCCGGATGCGGCGGCTCTTCCCGCTGATCGAGAGCCAGAACCGCCTCGGCCCCTCGCCCACGGTGCGCAACCCCGACGCCGCCACCGCCTTGCAGGAGTTGCGCCCCCCGACGCCCAATTTCGGCACCCTCGTGCAAGGCATCTACACGGGGCAGGTCCGCGACGCACGGGCGGCGATGCGCGACCTCAAGGTCAAGTCCGATATGGAACTTGACCGGGCAATCAGGGCGGCGCAGATGAAGGGAGCGAAGGTTTCCCGCGACGACTGGAAGTCCCCGAACTGGGATCCGACAAAGGACTACACGCAGGCCGACTACGACGCCCTGAAGCGGTAGGGCGGGCGGCGACGACGAGACAGGGGGCATGCATAGATGCACACACGGAACACAGCCAACGGTCGGTAGCGGCACCTCTCGCGCCGCACGGCACTCGCGGCCTGTGGCGACACCGCCCCGGCATCGCCCGCCACGGGTGCGGTCACGGTCGCGGGGGGAACCGCGACGCGGCCCGCAAGCACGGCGGTGGCATAGACCTCAAGACCGGCACGTACAACTACGCCGCCGACGGCTACCTCGCCGCGATCACCCTGCCGCTCGCCGTGAAGGCGGACGGCAGGGTGCTGCCCGGTTCGGTGTCGCTCACCGCGCCGGATGCGCAATCGCGCTCCCCCGACGGCTCGGCGGCGATGTTCATGGGCGGGCCGTGCAACGTGGCAATCGGTGCGCCGGGGCGCGAACCGCGACGCGCATGGGCAATTCATGGCCTGTCCCGGCGTCGTGCCGCACCTCGACGCGGCGGCGACTGCATCCGAAGACCGCCGCACGCTCACGCTCTCGGTCATCAACCGCCACCGCACCGAGGCGATGGCGGCCCGGCTGTTCCTCGGAGACCGGGCCGGTGCGTTGCCCCCTCGCGCCGCTACGCGGCAACTTGGGGGCGACGTGCGAGACGTACGGGCGTGGAACCGCTTCGACGACCCGGCGCGGGTAGCGACACGAGACGAGGAAAGCGTCGCGTTGCGGGAAAACACCTCCCGCTTCCCTGCACATGCGATCACCCTGCTTACGTTCCGTCTCGAGCGGCTTCGCCGTCCGACCTCCGTTCCGTGCGGTGTGCAAGGGCCGATGTGGGAGCAAGCCAAGTGCGGTGGTCGTTCTACAGCGGTACCGCGAAGATCGAGTACGAGTGGGGCGGTAGCACCACCTCGAAGTCCGCGCCCGCGAGCGTCATCGCCGTTTCCGAGGGGATGATCGCGTCCGGCGTGGCGGGCGTGTTGCGTGCGAGAGGGTCATCGTGCCAGAGTTGGTGCCGCACGCACTCGCCGGTACTCGCTGCGTCGCGCAGACGGACGCGGGTTACGAGTTCGTCGGTGCGATGCCGGTTCACGAGCGAGAGGAAGAGCCGCCCCGTGGGCGCGTCCAGCGTCGCGCTCGCGTCCAGATACGGGATGCCCACAACCGTTCGGCCTTCGAACGGTGCCGTATATCCGTCGCACTCGACCGCCGCGTCTACCGCCGTCGCGCCGCTGTGCTGACGCTGCATCAGACAGGCCCAGTAGACCGTTTCCCGCACGAGGACATCCGCTGTCACGAACAGCAACCCGACCACGTTGATGGACTGCGCGACCGTGGCGAGGCCGACCGCGTTGCACTGCCGTTGCAGGGCGTTGAGGAAGCCCGCCGCCGCGAGCGCGTCTACGAGGCGGTACTGCGTATCGAGCGGACGCCACACGTCCGACATCTCGCGCTGCCAGCGGTCGCGGGCGTTCCATTCCGTGAAGGCGATCAATGGGCGGTGCGACGACCGCTTCTCGCGGGCCACGAGGTCAATCATGCCGCTCATGCCACGAATCGTCTGTTCTTCGAGGTAGCCCGTCCCCGCGATGGTGTCGTACTGGTCTTTGCCGCCCCCGGAATTGAAGTCCCAGTAGCGGTGCGCCGTAAGGTAGTCAATGTACGGCCACGCCTCCTGCAGCACGGCGAAGTCCCAGTCTGGCCCGTGTTGCGAGCCACCGACCGCCAGTATCTTCAGGGTGCGGTCGAGCTTTTTCACGCTCTTGCCCCACTCGCGGGCCATCTCCGCGTACTGCATCGGGGATTGGTAGCCGATCTCCCACGGGCCGTAATTCTCGTTGCCGATCTGCCAGTACCGCACATTGAGCGGCTCCGCATGACCGTGGGCGCGGCGGAGGTTGGCCCAACGGCTGTCTGTGGCGAAGTTCGCGTACTCCACCCATTCGAGCGCGTCGCGCAATGTGCCGGTACCCGTGTTGAAGTTCAGGTGCGGTTCGGCCCCGATGCGCCGACAGAAGGCGACGAACTCCGCCGTGCCGAAGCCGTTACCGACATCGTAGCCGAAGTGCGTGTCAATCGTGCGGTCGCGTTCGTCCCGTGGCCCGATGCCGTCGCGCCAATCGTAGCTCGTCCCTGTGCAGCCACCGGGCCAGCGGATGATCGTCGGGCCGCTCGCCGCGAGTGCTTCCACCACCGGCGTACGCAATCCGCTTGCGTCGGCGTCCGGGTGTGCGGGGTTATACAACGCTTCGTCCGCCACCCAGCGGCGGCGGCTGAGAAACTGCCCGTAGATCAGGGGATCAATCTGCCCAATCACCCGGTGCGGGTCCACGACCACGGTTGCACGCATGGTTTCCTCCTCCGTGTTTCTGTTTCCATTTAGCCCCGTAACCGTGCGTCCACGGCAGGAAACGTTCCCTGCAACGCGTCCGCAAGTGTGTGCCGCAATGCTCGAATCATCGGCACCGCGTCCGGTTCGCCGCTGATGTTGACGTTCTCGCCGGGGTCGCGGCGCACGTCGTACAGCTCGTCCCGGTCGCGCCACCGGAAGATGTACCGATGGGTGGGGGTACGAATCGAGAGGTTAACGCTGTCTTGGTCGGGATCAAAGGCGGCGGGCGGGAGGTATTCGCCGTGTCCGCCCACCCGGTCGGGCCGGTCAGGGGCGGACACGGCGGCGGCACCGTGACCCCCGGAGCCGCCGCCAATCGCGTACGACTCCGCGATGGCGTACGTGCGCGGCGCGGCGGCATCCGGGCGCGACAGCAACGGTGCGAACGAGCGTCCGTCGCCAGCATCTGCCGCGCCGGTAGCGACGCCCGCGAGGGCCGCGAGTGTGGGCAGCAGGTCAACCAGCGAGACAAAAGCCTCGCTGCGCCGCCCGCCCGCGTCGTCGGGGTGGGCGATGATCAGCGGCACGCGCAACGTCTCCTCGTAGTGCAGGAGGTGGCCCTTCTGGTTCAGGCCATGCGACCCGATCATGTCGCCGTGGTCGGACAGGTAGACGATGATCGTCTGATCGAGCGTTCCCGTGTCGCGCAGATACTCGATCACGCGCCCAACCTGCGCATCCACGAGGGCACAGAAACCGAGATAGTGGGCGATCAGGCGTCGCCACTCGCCGTCGTCTAGATCGGCGGTGTCGGTGAAGTAGTGCGATTGAAGCACCTCGTCCGGTTTCCCCGCGATGCCAGCGCGGAAGTTCTCCCAGAGCGGCAGGGACGCCGGGTCGATCAGCCGGTTGTAGGGCGCGGGCACGATCATCGGGAAGTGGGGCGCGTTGTACGAACAGACGGCGAAAAACGGTTGCTCCGCCGGGCGGCGGTCGAGCGCGGCGAGAAACTGCGTCGTCTGCCACGGTTCGAGAAAATCCGCGAGCGGGATCGCCGCCGTGCCGCAGGGCGCACGCCCCGGTTGCGCGAGGGTCGCCACATCTGGCGCGGTCAGGTTCTCCATGTGGTGGGGCAGCAGCGCGTGTCCCCGCGCCGTCGCGTAGGCGCGGTAGTCCTCGATGTACCGCCCCCGGTCGCGCCCCTGCATCACCGCCGGGATCGCCGCCGTGTCTGCGAAGCCGAAGCGGGCAGGCGTGGTGCCGGGGACGTGCCACTTGCCGGTATAGAGCGTGTGGTATCCCGCGTCGGCGAACCGGGCGGCGATGCCCCCGTCGCGCAGTTCCGGGCGGATGGCGAGCCAGTTGGCCCAGACGTGGTGGTTGTGGGGCATCCGGCTTGTCCAGAGACTGGCGCGGGCGGGGCAGCAGAGCGGATACGGGGTATAGCAGCGGTCGAACGTGGTGCCGCGTGCCGCCAGCGCGTCGAGGTGCGGCGTCTGCGCCGCCGGGTTGCCCGCGCTCCCAAGCGTGTCCCACCGTTGCTCGTCGCTCATCAGGATGAGAACGTTCTTGTGCGCTGCCCCCGTCGGTGTCACTGCTGCCATCGCGCCCCCCTTCCGTATACCCTCGCCTACTGCCCCCGTCTACTTCTTCAGCGCGGCGTAGTCTGCCTCGGTGTAGTCCTTCATCGGATCCCAGTTCGGGAACCCCCAATCGTCCCGCGTCACCTTCGCGCCCTTGCCCTGCCCCGCCTTGATCGCCCGGTCGAGTTCCTTGTCCGCACGCTCTTTGAGGTCTTGCATCGCCGCCTTCGGGCTACTCAATTGGCCTGCATAGATTCCCTGCACCGTGGTGCCGAAATCCGGCGTGAGGGAGCGCATCTCGAGGCGGGCGAGTGCGACATCGGGGTTGCGGATGCCCGGGTCCGGCCCGATGCGCGTCTGTTGCTCGAAGAGCGTGTACGCCTTTTTGGCACGCGCCCCCACGCTCGCCGCCATATCGGAACCGGGGAACGAGAGCCGGGAGCCGCCGCCGGTGGTGTTCTGAAAGGCGGTCTGGCCCGCCGCGCTGCCGAGAAACGCGAAGATGTCGCCCACCACCGCCGGGGTGCCGCCCTTCGCGTACCGCCACCAGAAGGTACCCCCCGGCGAGACGGTGAGGGGGTAAGCGGTGCCGCTATTCGGCACGGGCTGGCTCGCCACCCCGAACTTGAACTCCGGGTTGGCCTGCTCCCAGACGGGGACGTTCGACGCCACCGAGAGGAACATGCCCGCCACGCCTGACGGCATCCGCGCCACAGCCTCCTGCTGGTTGATCGTCGTCGAGCCGGGCCAGATACTGCCATCGGCCTTGAGGGCCAGCAGCAGGTCAATCGCGCCGAGGTAGGCCGGATTCGTGTAGGCGTACTCGCCCGTTTTCCAATCGATGTTGTCGCCGCTCACGGGGGTCGCCATCCGGGCGAGGCCGTTGACGAAGATGCCCCAGCGGTCGGTGACGCCCCCCGCGAGCAGGTAGCCGTAGTACTTGCCCGCGCCCGCCTGCGTGATCTTCTTCGCGGCGGCGCGGAACTCGTCCCATGTGAACGGCTTCGCCCCCGGATCGTACCCCGCCTGCTGCATGTAGTCGCTGTTGTAGTACATCAGGGTGCCGTAGCTCTTGGGGGCGATGTGGGGAAAGGAGTACGTTTTGCCGTTGAAGACGTTCACGCCCTCAAAGAAGGAATTGGCCGGAAAGGCTTTCTTCCATGCGTCGAAGTTGGGGATCACGTCGTCAAGCGGCGCGACCCACCCCTCCTTGACCATCTGCCCGCCGCTGATCTGGCTTGGGCCACGGAAGACATCGGGGGCGTTGCCGCTCTGCACCCCGGCGGTGATCAGTTTCTGGGCGTCGGCGTCCGCAACGTTGTCGTAGGTGACGGCGACGTTCGGATGCGCACCCTGATAGGCGGCGAAGAACGTGGGGAAGAAGGCGCGGTTGTCGAGGCCGAAATCGGTCCAGCGGAACGTGACCTTGCCCGTGGGAAGCATCGCGCCCGTGTTCGGGATCGTGATCATGCTTCCCGGCCTCGCCATCCCCGGCAGCACCGCCGCCGTGGTACCCCCGGCGACCGGCGACGCGCCCATCGCGGGGGCCGTGGTCGGGGCTACCGGGGCCATTGTCGCCGAGGTCGCGGGCGGCGTGGCGGTGTTCGCCCCCGCCGGGGGGCGTATTGGCGTGCTGTCCGCGTCGCCGCACGCGGCGAGCAAAGCAGCGGCACCCGACCCCGCGAGGAGCCGGAGCGTCTCGCGGCGCGAAAGCGGAAACCGATGCGGAGAACGGGCCGTGTCGTCGGTCATCGTGCTGCTCCCTTCCCAATAACACCCGTCAATGAAACGACTGGTCTCAGCCCCCCGCACCGTCGCTGGACTGCGGCGGCTGTGTTGACGCACGGGCGATAAACCGTGTGGCGAGTACGAGATGCCGCAAGCCTTCCTCCTCCGATGGTGTGGGATCGAGCAACGCGGCGATCAGGGCAACCGCTCGCTCGCCCACTTCCGCGAGCGGTTGCGCGACGCTGGCAATCGGGGGGTAGAGGTCCGCCGCGAGTACGTCGTCGTAGCTGACCACGCTCATCGCCTCCGGCACGCGCACCCGCGCCTCGTGCAGTGCCCGCAGCACACCGAGAACGAGGTTGTCGCCCGCCGCGAAGATGGCGGTGGGGCGTACGGGCCGCGACAGCAGGGCGCGGGTTGCCGCGTAGGCGTCGTCGGGGGTGTAGTGTGCGACGAGGTGGAGCGCGTCCCGGTCGGGTGCGAGCGCGTGGCGGGCCAGCGCGGCAACAAAACTGTCGAGCCGCAGCGTGTCCACGGGGTACGACCCCCCGCGCCCGACAAACGCGATGGCGCGATGCCCAAGGGCCACCAGATGGGCCACCGCCGCGTTAATCCCCGGCGCGGGGTCCACAGTGATCGTCGCCGTGGAAACGGTCAGTTGCGGACGGATGACCTGTACCACCGGCACCCCGGACGCGAACACGCGCTCCACGTCGTGCGCGGTCTCCGGGCCGTCGAAGATCACGCCGTCCACCCGACGGCTCTGGAGAAACGACACCAGCGTCTCCTGAGACACCTGAGACACCTGAGATACCTGAGACACAAAGGGATTCTCCTCGGCCCCCACTTCGATGATGTGGTAGCCGCGCTGCATCGCGGCGCGGGCGAGGTGCAGCCCAAGCAGAAAGGGAACCGGCTGCATCGTCGGGGTAGTGCGCTGGTCACGCGGCACGAAACCGATGATGCCGCTGCGCTGTCGGCGCAGTGCCTGTGCGAGCGGGTGCGGCGAGTAGCCGAGTGCGGCGGCCACCGCGAGGACGCGGGTGCGCGTCGCGTCGGACACGCGCACCCGCTCCTGCCGCCCGCTGAACACCATCGAAACCGTCGCCTGCGACACACCCGCCTGCTTGGCGACATCTACACTTGTGGGAGAGGAACCCTTCTTCACGGTTGGCCTCGCTCTCTCGAATATGTGTTGGTCTTCATCACAAGTATAACGTATAACCCATCCGATTTGTCAAGCCCCCGTCGGCACGATCAATTGGCTTTGCACAATCTCGGCAACAGCATATGCCCGCTCATATGGGTGCTATGATGGCGGTACAGTGGCCAGGCCGCGTGCGTTCTGCCGAATTGGCGCACGCCCGATGCGATGGAAGGGGGAGACGCATTGGCAGCGTTGCCGAACATTCTGCTCATCACCACCGACACCCAACGGTGCGACACGCTCGCGCACCTCGGCAATCCTCATGCGCTTTCTCCCCGCCTCGACCAACTCGCCCGCGAGGGGGTGAGTTTCACGAACGCGCATACCGCCAGCCCGGTCTGTCTGCCCGCCCGCAGTAGTTTACTCACGGGTGTGCATACTCCCGTACATGGCGCGATTGAGAACGGCATCACGCGGCACGACCACCTCACCGTGTTTCCCGACCTGCTCAAAGCGGCGGGCTACACGAACCTGATGATCGGGAAAACGCACTTCGGGCCGATGCCCGCGTCGTTCGACGTGCAGTGCGTGGTGGGCGAGAAGAACAGCCGCCACGAAGACCCGTACGACGACCACCTGCGCCGACACGGGTACACGCGCCCGCGCAGTTACCCACACGACGTACCGCCGTCGCTGTTCATGGATGCCTTTCTCGTGGATACCACGATTGCGGCGATCCGGGATGTTGAGGCCGCAGAGCGGGGGCCGTGGTTTGCTTTCTGCTCGCTCGTCAGCCCGCACGAGCCGCTCGACCCGCCCGGTGCGTGGGGCGATGCCTACCGCGACCGCCCGTTGCCCCCGCTCAACTACCGTGCGGGCGAAGAAGCGATGCACCCGGCGCACCTGCACGCCGTACTCGGTCTTGGACGACGCGACGACAAGGAACAGCCCTTCCGCGACGGACAGCCCGACATGGCGACCATTGATACCCATCGGCGACGATACTACGGCCTTGCTGCATACTGCGACGCCCAGATTGGGCGGTTGCTGGACGCGCTCGACCACATGGGGCGGCGCGAGAACACCCTCGTGATCTTCAGCTCCGACCACGGCACCGAGTTGTTCGACCACGGCTTCTACGACAAGCACAACTACTACGACGAGTCGTGGCGTGTGCCTCTGATCCTCCGGATGCCCGGCACGCTCCCGGCGGGCGAGCAGCGCGATTTCGCCGTCTGGACCGACCTGCCCGCCACGATTCTCGCGGCGGCGGGGCTTACGTGTCCGACGATGCAGGGATTCGACCTTTTCACGCCCCTCACACGGGGCGAGGCGTCGCCCCGCCGTTGCACGGTCGGCACGCTCTACCGCTCGTGTGCGCTCGCCACGCGACGGTGGAAGCTCGAATACTACTTCGAGGAGGGACGGGGCAGGCTTTTCGACCGCCTCGCCGATCCGTGCGAACAGGACGATCTCTATGACGCCCCTGCGCACCGCGCCGTGTGCGACGCGCTCGTGGCGGCGTTGCTCGCGTGGCGGTCTGACGTGGTGGACGTGCAATGGCTTCAGGAGCACACCGAGGGCGGGGGGCCAATTGCGCAGATCGTCGGGGCGCATACACGCGGGTTGCGCGGCACCGACGCGGAACGGCGGCTCCAAGAGCGGGTGAGCGATCTGGACGCCTGAGCGACGTCTCGCCGCGTCCAGAGGAAAACGGACTCAACGAGGTTATCCGTGCAAGCAACGGCGATTGTCTCTATATCGGGCGCGAAGGGAGCGGCAAGCATGGCGGGCGGGCAGGCGATCATCCTGATCACGGCGGACGAGCTGCGGGCAGATGCGCTCGGCTGCTACGGCGGGCGGGCCGTTCCCACGCCGCATCTCAACCGGCTAGCGAGTACCGCCACGCGCTTCGACCGGGCGTACACCGTCAGCCCGTGGTGCCTGCCGAGCCGGTGCGCGATAGTCACTGGGCAGTTCCCGCACCGCAACGGCTCGTACGGCAACTTCCGCGAGAACCCGCTGAATCCCGACCTCCCGAACCTGTACACCGCGCTCCGCGACGCTGGGTACGCCACCGCCCATATCGGCAAGTGCCACTACGCCCCGGTGCCGTACGGGCAGCCCAAGCCTGACCGCACGCTCCCGTACGACGAGTTCGCGGCGTACTACCGCACCCTCGGCATCGAGCACCTCGCGTTGCAGGACGACAAGCAGGTCTCGGTCTGGTTTTCCGACGACTACAGCCAAGACCTAGCACGGGCGGGCCACCTCGAAGCGTACCGAGAGGCGGTCTGGGATCGTTCGAACGGCAGGGTCTTCGCCTTCCCCGGCCCCCCGGAGTGGCACCCGGACAACTGGGTGGGCCGGAAGGCGACGGAGTATATCGAGGGCTGCGCGGGCGACCGACCGCCGTTCCTGTGGGTTTCCTTCAGCGGGCCGCATTTCCCCTTCGACGCGCCCGACGCGTACCTGCGCCGCGTGGACGCCGCGCAGGTCGGCGCGGGCGTGTTCCGGGCGGGGGAATTCGACAACCCCGGTCGCATCCACCACCGGAGCTACCACGGGCCGGGGGGCATCGAGGGGGGGCGACCCGACGGCACCAAGGGTTACCCCGACGCCTACTGGACGGAGCTGCGCACGCGCTACTTCGCGAACGTCGCGCTGATAGACGATCAGGTCGGTCGCATCCTCGACGCGGTGGAGCAGCAGTTCGGCGGCGACGCCCTCGTGATCTTCACTGCCGACCACGGCGAGATGCTCGGCGATCACCGCCTGTGGGGCAAGAACAACTGTGCCTACGAGTCCGTGTTCCGCGTGCCGCTGCTCGTACGCTCACCCGCCCTGCCTTCGGGTGCCGCCGCCGCGCCGGTCATGCTCACCGACCTCTTCGCCACCTGCCTGCACGCGGCGGGCGCGGCGGGCGTGCCGAGCGACGGCGTGCCGCTCGCGGAGCGCGTCGCCGCCGGAGGCTGCCCATACGTCTTCGCCGAGGGCGAGCAATTCATCGCTGTGAGCGACGGCGCGATGAAGTACGTGCGGTTGCGCCGCGAGGACGGGCAGTTCGCGGAGTTGTTCGATCTCGCCCGCGACCCCCACGAGTTCGAGAACGTGATCGAGCGGCCGGAGTACGCCCGTGACCTCGCCCGCCTCCAGACGGCGGCGATAGACCTGTTCATGGACACACTACTGCCGTGATTAATTGCGAGATGAGGGATTGGCAACACGCCGTACGGATCGGGCGTGCGGTACACGACGCGCCGGGAATTGGGTCGGTGAGGGGGAAGTAGATGCGATGTGGCCTGCTGTCCTCTCGGACGCCTTGCCCACATTCATCGCCAGATGGCAAACGAGCACCATATGGCATGCATACGCGAGATTTGCGGTGGTGACTGGATTTAGAGGACTGATACCGAATCCTGTTGAAGGGTAGAAGAATCAGGCAGCGGGCCACCAGTAGTAGGCGGTGCGGGCGCGGATGCGTTCGCGCTGCCCCTGCAACTGGCGGTATCGCTCCGCCTGTACCCGCTCCAATTCCTCGATGTCCGCGAAGTCCCGGTTAATCAGTGGTTCGTTCGAGAGCGTCCATACCCGTTCCACGGGTTGCAAGGCGGGCGAGTACGCGGGCAGGTAGACCGGATGCACGCCCGTCGGCGGTTGCAGGGTACGCCGCGTATGCCAGCCCGCGTTGTCGAGTACCAGCACCACCTCGGTGTTCCCCCCGCGTGTCGCGGCAAACGCTGCCAGCGCGAGGGCGAAGGTGGCGGCGTTCACCGTGGGCAGGAGGAGCCGGTACGTCTCCCCCGTGTGCAGGCGCACGCCCTCGAAGGTCGCCCCAACCCCGCCTTTTTCCACGTCTCCCCCGTGTGCGGGCGCACGAAGGCGTACCGGTCGCACCACCGGTAGCGACGGCGGGCCGACGCGACGGGGCGTTGTCCCCGTGGTGTCCGGACCCGCCGCACCACGGGTTGCAACCCGATGCGATGCTCGTCCGCCGCCCATACCGCCACCGTTGCGTCGGGTCGCATTGCCGCTACCGTCGCAACGGCCCCGGCGAGGGTTGCGTGAAGGCCGCTTGCGCGGCGGGATCGGCATCGGGATGGGCGGGGCGGGGGACTCGGGGCGTGTGTCCGACGCCCCGCAGGTACTCCCACCCCCGTTGCGCGTACACGCGCTCGCCCAACCGCCGCCTCATCCACGCCGCCACCTTCGGCCCCGTCCACTGCCCGCCGTGCTCCGGTGGCGCGGCGAGCGCGAGCCGCAACGCCGCCCGTCCGTTCGCGTCGAGGAGCGGCGCGGCACCGGGATTGCCGTGGCGTCGGTCGCCGATGCCCGCGTCGCCCCCGGCGTTGTACCGCCCCACAAGTACGCCGATCCAACTCGCGGAATACCCCGTGGCTGCGATCACCCGTGGGGTTGGCGTTCCCTGCGCCACCAGCCAGATACTCCGCCACCGGCTGCGGGCCACCGGGTCGCGGCTCTGCCGGTACCGGGCCTCCAACTCGCCCACCGCGAGATGCGGCACAAGCACACGCCGTCGTGCCATCGTCCTTCCTCCTCGCTCACTCGCCTCCGTTCTTGTAGCCTACATCAGGATTCGGTATTAGCGCGTGTTACGAACCCGTCGCCGCAGAAAATGCCCGTTGCAGCATGAGGAAGACGAAGGCCACGAGATGCATACCCGCTAATGTTACGGGCAATCGCTCTTAGTTGCGCACCAACCCCCGTACGCGAGCACGGCAATTGCATGTTAGCGGGCGAGGACGTTGAGCAGGTATCGTGCATCCCACCCCGCCTTGAGTCGCTTTGCCTTGACGCCGATCTTCACCGACCGCTCGGCTTTGAGCAGGTTCAGGGCGAG
>JAABUN010003275.1_pt1 | contig 25593 bp, 23 predicted proteins | sample 5559311 | NCBI WGS metagenome assembly JAABUN01 (sample SAMN10711877, study PRJNA513370) | rock metagenome | isolation source: Antarctica rocks | place: Antarctica: Victoria Land, Siegfried Peak sud
GGCCCCGTCGCCCGCACCGTCGAGGACATCGCCGGCTGGGCCGAGCACTACGGCGTCGACGCCCTCATGGTCCACGTGATCGAGACCGCTCGCGCCGAGATCGATCGCCAAGCACGGATGCGCTACGCCAAACAGATCCGTTCCTGGCGGCAGGGGGCTGGGCTCACGTTGCGGAGCTTCGCATCGGTCGCCGGTACCTCGGCATCACGGCTGTCGGACTACGAGACCGGCAAGGTCTCTCCCACCACAGAGGTCCTCGGGCGGCTCGAACGAGTAGCCCGAGCGATGATGGGCAAGCCCTCGGAAGAGCGCGAAATCATGTGAGAAGTGTTGTAATCTCTGCCCATGACCTCGCCGATCCGCTGGCTCTCCACTGCGGAGGCGGCCAAGCAACTCGGGATCACGTCTCGAACCTTGTACCGCTTCATAGACGAGGGACAGCTCCCTGCTTACCGGTTCGGCCGGGTCATCCGACTGCAGGAGACCGACGTGGCGGCGTTCATCGAGTCCAGCCGGATCCAGCCCGGGACCCTCGAGCACCTCTACCCCGAAGCGGTGGAGCACCCCGCGTCCAAAGCCTGAACGCGCCACCGTTCGGGCCGCGCCGGATCTGTGTCGAGGACCGGGCGGGGGGCGGTAGACCTCTTGACTGTGCAACTCGTCGGCCGCGACCGGGAACTGGCCCACATGGCGCGCATGCTGGAGCGGGCGGCGAGCGGTTCCGGCGCCGTCCTCGTGCTGACCGGGCCGCGGGGTGCGGGGAAGACCGCGCTGGCCGATGCTGGGGTCGCTCGGGCGCGGGCGATGGGGTTCGACGTCGTTCGTGCCTCGCTGACGGCCGGGCAGCCAACGCGCCTGGCGTGGGCACAGTTGTTGCGCGACGTGGGCGGCTCAGAGGAGCTGGTCGCCCGGCTGCTCGAGGATCCCGGACCGCTGGACTTGGACAGCGCAGCACGCAACTTGGCATCGGGCGGGCGGCGCCTCTTGGTCGTCGAGGATGTAGATGACGGCGGCGCCGAGGCCATCGAGCTCCTTGCCGTGGTGGCTGCTCGGGTGGCCAATGGTGCGACCGCGGTCCTGGCCAGTGCCAGCCGGTCGCTCGGTGTCGGCGACGAGCTTCGGGTTGGCGGGCTCGAGGAAGCCGAGCTTGCGATTGTCGTTCCCGAGCTGGAACCGCAGATGCGGCGGGCGGTTTGGCTGGCGTCCCGGGGCCTGCCCGGAGTCGCACGTTTGATGGCTGCTGACCTCGATCCGCATGCGGGCGACGACGCGATCGCGGTTGTCGCGGTCAATGCGCCGGCGACCTCCGGGTTCCTGGATCTCGATGTCGGACTGATTCGTCTCCTCGAAGAGGGGCTGCGCCTTGCCTCCAGTGATGATGTGAAGGCGCGGGTCATGGCCCGCCTCGCCCGCGAGCTGCTCGGCGACGCCTCTGCCGGCCATCGCCGCCGTGCGCTCGTCGATGGCGCGCTGGCCCTGGCCCGGCGGAGCGGCGACCGTCGGGCGTTGGCCGAGGCGCTCGACGCCCGGCTGCACGCCTTGTGGGACCCGGCGGCGGCCGAGGATCGGTTGGCCGCCGCCTCTGAGATCATCGATCTGGGTCGGGCCACGGCCGATGGAGATCTGGAGCGGCGCGGCCTGTTCTGGCGGTTCGTGGCGTTGATGGAGCTCGCCCGGGTGGATGAGGCGGAATCAGTGCTGGCCACCTTCGCCACCGAAGCCGCCGCATCGGGGGATGCCGGGGCCGCAGTGATGGTGGCTGCCCGCTTCGCGATGCTGGCGACGCTGCGGGGCCGGTTTGAACAGGCTGAGCAGCTGATCGAGGACGTCGCCGACGCCGGACGCAGGATCGGGCTGGCGGACACGGACCGGCTGCTCGGGACTCTCCGCGGCGCGATCCTGTTCGAGAGGGGCGGGGACCCGAAGCAAGCAGCCGAAATGGCCCAGCTGTTGGTGGCGTTCGCTCGTCGCAACCCCGGCCACTATTACGAGGCCACCGCGGCCCGGGCACTAGTGGCCATTGGTCGCCGGCGGGAAGCAGCCACCGAGCTCCAGCGGGTGCTGCCCCGCGCTCTCGGCGGTTCGGGGCCGCGTTGGCTGGGAGCCATGGCTGATCTGGCCGCCGTCGCCGCGGCGGTCGGCGACGACGGCGCGGCTGGCGCGTTGTACGAGGTGCTTGTGCCATACCGCGGCCGGCTCGTGGTTTGGGGCGGCGCCAACACCACGACCGGACCGGTGTCGCACTACCTCGGTTTGCTGGCCGCGCAGCTCGGTCGGTTCGAAGTCGCGATCCAGGACCTCGAGGACGCGATCGCTCTCGACGAGGCGATCGGCGCGCTGCCATTCCTCGCCCACAGCCTGGCGGCCCTCGCCGCGGTGCTGGAGGCCCGAGATGGCCCCGACGATCACGCCCGAGCGTCGGCTCTCGTCGAGAGGGCCCGCGCCATCGCCGAGCCACTCGGCATGGCCGGCGTCATGGCTCGGCTGCCGGAGAGCGCCGACAACTGGCGCCTCGCGCGCGAGGGGACTGACTGGCTGCTCGAGGCAGCCGGCGAACGGGTCCGCCTGCGCGACAGCCGCGGCCTTCACTACCTCCGGGCGCTACTCGCCTCACCGGGGCAGGACGTCGCGGCCCTCGATCTGGCCGCCGGGGGCGCCGGCCTGGTGGCATCGAGCGCGGGCCCGCAGCTTGACGACGAGGCGCGGGACACCTACCGCCGCAAGGTCGCTGCGCTCGACGCGGCGCTAGATGCCAGCGACCGGGCCGGCGACCCAGCCCTAGCCCGCCGGCTGACGAAGGAGCGGGAGGCCGTGGTCGCCGAGCTGCGCCGAGCCACCTCGCTCGGCGGTCGTGCCCGTGGCATGACCGCGGAGGCTGAGCGAGCCCGGGTCAACGTCACCCGGACCCTCCGCGCCACCGTGGAGCGCATCGCCGAGCAATCGCCACTGGTTGCCGCTCACCTCGACGCGTCTCTACGGACAGGGAGGGCATGCCGGTACGACCCTGCACCCGGCGGCCCGGCCCACTGGAAGGTGTGAACGAACGGATTGTTCGCCGGTCATTTACGCCTTCCGTGTGACTCGACCATGGAGGCGACGATGGAACCAAACCCACCCGACCAGCAGCCCGATCCTGACGACGGCGTTGTCGTGCAGCTCGCCGACCTCGCCGGCGACTTGTACCGGGGTGTCGACGACCGTCCGCCGCCGGTTCTCCTGCACGGCCTGACCTTCAGCCGCCGGACCTGGGCACCGGCCCTGCAGGCTTTACGCAGGATCGATCCGCAGCGAACGGTCCTCGTGCTCGACCTGCCGGGCCACGGGGCGTCGGCCGCGCTGCCTTCGCACCGCCTCGAACGCGTTGCCGACGCGGTGCATGGAGCGGTCGTCGAGGCCGGTCTCAGCCCGCCCGTCGTGGTCGGCCATTCGGTCAGCGCGATCATCGCCACGGTCTACGCGACGAAGCACCCTGTCAGCGGCGTCGTCAACGTCGACCAGTCTCTGCAGATCGTCGGCTTCGCGCAGCTGCTGCAATCGTTGGCGGATCGGCTCCGCGGACCCGAGTTCGGATCCATGTGGGAGATGTTTCGCGCCAGCTTCCACACCGAGCTACTCCCCGCAGATGCCCAAGAGATCGTCCGCTCGACCAGCGATCCGCGCCAAGAGCTGGTCCTCAGCTACTGGCAGGAGGTGCTTGATGTTCCTCCGGCTGAGCTCCAGGCATGGAGCGAGGCCCAGCTCGACAAGCTGCGAGCCGTGGATTGCCCGTACCTGCTCCTTGCGGGCCATGAGCTAGATGCGGCGGACCGGCAGGTGCTCAGCGAACTCCTGCCGCAGGCCACGGTCGCGGTGTGGCCGGCCACCGGCCACTTCCCTCACCTGGCGCACCCCCAGCTGTTCGCGGAGTACCTGGCGGCAACCGATCGCTGGCCTGAAGGGGCCTTGTCTGCCATACCGCCTCCGAGACCAGCCAGGGCGTGAAGTGACTGTGGTCTCGGTGCGCGGGCGATTGACATTCACCGGGCGGTGAGGCTGACCTCGGCCACCGCACTGATCGGCACGTAGACCAGGCTGCGGTCTTCGCCGTCGAGCCGAACCGTCAAGACATCGTGGCCCACCGCCCGCAGGTCGCCGGCTATCGCGGTTCCTTCCAGCGTCACAACCAGCACGCGTGGGCGCTCACCAGCCAAGCCGACCAGCGCTTCGGCCAGCAACGTGTCGAGGGCCACCGTGCGGTCACCGGCGGCCAGCGGCGATCGCGGCTCGGGCCGCACCGACACCATCGCCGCGAAGCGCACGAGCACGTCGTCGGAACGATCCGTGGACAGCACTGCGAAGTCTCCGGCCACCGCCCGGATCCGGCCCCGATGTTGGCGACCGCCGCCGGTCTGGACCACCACCGTGCGCTCACGTTCTCCGAGGTCGACGAGGATCCCGCGGAACGTGCCTTCCTCCTCCGCCTGCTGGCGGAGCCAGCGCTCGCGGCTGCGGGCGGCCGCCGCCTCGTCGACCCGTTGCTCGGCCAACCAGCCGATGAGCTTTTCGATCAGACCTTCCGACGCGTCCTCGGTCGGTTCGAGCGCGTGCTCGGCCGGCAGGTCCTCATCAGGGCGATCCACTGAGGGCCGAGCGTAGGGGTCGCCGCCAGATCAGGGCTGGCCGGGTCGGGCCTCGCCGGTAGGCTGACGCCTTCCCTTTCCACCCCTTCCACGGACGGCTATGTGACGAGCACCCAGGTCAAGATCAGCGTTCCCGGCAACCACCTCATGGGTCCGCTGCTCGGTGAGCGTGACGAGTTGCTCCGGGTGGTCGAGAGCGCGTTCCCCGGATCGGTGATCCACGTCCGCGGCAACGAGATCTCCATCGCCGGCGACGAGGCCGAACGGGTCGGCCGATTGTTCGAGGAGCTCGTCCTTCTACTGCAACAGGGTCAGGGCCTGGAGCCCGCGGTGGTGAAGCGCACGATCGACATGGTGAACGCCGACGAGCGGCCTTCGGAGGTGCTGACCGCCGAGGTGTTGCGCTCGGCGCGAGGCCGCACGGTCCGTCCGAAGTCGAGCGGGCAGAAGCGCTATGTGGATGCCATCCGCCAGAACGTGATCACGTTCGGGTTCGGGCCCGCCGGTACGGGTAAGTCCTGGCTGGCGGTGGCCATGGCGGTGCAGGCTCTGCAGGCCAAAGAGGTCGACCGGATCATCCTGACCCGCCCGGCGGTCGAGGCCGGCGAACGTCTCGGGTTCCTCCCCGGCGACTTGATGGCCAAGGTCGATCCCTACCTGCGGCCGCTGTACGACGCGCTCTACGACATGGTCGAGGTGGAGGGCGCCCAGCGCCTGCTCGACCGCCAGACAGTGGAGGTCGCGCCACTGGCCTTCATGCGCGGCCGCACGCTGAACGCCAGCTTCATCATCCTCGACGAAGCTCAGAACACCACGCCCGAGCAGATGAAGATGTTCCTCACCCGCATCGGCTTCGGTTCCAAGGCGGTCATCACCGGCGACACCACCCAGGTCGACGTGCCCGGCGGCCGCTCCGGGCTCGACGGGCTCGAGACGCTCCTGGCCGGCATCGACGGTTTGTCCTTCGTGCGCCTCACCAGCCAGGACGTCGTGCGCCACCGGATCGTGCAGGACATCGTCAACGCATACGAACGGGCCGACGGGGCTGAGCCTCCCCGCGAACGCCGGCGATGAGGCCGGGGCCGCCCTCGTCGCATCGGCGTCGCCGGATCCCCGAGGACGGCACGCTCGAGGTGTTCGGGGCCGACGAGCAGACAGCCGAACCGGTCGACGTGGCCCGCTGGACCCGACTGGCCGAGCAGGTGCTAGAGGCCCGGGACGTGCGCGGAGAGGCCGAGCTATCGCTGCTGTTCGTGACCGAGGAGGCGATGACCGACCTCAACCAGCGGTTCATGGACACGCCCGGCCCGACCGACGTGCTGGCCTTCCCGCTCGATGACGACTTCGTGGAGCTCAGCCGCTTCCCTGATCCCACCACCACCGGGCCGGATCGCGCGTCGCCTGACCCTGCCGATGCACCACTGCTCCTGGGCGACGTGGTGATCTGCCCGGCGGTGGCGGCCCGCAACGGCCCCGACCATGCCGGCACCTACGACGACGAGATCGCGCTGCTGGTGGTGCACGGCATCCTCCACGTGCTCGGCATGGACCACGCCGAGCCGGAGGCGGAGGCCGCCATGCAGGCCGCCGAGCGCGATCTGTTGGCTCGGTTCCACCAGCCCTCACTCGAGCCCTGAGAGATCGACGAGATCCATGCCTCCCCGGGCGCCGACATGACCGCAGTACTGCTGGCCGCCAGCTTCGGCGGCGCGGACGTGACCATGATCGTGGGCGTCGGGGCGCTGATCCTCGTGTCGGTGTTCCTCGCCCTGGCCGAGACGTCGATCCCGCGGGTGAGCTCGGCCAAGGCGGCATCGCTGCGGGAGGAGGGACGGCCCGGGTCGCGCCAGCTCGTCAAGCTGGTCGACCGACCCGAGCGTTGGATCAACGCGCTGCTCCTGGTGATCTTGATCGCCCAGCTCGTGCAAGCCACGCTGCTCGGTGTCGTCGCCGGGCGGCTGTTCGGCGCGGTCGGCATCGCTGTGGCCGCGCTGCTCGACGTGCTGATCGTCTTCGTCGTGGCCGAGGCCGCGCCGAAGACGTGGGCCATCCTGCACCCGGAACGAGCCGCGCTGTTCGCCGCACGACCGGTCGCGATCCTGGTCGACTTCGCGCCACTGCGCCTTGTGTCCCGCGCCCTGATAGGGCTCACCAACGTCATCCTGCCGGGCAAAGGGCTGAAGCAGGGGCCGTTCGTGTCCGAGGAGGAGCTGCTGGCCATGGCCGACGTGGCCGCCGAGGCCGAGGTGATCGACGTGGAGGAGCGGCGGCTGATCGCGTCGATCATCGGCTTCGGCGACACGATCGTGCGAGAGGTGATGGTCCCGCGGCCCGACATGGTGACGGTCTCCAGCGACTTCCGGGTGGGCGACGTGATGGAGGTCGTCCTCCTCAACGGCTACAGCCGCATCCCGGTGATCAGGGAGAGCATCGACGACATCGTGGGCATCGTCTACGCCAAGGATCTGATGCGGGCCGAGCGGGACAACCGCGAAGACGAAGAGGTCCTCGCCCTCGTCCGGCCGTCCCGGTTCGTGCCCGAGACCAAGCGGGTCTCGGAGCTGTTGAAGGAGATGCAGGCCGAGCAGTTCCACATGGCGGTCATCGTCGACGAGTACGGCGGGACGGCGGGACTGGCCACCCTCGAGGACCTGATCGAGGAGCTGGTAGGCGAGATCGTCGACGAGTACGACGTGGAGGACGCCCGGATCGAACCGCTGCCGGGCGGCGACGTGCGGGTCAACGGCAGCCTGTCGATCGACGACGCCAACGAACTGCTCGACGCGCAGCTGCCGGAGGGGGATTGGGACACCGTCGGCGGGCTGGCCTTCTCCAAGCTCGGGCGGATGGCGGCCGTCGGTGACGCGGTGGACGTTCCTGGCTTCCGGCTGCAGGTCGAGCGGATCCAGGGTCGCCGCATCATGCAGGTGCGATTGAGCCGCGTCCAGCCCGACCACGAGATGGGCCACCGGGACGAGGAAGCGTCGTGAGGTCGGGTTTCGCATCTCTCGTCGGACGACCGAACGTGGGGAAGTCGACCCTCGTGAACCGGATGCTGGGCCGCAAGGTCACGATCGTGTCGGACAAACCCCAGACGACCCGCACCCAGGTACGCGGGGTGCTCAACCGGCCCGACGCGCAGCTCGTCTTCGTCGACACGCCCGGCATCCACAAGCCGCGCACACTGCTCGGCGAGCGGCTGAATGACACCGCCACCAGTGCCATCTCGGGCGTGGACACGGTGTGCCTCGTGGTGGACGCCACCGCTCCGCTCGGACGCGGCGACAAGTGGGTGGCTTCGCGCGTACCGCCGGATGCCGTGGTGGTGGTCAACAAGGTCGACAAAGCTTCACCCGACGAGGTGTTGGTCCAGCTGGCGGAGGCGGCCAAGCTGGACCTGTCCGAGTACTTCCCGGTCTCGGCCCGCACCGGTGCCGGCGTGCCTGCTCTGCTCGACGCTCTGCTGGCCAGGTTGCCGGAAGGGCCTCAGCTCTACCCGGACGACATGGTCACCGATGTGCCCGAAGCGTTCTGGGTGGCCGAGCTGGTGCGTGAGCAGCTCCTTGCGGTGGTGAGGGAGGAAGTCCCGCACTCGGTGGCCACCCGGGTCACCGAATGGGAATGGCCCCGCATCCGCTGCGAGATCCTGGTGGAACGTGAGTCACAGAAGGGCATCGTGATCGGGCGCAAGGGCCTCGTGCTCAAACAGGTGGGCATCGCGGTGCGAGAGCAGCTGCCGGCAGGTGCATACCTCGAGCTGTTCGTAAAGGTCGACAAGGACTGGCAGCGCCGACCGAAGGCCCTGGAGCGATTGGGCTACTGATCTGTAGGGGGTGGGCGCCGACACATCGCTGCGGACCACGGCTGGTTACGACAACGTGACCGGCCTCGGGCGGCCGGCGGTGCCCACCCTGGTGGCTGCCCTCGGCGGCTGACGCCACACAGCATCTGGCGCCCCGGCGGCTACATACCTTGCCGCAGCAGCAGCTGTGACTCGACGTCCTGCCCGCGCCCTGACGGATCCCCATCACCCCTCGCAAGGGGGGAGCCGCCCCCTACCGTGACCGGATGGCTGATCTCGAGTTCTTCTTCGATCCGGTTTGTCCGTGGGCGTGGATCACCTCGCGGTGGGTGCAGGAGGTGGCCGACCAGCGGGACCTGTCGGTCGACTGGCGCTTCATCTGCCTCCGCATCCTGAACAGCGACAAGGACTACGAGCGGGACTTCTCGCCCGGCTATGTCGCGGCGCACGGCACAGGCCAGAAGCTGCTACGGGTGGTTGCCGCTGTGCGTGACGCGGAAGGGCCGGATGCCGTTGGTCCGCTCTACACACGGATGGGCACCGACCTCCACACGACGGGTCGTGGCGAGGAGATCGTCGAGCGCTGGGAGGCCGGCTTCCCCGAGTACCTGGCCGAGATCGGCGTGCCGCCGGAGCAGGCAGCAGCAGCCAACGAGGAGCGGTGGGACGAGGTCCTCGAAGCCGAGACCGAGGAGGCACTCTCCCGGGTCGGGCGCGACGTCGGCACGCCGATCGTCACGTTCTGCGAGAGCGGTGCCAGCTTCTTCGGTCCGGTCCTGAGCCGCATACCCCGAGGCGAGGAAGCCGTGCGCTTGTACGACGCGGTCGCGGTGGTGGCCAACACCGAGGGCATGGCCGAGTTGAAGCGCAGCCTGCGAGGCCGTCCGTCGTTCGACTAAGCGGCACGCCCCATGCGTGCCACCAGAGCGGTTAGTCGGTCGTGCATCTCCTCTTGCGCCCGGTTGGCTCGACCGCCATGGCCAGGCAGCACCCACGAGAACCGAACCGTGCCGGCCAAGCGGGCCAGCGACACCGTCTGTTCGGACCACGAGTACCAGCAGGCTCCGCGGACGGCGGTGAGGTCCTGTCGATCACGGCTCCAGGCCAGCGAGTCACCGCTGAACAGCCAGGTGTCATCCACCGCGTACACCGCCGATCCGCGGGTGTGCCCGGGAACCGGCACGGCCAACACACCGGATGCGATGGGCGTCGGATCGAGCCCTTGCAGCAGGTCGGTGGCGTAGGGCGCGGCTGACTGGTCCGCTTCGTGGATCCACACCCGTGCGCCGAAGTGGTCAGCCCAGCGATCGGCGTCAGCCACATCGTCGCGGTGGGTGAGGAGGATGTGAGCCAGACCACCCGCGGCCTCGATCGGCGTGACCAGCCGGCGAGTGAAGCGCGGTGAGTCGATCAACAGGTTGCCATCCGGTCGCTCCACCAGGTAGCTGTCCGCGCCGAAGGAGTCCTCCGAGGTGTGACCGAGGTAGGACACAGGTCCGTCTAGGTGGTGGGGGTACAACTGTGGCGGTCTCGGCGTGCGGGGCATCCGCCCGATCGACTGGGTAGGGCACGCTTCGGCGGCCAACCATGCGCGGCGTTCGGACCACGCATCGGTCGGTTGGCGGATCACCACCGTCTGGCCGCCGATGTCGTCGAAGAGGGTTGGCACGAGCTCGCGGCAGGTGTCGCAGTCGATGCAGCGGGTGTCGACGAACCACGCGCCCTGAGCGTTGCGAGCATCCCGCTGATCGAGCCGAGCCACTCATGTCACCGTACCGGTGTACCTCCACCGACGGCTCGACCGCGCCGATTTCTGGGACAAGGGCGCGCGTTATCCGCGCGCCGTTGTCCCAGGAATGTTGCTGAGGGCGGGGTCGCCGTGGCGCAGGGAGCGCAGGAAGTCCTCGGCCTCGGCCCGATCGCGTGTGCGCCGCATCGGCGGGAGGGCGGCGATGATCTCCCAGCGGTAGGTCCTCGTCTTGGCCAACCGCGGGTCGAGCACGGCCACCACGCCTCGGTCGTCCTTGGAGCGGATCAGCCGCCCAGACCCCTGAGCCAGCAGCGTGGCGGCCCGGGACAGGTCCACGAGACGGAAGGCATCGGCCTTGGCCTGCTCCCGCTTGGCCTGCAGGAGCGGGTCGTCGGGCCGAGGGAAGGGGAGGCGGTCGATCGTCACCAACGAGAGCGTGCGGCCCGGCACGTCGATGCCCTGCCAGAAGCCCATGGTGGCGAACAGGCTGGCCGACTCATCGGCGGTGAACGCGGCGACCAGCGCCGGTTTGGGCATCTCCCGCTGGGTCAGCACGGGGGTGTCGAGCCGCTGTCGCAGGGCGTCCGCTGCGGCGTCCATGGCCCGCCAACTCGTGAACAGGGCGAGGGTTCGCCCGCCGGCGGCGCGTATGAGCCCCTCCAGCTCGTCGTGCATGGCCGCTTCGAACGTGGCTTCCCTCGGGTCGGGCAGGTGGGCCGCGCAGTAGAGGAGCGCGTGGTGCTGGTAATCGAACGGGCTGCCGACGTCGAGCTCGGAGTGGCGGTCACCGTCCAACCCGAGCCGCGGCCCGATCGAGGGCGGGATGGTGGCGCTGGTGAGAACGACCGTCGACCGGGTCCACAACGTTTCGCGGAGCACCTCGGCCACGTCGATGGGCGCCACCCGCATGGTCGGCCAATCCTCGGGCCCTTCAACCCAGGCCACCGACGTGGGACGCACAGCCACGCAGGCTGCGAGGTCGATCTGCAGCGCGCCAGTGAGTTGCATGGCTCTTGCCTTCCGGGTGGCGAGATCGCCGATGTCCTTGTCGCCCACGTTGCGCAGGGCCGACATGACGCGGTCCAGCCGATCGCGTGCCAGCGTGAGGACCGACTCCAGGTCTGGGTCGAGCTGACCGCGAAGCCGGCGTCCGACATGGTCGGCCAGCGTGGAGGCCAGCAGGCTGCCGGACCCTTCGACGTCATCGATCAGGGTCGGCTCGTCGATCACGGCCCGCACCGACCGCGCCAGGTTGGTGAAGCGTCCGGCACCGAGCTCGAGCCCGAACGTGTCAGACACGATGTCTTCGAGCTGGTGGGCTTCGTCGATCACCACGATCGCGTGCTCGGGCAGGATCGCGCCGTGGCTCTCCAGATCGAGACAGTAGAGATGGGTGTTGACCACCACGACGTCTGCCTCGGCCGCGTGCCGGCGGGCGTTCTCGGTGAAGCACTCGTCGCCCTTCGGGCACCGCTGCGCGCCGGGGCACTCTCGGGACGAGACGCTGACCGCGGCCCATGCCTGGGCGGAAGGTTCGACGGGCAGCTCAGCTCGATCGCCGGTCGGGCTGTCCGCCGCCCAGGCCTGCAACAGCGCTAGCTCGCTGGGTGACGCCCGTTGGGCCAAACCGTCGAGGGCCAGCTGCCCGTCGCCGGAGATCTCGGCCAGCCTCTGGCGGCACACGTAGTTCGACCGGCCCTTGAGCACCGCGAATTCGAACGGCTGGCCAAGATGGTCGGCCAGGAACGGCAGGTCCTTGCCGGCCAACTGGTCCTGCAGAGCCTTGGTCGCGGTGGCCACCACGATCTGGCGGCCCGAGAGGATGGCCGGCAGCAGGTAGGCCAGGGACTTACCGATCCCCGTGCCGGCCTGGACCACCAGGTGCCGCTCCTCTGCGATGGCCCGGGCGACCGCTTCGGCCATCGCCACCTGGCCTGACCGGGTCTCGCCACCACCGGGAAGGGCTGCGGTGACCCGCGCCAGCGCATTGGCGACTTCGGATCCGGCCATCCTGGCCGAGAGTATCCGTGGGCGAACGTCCGCCGGCTTGGCGATCCGCGCCAGGAGCAGGCCTCGCGGTGGACCTCCATTCGTGTCCCGGCCGCCCTTCGGGTAGCCGGTAGGTTGCAAAGCGTGCAGCTCGACGGCATCGATGTGGCTCGCGTCCCGCGCCACATCGCCGCCGTGATGGATGGCAACGGCCGGTGGGCCGAGCAGCGCGGCCTGCGCCGTACCGAGGGTCACGCGGCGGGCGAGGAGGCGTTGTTCGACACCCTCGATGGCGCCATCGAGCTCGGGGTCGGGTGGTTCACCGTCTACGCGTTCAGCACCGAGAACTGGCGTCGACCGCCCGACGAGGTGCGGTACCTGATGGGGTTCAACAAGGGGATCCTGGAACGTCACGCCGAGGACCTCGACCGCCGCAACGTGCGGATCAGGTTCATCGGGCGACGTGATTGGCGAGTGCCTCGCGGTGTGCTCAAGCGGATGGACTGGGCCACCGATCTGACTCGATCGAACACCGGCCTCACGTTCACGATCGCCTTCAACTACGGCGGCCGGGCCGAGATCGTCGATGCGGTGAAGGCGCTCGTGGCGACGGGCGTGAAGATCGACAAGATCGACGAGAAGGCCATCCGCCGCCACTTCTATGACCCCGAGATGCCCGACCCGGACCTCGTGATCCGCACCTCAGGCGAGCATCGCATCTCCAACTACCTGTTGTGGGAGCTGGCCTACAGCGAGCTCGTGTTCACCGACGTGCTGTGGCCGGATTTCCGCAAGCAGCACCTCGCCGACTCGATCCGTCAATACCAGGCGCGCGATCGCCGCTTCGGCGGCGTCGAACGGCCAGGCTGATCCGGCCGTCGTGCTGTACCGAGATCACGGCATCGTGTTGCGGACCCACAAGCTGGGCGAGGCCGACCGGATCGTGGTGCTCCACACCGAACGTCACGGCAAGGTCCGCGCCGTGGCCAAGGGGGTCCGCAAGACCAAGAGCCGCTTCGGGGCGCGCTTGGAGCCGATCAGCCATGTCGCGCTGCAGCTGTACGAGGGCCGCGAGCTCGACATCGTCACCCAGGCCGAGTCGATCGATCACTTCGCGGCCATCCGTGACGATCTCGATCGGCTGACCCGCGCCGTGTCGATGCTCGAAGCGGTGGACCAGATAGCCCAGGAACGGGAGGTCAACCCCGATCTCTACCGCATGCTGCTCGGAGCGCTGCGGGCGTTGGCTGCTCGGGACAGCCCATTGGTGGTGGCCGGCTTCTACTGGAAGGTGCTCGCCTTGGAGGGCTTCCGACCGATCACCGACGCCTGCGCGGTGTGCGGTGTCGCCGGCGAGATCGTGGCGTTCGATCTGGAGGAGGGCGGAATGTTGTGCCGGGAGCATCGGAGGGGCACGCCGCTTTCAGGTCCGGCCGTGGAGCTGCTGCGCCAGATCCTCGGCGGTGCCCTCACCGTCGCTTTGAACGCACCTGCTTCTTCGGCCACCGCCGAGATCGAGCACCTGGCCACGCGGGCCATGGAACATCATCTGGAACGGCGGCTCCGCTCGGTCCACCTGCTCGACAAGGGCTGACCCGGGGGCGTCAGGCTCGCTCGATCGGCTTCCACGCGCTCGCCGTGTCGTCCCACTGCAGCCAAGCCGATCGATCGCGGTCGTATTGGATGTAGGCGTTGCGAGCCGGGTCCCAGGTGGGCCCGTCGCCCGAGGGAGAACTGCGGCCGATCCCTTCGCCGAACGGCGGCGGCGCTCCGAAGCCGACCGAACCTGATGTCCACGGGCCGGGCCCGAGCGTGCCAACGGGCTGACCCACGTAGGTCTTGGGGACGACGAACGTCGATGCCGCCATGTCGCCGACTCGGCGGTGGCCGACGCTGGACAGCGCGACGACCAGGCCGATGACGAAGCACAACGCGTCGACGGACAGCAGCAGGACGGTCCGCAACGCGCACCACCCGATGCCCGCTCGCTGACCATCGGCCCGCACCACTCGTAACCCGAGCAGCAACTTGCCGACGGTGCCGCCGGTGAGGCCTTGCAGCACGATCGCGTTCAACAGCGTCCATCCGATGGTCGCGCCGTAGAAGATCCGGCCCAGGCCAGCCCGCTCAGGCCCGGTCAGGACATAAGCCGTGTCGCCGGTGGCCAGGCAGAACCCGCCGGAGTGGTGGTCGTTGTAGCTCGTGCAGAAGCTGGACCGGCCGCCGGTGTTCACCTCGTCGGCTGCGGACAGGAAGGCCGGCAGGGCGATGGCCATGACGATGATCAGCGCGAGCAAGGTGTCGATGACATACGCGCCGACTCGCCGGCCCATCACGTCGGTCGGATCGGCGCCCACGCCGAACGCGGTCATCGCGGCACCCTACCGAGGCGCCGGCAGGCGGCATGTCGCCGAGGCCGCTCGACCGCTCCCGGTACGATCGGCGCCCATGTCCGAAGCGCCTGCGTCTCCCGAGGCGGCCGAACCCACCGCGGAGCCCGCTGATCCCGGCCTCTTCGATCGCATCGTCAACCTCTGCAAGCGGCGCGGCTTCGTGTTTCCCTCTGCGGAGATCTACGGCGGCTTCCGCTCGACCTATGACTACGGGCCGATCGGCGTGTTGATGCTGCGCAACGTCAAGGACGCGTGGTGGCGTTCGATGGTGCAACTGCGCGACGACGTGGTCGGCCTCGATGCCGCCATCCTCTCCCCGCCGGCCATCTGGGAGGCGTCCGGGCACCTCGCCAACTTCACCGACCCGCTGGTCGACTGCCGGCACTGCGGCGCCCGCCACCGCCTCGACAAGCTCGACGACGCCGACGTGTGCCCCACGTGCGGCACCCGCGGGTCGTTCACCGAAGCCCGGCAGTTCAACCTCATGTTCAAGACCCATGCCGGGCCGGTCGAGGAGTCCAGCTCCGTGGCCTACCTGCGCCCCGAGACGGCCCAGGGCATCTTCGTCAACTTCGTGAACGTGATGAACGCCAGCCGCAAGAAGCCGCCGTTCGGCGTCGCCCAGATCGGCAAGTCGTTCCGCAACGAGATCACTCCGGGCAACTTCGTGTTCCGCACACGCGAGTTCGAGCAGATGGAGATGGAGTTCTTCGTGCCACCGGACGAAGGTCCGAAGTGGTACGAGTACTGGTGCGGCGAGCGCTTCGAGTGGTACCTCGACCTCGGCATCGCCCCCGACCAGCTCCGGCTCCGTGCCCACGGCGCGGACGAGCTGAGCCATTACTCGGCCGGCACGTCCGACGTCGAGTTCCTCTTCCCCTGGGGGTGGGACGAGCTGGAGGGCATCGCCCAGCGCACCGACTACGACCTCAAAGCTCATTCCGAGCACTCCGGTGAGAAGCTCGACTTCTTCGACCAGGCGACCGGCACGCGCTACACGCCGTACGTGATCGAGCCGGCGGCCGGGGCGACGCGGACGCTGATGGCGTTCCTGATGGCCGCTTACGCCGAGGAGGAGGTGCGGGGCGAGACCCGCACGGTGTTGCGGCTCCATCCGCGGCTGGCGCCCTACAAGGTGGCGGTCCTACCGCTGTCGAAGAAGGCCGAGCTGACAGCTCAGGCCCGTCAGGTTCTCACTGCGCTGCAGCCCCACTTCATGTGTGACTACGACGAGACCCAGGCCATCGGCCGTCGCTACCGCCGCCAGGACGAACTGGGCACACCGTGCTGCGTGACGTTCGACTTCGACTCGCTCGCCGATCACGCGGTGACCGTGCGCGACCGCGACACGATGGCCCAGGACAGGGTCGCCATCCCAGATCTGGTGGACCACCTCCACGGCAAGCTCGGGTTCTGACCGTCGCCAAGAGCCAGTCTCGGCCGCCACTCAGAGAAAGCGGCTCAGCCGAAGTGGCCGACCAGAGTCTCGCCGACGCTCCGGACGTCGTCCGCTGACCCGAAGGCCAAGCTGAGGATCATCTCGTCCACGCCGGCCTCGACATACGGTGCGACCATGTCGGGAAGTTCCTCCACCCGGCCGATGAGCGCGGCGGCGGCCGTCTCCTCGCCACCCGCCGAGCGCACCATCTCCTTGAGAGAGGCGGTCTGCTCGTCGGATTCGCTGAGGATGGTGATGGCCATGGCTGTGTTCTGGATCTCCGCCGGGTCGCGTCCCACGGCCTCGCAGTGCTGGCGCAGCACGTCGAGCTTGTGGCTGACCATCTCCACTCCGCCGCTCACGTTGCACGCATCGGCGTACTGGGCCACCAGCTTCAGCGTGCGCTTCTCGCCACCGCCGCCGATCATGATGCGCGGGCCGCCCTCCTGGATCGGGCGGGGCAGGTTGCGGGCGTCTTTTACCTGGTAGTGCTCCCCGCTGAAGCTGGCGTGGTCGTCGCGGAACATGGCGCGGCAGATCTGCACCGCCTCTTCCAGCATGTCGAGGCGCACCTTGTCTCTCGGATACTCGAAGCCGAGACCCTCGTGCTCCACGTCATACCAGGCAGCGCCGATACCGAGGATCGCCCGACCCTTGGAGACGATGTCGAGGGTGGTGATCATCTTCGCCAGCATGCCGGGGTTCCGGTAGGTGACGCCGGTGACCAGCGTGCCGAGCTGCACCCGCTTCGTGCGGACGGCCAACCCGCCGAGGAGGGTGTACGCCTCGAGGATCGGCTGGTCGGGGCCGCCCAGCGGTGGCAGTTGGAAGAAGTGGTCCATCACCCATACCGATTGGAAGCCGGTCTCCTCGGCGGCCACGGCCCGGTCGGCCACTGCCTCGAACAGATCGGCATCTGCCACACCGAGGGAGAAGTTGGGGAGTTGCAAGCCGAAAGTGGTGGTCATGGGTTCGGACTGTACGGGCCGAATGTCTCGTTCGCGCCGCCAGCATCGGTCAGCCTCACGACTACGGTCGCACCAGTGCAGGTCGACGACGACGAGTGGTTCGCCTCCAACCGCGCGCGGTGGGACGAGCGGGTCCCGATCCACGTCGCCAGCCGGTTCTACGACCTCGACGGCTTCAGGGAGGGCCGTGAGCCCCTTCGGCCTTTCGAGATCGAAGAGGTCGGTGATGTGCGGGGCAAGCGGTTGGTGCACCTCCAATGCCACTTCGGCCAGGACGCCATGTCATGGGCCAGGCACGGGGCTTCGGTGACCGGGCTCGATTTCTCGGCGCCTGCGGTCGACGTGGCCAACGGTTTGGCCGCCGAGCTCGCCCTCGATGCCCGCTTCGTCTGCGCCAACGTCTATGACGCGGTGGATGCCCTCGGCGGCCAGACGTTCGATGTCGTCTACACCGGCCTGGGGGCGATCACCTGGCTTCCCGATCTGCGGCGCTGGGCCGACGTGGTGGCCGCGCTGGTCGCGCCCGGCGGGTTCTTGTACCTGAGCGAGTTCCATCCATTCTCCTGGGTGTTCGGCGACGAGAGCCTCACCGCGGTGAACCCCTACTTCACCGACGAGCCCTGGATCGAAGACCAGCCCGGCACCTACACCGACCGCGGCGCGGCGACTGAGCACAACCGGATCTACGCCAAGGACCACCCGCTGAGCGACGTCGTCTCGACGTTGATCGACGTCGGCTTCCGCCTCGAGCTCCTGCACGAGCACGACCACACGCTGTTCCCCCGATGGCCGTTCCTGATCGAACAACCCGACCGCAGCTACCGCTTGCCCGATGACATGCCGTCACTGCCGCTGATGTACTCGCTGCGCGCCGCGAGAGATCGTTGATGGATGGGGCGGGGGCGCTCCGGGCCGCGGTGGCGGACGTCGAATCGGGTCGTTGCGATCGCGCCGCCGCGTTGTGCCGTCTGACCGAGGCCGACCTCGACGACGTGTTGCACGGAAGCTTCGTCGGTAGAGCGCATCGGGTGCTCGCCACCGCACTGGGCGCGTCGCCGGGGGCGGCGACGGGGAAGGTGTGCTTCAGCACAGACGAGGCGGCGGATCGGGCCGACCAAGGCGATCGCGTCCTTCTCATCAAGGCCGAGACCTCGCCCGAGGACGTCCACGGCATGCAAGTGGCCGACGGGATCATCACCACGCGTGGTGGACTGGCCAGCCATGCGGCGGTCGTCGCCCGCGGCTGGGGCATCCCCGCGGTGGTCGGCGCTGACGCCATCGACCTTCGGGAAGGTGAGCTGGAAGTAGCCGGCGTGCGGGTGAAGGCCGGCGACGTGCTGTCGATCGATGGCGCCACGGGTGAGGTGATCCTCGGAGCGCTCGAGGTGTCCGACGCCGGACCGCCACCCGAGCTCGGGGTGGTGCTGGGCTGGGCCGACGACGTCCGGCGAGGCCGGCTGGCGGTGCTGGCCAACGCCGACTGCGCCGAGGATGCCGCCCTCGCCCGCCGGTTCGGCGCCGAGGGCATCGGCTTGTGCCGCACCGAGCACCTGTTCCTGGGGGAGAGGATCGACATCATCCGCCGGGCGATCCTGGCCGTCGACTCTCAGGCCGAGGCCGCTGCGCTGGACGAGCTCGGCGAGTTGCAGCGCCAGGACCTGACCGCCCTGCTCGAGGTCATGGACGGCCTGCCCGTCGCCGTGCGTCTGCTCGATCCTCCGCTCCACGAGTTCCTGCCGGACCTGGCCGAGTTGGCAGTGGGCGAAGCTCTCGGGACCCTCACCGGCGACGAGACGACGCTGCTCGACGCGGCTCGTTCATGGGCCGAGCACAACCCGATGCTCGGCGTTCGGGGGGTGCGCCTCGGGCTCCTCCGACCGGGCATCTACCGCATGCAGCTCCGAGCGTTGGTGCGCGCCGTGGCCGATCGTCTCCGCGCCGGTGGCGACCCGCACGCTGAGGTGCTCGTGCCGCTCACCGTCGACGCGGGCGAGCTGGCGGCGATGGAGGTGATGCTGGCCGAGATGCTGGTCGAAGCGGGCGAGGACGGCCAGTCCGCGGCCGACCGGCTCCCTCTGGCGACGATGATCGAGACCCCCCGCGCTGTCCTGCTGGCCGGGGAGCTGGCAATGCACGCCGGTACGTTCTCGATCGGCACGAACGACCTCACCCAGCTGACCTACGGCTTCAGCCGTGACGACGTCTCAGCCCGTCTGCTCCCCGCGTACATCGACCAGGGCCTGCTGCCCGGTGATCCCTTCGCCACGCTCGACGCTGACGGGGTCGGCGAACTGGTGCGCATGACGGTCATGAGGGGCCGAGCGGCCAGGCCGGACCTCCTGGTCACGGTGTGCGGCGAGCATGGAGGCGATCCCGATTCGATCCGGGTCCTGCTCTCGTGTGGGGTGGATGCCGTGTCGTGCTCGCCTTACCGCGTTCCGATCGCCCGGCTGGCTGCGGCGCAGGCCATCCTGGGGGAGATGGATCCCTCCTCGCTGGCCGGCCCCTGAGCGATGCTCCTCGCTGCCGCCACCGTCGTCACCAAAGCTGGTTCGAAGGGGAACTTCGCTTCGTTTGACGTGCAGCCTTGGGAGTGGGCCGCCTTCATCGGTCTCGTCGCCGCGCTGTTGACAGCCGACCTGCTCGTGATCCACCGGACGGCCCACGAGATCACGTTCAAGGAAGCGGCCATCGAGAGCGCGGTGTGGATCGCCATCGGGCTGTCGTTCACCGGCCTCGTCTTCTGGTGGCACGGAGGCCAAGCGGCCGGCGAGTACATCTCGGGTTACCTGATCGAGGAAAGCCTCTCGATCGACAACGTGTTCGTCTGGGCGGTGATCCTCGGGTTCTTCGCGGTACCGGCCAAGTACCAGTTCAGGGTGTTGTTCTGGGGGATCTTCGGCGCGCTCGTCCTGCGCGCCGTGTTCATCTTCGCCGGAGTCGCCCTGATCGAGACGTTCGAGGTGACGCTCGCGGTGTTCGGCGCGGTGTTGCTGTACTCGGCGTGGAAGATCGCGTTCCATGACGACGCCGAGGTCGACCCGGACAAGAACATCGCGTTGCGGGTCCTGCGGAGGATCGTCCCGTCGACCACCGAGTACGACGGTCAGAAGTTGTTCACGGTCAAGAACGGCAAACGGGTGGCCACGCCATTGTTCGCGGTGCTGGTGATGGTGGAGACCACCGATGTGGTGTTCGCCGTGGATTCGATCCCGGCCATCCTGGCTGTCTCCCATGAGCAGTTCATCGTGTTCAGCTCCAACGCCTTCGCCATCCTCGGCCTGCGCTCGCTCTACTTCCTGTCCGCCGGGATGCGTGACCGCTTCGAGTACCTCAACGTCGGGCTCGGCGTGATCCTGGCCTTCGTCGGGTTGAAGATGCTGAGTGGGTACTTCCTCGGCTGGCACCCGCCGACCTGGACGTCGCTCACCGTCATCATCGCGGTGCTGACCATCACCATCCTGGCGTCGCTCCGGTACGGGAAAACCCCTGAGCCCGACGCCGGCCGGGCCGTGGAGGAGTCGAAGCCGGCCTGAGCGCACCGGATCCCTGATCCTCACCGAGGGTCAGTGTCGCCTCCCCCGGGCGGAGCGCGCTGCTACCGTCGATCCATGGTGCCCGCCGCGGATTCTCCCAGCGGTGGCTGATGGGAATCGTCGACGAGGACGTCGTCCGGGTCCGTGAGGCCGCGGACATCGTGGCCGTCGTCCAAGGGTTCACCCAACTCAAGCGCGTCGGCCGACGTTGGGTGGGTCTGTGCCCGTTCCACGGAGAGAAGACGCCCTCGTTCTCGGTGAACCAGGAGCGCGGGCTCTGGTACTGCTTCGGCTGCCAGGCCAAGGGCGACGTGATCACGTTCGTCAGGGACATGGAGCACCTCGACTTCGTCGGGGCGGTCGAGTGGCTGGCCTCCCGCACTGGTATCACCCTGCGCTACACCGACCGCAACGAAGGAGAGGGGCGTCGGCAACGGGCTCGTCTGGTCGACGCCATGGCGGCCGCCATCGAGTGGTACCACGATCGGTTGCTCAACGGTTCCGACGCCGGCGCGGCACGCCGTTACCTGCGGGAGCGCGACCTCGGCGGCGACGTCGTGCGCCAGTACCGGATCGGGTGGGCCCCTGCGGACTGGGATGCGCTCGTCCGGTCGCTGAAGCTGCCGGAGAAGGTCATCCAGGACGCCGGGCTTGGCTTCCTCAACAAGCGTGGCCGCATGCAGGACTTCTTCCGAGGCCGGGTCCTGTTCCCGATCTTCGATGCCCAGGGCGACCCGGTGGCCTTCGGAGCGCGCAAGCTGCCCGGCGATGACGGGCCCAAGTACCGCAACACGCCCGAGACACGCCTCTACGCCAAGAGCAAGGTGCTGTACGGGCTCAACTGGTCCAAGGAAGATGTGGTCCGGTCCGGAGAGGTCATCGTCTGTGAGGGCTACACCGACGTGATCGGCTTCGCCCAGGCCGGCATGGCCCGCGCCGTGGCCACCTGCGGTACGGCTCTGACCGAGGAGCACGTGCGGCTGATGAAACGGTTCGCTCCCCGGGTGGTGTTGGCGTTCGACCCCGACGCCGCCGGGCAGGCCGCGGCCGACCGCTTCTATGAGTGGGAGCATCGTCATGAGATCGACGTGGCGGTGGCCGACCTCCCGGCCGGCATGGACCCGGCTGACCTGGCGCGGCGCGATCCGGACCGGTTGCGCGACGCGGTGGCCGAGGCCACCCCGTTCCTCGGCTTCCGGGTGGAACGGATCCTGGCCGGCGCCAAGCTCTCGTCTCCGGAGGGTCGGGCCCGGGCGGCGGAAGCTGCGCTGGTGGCGATAGCCGAACATCCCAGCGAGCTGGTCCGTGACCAGTACGTGATGGAGGTCGCCGATCGATGCCGGGTGGCCCCTGACCGGTTGCGGGAAGGCCTGCGCACTGGTGGTCCGGTCCGCATCGCCGAGGCGACGGTCAGTCCGGGCCGGCGAGCTCGCGACACACCGGAGACCGAAGCGTTGCGTCTGGCGGTTCAGCAGCCGGCCGACATGCTCGGGCTGCTCTCCGAGGTTCTGTTCGACGACGACCGGCACCTGGCCGCTTTCCGCGTGTTGCGCGACGCGGGCGGCGATGTGCACCGCGCTCTGGAGTCGGCCGATCCCGGAGCAGGGGAGTTGTTGCAACGGCTGGCGGTGGAGGACACCGATGCCGATCCGACCGACGTTCGCCGCATGCTGCTGCGGGACAAGGCGGTGCGGGCCTCGCGGGAGTTGGAGGTCGCGTCGCGCCACGCCGAGGACTTCGCCGGCTACAGCAACGTCATCGGCTGGCTGAAGTTGCAGATCGAGAAGGTCCAGCCCGACGCGCCTTCCGACCGGGCGGCGGAGGACGAGTTGCTAGCTTGGCTCGGGCAACGGGCGGAGGACGACCCACATCATGAATGAGAGCGTCACCCCCGTCGAGCCTGATCCTGCGGCCTGGCAGAGCCTGATCCGGCGCGGTCGCGCTACGGGAGTGGTCAGCCAGGAAGAGATCTGTGAGGTGCTGGCCCTCGACGCCGAATCACTCGATGCCGAGCTGGAGATCGTCCGGGCGCGGTTGCACGCGGAACGCATCGAGTTGGACGAGTCGGTCGACATCAGCCTCCCCGACCCCGACGAGGTCGCCCGGCTCGAACAGCCGGGCGCTGGGTTGGCGGCGACGATCGAGTCGACGGGATCAGATCTCGGCGGCACCAGTGCCACCGTGCCCGACCGGGGGCCCGATGGTGTCGGCGACCTCGACCTGCTCGAGGATGAGCCTCCCGTTGACAGCTCGGTCCCCAGGCGTCGGCTGCGGGTGGTCGGCCCGGCGCCGAAAGGGATGGTCGATCGCGCCGGTTCCTCGTCGGACCCGGTTCGGGTCTACCTCCAGGAGATCGGGCGGGTCCCGCTGCTCATCGGACCCGAGGAGGTGGACCTGGCCAAGCGGATCGAGGCTGGGGGAGCGGCATCGGTCCGACTGGCGGAGATGGAAGCAGCCGGCGAGATGGGCGCGCTCGACGTGGTGGCCCGGCGACGGCTGGAGCGCACGGCACGCGACGGTGAGGCAGCCAAGAGCGCGCTGATCCAGGCCAACCTGCGCCTCGTGGTCTCGATCGCCAAGCGCTACGTCGGCCGAGGCATGTTGTTCCTCGACCTGATCCAGGAAGGCAACCTGGGTCTCATGCGGGCGGTCGAGAAGTTCGACCACTCGAAGGGTTTCAAGTTCTCGACCTACGCCACGTGGTGGATCCGCCAGGCCATCACCCGCGCCATCGCCGACCAGGCCCGAACGATCCGAATACCCGTGCACATGGTCGACTCCATCAACAAGGTGCACCGGGTGCAGCGCCAGATGCTCCAGGAACTGGAGCGCGAACCGACCGTCGAAGAGCTGGCGGAGAAGGTCGACATCACTCCGGCCCGGGTGCGGGAGATCATGCGGATCTCCCAGGACCCGCTCTCACTCGACTCACCGGTCGGTGAGACCGATGACTCCAACCTCTCGGACTTCATCGAGGATCAACAGGCCGAGGCGCCGGCGGAGATGGCCGCTCGGCGAGCGCTGGGCGACGCCGTGATCGAGGCGCTGTCCGAGCTGAACGACCGTGAGAAGCAGGTCGTGCGGCTGCGCTTCGGGCTCGACGACGGCCAGGCCCGGACCTTGGAAGAGGTCGGCCGCGAGTTCGGCGTCACCCGGGAGCGGATCCGCCAGATCGAGGCCAAGACGTTGGCCAAGCTCCGCCACCCCCACCGCAGCCAGAAGCTACGGGACTACCTGGACGGCGACTGAGCCCGCCTTCGGCCAGCGCGCCCGGTCAGGCCAGATCGGGGGGTGTGGCCGCGGCCCGGCCGTTGATCGACTCGGTGGTGGAGTCGTCACGGCGGTCAGCCGGGCCGGAAGCGTCGTCCTGGCGGGACGGCACAAGGTCCCGGGCCCGTTCCACCCCGAGGTCGATGACCGCTTTGGCCTTCTCCGTCGCGGTGTCGATGGCGTCGCTCTCCCTCACCTTGGTGAGCGCCCGATCGAGCTGTTCGAACCGTTCGCGCCCGGCCTTGGCCCCCAAGTAGTACCCGGCACCGAATCCCATGATCGCACCCAGCTTGAAGCTCATCGCCACTGTCTACCCACCCGTTTCTGTCACAGCACCCGGGGACGCGCTGATATCGTCTGACGTCCTTCCGGGGTAGCTCAGCTGGCAGAGCGCGCGCCTGTTAAGCGTGTTGTCGTGGGTTCGAGCCCCACCCCCGGAGCCCCACCGGATCCAAGAGGGCCCCCCTCTTGGTGGCCGCTAGCTTCGGCGTGGGGCTGTAGCTCAGTGGTCAGAGCAGGGGACTCATAATCCCTCGGTCGCGGGTTCGATCCCCGCCGGCCCCACTCGTTCCCGACTCGCGCTTCATCGGACTCGCCACCTGGACGACCAACCGGTCTGGTGGCCGCCCGATTCGCGCACTTGCGGCTTCAAGGAGGACTCCCTATGTCGAGAGGGCCCTCACCCGAACGGGTGAGTTCGTCACAAGTGCCTTCCCGCCGTGATCCGGAGGGCGAGCCACTCCGTAGACCCTCGGCTAGAAACATTTAGCACTTATCGACACGGAAACGAGCTGACATGACCGATCGAAGAGATGGTTTGAGCAAGTCGGAGGATGCCACTTCCCTGGCGAGGACGAGGCTTTCCCAGTCCCGGAGGCGTGGTTCACGCTCCCGCTGGGCCGCGAAGCCGGTGATCTGGCTGTCGTTGGTCGTGTCGCTGGTGGCATTGGCGTTGCCGAGCAACGCCGAGGCGGCGCCGGCACAGGTTCCGCTCGGCACGGCGGCCAGCTTCGCCGTGCTGGCCGGCAGCGGGGTGACCAACACTGGTCCCACCGTTGTCAACGGGGACCTGGGTACGTGCCCGACCCCCGCGGTGACCGGGTTCCCGCCTGGCATCGTCAACGGGACGATCCACGCGAACGATGCCGTGGCCTGCGGTGCCCAGTCTGATGTGACGATCGCTTACAACGACGCCGCTGGGCGAGCACCCACCACCACATACTCGGGGCCGACCGACCTGGGCGGGCTGACGCTGACTCCCGGGGTCTACAAGTCGCCGTCGTCGTTCGCGATCACCGGCACCCTGACGCTCGACGCCCAGAGCGACCCGAACGCCGTGTTCATCTTCCAGGCCGGGTCCACGCTCATCACCGCACCCAACAGCAACGTGATACTCATCAACGGCGCCCAAGCCTGCAACGTGTTCTGGCAGGTCGGAAGCTCCGCGACTCTGGGAGTGAGCTCCACGTTCGTAGGAACCATCCTCGCCATGACCTCGATCACGGCCAACACGAATGCCACTGTGCAGGGCCGATTGCTGGCCCTCAACGGCGCCGTGACGTTGGACTCCAACACGATCACAAGAGCGACCTGTACAACGGCGACTTCGCCTGGTTCGACTTCGACGGTGCCGCCTACGACGGCGCCGGTCATCACGACGCCTACGACGGTGACGCCTACGACGGTGACGCCTACGACGGTGACGCCTACGACGGTGACGCCTACGACGGTGACGCCTACGACGGTGACGCCTACGACGGTGACGCCTACGACGGTGACGCCTACGACGGTGACGCCTACGACGGTGACGCCTACGACGGTGACGCCT
>JAABUN010003276.1_pt1 | contig 25592 bp, 29 predicted proteins | sample 5559311 | NCBI WGS metagenome assembly JAABUN01 (sample SAMN10711877, study PRJNA513370) | rock metagenome | isolation source: Antarctica rocks | place: Antarctica: Victoria Land, Siegfried Peak sud
GGCCATAACCCTACGTGTGCCGGCCCGCGAAGGCGGGCTTCGTACCTTGACAGCCCCGATTTCAATCGGCGGCTTTATCTTTATCTCGGCGGTCTTCCTACTTCGTCGCGCTGACCTTGCGCGGGGCCGTGGTTCCGCCCGTCATCGCGGCCGGGTTGATGCTTACCTTCGCGTTGCGCACCAGGCCGCCCAGCCAGGCGTTGAACTGCTGCTGGTTCTGCTCGGCGTTCGCCACTGCCTGGTTCCGCAGCGCGGTCCGGTCCTCAGCGGTCGCGGCCGTCTTGTCCAGACGAACGATGTGCCAGCCGTACTGCGTTTTGAACGGCTCCGACACGTCGCCGACCTTTTTGAGCGCGAATGCGGCCTTTTCGAATTCGGGCAGGTACCGGCCGTCCTTGGCGAAGAAGCCCAAACTGCCGCCCTTGGCCGCGCTGCCGGGGTCGTTCGAGTTCGCCTTAGCCGCCGCCGCGAACGTCGTCTTGCCGGAAGCAATGTCGGCCCGCAGCGTCTCGATTTTCTTCTTCGCATCGTCGTCGGAAAGCGGTTTGGCGCTGGGGTCCGAACCGGGAAGCGGCGTGGTGGCGAGCAGAATATGCGACACGCTGATCTGACCGGTCATGTCGGGCGTCTTGATCTGCGATTCCAACACCTTGCGGTACGTCTTCTTGGTCAGCAGGCGGCGGCGCACGCTCCAGCGCAGCAGGCCCTCCGAGATGCCTTCGCGGGCGACGTATTCGGAAAAACTCATCGGGCTGCCGGCCGCCATCGCTTGTTGGGGGAACTTGCGCCGGGTTTCGGCGATCTCCTTGGCGACCTCGGCCTCGGTCACGCTGACGCCCTGCTTCTTCGCCTCCTGCTCGATCACCGAGTCGGTGATCATTTCGCGCAGCAGCGGCTGACCGCCCAGCGTGGCGAGCATGGCGAAGGTCTGGTCGCGGGTGATGTTCTGGCTGTTGACGCGCGCGACCACGTTGGCGGGCAGTTTTTCCGGCTTGAACGGCGGCGCGGCGGGTTTGGGTGCGGGAACGGCGGTCACGGGGCGCGGCGGAGTCGGCGTCTGGCCGTGTACGGCGGCGGCGGGCAAAAAAGCGGCAAGGCCCAGCAGGGCGTGCTTGGAAAACATGGGCGGGAAAAGCACCTTTCGGAAAGCGGGCAAGGAAAGCGCGCGGGCGCAACGACAAAAGGGAAAATCGCGCCGCGCGAAAAGTTCGTTTTTCGGCATTTATGGTATCGTGCGCGCTTCGGACCGTCAACAAAACTCAGGCGACGGGCAGGCGCGCGGAAATGGTGACGCCCTGGTTTGGCGCGGCCGAAACGTCCAAGCGGCCACCCAGGGATTCGGCCCGTTCGCGCATTCCGGTCAGCCCCATTCCGGGCCGGTGGCCGTCACCAGGAAAAGGCGTTTCGGCCGGATCGAAGCCCCGGCCGTCATCCTCGATCACAAGGCACAGCCATTTTCCCTGCCGCTCGACGCGCACGATTACACGAACGGCTTCGGCGTACTTGGCGGCGTTGGTGAGGGCTTCCTGCGTGATACGCAGTGCGGCGACGCGGGCGGGTTCGGGCAGGTCGTCGAGCGCGTTTGCGCCCTCCACGATCACGGGCAGGCCGGTGCGCTGCCCGAAACGAGCGGCCTCGCGCGACAGCACCGCGCCAAAATTTTCCCTATCGCCGGCCGGCCACGGCCGGGTAAAAAAGGTCCAGTCGCGCACCTGATCCATTGCCTGACGCAGCGCCTGTGCCTCTTCGCGCAGCAAGGCCGGCGAGCCGTCGGCGGCGACGCCGGGCTGCTTGTCGCTCACGCGCGCGGCGACTTCGAGGCGCAGCACGGCGGCGGCGAGCGCGTTGCCCACGCCGTCGTGAATTTCGCGCGACAGCCGCGTGCGCTCACCGGCGGCGGCAAGTTCCGCCCGAAGCGTGGCGAGTTCGGCGCGCTCGGCGTCGTGGCGTTCGCGCAGCCGCCGCGTGATCATGCTGACGACGACCAGGAAAAACAAGCGCGTCGCCAGATCGAGCCAGTACGCGCCTTCGCCCAGAAGAAGGGGTGTCAGCGTTCCGGCGACGAGCGAAATTCCCGCCGCCCAGCGTACCAGCCACGCCTCGTTTCGCGGCGATAAGATCGTTTCGGCGACCACGAGCACGAACAAAACGATCCACAGCCCGCTGTCCGCGCCGCCCGTCAGCCGCACGCCGGCCGCCACGCAGGCAAGGTCCACGACGGTAAAAATCCAGCCCAGCCGGTCGTCAAAGACGCGGCCCCGGCTCCGCGCGAGGGCGGCGAGCGAGCGTCCGCTCAGGTTGAGGGCGGCGACCCCGATGACGGCGTAGAAGCCGGCAAGATGCGCGACCGGAAGCGGCCCGCCGACGCCGAAGGTGCGCAAAACGGCCCAGCCCAGCACGACTGCGATGCAGGTCCAGTAAACCTTGTTGATGCGCCACAGCGAACGTGATTCGGCCTCGGCCGGGCCAAGTCGCGGCGGGCGGCGAAAACGGGCGAGCAGGGAAAAAGCGGCGCGCATCAAGACGGCTTCGATTATCTCAGCCGACGAGATTTTCGGGGTTCAGGCCGTGCAGGTCGGCGGGGATGAAGCGGCCATCCTTCCGAATCAGTTCGTCGTCGAAGTACACGTCGCCGCCGCCGTATTCGGGACGCTGGATGAAAACCATGTCCCAGTGAATCTGGGACTTGTTGCCGTTGCCGGCCGTTTCGTAGGCGTTGCCGGGCGTGAAGTGGAAACTCCCGTTGATCTTCTCGTCGAACAGGATGTCGCGCATGGGCGTGTTGATGTAGGGGTTGAAGGCGAGCGAGAACTCGCCGACATAGCGCGCGCCTTCGTCCGAGTCGAGGATTTCGTTCAGGCGAGCCGTGTCGCTACCCGTCGCCTCGATGATCTTGCCGTCCTTGAAGGTCAGGCGGATGTCGTCGAAGGGCTTGCCCTGGTAAACGGTGGGTGCGTTGAAGTGGATCACGCCGTTCACGCTGTTTCGGACCGGGCACGAGAAACACTCGCCGTCGGGGATGTTGCGGTCGCCCGAACAGGCCACGGCCCCGATGTTCTTGATGGAAAACGTCAGGTCGGTGTCCCGGCCGGTCAGCCGAACGCGGTCCGCCTTTTCCATGCGGGCGACGAGCGGCTTTTCGGCCTCGGCCATTTTTTTATAATCGAGCGTGCAGACGTTGAAGTAGAACTCCTCGAACTGCTCCGTGCTCATGCCGGCGGCTTGCGCGAAGCCGGGCGACGGGTAGCGTAACACGACCCATCGGGTGTGATTGACGCGCTGCTTGCTGTGGACGGGCTGCCACCAGTGTTCCTGGTACAGTTTCATTTTTTCTGCAGGCACGTCGGAAAGTTCGAGCGCGTTGTGTGACCCGCGCACGCCGATGTAGGCGTCCATCGTCTTCATGCGGGCGAGTTCCATGTCGCCGATGGCGGCCATCTGCGCCTCGGTCGCGTTTTGGTAAAGCGCGCGCAGCACGCCCATCGAGCGCGTCTCGACGAAGGGCAGCGCGCCGGCCTGCGTCACGCGCTCGACGAGGGCCGTCACGATGGCGTCAGGCGCGTCAAAGGTTTCGATGAAGACCTTTTCGCCCGGCTGGAGTTTGGTCGAATGCGAAACAAGTACGTCGGCAAGGCGCGCGACGCGCGGATCGGATGGCATGGCGGATAACAACCCTTCACGGATTTTGCAGGCGGAATGATTCCAGGTAACGCACGACCGGCGCGGACGTTACCTGGTCTTTGGGGGAGATGGCGTAAATGGTGTACGTGCGTTCGCGCACTTGAAACAGGCGAATGCGGCCGGTGCTCAGTTCGGAGCGTTCCAGAACGAACTCGCGGCCGGGGTACCCGTTCAAGCGCAGTGCGCGCTGGCTGGTCAGGCGTCCGCCCAGCGTCGTTACCGCGTTGCGAACGCCGGCCTCGACGAGCACTTCCGGGCTGAAGCGCGCGGCAAGATCGGGCGGCGCGTCGGAATAGGTCAGGCCGTAGATGACAGCGGGCGTTTCGTGGGAAAAGTGGTAAACGGTCATCGGTCCGACCGGCGTGTTCAGCGTATTTTGCGCCACTTCCGGCTTGCCGGGCATTTGCACGGAAAAGCCGCCGCCGTGCGGGGCAAACCCGCCGCTGCCCCGGCTCCGGGCACAGCCGCCGTATGCAAGCGCCAGCATCAGAGGGGCGAAAACCAAAAGATAGGTGTGTCGCACGGTTAGCGCCCCGACGCAACCGGAACCGGGCATTCCGGTAGTGAGCCGATGCGCCAGCCGTTCGGCAGCGACAGGACGCCGTTTTGAAGTTGCTCCTGCTTGCCCGGCGTTATCTGCACGATAATGGTCGGGTAGACGGCTATGGAACTGAGCGCGTTGTTCGAGTCAGGAGATTGCTTGCTTCCAGCATTGTCCGCAGGCGCGGGTTTATAAATCTGAAAGCAAGCAGGGTTTTTTGGTAATAACGCGCTCAGTTCCATAGCCTAATGGATGGCGGCGAGGCGGCGAGCGACCTCGCCCCTGGTGGGCGCGTCGGCGGCGGTGGTACTCGTGGCAACGGCGGCGGCGATCATGGTCTGGATTTCCTCGTGCGTTTCCTTTGGTTCGATTGTAGCCGATGGGGAACACGCCGCGCAGGAAATCCGGGTTTGGCGCTCCGGGCAGGGGAGGCGTGCAAACGGCTTACGGGGACCGCGCAAGCCGTTTGCGTGATCCCCGTAAGCCGTTCGTTTGCGTGCCGCCGCGCGGGGGTTCGCCCCGAACGCCTAATCCTTGAGCAGGCGCGAGGTGATGAAGATCACAACCTCGCTGCGCGACTTGTTCTTTTCCGTGCGCTTGAACAATTGGCCGAAAAAGGGCAGGTCACCCAGGAAAGGCACCTTCTGAACGTTGCTGATGTCCGACTCGCGCACCAGACCGCCCAGCGCGATGGTTTCGCCGTCCTTGACGCGGATGGTGGTGTCCACGAAGCGGGTGGCGATCTGGGGCAGCGAGATGCCGTTGCCGAGCGACAGGAACGAGGAGATGGTCGAGACTTCGGGGTGAACGTACAGGGTGATCGTGCCGTCGGGACTGCTTTTGCCCGTGACCTTGAGCGTGATGCCGACGGTCGCCGTTTCGGTCTGGATGTTGGTGCCGGTCGGCGTGACTTCTTGCCGGATGACGTACTTGATCTGGTCGCCGATGAAGACGACGGCGGGCTGGCCGTCGAGCGCGCTGATGTTTGGGTTGGCGAGGATGCGCGCCCGGCCGTTGCGGGCCATCAGGTCCAGGCTCACGCCAATCGAGTAGGGCGTGCGGAAGATGGCCCCGAAGTTGGGCTTCCGCGCGCCCGTGCCAAGAATTGCCGGCGGCCCTGCATCCGGCTCCCCGACGCGGACGCCCAGACCGGCGTTGTTGAAGTCGTAGGATAGGCCGATTTGGCTGGCGTCCGAATTGTTCAGGTCCACGACCTTGGCCTCAAAAACCATTTGCGGCGCGCGAATGTCCACCTGGTCGAGCACCTGGCGGGCGCGGGTGAGGTCGGCGGGAGCGCCGGTCAGCAGCAGCACGGTCGGGGCGTTGCCCGACGCGAGGGCGGCGGCCGGGCTGCTGGTTCCGCCGCCGGTCGCGCCGCCATTCGCGCTCGCGCCGCTCCCTTCGCCCGGACCGGCGGCGTAGGACGCGCTCGCGCCCGACGAGCCGGATACGAAGCCCTGCGTCGGCCCGGCCAGCACCTGAACGGTGGGCGCTAACTGGGAAAGAATCGTGGCAAGGTCGCGCGGGGCGACGTACCGAATGCGGTACACCTCGGTGACGCTGCCCTGCGCGGGGAACTGGGCGGCCTCGTCCAAACCGCGCACGAACTCGCGCGCCTCGGCCACCCGGTCCGGCGTGTCGGTTAGGGCGAGGATGCGAACCTGGGACGGGTTGAGCGCGCCGGCCTTGCCCTCCGCTCCGCCCGCCGCTTTGTCGTCGCCCGCGAAGGCTTTCAGGCCGGGGTAGCGGCTTTCGAGAGCCTTGACAAGATCGGCGGCGGCCAGAAAGCGGTACGGCACGAACGCGGTTATGGGCGGCAGAGCGGCCGGGACTTCGGTCGAGCCTTTGATCAGGTCGCCCACGCTTTTTTCGGACCCGACCACGTAGGCCGAGCCGTACGATGCGTAACGGTAGCCGGAAAGCCGCGCGACCATGTCGAGGGCTTCGGGCACGGTGACGCGCTGAAGCGAAACGGTCACGTTCCCCTTCACGTCGGCGGCGGTCACGATGTTGACGTTGGCCTGAAGCGCGAGAGCCTTGAGCACGTCGGCGATGTCCGCGCCCACGAAGTCGAGCGAGACACGCTTTTCCGCCTTCACGGTTTTAACGGCCGTGACCGGGACGACTACGGCGGCGACCGGGACGACCACGGCGGCGACCGCCGGCCCGCCCATCCGGGCGTAGCCGCTGCCGGACAGCGCGAATTGCGTGACGGGGGCGGCCATGCGGGGCGCGGCGGCAACGCGCAGCAGAACGGGCGGCGTGGCCGGTAGGATAGGCGGCAGGGAGGCGGCATGATTGTTGCCCTTACCAATGAGGGGAACGGGGGCCGGCACGTCCTGCTTGGGCGCGTTTTTATCGCCTTCCTTGCCGTCGCCGGGGAGCCGGGAAACGGCAGGGGCGGCCAGAAAAAGCCCGGCCGAGCGTGCCGCCCTCGTAGACGCGGCCGGCGGGTTCGGGGCGCCCGCCGGAGCGGGGCGTTGGGAAAGCACGAGCAGGCCGCCCGCGGCGGCCGTCGTGCCGACGACGAAGAGTTTGTTATTTCGCACGAGAATTATCTCCCAGCGTCAAAGTCACGCGGCTTTTGTCGCCGCTGCTACTGCCATGCGCAAGCGTCACGCCGTCGCGGCGAACGGCCACGACCACGAACCCGTTGCCGACCGCGTCGCCGGTTCGCACGAAGCGGCGTTCGGTTGGCGGGGCTGCGGCGGCCGGGCCGCTTGCGTTTCCGCCGTTGCCGCCGCGCAGAATGGCGATGTTGTCCGAGCCGTCCGGGTTCTGGCCGCGCACCACGCCGGTCACGACGTAGGCAGGCGGAACCGGCGGCGGCAAGATTGCGGCCGGCGCGGTTTTGGCGACAACCGTCACGTCCGGCGAGCCGTTGAAATGCGGCGGCGCGACCGGAGACGGTTCACTTTGGGGTGAACGCGGCGGCGTGATTTCCCGAACCACGGGCGCGGCGTCGGGCGCGGGCTTCGCGGCCGGAGCGGCTTTCGCCGCCGCCGCCGCAGTCGTTGTCGCGTCGAGCGCGGCGGCCGGGCCGTTGGGCACGAACGGGTCCTTGCCGCTGGTCAAAACGGCGATGTCGTCCGCAACGAACGTGGTGTCCGTGGCGGCGGTTTTGTCGCCGCCGCCGGCCGCCGCCGTTTTTGCCGCCGTGCCGGTCGCGCGCGCCGTGGCGGCTGTTTTCGGCTTGGCCGATGACGCGCTCGTGGTGGGCGCGAGCTGGAACAAGGCGAAAACGAACGCGCCGACCGCGAGCGCGACCAGGCCGATCAACTTCGGCAGGTCCTTTTTGTCAAGGGGCTTGAATTTTTCTTTCATCCCGCCGTTTCCTTTGTAGGCCGGGGCGTCGCGCCGCCCGATGCGTCGGCCGCTTTTTTGGTGTCGCCCGCCCCGCTTTTCTCATTCGTGTTTTTTTCCGGCGACTCGTCCTTGAACAGGTAGCCGGTCAGCTTCAGCGTCGCGGCAAGCGGCGGCGAGGCGCCGGGAACGAGCGTCGTTCCCGTTCCGTTCGCGGGCTGCACCTGAACGGACTCGACGGCCAGAATCTTGGGAAACTCGGTCAAGCGGTACAGCAGTTTGGCAACGTCCCAGTAACCGCCCCGCACCTCAACGTCCAGGTGGATTTTGTCGTAGGGCCACGGCTTCCACTTTTTGCGCGCTTCCTTGTCGGTCGGCGGGAGCGGGGCCGGTTCCAGCGTGGGGCGGATGCCGGCGACCTGAAGGTGAACGCTTTTGGCGAGTTGTTCGGTTTGCCGCAGCAGCGTGGGAACGTATTCGCCGGGCGTGACCGAGGTTTCCAGGTAGCGCAGTTCGGTGCGCATCGTGTTTTGCGCGCTTACCAAATCGTTTAGTTGCGCGGCGGTGCGTTCGCTGGCGCGGGCCTCCTCCTCGCGGGCGGCGACCCGTTTGCCGGCCTGGGCGATCTGGCCGCTTTGCCACACGTACAGGCCCGTTCCGCTCAGGAACGTCAGCCCCATCACGCCGCCGAGCGCGAGGCACAGCCGCTTCGAGGGTTTGAGCGTGAAGGGGGGCCGGGACGCGCGCGCGGGCGTCGCGTCGTTTTGTTTAGCCATCTGCTTTGTTTCCTTCGGCGGCCTTCGCCTGCCGGGGCCGGGGGGCGGCGGCGGCGTCGTTTGACTCAGCCGGTTCGACGGGGCGGGGCGCGCTTGACTTGAGCTGGGCGCTGATCTCGAACTTGACCCGCGTCGAGGATGCGGCGGCGGCGGCGTTCACGCTTCCCTGCGGCGCGTCCAGCTGGGTGAAACGCAAATCCACCTGGCCGAACACGGGATACGCGCCCAAACGCGACATGGTTTCGCCGACCCGGCTTTGCGAGCCGGCCGTGCCCGAAATGGTCACCACGGCGGGCGGGGCGGCGGCCGAGGGATCGGCGTTCGGGTCGGCCGGCCCGGTCGCGGCCACGGTCGCGGCCGTGATGCTCGAAAGCCAGGCATCGCTCGGAATGCTTTGCGACACGATTTGAAGCAGCGCGCGCCATCGGAGCGTGTCCGCGCGGGCCGTGCGCAGCGTGTCAATTCGGGGCTGAAGGCCGGCGTTTTCGGTTTTGATGTCCTGTATCTGGCGCAGCGTGGGCTGAAGGCGCGCGACGCGCGCGTCGGCCGACGACAAAGCCGTTCGCATCTGCATCTGCTGAACGGCGAGCGTCATGCCGAGCACGGCTACGGCCATTGCCTCGACGATCAGGCCCAGGAACAGGCGGCGCGCGTTTTGTTCGAGCCGCTTCTTTTCCGCGCGGCGCGCGGCGATCAGGTTAACGTTTGGCATGGGTTTGTGTGGGTGCGTTCCTTTCCAAGCGCGCGCTTTTTAAGCGGCCTTCGCCAAAATGGGGCGAGCCGCGCCGGGCAGCAGCTCCTTGACGGCAAGCCCGGCGCACACGCCCAGGCGCGGGTGCTGTTCCTGAAGGAACGCGGCCGATTCGGGGAGCGCGTCGAACCGCGGGCCGGCGAAAACGCTGCCCACGCGCACCTGCGTTCCCAGGCGCGCGCTCATGTAGGGCGCGATGCCGCCCAGCTGCGCGCCGCCGCCTGAGAGCACGATTTGCAGCAGGGACGCGCCGCCGCCGCCGGCACGGGCCACGCCTTCGCCTTCCAATTGCGACTGGTAATAGTGAATGGAGCGGCGTACCTCGCGCAGCAGTTCGTCGAGCGTGGGCTGGAGCAGCCGGGGCAGGGCGCAGGCTTCGGCGTCGGCTGCCCGTTCGGGGTCGAGCAGAATAGCCATGTCCACGTTCGCCTTGTGCTGCTCGGCCTCGTCGGTCGTGCAGCGGAAATGGGCGCGAAAAACGTTCGTAAAGGCTTCCCCCGCGACCGGGATGCTGCGCGTCAGCGCGAAGTCATCGCCCCGCAGCAGCGTTACCTCGGTGTGGGCGGCTCCCAGGTCTATCAGCGCGCGCAGACCCGTCTCGCCGCCCGCGCTGCCGCCGCCGGCCTGCTGTTGCTCGGCCGGGCCTGTGGCCGGGCCGGCGCACTCGACCAGAGCGCGCCGCAGCGCGAACGCTTCCACGTCCACGGCGACCGCTTCCAGGCCCGCGCCCTCGATCACGGCGATGCGCGATTCGACCATCTCACGCGGCGCGGCGACCAGCATCACGTTCATCTGCTCCGTACTTTCGCCGCTGCCGCTCGTTCCCGTTTCGCCGTTTTCCTGCGCGCCGGGCGCGACTTCGGCGACCACGGCCGCGCCGGCCGCCGGCCCCAAAATCTCGAATTCGATGGCCGATTCGTCCACGTTGGCGTTGATGTACTTGCCGGCCTCGTAGCGCACGGACTTGCGCAGGGCGGCCTCGCTCATGAGCGGCAGCCGAATGGTGCGCACCACGACGGTCGGACCGGCAACCGCCGTGACCGCGCCGGTTGCCGAAACGTTCGCCGCGTCCAGCATTTGGCGCAAAGCGCGCGCCACGGCCGGAGCGTCCACCACGATGCCGTCACGCACGGCTTCGGGCGGCGTGGGGGTTTGGGCGGCCCGAACCACGCGAAAACCGCGCGGGCCGGCCGCTTCCACCTGCACGGCCTTCAAAAAGGCGCTGCCGATGTCCACGCCGACCAGAATGTCTTTGCCGAAAAGAGATGCGAAAAAGGCGCTGCTGCTGGGCACGAGAATCCTCCTGACAACGAAACAACGAAGCGCGGCGGCGGCAGTGGCGCGCACGCCGCCAGCATGCACGTTGCCATTATTGGAGGCTGCCCGCGAAACTGTAGACGAAGGCGGCGCGGGCCGATAACCGGTTTGTGAATGCACCCGCCGCCGATCCTGCCCCTGCCATCGCTCCGGCAGAGGAGGTCCTTTATCGCTTCCCGTGCAGCCGGATCGTTCTTGAAATCCTGCCCGACCACCGCGACACGCTTCAGGTGCGCCTCGCCTGGCAAAAAGGCAAAACCCTGATCCCGCTGCTCGAAACCACGCCGCTGCGGCCCGCCGGGAACGTGGCTGTCGCGGGCGAAACCTTCGCGCTGACGCTGGCCGGTCACGCGCGCAAAAAGCGGGACTGCATTCACGTCTGGGGCGAGCGGCGGGCGGGCCGGGCCAAAAGCGCGCGTTTGCGCTGCGACCTGTTCGTCGCGGGGCGCGAAAACCGCCTGATCTGGGAATGGCGCGTGCGGCCCGGCCGCCCCGCCTAATGGCCGCGCCAACGTGCGGCTCGCCCTGCCGCTGTCGCCGGGCCGGGCCGAGTTTTTGACCCTGCCAGGCGCGGCCTGGCTCGGCTATGCTTTGTGGCGCGACGGCCTTGTTTTGACCGCTGTTCTCGTCGCGCACGAACAGGATGAAGGGGAAAGCGCGCCGCTTCTGGCCGCCGATGCAAGCGACGGCCTGCGCATCGTTTTCGCGGACGCGCCGGTGGGAACGCGAAACGGCGCAATTGTTCGGCTGGAAACGACGATTGCGCCCGCCGCCGCTCGGAGCGAGGCCCAAGACGCCCTGGTTCGTCACCTTGCCGACGCGGCCGACCGCGCGCAAACGTTTGGCGGCGCGGCTCCCCTGCACGATCTCGCCGACCGCTCCGCGCGCGCGCTGATGGCCGACGCGGCCGTGGACAAACGTGGTCTGGACCGGCTCCTGTTGCGCGTCGCGGCCGACCGGCATGGCTGCGGCGCGGATGCGGACGCCGCCCTCGTCGCCCACGCGCTCCTTCAGCGTTTTCATCAAACGGGAACGGAAGCCGAAAAGCGACGCGCCTTTTTGCTCGCGCGCGGCGTGTGCGAGTTTCAGATCGTTGAGGAAAACGCGCCGCACCGGGGCGCATTTTGGGACGCGCTGCGGGCCAAAAAACACTTTGAGGACGCTTCCGGCAACGCCACGCTGGGCGTTGCCACGACCGCGCGGGCGACGCTGGGCCTGCACCACCTGCACGCCGCCTTCGGCCAGGACGTGATGAGCCGGACCGCGCTCGCCGGGGCGCAGTGGCTGTTGCTCAAACAGGATACGCTCGCCGGCCGCTTCGCCGGCTCTCGCTACCACGCGGACGGCCCGCCGGTCGAGAACGGCTCTGCGTGGCCGCTCGTTTACGCGCTGCGTCCCCTTATCGAAACCTTTCGCCGAACGGGAAACGAGATTTTCCTCAAGGCCGCCCTGCGAAGCGTTCAGCGCGGTTTGATCGAAGGCTTGGCGGACGGCGGCTTTTTGTCGCTCGCGGACGACGTTTCCACGGCTTCGCTCGCCGAGGCCGTCGAGGGCGTTCTTTGCCTATCGCGCGAATCGCAGAACGCCGACATGATCGCGCTCGCCAAACGTTTGGGCGGCGTACTGCGCGCCCGCCGGGCGGCAAACGGCATGATCGTTGAAAACAACGCGCCCGATTTGCCCGCCACCCTTGCCGCCTGCCACGCGGCCCTCGCGCTCGCCCGCGTGGACGATGATCCCATCTGGCCCTTGTTCGCCCTGCGCGGTCTGCGGGCGGTCGCCGCGATGACTGCCGGCGAAGATGCTTCCCGGTTGCGTCCGGCCGACCACGGCGCGCTGCTGACGCTTCCCACGCATCTTCTGCTGACGCTCGCCGCCCGCGCGCCCGGCGGCGGCGTGGCCGACCGCGACGCGCTCACCCTGACGCGCGCGGGCTGGCAAACCTTCGCCCCCGACCCGACCACGCGCGAATTCCTGCGCGTGGAGTCGGCGCAAGAAAACGGCGAGGCGGTCCCGATTGACCACCTCGCCCTCGTCTGCCCCTTCAACTTGCAGGTCCTCGTCGCCGTCTGCGCCCCGCCCGGCCTGAACGCGGTTCGCATCGTCAAGAACGGTCGCGCGCCCTATGTCAAAAACCTGCTGACCGGCGACTACGGAACCGACGCCGCTCTCGTCCCCCTCGGCGACGGCCGCGACACAAACATCGGCGTGTTTCTCGCGGACACGTAGGACGCGCGCGCCGCATCGCCGAATGGTAGCCTGGAACCATCTTCTTTTTGGTAAGGCACCCCCTTCGATGATCGAACCCGGCGGCTATGTCCGCGACATTTTGCAAACGACGCCCCCCGCGACGGTCGTCGCGCACGGCTGGGTCAAAACCCGTCGCGACAGCAAGGGCGTCTCGTTTATTCAACTCTCCGACGGCTCCTGTTTTCAGGATTTGCAGATCGTCGTGGACGCGGGCGCGCTCCCGGACGACGTTCTGGCGGGCGCGACGACCGGCGCGTGCATTCGCGTCGCGGGCGATCTGGTCGCGTCCCCGGCGGCCGGGCAGGCCGTCGAACTCAAGGCGCGCGAGATGCACGTTTACGGAACCGCCGATCCGGCCGCGTACCCGCTGCAAAAAAAAGGGCACACGATGGAGTTTTTGCGCGAGATCGCCCATCTGCGGCCTCGCTCGAACACCCACGGGGCCGTGTTCCGCGTCCGCAACGCGCTGTGCCACGCCATCCATACCTTTTTTCAGGAGCGCGGTTTTCTCTACGTCACCACGCCCATCGTTACCACCTCGGACGCTGAGGGCGCGGGCCAGATGTTCGGCGTCACCACCCTGGATTTGATGAACCTGCCCCGAACCGAAGCGGGCCAAATTGACTACGGCCGCGACTTCTTCGGCAAACCCGCCCACCTGACCGTGAGCGGCCAGTTAGAGGCGGAAATCTTCGCGCTCGCCTTTTCCAACGTGTACACGTTCGGTCCGACCTTCCGCGCGGAAAACTCGAACACGCCCCGGCACCTGGCCGAGTTCTGGATGATCGAACCCGAAATGGCCTTTTGCGACCTGGACGGCAACCGCCGCCTCGCCGAGGACTTTCTCAAGTACGTCATCGCCCGCGTGCTCGACACCTGCGCCGCCGACCTGGAATTCTTCAACAAGCGCGTGGACAACACCGTTCTCGAAACCCTGGAACACGTCGCCACGAGCGATTTCGAGCACGTTACCTACACCGAGGCCATCGCCATTCTGGAAAAATCCGGCCGCTCCTGGGAGTTCCCCGTGCGCTGGGGCGTGGACTTGCAGGCCGAGCACGAACGCTTTTTGACCGAGGAAACGTTCAAAAAGCCCGTTGTCGTGACCGATTACCCGCGCGAAATCAAGGCGTTCTACATGCGGCTGAACGACGACGAAAAAACCGTCCGGGCGATGGACGTGCTCGCGCCGCGCATCGGGGAGATCATCGGCGGCTCGCAACGCGAAGAGCGCCACGACGTTTTGAAGGGAAAAATCGAGGCCCAGAACCTGCCCCTCGACGGCTACTGGTGGTACCTCGAACTGCGAAAGTACGGCACTGCCCCGCACGCCGGTTTCGGCCTCGGTTTGGAGCGCATGATGATGTACCTGACCGGCATGAAAAACATCCGCGACGTGATCCCCTTTCCCCGCACGCCGGGTTACGCTGAATTTTAAAGCGAAAGGAGCGCACGCAAGCAATGGCAGCCGCGAAACTGGAAGAACGAGTGGCACAGTTAGAGGAAAAGGTAGCCCGTCTTCTGGAGAAACAGGGGGCTACGAAGAAAGCCCCCTGGTGGGAAATACACGTCGGCGCGTTCCAGAACAATCCTCTTTATGACGAGGCGATGCGTCTGGGCGCGGAATACCGAACGTCGCAGCCGAACGCGGCAGATTCGCCGAACGCCATCGAGCCATGAGGTACGTGCTGGATACGGACCACATTTCGCTGCTTCATCGCTTCGGCGACGAAGGCAAGCGAATTCAAAGCCGTCTGGCAGCTGTGCCGCCGGAGCAAGTCGCGCTCAGCATTATCAGTTACGAGGAGCAGATGCGCGGGTGGCTTGCCGACATCGCGCGAGCGCGCTCCGTGCTTCAGCAGCAGCCGCGTTACGTCGAGTTGAACCGAATGCTGGAAATTTACTGCGCCACCCCGCTTCTGCCGTTCAATGCCGAAGCCATCACCGAATTCCAGAACCTTTGGCTTTTGCGTCTGCGTGTCGGCACGATGGACCTGAAGATCGCCGCCATCGCGCTCGCCAACGACGCAACGCTTTTGACCCGCAACCTTTCCGACTTCGGCAAAATTCCCCGCTTGAAGGTAGAAGATTGGAGCGCAACGTGATTTCCTTCCTGGACACGCCGGGCTGCGCCGAGTTTTAGCCCGCAAACGAGGAGAAACGAATGGCTGTCATCACCCCGCCGCGCCCTGTCGTGCCGCCCGTCTCCATCGAGCCGACTTCGCCCCGGCGACGCGCCTGGACGCGCGCCGAGTTTGAGCGCCTGATTGATGCGGGCGCGTTTGGCCCCGACGAGCGTCTGGAACTGCTGGACGGGGAAATCATCACGAAAATGACCCGGAACGAGCCGCACGCAGTCGCGCTCCGCCTTACCGACCGCGCGCTGAACCGGGTTTTTGGCGACGGCTTCGATGTACGCAACCAATCGCCGCTCGCGCTGGGCGAGGCGGATCGGCCGGAGCCGGACTTGGCGGTCGTGGCGGGCGGGCCGCGCGATTACCTGGCGAGCCACCCGACGACGGCACTGCTGGCGGTCGAGATTTCCGATACGACGCTCGCGTTCGACCGAACGTTCAAGGCGGGCCAGTACGCCCGCGCGGGCATCGCCGAGTTGTGGGTCGTCAACCTGCGTGACCGCGTTTTGGAAGTTTTCCGCCAGCCCGCCCCGATGGCCGACCAGCCGCTCGGTCACCATTACCGGAGCGTGACGCGCCACACGGACGACGAAGCCGTCGCACCCCTCGCCGTCCCAAACGCTCCCGTGCGCGTGGCCGACCTGCTGCCGTAACCCGGTTCAGGGATAAAATGGGGCTTGCGCGCGCGCGGCGCGTTCGCTTATAATGCAAACGTCTTTTTGCCTGACAAGGGGAGGAACGCGCCGTGGTCGCTGAGGTGGTGAGCATCGGGACCGAACTGCTGCTGGGTCAGATCGTGGATACGGACGCTCCCTATCTTGCGCGACAACTTTGCGCCCTCGGCGTCAGCGTGTACCACCGTGCGACCGTGGGTGACAATTTGGAGCGCGCGGTTGCCACGGTGAAGCAGGCCGTCGCCCGCGCCGACCTGGTTTTCCTGATCGGCGGCCTGGGTCCGACCATGGACGACCTGACGCGCGACGTGATGGCGGCCGTGATGGACGCGCCGCTCGCGCGCGACGCGGCCATTGCCGAACAATTGACGGCCTACTTCGCGCAACGCGGCGCGGCGCTCGTCGAGAGTGTTCTGCGGCAGGCCGACGTGCCGGCCGGCGCGCGCGCGTTGCCTAACGCGAACGGGACCGCGCCGGGTTTGCTGCTCGAAAAAAACAACAAGATCGTCGTTGCCCTGCCCGGCCCGCCGAATGAATTGATCCCGCTGTTCGAGGCCGAGGTTTTTCCGTTCCTGCGCGAGCGTGCGGGCGGCGACAGGCAGGTGATCCGGTCGCGCACGCTGCGCATCGTCGGCATGGGCGAGTCGCTCGTCGAGGAAAAAGTGCGCGATCTCATGCAAAGCGCGAACCCGACCGTCGCCCCCTACGCCAAGACCGGCGAGGTCCACCTGCGCGTCACGGCGAAGGCGGCGAGCGAGGAGGAAGCCGATGCGCTGACCCGCGAGCGCGCCGATTTGCTTCGGGCAATTCTCGGCGCGGTCGTTTATGGCGAGGACGAAAACACGCTCGAAGAGGCCGTCGTGCGTCTGCTGATTGAAAAAAACAAAACTATCGCCACGGCCGAATCTTGCACGGGCGGGCTGCTCGCCGGGCGGATCACGAACGTTGCCGGCTCGTCGGCCGTTTTCCATACGGGCGTGGTGACGTACGCGAACGAATCGAAGGTGGATTTGCTGAAGGTTCCGCAGGCGCTGATCGCATCCGTCGGAGCCGTGTCGTCGCAAGTGGCGAGGGCGATGGCTGAGCGCGTGCGGGAACTGGCGGGGAGCGATTACGGCATTTCGATCACGGGCATCGCCGGTCCGGGCGGCGGCACGCCCGACAAGCCCGTCGGTCTGGTCTATGTCGGCTTCGCGGACGGCGAAACGGTTACGGCCGACAAGCATTTGTTCGGCGGCCTTCGGGCCGACGTTCGGCTGCGCTCCACGCAGGCCGCACTCAACCGGCTGCGCCTCGCCCTGTTGAGCAACGCCGAATGAGGCTGTTCGTTGCCGTCGAACTGTCGGATGCCGTGCGCGCGGCCGTCGCCGACTTGCAGGCTCGACTGAAGGCATCGGGCGGCCAGGCAGCGCAAGTGCGGTGGGTCGAACCGGTGAATTTTCATCTAACGGTAAAATTCCTGGGCGATCTGCCGGAAACGCTTCTGCCAAACGTGGAGGCCGCCTGCGCCGAAATCGCCGCCGGGTCGTCGCCCTTCGATTTTGCCGTACGGGGCGCGGGCGCGTTCCCCAAGCGCGCCGGGCCGCTGAAAACGCTGTGGGCGGGCGTGGACGAAAAGGGAACGGCGGCGTGGAAGACGCTCGTGCAACGCGCCGGACCGAATTTTTTGCCCTTCGGTATAGCGCGCGAGGGCGGGCTGGCCCCGCACGTCACGCTGGGGCGGGTGAAAAGCGCGACGCCCGAACAGGACGCCGTTTTGCGCGCGGCACTCGCGGCCGAAGCGCAAACGGACTGCGGGTCGCAAGTCGCCGCGCGCCTCACCTTAATTCAAAGCACGCTGGACCCGCGCAGGGCGGTTTACAGGCCGCTCGGCCATTTTGCATTTACCGGTTAAAAGACCGTTTTACGACCACAAGGAGCAACGACGTTGGACAAAGAACGCGCCCTCGAAATGGCGCTGAACCAGATTGAAAAGCAGTTCGGTAAAGGCAGCATCATGCGGCTCGGCGAGGCCGCCGCGACGGCTCAGATCGAGGTGATTCCGACCGGCTCGCTCGCCCTTGACCTTGCGCTGGGCGTGAACGGCATCCCGAAAGGGCGTATCGTCGAAATCTACGGCGCGGAGTCGTCGGGCAAAACCACGGTCGCGCTTCAAATCGTCGCGCAGGCGCAGAAGCAGGGCGGCATCGCTGCCTACGTGGACGCCGAGCACGCGGTTGACCCCGTGTACGCCAAGGCGCTGGGCGTGGACGTGGAAAACCTGCTTATCTCGCAGCCGAGTACGGGGGAAGAAGCCCTCGAAGTCATGGACGCGCTGATCCGCTCGAACGCGGTTTCCATCGTCGTGCTCGACTCGGTCGCCGCGCTCGTCCCAAAGGCGGAAATTGAGGGCGAGATGGGCGATTCGCACATGGGTTTGCAGGCCCGTTTGATGAGCCAGGGTCTGCGCAAGATGACCGGCAGCCTGAGCAAAACGAACACGGCGGCCATCTTCATCAACCAGTTGCGCGAAAAGATCGGCGTGATGTTCGGCAACCCGGAAACCCAACCGGGCGGGCGCGCGCTCAAGTTTTATTCCAGCGTCCGCCTGGACGTTCGCCGCGTGGAAACGCTTAAAAACGGAACCGACATGGTCGGCATCCGCACGCGCGTCAAGGTCGTAAAAAACAAGGTTGCGCCGCCGTTCAAGCAGGCCGAGTTCGACATCATGTTCGGTCAGGGCATTTCGCGGTCGGGTTCGATTGTTGACATCGGGACCGAACTCGAAATGATCAAAAAGGCGGGCGCGTTTTATTCCTATAACGGCGAACGCATCGGGCAGGGCCGCGAAAACGCCAAAACCTACCTCGATCAAAACCCGCACCTGATGGATGAGATCGAAAACCGCATCAAGACCGGTGACGCTGCCGCAATCGCCAAGGAAGCGTTGAGCATCGGGGCGCCCGCCGAGTAGGAAAAAGAAGGCGAACAAAAAAGCGGCCGGGGCACTTGCCCCGGCCGCTTTTGCTTTTCTAGCGCCAGCCGTAATGCCAGAATTCGGCCGGGGCGACGCGCTCCCTCGGCGTGTCGCCGGCAAGCGTGAGGGCGAAGCCGAGCGGGGCCGGGGCGTGGTCGCCGTGGCGGACGTTGTACTGCGTCGCTCCCCAGCGCGTGCCGGCGGCGACCATCTCGAAGACGACGAACCGCTGCTTTTCGTTGTCCCAGGTCGCGTAGCCGAGCAGCCGGCCGTGGAAGCCGCGCTGGTGCGGGCGCGGGTTGTCGGCGTCATGGCGGTCGTTCACGGGCCACGTTCCTTCGGCGGACAAGCGCACTTCCCCGTCCAGGCGCAGCGACACGCGCGAGCCGACCACGCCGGTCACGGTTCCGGTCAGGCGGGCGGTTTTCACGTCTTCGTCGCCGTACTCAATCGTCTGGCCCCGCACGTTGTCCAGGAAATGGAGCCGGGCGAGGCGATGAATGAGCGGTTCGGGAACTTCGTGGGCTTGGCCGACGGCGGGGTTTTCAGGGACGAATCGGCACGCCTCGTCTTTCGTGAACCAGGCGAAATCCTGGTTCACGGCGTTCGCCCGCCAATCGTTCGGTTCCTGCGTGTTGTCGTTTCGGGGCAGGTCGCGGGTGTCCACGCGGAAGACGAGGCCGCCTTCGGGGTACAGGCGCTCGGCGCGGGCGCGGGCGGCTTCCTGGGCGACGGCTTGCGGGTCTTGGGCGAGCAGCCGCTCCTGTCGCGGCAGGCTTCTCCATTTTTCGAGCGCGCGGCGCAGCATGTCGGCCATCTTCTCCGGATTGTTCGAGTTGATGGACGCGAGCAGCACGCCCGACGGCGCGGCGGCGTACGTTCCCTGGCGCGTGCCGGTGTGCTTGGGCGGGCCGTAGCCGGCGTAGTGTCCCTGCTCGGCGATGGTTTGGAACAGGCGCGCTTCGGGGTCGCTCCCGCGCTGCAAACGAGCGACCTCGTCGGCGACGGGCACGAAATTTTGGATCAGTTCAACGACGTTCGGGTCGGACCAGACGGACCGTCTGGCAATCACGCCGTTGTTTCAGGTGCAGGCTAGCGGGTGCCCGTTCATCGCCCAGGCCAGAATGGGTTTGTCGGTTGCCTGGGCCTCCAAAACCGCGTCCCAGAACGTCGTGCGCCACGGGATTTCCTGCCAGCGCGTCTCGTCGAGCGTGGGGCGGATAAAGTCGCGCAGGCCGGCGAAGTTCTGCTCGGAAAGTGTTTGCGAAACGGGCGCGTCGGTGGCGGCAGCCGTCATAAGATTTCAGCCTCCTCAGGTTCTTCGGTCGCGGGGGAAAGACCATTTCGGCCTTCCCGTTGTGCGCCCGCGTCAAACAATCGGGTCACGGCTTGGGGACGGCGGGGGAGACGAACGGGTCGCCGGGCTGGGGCGGGCTGCTTTGGCCGAAAACGCTCGTGTCGGGGTAAAAGGCGGCCCAGCCATACCACTGGCTGAGGTGGTTGTCCACGCGGGCGAGCGTTTTGCCCGCGAGCGGGCCGGTTTCCGCGACGCCTTCGAGGCTCCAGCGCGTGCCGGTTTCCTTGTCGAAGAAGGCGGGGCGCGTTTCGCCGTCTGCTTTTCGGGCCTCGAAGGTGAGAATGCGGCCGTCCACGACGCGCGATAAGGCGAGCGCGGTCGTCGTGTCCAATTCCAGGAAAACGGCGACAGGCGTACCGGCAAGCGTGTCGTTCACGACGCCGCCGGCCGCGACCAGCGTTTTCATCGGGTACGCGCGCCGAGTCGTCGTTGCGTCGTTACCTGTCACGCTCACGCCCAGCACCTTGTCGAACGCGGGCAGGCGCAGATCGCCGCGCGTGACCGTGGGCTGGAACACGGGCAGCGGGAACCGCTCGTGGCCGCGCCGCTCGGCGACGCCTTTGGGGGCGTAGCGTTTGGCGTCCGGGCCGTCGGGCGACATCACGAGGGTGGTGGGGTGGAGCGTTTTCCAGCGGCCCCAGGTCGTATCGAGCAGCGGGGCGGGCTTGAGCGCCTTGCCGGCGAGCGGGCCGTCGGCGAACTCGCCCGACACCTGCAAAAAGACGCTCTTGGTTTCGCGGTCGCACAGCGCGACCACGCCGTTGTACAGCCCGTAAAAGTCGAGCCGGCGCGCTTCTGCGCCGCTCAGCGCAAGGTCGTAGCGCACGCCCGTGTTGCACACGCTGCAATAGGTCACGGCAAAGTAGTCGGTCCGGCCGTTTTTGTCCACCTTGTCGTTGACGACGTGGTGCCACCACACGAAGCGGGTCGGGTACGCGCGGTTTTCGCCGTTCACGGTCACGCCCAGAACGTACTCGTCGTCGTTCAAAAAATCGCCCGCCTCGCTCGCCCCAACCATCTTGGGAAAATCGGCCGCGTGGAACGCGACCATGCCGCGCCCGTCCCAAAGCCGGGCCGGGTCGAAGGCTGTCATCGTGGACGTGGCCGCCTTTTGCGCGGGCGTGGCGGCGGGCGGTTCGGCGCGGGCGGCAAGGGCACAGGCAGCGGCGGCGAGCGCGGCGGCAGCGGCGGCGGCGAGAGGAGCGTTCACGGGCGCGGTTTTCCTTGTTCTCTAGTTCAGGCGGCGACGGCGGCGGGCGTTTTGCTTTCCCGCCGCTGCTCGAAGGCGGTGATGTCGGCCTCGTGCTGAAGCGTCATGCCGATGTCGTCCAAACCGTTCAGCAGGCGGTAGCGCCGGAAATCGTCTATTGGGAACGCGGCCTCGAACCCGTCCGGCCCCATAATGGTCCGGTTTTCCAGATCAACGGTCACGGTCGCGCCCGGTTGGGCTTGGAGCCGCGCCATCAAATCCGCCACCTGATCTTCGGGCAGTGTGACCGGCAGAATGCCGTTCTGGAAGCAGTTGTTGTAAAAAATGTCGGCGAACGAGGGCGCGATGATCGCCCGGAAGCCGTAGTCGAGCAGCGCCCACGGCGCGTGTTCGCGGGAGGAACCGCAGCCGAAGTTTTTGCCCGTCACCAGAATGGTCGCGCCCTGAAGCGCGGGCGCGTTCAGTTCAAAATCGGGATTCGGCGTTCGGCCGTCGGCGAGGAAGCGCCAGTCAAAGAACAAAAACTTGCCGAAGCCCGTTCGCTCGATGCGCTTCAAGAACTGCTTGGGGATGATTTGATCCGTGTCGGCGTTCACCCGGTCGAGCGGGGCGGCGATTCCGGTCAATTTGACAAAGGGTTCCATTGGTAAATTTCCTATGCCGCTGTGGCAACAGCGAATATGTCTGAGACGGCAACGGCGAGATTGCGAAAGGTAACGGACGAAACGACCTGGCCGCGTCCGTACACAGCCACGGTTTCAAAAGCGCCCCCAGCCCTGCGCAACACTTCGACCGTTTCGGCTTCAAGGCTGACAAGCCAGCACTCGCACACGTCTACAGCGGCATAATCGTTCAGTTTGTTTTGCCGGACGCGGCGCGTATCGGAGGGCGATAATATTTCCACGGCGAGTTCCGGCGCGGGCGACAGCGGCGCGGGGTTGTCGGAAGGGGCATTTTCGGACAGCCGTTCGTTGCTGATGAACAACACGTCGGACTGCCGCGTTCGCGTCGGGTTCCGGCGTATCAGCACGTCGCAGGGTGAAACAAAGGCTTGCCCCGCCTGCGTGCGCTCCTCATAATCCTCAAACGGGCGCGCGATGCGCCGCAGAACGCGCTGATGGTCGCGCGTCGGATTAGTCATCTGGTTTTCCCCGTAGCCGAAGACATAGTAAATCTTGTAGCCGTCAATGATGTCGTAGCGGCGCATCTCCTCCGGCGAGGCAAGATACTCTTCGTACGTCATCGGGCGCGTCACACCCGGAACGTCGCCCTTCTCGGACTTGCGGCTTTTGCCGGCCTTCGGTTTGGGTTCGGCGGCGGGAATGCTGCTCATCGGTCGTGCCTCCTGATCCTCATTGTGCCACGGCAGCGCGCAGCACGACGCGCTGCCAGACAAAGCGGGTTTCGCCGTTTGCGTTCGTTGCGATCTGGAAGGCGCGGCGCGCCGATGGGGGCGCGTTCGTGAATAATTCCCGCACGCGGTCGGCGTGCTCGCCCGCGCAGCCGGCCGTTTCCAGCCAGGCCGACAATTCCAGCCCGATGCCGCCGCCCGAACAATCCAGGTTGGTAACGACGAGGCCGGACGAGCCGACGAGCCGCTGCCACGTTTCGGGCGACAAGTTGGCGACGTGCGATGGGTCGCGTTCACGCTCGACGGCGTTCTGCCAGTCGGCGGCTTCCGGTTCGTCGTCGGGAACGGTCGTGTCGGCCAACACGAACATGCCTTTCGGTTTGAGCACGCGCCGCGTTTCAGCCAGGAACGCGGGCACGTCCGAAAAGTGGTGCGGCGCGATGCGCACGCTCACGAGATCAAAGGAATTATCCGCGAAGGGCAGCGCCTCGGCCGGGGCCTCGCGCCAGTCCACGTTCGTCACGCCCGCCGCCGCCGCTCGTTTTGCCGCCTCGCCCAGCATTTTCGGCGAAACGTCCGACCCGGTGACGTGCGCGACGTGCGGCGCGAGGGCGAGCGCGGTAAAGCCCGTCCCGGTCGCCACGTCGAGGACGCGCCAACCAGGTTGGGGGTCGGCAAGTTCGAGCAGCCTTTTCAGCGTTTCGTCCGACCAGGAAGCCCAGCGTTCGTTGTACTTGTCGGCCTGCCGGTCGAACTGTTCGCGGGCGGAAGCCACGGAAGGCTCCTTTTTCATGGCGCGAAAACGGCGTCCATGGGCACGCTCAGGCCGTCGAGGGCGAGCGAAACAACGTTTTCACCGCGCCCGAACACGCCCGTTGTTTCAATGGCGTCCAGGGTTAGCCGCACGACTTCAACGACCTGCGCGTCGGTTCGCACGACCCAGACTTCCTGAACGTCCACGCTTCGGTAGTCGGCGATCTTGGCGGCGAGCACGGCCGGGCGGGCGGAGGGCGACACGATCTCGACCACAAGTTCGGGCGCGGGCGACAGCGGCGCGGGGTCGTCCAAATTGCGCTCGCCCAAACGCTCCCTGGAAATAAACAAAACATCGGGCTGGCGCGTGCGCGTCGTGGGCGAAACCCGGACCAGAACGTCGCAGGGGGCCGCGATGGTCAGACCCCGACCGGAGGCCGCCTCGTACTGCTCCAACGCGCGAACGAGACGGCTCTGCACGCGCTGGTGGCGAATGGTCGGGTTGGTCAACTGTTTTTCTCCGTAGCGACGGTAGACTTTCCACCCATCCAGGATGTCGTAGCGGCGCATCTCCTCCGGCGAGGCAAGGTACTCCTCGTAGGTCATCGGGCGCGTCAGGCCCGGAACGTCGCCCGGCGTTTCGGGCGGGGTCTTCGCGGCGGCGGCGACCATCATTTTTCTCCTTGCGGTTCGGGCAAATCCAACGGCGGGGCCAGAAACGATGCCGCCGTGGATTGGGGCAGATGCAGTTCGAGCGTGTGCTCGCTGTCGGGACGAGCGACGAGCATTGGAGCGGGAAGCGGCGAGTGGTTCGGGTCGCCCAGGGTCCGCACTGCCATGTTGTAAAACGTGCCCGCGCGGAATACGACGTTGACGGAGCGAACCGCCCACTGCGGGTTCTGCTCCCCCAGCGCGGCGGCAAACGACGGCCACAGCGCGTGCGACCAATCTTCCGGCCGCGACCGCCGGACGACGCGCGAATGCATGTTCCCGCACACGGCGATCACCTTGCCGTCCGGACAAAGCCGGGACCGCTGTGGGCGGCCAGGTTTCGCGCCATGCGCGCGTCGCGCTCCGCCCACTGCGCGAACGGCTGGTCGTCGGTTGCGTCGAAGCACAGCAGCTGCCACGGGTGCGCGGCGTTCGGGGGACGCAGGGCGGCGCGCACGAGCGCCAACGCTTCGGCGTTGCCGCGCCCATCGAAATTAGGAGCGGCGAAGAAGCCGGGGACGGGCCGTTCCTCATTCATGGCCCAGCCGGCCAGATCGTCGCGCACGTCGGCGGGGATTTTCAGGGCCAGCCCGCGATAGCCGAGCGGTTCGAGGGCCGGCAAAAGTTCAGCAATCACGCGCGGCACCTCGCTCGTCCCGTGCATCTCGCCGACGATCAGCACGTCGCTTTCGGCGGCAAGGGCCTGTAAACCCTCGAACACCTGCGGCGGCAGCGGGTACGGCGACAGGTCCGGCACCACGCTTGTCACCGTCGCCGATTGGCCGGTCGCGTCGTCGGGTTTCACGCCATTCCTACTTCGCCACGTCGCGCACGTCCACGAAGTGACCCGCGATGGCACGCAGGTGAGCAAGCAGGTTCGGCGGCAACGGCTTTTCACGAAAACCGTGAGCCACGGCATTCCGAGCCATCAAGCCCTGACGCAAGGCTTGATAATCGTGCTCATCCAGAACGCCATCTGAGTAAAGACGGCTGATCAGCGTTCGTGGCGAGAAGTCCGGTAGTTCCACATCGTGGCTTTGCGCGGCGAAGCGAAGGGCGGCTTCGACGGCGGGCCAGGTGACAAGAAGAGCAGCCTCGCGTCTCCCGCGTTGTTCCAGGTCCTCGCCTTCTTTCAAAAGCGTGTGAAGCTCTTCAAGGCTTATGCTTTCCTTGCCGCCTGCCTGCTCGCTGTTTGCAACGACCAAGTCGAAACGCCAGTCTGGTCTGTGACTCAGCAGGGCGGCCAGTTCCTGCCAGTAGTCGGTCGGCCTTTCCTTTCCTTCTGCTTTCACTTCGACGACAACGGAACCGTCCTGCCGCTCCGCAATAAGGTCCGGGCGATAAGCCTTGAGGAAATCTGGCAGTTCTTCTTGCGTTGGCTCGACGGTAACGCGGTAGCCTTGCCGCTCGTACTTCTCCGCAATCTCATCGACCGCCTTGCTGCGAACACTCATGATGTCAACGGCCATCTATCTCATCCTCCGCTTCCCAGATCACAATGACGTGAATTATCTCGTCCAACGTCGCCAAAGCCTGTGCCAACGAGGGACTGGGACTGCTGACAAAAACGCCCCGACTCAAGTCAGCCTTTTCACTGACAACACGGTACACCTGCTCGTCGTCTTCGTAAACGAGTTTGTTCAGCGCGTCCAGAATGGGCTTGATGATGTTGTCTATATCGGGTGGCGCCAGGGTGAAGTAGTGCTTTCTTAACTTGATTATTTAATTGCTTGGTATCCTGTTGGCATGAGCCAATCCCTTTCCGTTCACCTGACCGACGCGCAGCGTCAGTACCTTGACAACCTCATAACCAAAGGCAGCTCCCC
>JAABUN010003277.1_pt1 | contig 25591 bp, 19 predicted proteins | sample 5559311 | NCBI WGS metagenome assembly JAABUN01 (sample SAMN10711877, study PRJNA513370) | rock metagenome | isolation source: Antarctica rocks | place: Antarctica: Victoria Land, Siegfried Peak sud
GCACCCCGTACCGCACTCGCCAGCTCGCACCCGTCGGCGGCGAAGTAGCGCAGCCCCGGCCGGTCGCTGTAGAGCGTGGCGATCCAACCGGCCGGAGTAGGCACGCTGATCCCCAGCCCGTTGTCCTCGCACACCAGCAGCAGCGGCATCGGCAACCCACGGAAAGACGCCTGGACGGCCGCGTTGACAGCCCCCGTGGCGGTCGAGTGGTTGGCAGAGGCGTCGCCGAAGCTGCAGACGGCGACGGCGTCACGCGGCCATCGAGAGGGTGCGCCGATCTTCTTGGCTCGCTCGATCGCAAAGGCCACGCCCAGCGCGCGCGGAAGGTGCGAGGCGATGGTCGAGGTCTGCGGGATCACGGCGAGCTCACGCCGCCCGAACACCTTGTGCCTTCCACCGGAGATCGGCTCGTCTCTGGCCGCGACGAGACCCAGCAGCACGTCCCGTAGCGGATCGACGCCTGGCACCTGGCGGGCGCGCTCCACGTAGAACGCCCCGGACCGGTAGTGCAGCAGCGCCGGATCGCTCGGACGCAGCGCGGCGGCGACGGCCGCGTTCCCCTCGTGCCCGGACGACCCGATCGTGTAGTGCCCCTTGCCCTGGGCCCTCAACCAGCGGGCGGCCAGGTCCAGGTGCCGGCTGCCCAGCTGCGAGTCGAACAGCGCCAGGGCCCGCTCGGCCGTCAGACCACCGGTCGCGGCGGACAGCTCCGTGCGCACCGTTGCGCCACGCAGTCCCTGGACCGCGTGCAGGAAGTGCCTATCGACCTGCTCCACCAGTCACCGCCGACTGCTTCAAGGTGCGCCTGAGCCGTGCTGCGGCGAGTATACGAACCTCGTGCCTCCAGACGTAGATCCCGTAGATCACGGTGTCGGCGGGGCTGCCTTCGCGCAGGCCTCCGCCGCCGTGCTCGCCCATCTGCACGAGCACCTGCCGCTGGACTACTGGGCCGTCTCGCGTGTCGTGGACGACCGGGAGGTGTTCCTCCAGGTCTCCCCCAACGACCTCGAGCTCCAGGCCGGCGACTCCTACCCCTGGGACGAGTCGATGTGCATCCGCATGTGGGAGCAGGGGCAGGCCCGCATCGCGCCGGACGTGGCGTTGGTCCCGTCGTACTTCGAGAGCCCGATGCGCACCAGCATCGGCGTCGGTTGCTACGTCGGCATCCCGGTGGTCTACGCCGACGGCGAGCTGTTCGGGACGCTGTGCGGCCTCGACCGGCACCCGCAGCAGCGTCACCTCTCCCAGCACGAGCCGTTGCTCAGCCTGCTGGGCGAGCTCCTGTCATCGGTCATGCAGAGCGACATCGCCAGGGTCGACACCGCACGCGTGCTGGAGTCGACCCGCCTGCTGGCACAGACCGACTCGCTGACCGGCCTGCTGAACCGGCGCGGCTGGGACCAGGTCTGCGCGACCGAGCAGATCCGGCACCATCGCTTCGGCGATTACGCCAGCATCGTCGTCGTCGACCTCGACGGCCTCAAGCAGATCAACGACGACCGTGGTCACGCTTCCGGCGACGCAGTTCTGCAGAGGGCCGCCGCTGCCATCACCCGAGCGGTGCGCGACGTGGACCGGGTCGCCAGGACCGGCGGCGACGAGTTCGCCGTGCTGTGCCCCCAGACCTCGGCGCGGCAGGTCACCTCGCTCCTGGACCGCCTGCGCACCAGCCTCGACGACGGCGGCATCGCCAGCTCGCTGGGTGCCGGCACGATGGACATCACCTCGACGATCGCCCAGGCCCAGGCCGACGCGGACGAACGCATGTACGCGGACAAGGCACCCCCCGAGCCACGGTCGAGGTGAGCAGCGGGGTGCGCGAAAGAGCGGTCTCCCTTCCGCGCGCGTAAGGTTTGCCGGACCGCGAAGGGGAGCTCATGACTGGGAACGCCGGGTACCGCCACACCAACACCGCCGTGCTGACGGTGTGCGCCGTGGATGCCCCACGCGTGGTGACCTCGGACGAGTTCGACGTCCGCCTCGCCGGCACGTACCAGCAGGCCGGGATGCGCCCGGGGCTGCTGCAACGGCTGGCCGGGATCTCGGAGCGACGGTGGTGGGCCGAGGGCACCACCTTCGTCGACGGCGCGGCGATGGCGGGTGCCAAGGCCCTGGCGGAGTCCGGCGTCGATCCGGCTCGGGTGGGGCTGATGATCAACACCTCGGTGAGCCGGGCGCACCTGGAGCCGTCGACCGCGGTGGCCGTGCACCACGCGCTGGGGCTGCCCACCTCCTGCCTCAACTTCGACCTGGCCAACGCCTGCCTCGGCTTCGTCAACGGGATGCACCTGGCCGGGACGATGATCGACGCAGGACAGATCGACTACGCGTTGGTGGTCAACGGCGAGGACAGCCAGAAGGTGCAGGAGAACACCCTCAGCCGCCTCAGCCGTCCCGGCACGACCGCACGCGACGTCGTCGGGGAGTTCGCGACGCTGACCCTCGGCTCGGGGGCAGCCGCCATGGTCCTGGGACGTGCCGACCACCACCCTGAGGGGCACCGTGTCGTCGGGGGCGTCAGCAGGGCCGGCACCGAGCACCACGAGCTCTGCATCGGCGACTGGGACGGCATGAGCACCGACGTCAAGGGCCTGCTCGATGCCGGGCTCGAGCTGTCGGCCGCGCTGTGGGAGGACGCCGCCGAGGACTTCGACTGGGCCGGGGGCATGGACCGCTACGTGATCCACCAGATCAGCCAGGTGCACACCGACGCCCTGTGCCGGCGCATTGGCATCGACCCCACGCTCGTGCCGCGGACGTTCCCGACGTCAGGCAACCTCGGGCCCGCGTCCGTCCCGTTCACCCTCGCCCACGAGTCCGGCAGCCTGGAGCCCGGGGACCGGGTGCTGCTGATGGGCATCGGCTCGGGGCTGAACGCGTCCTGCACCGAGATCGTCTGGTGACGGCTCCGCACACGCTGCCACCGTCTCTTCCTGGTCTGGACCCCGACTGGCCCCGGTTCGTCGACGTCCCCGGCGCGGACGGCGTGCGGACGTGGCACGTCCTGGACAACGGGGCTCGACCGAGCTCAGGGACGCTGCTCTGCGTGCACGGCAACCCGACGTGGTCCTACCTGTGGCGGCACGTCCTGGCGGCTGCACCGCCCGGGTGGCGGGTGGTCGCGGTGGACCAGCTCGGCATGGGTTACTCAGAACGGACTGCCGCCCCCCGGGGCCTGGCCCAGCGGGTCGAAGACCTGGGCGACCTCACCACGGCGCTCGGGGTGGACGGCCCGGTGGTCACCCTCGCCCACGACTGGGGCGGGCCCGTGTCGCTGGGCTGGGCGCTGGCCCATCCAGAGCAGCTGCGGGGTGTCGTGCTGACCAACACGGCCGTGCACCATCCGGCGGGCACCGCGGTACCCGCACTCATCCGCCTGGCCCGCGCCCGCCCGCTGCGCGCGGCCATCTGCGTGCGCACCCCCGCCTTTGTCCGCACCACGACGGCGCTGTCACGACCGCCGCTGCCTGGCGACGTCAGGGACGCCTTCGCTGCCCCGTACGCCGGCGCGGGCCGGCGACACGGCATCGGCGACTTCGTGGCGGACATCCCACTGTCTGCCGAGCACCCCAGCGCTCCGGCGCTCGCGTCGATCAGCGCGGGGCTGAGCGCCCTGGCCGACGTCCCGGCGCTGCTGCTGTGGGGTGGGCGTGACCCCGTCTTCTCCGACCGCTACCTGCACGACCTGCTGCACCGGCTTCCGCGCGCCCAGCTGCAGCGCTACGAGAACGCCTCGCACCTGGTGACCGAGGACGCGCCGCAGTCTGCCCACGCCGTCGCCCGCTGGCTGATCGACCTCGACGCGGCTCCGCACGGACGCCAACCGTCCCACCGACCGGCAGCACCGGGGCGGCCCCTGGGGGCAGCCCTCGCCCTGCGCTCCAGGGACGACGCCGTCGCCGTCGTGGATCTCGTCGACGGTGAGCGCGCGGTCTCCTTCGCCACGTTCTCCGAGCGTGTCGCCCAAGTGGCGGCGGGCCTGACCGCGACCGGGGTCCGGCGCGGGGACCGTGTCGCCCTGCTGATCCCACCATCGCCCGACCTCACGGCCGCCGCGTACGCCGTGTGGCGGGCCGGCGCCGCGATCGTCGTCGCCGACCGGGGCCTCGGCCTCCCTGGGATGGGCCGGGCGATGCGCAGCGCCCGCCCGGACCACGTCATCGGCACGGTGGCCGGCTTGGCCGCGGCGCGTGCGATGCGGGTGCCGGGTCGCCGCATCGCGGCCGGTCCGGTGGACCGTGCCACCCTGCGGGCGCTGGGTGCCAGGCACGGGCTGGCCGACCTGGCCCGGCTGGGACGAGCCACCGTCCGGCCTGACTCGAGCGCTGACCCGGGCGGCGACCCGAGCGCTGACCCGGGCCCCGACGACGAGTGCGCCGTCGTCTTCACCTCCGGTGCGACCGGCCCGGCCAAGGGCGTGGTGTACCTGCACCGGCAGGTGCAGGCCCAGCTGGAGCTGCTGCGCTCGACCTACGCGCTGACCGACCAGGACCGGCTCGTCGCGGCTTTCGCCCCCTTCGCGCTGTTCGGGCCCGCGCTGGGGATCGGCTCCGCCGTCCCGGACATGGACGTCACCTCCCCGGGAACGCTGACCGCCGTCGCGCTCGCGGACGCCGCCGCAGCGGTGGACGCCACCGTCGTCTTCGCCTCGCCTGCGGCCCTGCGGAACGTGGTGGCCACCTCCGCCGACCTGGGCGACTCCCAGCGCGAGGCGCTGGCCCGGCTGCGCCTGGTCATGTCGGCCGGTGCGCCGTTGGCCCCGCCCCTGCTGCGCCTCGTCGCAGACCTCGCGCCGAACGCCCGGGTCTGCACGCCCTACGGCATGACCGAGGTGCTGCCGGTCACCGACGTCTCGCTCGAGGAGATCGAGGCCGCCGGCAGCGGGAACGGGGTCTGCGTCGGGCACGCCCTGCCGGGGGTCGACGTCACCGTCAGCCCCCTCGGCCCGGACGGCGCAGCTGTGGCACCGCTGACCGGCGAGCCGGGGGTGCCCGGCGAGGTCGCCGTCCGGGCGGCCCACGTCAAGGAGCGGTACGACGCGTTGTGGGCCACCGAGCGCGAGAGCTCGAGGGATGCGGGGTGGCACCGCACCGGGGACGTGGGCCACCTGGACGAAGCCGGTCGGCTCTGGATCGAGGGCCGCCTGGCACACGTGATCACCACTGCCGCAGGCGTGGTCACGCCGGTCGGCCTCGAGCAGGGGGTGGAGGCACTGACCGCCGTCGGGGCGGCGGCAGCCGTCGGCGTAGGGCCGACCGGCGCCCAGCAGGTGGTGGTCGTGGTCGTCCCCAGCGTCCCCGATGTCCCCGATGTCCGGCGGCCAGGGTCGCGCTGGCTCCGCCTACGCCGCTCAGCGTTGCAGAGGGCTCAGGTGCTCGCCGGCACCGACCTTGCTGACGCCGTGCGTGCGGCGGCTGAGCTGCCCGTGGCCGCGGTGCTGGTCCGGTCCACCCTGCCGGTCGACATCCGGCACGCCTCGAAGGTGGACCGGCAGGCGCTGAGCCGGTGGGCGACACGGGTGCTGGCCGGTGCCCGGTGAAGGTCCTGGTGACCGGCGCCAGCGGGATGCTCGGCGGTGCCGTCGCACGGGCGCTGGTCGAGCGCGGGGACGATGTCACGGTGCTGCAGCGGCGACCCTCCGGCGTGCCGTGCCGTGAGGTCCTGGGCGACGTCGCCGAGCCCGACGTCGTCCGACGGGCGGCAGCGGACGCCGAGGCCGTCGTACACCTGGCGGCGAAGGTCCACGTCACCGGGGCCTGGCCGCAGTACCTGCGGACGAACGTGCTGGGGACCCGCGCCGTCGCCCAGGCGTGCCAGGCCGTCGGGACGCGGCGGCTCGTCCACGTGTCCTCTCCCGCAGTGGCGCACGGTGGCAACGCACTGATGGGTGTGGGGGCGACCCCCGCAGATCCTGACCAGGCCCGTAGCCACTACGCACGCAGCAAGGCCCTCGCCGAGCAGGCAGCCCTCGCGGCGGACTCCACGGGGCTCGCCGTGGTGGCAGTGCGCCCCCACCTGGTGTGGGGACCCGGGGACACCCAGCTGGTGAGCCGGGTCGTCGCCCGGGCCCGCTCGGGCCGGCTGCCCCTGATCGGTGCGGGGACGGCCCTGATCGACACGACCTACGTTTCCAACGCGGTTGAGGCTCTCGTCGCGGCCCTGGACGCGGACGTGCACGGGGAGGCGCTGATGGTCTCCAACGGCGAGCCGAGGCCGGTCGGGGAGGTGCTGGCACGGATCTGCGCTGCCGCCGGCGTGCCAGGCCCGCGCGGCCGCGTGCCGCTGGGCGTCGCTCGCCTGGGCGGCGCCGTCTGCGAGGCGGTGTGGGCGGTGGGCCGGCTCAGCGGTGACCCACCGATGACCCGCTTCCTGGCCGAACAGCTCGCCACAGCCCACTGGTTCGACCTGAGTCGCACCCGGCGGGCCCTGGCCTGGACGCCCCGGGTGAGCCTGGACGAGGGTTTCGAGGAGCTGACGCGCTGGTACGGGTCAAGGAGACGAGAATGATGCGACACACGCTGGAAGCAGGTCCGACCACGGTGAGCGACGTCTTCTCCAGGGACCTGGGTCCGGTCCTGGAGATCGACCCCGCTGACGTCGTGGTGGTGCACACGCTGGACGCCGCCGGCAGCCTCGAGCGGCACAGCGCTCCGGGGGTGGTCGGCCGGGTGCTGCTGCCCGAGAAGCGCGGACACTGCCTGTGCGGGCCCATCGCGGTGCGAGGAGCCATGCCGGGGTCGGCGCTGTCCGTCCACCTGCAGAGCCTGCGCACCGGAGACTGGGGTTTCACCGTCGCGGGCGGTCGCGACAACGTCCTCAACCGGCGTCTCGGAGTCGCCGTCGGGCCGGTGCGTTCCACGCTGTGGGACCTGGACACCGAGGCGCTGCGCGCCACCAACCACCTCGGGTACTCCGTGGCGATGAGCCCGTTCCTGGGAGTGATCGGCCTGGCCCCTGCCGCGCCTGGGGAGCACTCGACGATCCCTCCCCGGCTCGAGGGCGGCAACATCGACTGCAAGGAGCTGGTGGCCGGCAGCACCCTCTACCTGCCTGTCGCGGTGGAGGGTGCCCTGCTCAGCGTGGGCGACGGGCACGCGGCTCAGGGCGACGGCGAGGTGGCTGGTACCGCCATCGAGTGCTCCATGACGACCGAGCTCGTCGTGGACGTGGAACCGACGCCGGTGCTGCCCACGCCGTACGCCACCACTCCTGCCGGGCGCATCACCTTCGGCTTCGACGCGGACCTGAATGAAGCCAGCGCCGCGGCCCTGGACGCCATGCTCACCTGGATGCAGCTCGACCTTGGCCTGGACCGTCCGGCAGCGCTCACGCTGGCCAGCGTCGCTGTGGATCTGCGCGTGACACAGGTGGCGAACCAGGTCTGGGGCGTCCACGCCGTCCTCCCGAACGGCGCGCTACGTCGACCCGGGTGACCGAGACGGCCGAAGCGCGAAGCCTTTGGTGTCGCTCAGACGCCATACCTTTCGCGCTTCGGCCCGATCGGCTAGGCGCCCACCACCACCGCCCGACTTGTCAGTACCACGCCGGTGAACTGGTCGACGTGGAACTACCCGTCCGACCGAGGTCGCGCTCGCGTCGCCGGGACGGGCGGCCCGAACTCGGTACGGACGCCGTCGCTGAAGACGACGTGGTCGGGCGGACGGGATGCCACACCGGCCAGTCCCGCGGCAGCCAGCAGCCCGTCCTCGAGCCGGACCACCTCCGCGCGTCGAAAGGTCCACGGCTCGTGCGTGTTCGGGATGTACCAGGTGCGCCCGAGGTAACGCACGTGCAGCCCCCACCGGGCCGTCAGGAACAGGTCCAACGGTGACGGCGCCACCGGCTCGAAGACACGCACCCCCAACACGCTGACGACCGGCTGGGTGGCCCGCCGTCGCAGCCGGGTGGAGTAGCGGTGCTCGACTCCCCCGTCCACCGGCATGCTGGCGTGCCGCATCCGCGACCACCGGTAGGGCAGCCCGAACACCGAGCGGGCGCCGAGCACCACGGCCGCCCGGTCCGCGTCCAGGCTGCGGAACACGATCCCCCGGCGCCCCGTGCCGTCGATCGAGTACAGCCGCACGTTGGTCTCCAGGAAGGTCCCCAGGTACGGCACGGCCGGGCCGTGGGCGAATCCCGCGTCGACCATCCGGAACGGGATGAGGCCCACGTAGGTGCGTCCGGAGAAGACGTCGGGCCGGACGCCGGGCGGCATCAGACCGGCCACCAGCGACGGGTCCACGGCCCAGTGCACGAACGCCAGGTCACGCCAGTCCTGCCGCATCAGCCGCGGCTTGGCCAGCGGGGGGGCACCCGCCGACAGGCGTTCGATCTCGATCTCGGTGCTGTCCACCCTTCGTGGCCTCCTTCGTATGGGTGCTGCCGGGATGACCGCGCAGACATCGAAGATGGCCGTGAGCCACAGCCGGTGCCACGCGCTACAGGAACAGACTGACCGCCTCCAACCGGCTGTGCGCGCCGGTGCGGACGTAGATGTGTTCCAGGTGCTTGGCCACGGTCGACTCCGAGATCGCGAGCCGACGCGCCACCTGCGCGTTGGTCCTGCCCTCCCTCACCAGCTCGAGGACCTGCCTCTCCCTCGGGGTCAGCTGTGGCACGGCTCGGACCAGGTGGCGGATAGCGACATCGACGTGCGGGCGCACCAGTCGCAGCACGAGGCGGTCCCGCTCGGAGAAGTCCCGGCCTCGCCCTCTGGACAGCACGACCGCGCTGATGTCGTCCCTCGAGTGGCCGATCTCCAGCCCGATCTCGGCCCTGATCCCTGCTGGCTCGTACACCTCCTGATAGAGCCACGTACGTTCCAGGTCGCTGCCACGCAGCACGTCGCTGACGATCGTGACGGGTCCGTGCAGCCCCGACATGATGGGGTGCTCGGAGAGATGCTCCACCCACGGTCCGACCGGCGCCCGCACGACCGGCCGGCGGGTCGGTGCGCAGGTCAGGGCCTTCTCCTCGGCGACCGTGCCGAAGTGCCACCAGCTCCAGAACGCGAGCTCGCAGGGAACGAGGGCGGCGAGCGCGTCAAGAACATCCGGGAGACACACGCCCTGGCTCAAGGCGTCGGAGCAGCAGCCTGCGGCATCGAGGACCAGCCGCAGGTCACGTTCGGCCAGTCGCGCCGCAGACATGACACCTCTCGCCGGTCGGGGACGAGCGTAGTCGTCGCAGGGCCGCGTGTCCGCAGAATTGCGTATGGCCTGCAGAGGCGTCCAGGACGACCCTGAGGTCGGTGCCAGGAGGGCAGCCCTCCTGTGCGAGCAGTGGTCTACATGGCCTGGCTCGACGACTCGTCACCGCCTGAGAAGAAGGAGCCTCCCGTGAGAACTCGTGGACCGCTGTGGGCGACCATGGTCGTGAGCGCGTTGGTGCTGCCGTCTGCGGCCGGCGCCGCACCACCGTCGGTGAGCCCTGCTGCGACCTTGCTGGCCACCGGGTTGGAAGGGGCGTCCGGCAGCACGGTCGGTCCCGGTGGTGCGCTGTACGTCACCGAGGGTGCGGCGGGCCGGATCTCGCGCATCGACCCGCGGACGGGTGAGGTGACGACCTTCGCCGAGGGTCTGCCGACCTCCATCGTCGGGATCGGCGGCGCGATCGACCTCGTCTTCGTCGGAAAGACCGCCTACGTCCTCGTCACCCTGGTCGGACCCGACGTGGGCGGTAGCGACGTCGTGGGCGTCTACCGCGTCGACGGGCCTGACAGCTTCACCGTGATCGCCGACCTGGGCGCGTTCTCCATCGACAACCCCACGGACGCAGAGGTGTTCGTGCCTACCGGCGTCCAGTACGCGATCGAGAACTACCGTGGGGGGTTCCTCGTCACGGACGGTCACTACAACCGGCTGCTGCAGGTGAGCCTGGACGGGCAGGTCACCGAGCTGATCGCCTTTGCCAACATCGTTCCCACCGGCCTGGAGGTCCACGGCAGCACGATCTACATGGCCGAGGCCGGGCCTGTGCCCCACCTTCCGCAGGACGGCAGAGTGGTCTCGTTCGGCCGATCCCTGACCCCGACGGTCGTGGCCTCCGGCGGACCGCTGCTGGTCGACGTCGAACGCGGTCGCGGTCGCACCCTCTTCGGGCTCGCCCAGGGCACCTGGCCGCTCGGTGGTCCTGACGGCTCACCGGCACTGCCGGACACCGGTCTGCTGCTTCGGGCGGAAGCGGATGGAAGCTTCAGCGTGGTCATGGCCGGTCTGGACCGACCCACCTCCATGGAGATCATCCGCAACACCGCGTACGTCGTCACCCTCGACGGTGAGGTCTGGAGGGTCGAGGACATCTCGTCCCCGCCGTACGGCGTCGCGTCCTGAGCGCAAGCAACGACCAGCGAGATTGCCGCCTTCAGTGCCCCCTACGCCTGAACCTCCCCCGCTGTGTCTCCGGCGACCAGCTGGCCGTCGGCGAGCTCGACCACCCGGTCGGCCATGGCGACCAGCACCGGGTCGTGCGTCGCGACCACCGCCGTGATCCCGCGTGCGTGCACCAGTTCGCGCAGCAGCTCCATCACGGCGCGGCCCGTGCCAGAGTCGAGCTGGCCGGTGGGCTCGTCCGCGACCAGCAGCGCTGGCTCGTTGGCCAGCGCCCGGGCGATCGCGACCCGCTGCTGCTGCCCGCCGGACAGCTCGTAGGGCCGCTGCCCGGCGTGCGCTGCCAGCCCGACCATGGCGAGCAGGTCGGCGACCCGTTCCTCTCGCCGGGCGCTGGAGAGCCCGGCCAGGCGCATCGGCACCCCGACGTTCTCGGCGGCAGACAGGATCGGCAGCAGCCCGAACGACTGGAACACGTAGCCGATCCGGTGCCGGCGCAGCTGGACGAGCCCGTCGGCTGACATGGCGGCAAGGTCCTGACCGTCGACCAGGACCCGTCCGGTGTCGGGGGTCTCCAACCCACCGAGGCAGTTGAGCAGAGTCGTCTTGCCGGATCCGGAGCGCCCCATGACCACGAGCAGCTGGCCGGCGGGTACGACCAGCGAGACGTCTCGGACGGCGTGCACCGCGCCCTCGGCGGACCCGAACGTCTTCGACAGCCCCTGGGCGTCGAGCAGCACGTCAGCCACGGCCGGCCGCCTCCTCGCCGACGTCAGGGGACCCGGTGTGACGGCCCGCCCGCTTCTCTGGCCGGACCTGGATGTGGTCGGGCTCCAGTCCCAGCCGCACCCGACGCTGCAGGTTCAACGAGGTGACGAACTCGCGTGGCAGCTGCAGCCTGCCCGCCGCGTCGAGGACCGCGAACTCCTCGGCCACGTGCGACTCCTCGCCGGTGCCCGATACCACGGTGCGCCGCAGCACCTCAGACGACGTCCGGCCGTCCCGCATCGCGATGGTTCGATGTACCTGGTTCGACACCGCCTGGTCGTGGGTGACGATGACGACGGTGACGCCGAGCTCGCGGTTGGCGTTGCGGAAGGCGGCGAACACCTCCTCGGACGTGACGGAGTCGAGCTCGCCGGTCGGCTCGTCGGCCAGCAGCACCCGAGGCGAGTTGGCCAGTGCCACAGCGATGGCCACCCGCTGCTGCTGACCGCCGGACATCTGCGCGGGACGGCGGTCCGCCTGTCCGGCGACACCCAGCAGCTCGAGCAGCTCGCCCGTCCGCTGCCTCCGCTCGGCCCGCCGCGTCCGCGTCACGGCCATCGGCAGGGCGACGTTCTGCGCGGCCGTCAGGTACGGCAGCAGGTTGCGCCCGGTCTGCTGCCAGATGAACCCGACCGTGTTGCGCTGGTACGCAACGCGTTCCGCGCGGCCCATCGACAGCAGGTCGTGCCCGGCGACACTGGCCGAGCCGGCACTGGGGGTGTCGAGGCCGGAGAGGATCGTCAGCAGCGTCGACTTGCCCGAGCCGGAGGCGCCCACCAGGGCGACGAGCTCGCCGTCATCGATGTGCAGGTCGAGGCCCTGCAGCGCGACGATCTCCACCCTCTTGTCACCCGTGCCGCCCTCGATGCTGAAGATCCGGACCAGGTTCTCGCACTGGACCACTGCGGCCATCGGGTCCAGCGCGCCCGGGCCGGCGGGCGGAGCCGTTCTCGTCACGTGTCGTCTCCTACCCGCAGGACGGCACCCAGCCGGGCACGCGACCCGCTGAGAACCGCCACCAGCACCGCGACCACGCTGGCCGCGAGCACACCACCGGTGCTCCCGAGAAGCAGCACCGGGTCGACCGCCAGGCTCGGCCGGTCGGCCCCGCCCGTGAAGCTGCGCAGATCCAGCGCCGGGTAGACGGCGATCACCACCGCGGCCCCGACGACCCATCCCAACAGCACACCGGGCAGCACGACCGGTGCCGCCTCCCAGGCCACCAGCGCCGCCGACTGCCGCCCGTCCAGTCCCAGGGTCCGCAGCCGGGACAGCAGCCGGACCCGTTCCGCGGCCGCGGCCACCAGCGTCAGCACCAGAGCCAGCGCACACATCAGCGCCGCCAGCACCGCCACGTACCCGAACGAGCCGAGCGTGCCGCGCACCAGCGGCTGGTCGGAGATGCGCTCCTCGGCGTCGGCACGCGTGTGCAGCGGCGATCCGGTGGCCAGGGCATCGCGGAGGTCTGCCTCGACGGTGTCCTCAAGGCCAGGCTGGGTGGCCGTCTGCTCCGACAGGTCGACCAGGACGAGCCGGGGCAGCGGGGCGTCGTACCCGAGCCGCTCCAGAGCCGTAGGGTTCGCCAGCACCCAGTCCCGCGCGCTGGACAGCGACACCAGGCGGTCCGCCGTCCCCACCACCAGGGCCTCGACCCGGTCCCTGCCGTTGCCGCGGTCGAGGGTCAGCTCGTCTCCCACCGACCCGACGCTCGATGACACGACCACGGGCAGCGGCTCGCCGGCGTCCGGGACGTCGTCCAGCTCGTCCGGCAGCCTGCCGGCACCGGAGACGGAGCCCTGCACGGACGACAGGGCAGCGCCGTTCGCGGCGAACAGGTCGACGCGGCCGACCCGGGTGTCGGAGCCGACGTCGGCCTCCGAGACGGAGACGGCAGCCAGCCCCTCGACGCCCGCGACGCGCGCTGCGGCAGCCAGCTCCTCGTCGGTGAACCCCAACGCGTTCAGGCGTCCGTCGGCACCGACCTGCTGCCAAGCCGCCGTCCGCACCCCCTGCTGGGAGGTCCCGGTCACGATCACCCCGACGACGCACGTCGACATCGCCAGCACCACCACGAGCACCGGCAGCGTCCCCGCCACCTGGTCGCGCCCCGCCCGGGCGGCACCCAGAAAGGTCACGGCACCCCTGTGCCGACCGGCTGCGGCAGCCAGCCAGCGCAATGGAACCGGCGCGAGCCTGGCCACCAGGACGGCCGCCGCCAGCGCCAGCAGCAGCGGTGCCGCGGCCACCAGGGGATCGGCATCGGGCCTGAGTGCTTCGGGGTCGACCACCCCGGTGCGGGAGAGCTCTGGCGCGGCGAGCCCACGGCTGCGCAAGGTCACCACCGCGCCGGCGGCGGCGAGCAGGACCAGGACCTCGAGCGCCAGTCGCCCTCTGCCTGCTGCGGTCTGGCCCACGCCGGACACGGTGTCCCGGCGCTCACCTCGGTGCCCGGCCAGGCCGCCACGCATGGCAGAGACGGCGAGGGCAGGCAGCAGCGGGAGAAGTGCGGCGCCTACCGCTGCCGGCAGGACCCAACCCAGCCAACCGGGGTCCCCCCGCACCAGCAAGTGCGCCAGCGACAGCCCGAGGGCGGCGGCGGGGGCGCCGAGCAGCAGACCTTCCAGAGCCATCACGGTGACCACCTGACCGGTCGAGCCACCTCGGGCGACCAGCAGCGAGAGCGGCCTGCGTCGACGCTCGACCACCAGCCGGGTGGCGAGCACCAGCACGGCCAGGGTGACCCCGGCTAGGCCCGCGCTGACCACCGCCACCACGGCCCCGGAGGTACGGCGCTGGCTGAGGTGCTCCAGCACCAGGGCGTCGAACCCGGTCGAGACCGCGACCTGCTGCTGCTCCGGCCCGAAGAACCACCGGGTGTCCAGGCCGACGGGCGACGGCATCGCGAATCTTCGGCCCTCGAGCCGGCGCACCACACCCACCAGGTCGGGAGCCTGATCGGCCCGTAGCGCACCGGCATGGAGGGGGACGCGGACAGAGATCTGCGGCAGGTTGACGCCCCGGAGCTGGTTGTCCAGTGCAGCAGCGGCAGCCGGCGGCACCAGCAGGGTGCTGGTGTGGATCACCCCGAGCGGCTCGGCGTAGCTCTCGGCCGGGTGCAGCAGGGTGTCGTCCGTCTGCCAGTACGGGGCGTCCTCGTCCAGCGCCTGCACCACGCCCGTGACGCGGACGCTGAGCCCGTGGCTCAGCTGCACCACGGAGCCGACCTGCAGGTCATGCACCTTCGCGGCATCGGTGGAGACAGCCGCCTCAAGCAGGGTGGAGCCGGCGGCGGGGCCGCCCGGCTGGGTGAACTCGTCCGGAGCGGGCGGCGGCTTCGCGGGGGTGAAGGTGAAGGCGGCAGGCGGCGCCCCCTGCAGGTACCGCACGCGGCTGCCGAAGCCCGGGCCCTCCGGCGGAGCTGCGCCCCTGGGCGCGTCGGTCAGCACGGTGAGGTTGAACAGCGACGTGCCGGCCTCAGGGTTCAGGGCGGGTTCGGCGCTCTCGGCACGCAGGGTGCGATACCGGATGCTGCCGATGGCTCCCGAGCTGGCCTGCGCCAGCGGCTCTTCCAGGCTCGCGTCGACGTCGGCGAGCAGTGTGCGGAACGGGGAGGTCGGATCGGTGGTCGACGTGGTGTGGTCCAGCGGAGGAGGCGCGGACCTGGTGGAGAGCAGGTCGCGGTCCAGCGTCGCCGCCCGGTCGATGGTGGCCCGCAGCCCGTCGGTGGCCAGGCTCTCCAGTGCTCGCGGGACGGCGCCCGCCACAATGGCCGAGGCCAGGACGATGACGGCCAGGGCCGCCCCGGCCGGCCGGTCCGTGAGCAGGTGCCTGTACAGCAACGACAGGGTCGACACCCTTCCGCCGCTCACAGCGCCTCCTCGCGCAACCCAGCCGTGGGCCGCCGTCCCGGGGCCGAGCCCCTGACCACGGTGGTGGCCGTGGTCAGCAGCATGCCAAACCCGGCGACCAGAGCAACTGTCCCCCAGGGGATCTGGGCCTGTGCCGGACCGGCCGTCTCGAGTGACGACGAGTCCGCGACCAGGGCAGGGCCGCACACGAGCACCACCAGCGCCCCCGTCCCCGCGCCCGCGACGCCGATGAGCGTCGCCAGCAGCAGTCCGCGCACCACTGCTGCGCGTCGTCGCTGCCCGCGGTCGGCGCCGATCACGGCGAGCAGGGCCTCGTCCCGACGGCCCTGCTGAGCAGCGCTGGCCGCACCGGCGAGCACCCCGCCCAGCGCCAGCAGCGCCACGACGAACCCAGCCACCAGCAGCAACCGGGACGAGCCGCGGCCAGCAGGGTCCTGTGCCAGGCCCCGCAGCACCTCGTGCCGGTCCTGCACCTGGACCGGAACGCCCCGTGCCTGCGCGGTTCTGGTCGCTGCGGAGGCCACCGACGCACTGCCGCCAGCTGCCTCGACGGCCGACGGGCCCAGTGTCAGCTGCCACTGCTCGTGCGGATCCGGATCCCGCCCGGCGGCGAGGTCGGCGACGGCCAGCGCCCACGCGTCGACCACCATGGCCGGGCCTGGCATCCCCGGAACCGGCCCACGCACCTCGGCCACCGAGACCGTCGTCTCCGTGATGCGCCTGACCTGCACGTCCTCGCCCACGTCCACGCCCAGCGCGCCCGCCAGCTCCTGCGTGATCGCAACGGCCGGTGCCGTCGTCGCGGTCAGGGGTCCGTCCTGCAGGTCGGCCAGCACCCTGGTCGAACTGGTCGCGACCTGGCTCGGCAACGGCACCACCACGGCGGGAAGGGCGTCCCCCACCGACGATGCCTGGTCGCCCTCGCCGGGCAGGGCCACGGTCCGCCACCGGGTCTGGCCGGTCCCGCGAACCGGACCCCCTGACGCGTCGCTCACCTCGTCCAGCCGCACCGTGGCCGTCTGCACGATCTCGGGGGCGCGCTCCGCGAGGACGTCGAGCGACACCAGCTGCCACCGTGCCTGCGTCGCGTCCCCGGGCAGGTCCGGCAATGGAACCTGGACCACGCGCTGCACCGACGTGCGGGCTCCTGGTTCCGTCGGCACCAGCACGGTCTCGAGGTCGCGGGAGACCGCGTACCCCTGCGGCGACAGCCACCACGTGCCCAGGCGCAGGCTGACCGGCCCCGGGACGGAGGGCACCGACCCCGGCGGGAGGTGCGCGGGCGCCGCCTCGACCGGATCCGAGTCCACCTCCACGGTGAACCTCACGTCGACGATGTCGCCACCGGGCGCGCCCGGCACCGGTGCGCCTGCCGGGCCCCGGCCACCGCCGGCGGCGTCCGGCTCGCTCGTCATCGAGACGAGGCTGAGCCTGCCCGCCGGGGTGGAGGCGCTCTGCACGCCGACGGCCCTCACGGCGGAGACCCCCTGCACGCGGCCCAGTGCTGCCGCAAGCTCCACCGCCGCCTCGCGGCTGGGGCCGGTCGGGGACGAGGCGCGTACCCGGACGTCGGCACCGACCTGCAGGTCGGCCTGTCGGGTCTGCTGCGCGCTGCGCGTGGACCGCTCCCCCGCCACCAGGACGCCGGAACCCACCAGCAGAACCAGGAGCACCACTGTCACTACGTGCGGCCCGGGGGCGCGGGACAGCTGCCAGGCCGCCAGCAGCGCGGCGGGGCTCTGGCGCCGTGACAGTGCCCGGGCCGCCGCGGCGCTGACCGGCACGACCAGCCGGGCCGCCACCAGCGCGCCGGCCAGCAGTGCGAGTGCGGGCGCCAGCGCTACCACCGGGTCGAGCCCGGCCGCCCGCACCGCGGACCCGCGCGTCACGAGGGACCCGTTCTGCCTCAGTTGCCAGAGCGCCACCGTGGCCGCCGCCAGCACCACCAGCTCAAGTCCCCAGCGCGCAGCGACGACGCGGCCACCCCCACCGGAGGCCCGCTGCACCGCCTGCCAGCGACGCGAGACGAGCAGCAGCGGCACCGCCAGCACGAATCCGGCCGCCAGGGTGCACAGCGCCGCCACCACGGCCTCGCGGCGTCGTCCCGTGGTCGCCACCACCCCCGCCAGCAGCAGGGCAGGCGTGCACAGGACCATCAGCTCCAGGGCTGTCCACCCCGCCACCTGGCGCCAGGCAGCACCACGCGCCCGCAGCAACGCGGTGTGCCCCGCGCGGCGCTGGGCCAGCAGCCGTCCCACCACCAGCAGGGCCGCTACGGCCGCCATCGTGACCAGGGCCATGGCGACCTGGCCGGCCGCACTCGTCCGGGTCGCCTGGCGCACCACCGGCTCCAGCGCCTTCCGCAGCTCCTCGCTGACGTCGGCCGCCGGCAGCCGCGGGTCGCGGACGACCCGGTCCTCCAGCCCCGGCAGCCCCGAGGCGAGCGCGCGCAGCGAGCCCAGGTCGAGCTGGGCGCTGTCGGGGAGGATGCGCCAGACACGCTGCGGCGACTCCAGCAGCGTGGCGTCGGCCGGGACGAGCGGCCCGACGGTGTTGGCGGTCTGGCGACCTGTCGTCTCAAGAGCGGACCCGGCGACGGCTCCCTGCAGCTGCGGCCGGATCCGCCAGGTCCCGACCACCGTCAGGCTGGTCGTGGACGCGAGCTCCACCTGCACGGAGTCGCCGACGTCGACGCCGAGGTGCTCCGCCGCGTCCGCCTGTATCGTCGCTTGACCTGCGGCCGTCCCCTGCGGCCAGCTGCCCTCGACCAGCTCGGCCAGGGCGGGCAGGTCCTGGTAGGCGGTGAGCACGACCGTCCCCGCGCCGGGGACCTGCGGTGCCGAGACCGCCTTCTGGCCGGTGCGGGCGGACGCCCAGACCGTCAGCGGCACCCCGGGCAGCGACGCGGCGACGTCCTCGCGCAGCACCGAGTCCTGGATGCCGTCAGCGGGCCCGGCCGCGGTCATCGGCCCGCTGTCCACCGTCGTGACCGTGACGGCCTGCTGGCTGGGCGGCAACGCACCGACGCGCTGCCGCAGCCCGTCGGTGCGCGATCCGTGGTCCAGCCCTGCCAGGCCGGCGAGCGCCAGGGAGACCAGCGTGACCAGCAGTGCGCAGCTCAGGGTCAGCCCGCTCTCCGCGCGCAGGCGCGCCATCACCAACGCCCTGGCACCCATGACACCTCCTCGCCGCCCACCTTGGCGGCGAGGAGCAGCCGCGGCCCAGCGCCACGCGGCATCTGTGACCACTTCGTGAGGTGCCGCCCAGCCGAGGCTCGCAGCGAAGCGCGAAGACGTGGGGGCTTCGCAGACTCCGGAGTCTTCGGGTTAGGGGCTGTGTCAGAGCTGTTCTGCGAGCTTGCGGCACGCGATCTGCACCGGGTCCCACACCGGCGAGAACGGTGGCGCGTAGGCCAGGTCCAGGTTCGCCACGTCGTCGGCGGACATCCCCGCGAACAGCGCGGTCGCCGCGATGTCGATGCGCTTGCCCGCACCGGCCCCGCCGGTGATCTGGCAGCCGAGCAGCCTTCCGGTGCCCCGCTCCCCCAGCACCCAGACCGTCATCGGGGCCGACTGCGGCATGTAGCCCGCGGTGGTGGTCGACTCCAGCAACACCTCCGCGGTGTCCAGCCCGATGCGCTCGGCCCACGACGGCAGCAACCCGGTGCGGGCGACCTCGACGTCACCGGCGCGGGTGATCGCGGTCCCCACCACGCCGGGGAAGCAGGCGTCGCCACCACCGATGTTGGTACCGGCAACCCGTCCGGCCTTGTTCGCGTGGGTGCCCAGCGGGATGAACCACGGCTCGCCCAGCAAGCGATCGTGCACCGCGGCGCAGTCACCCGCCGCCCAGACCCCGTCGGCCACGCGCTGGTGGTCGTCGGGTACCAACGCCCCACCCGCTCCACCTCCGCCCACCGACAGGCCTGCGCCCACCGCCAGGTCCACCCGGGGAGCAACACCGATGGCCACGGCGACGACGTCGGCGGGGAACTCGTGCCCGCCGACGCACGCCGCCTTGGCCTGCCCGTCGGGCGAGACGCCGACTGCGGAGACCTCGACGTCGGTGACCACCTCGACCCCCGCCCGCTCGAGCCCCTCCCGCACGTTGGCGGAGATCCCCTGCACCAGCGAGCCGTTCATCGGCTCAGGGCCTCGGGTGACCATCACCGTGGACACCCCGCGGCGCGCGAACGTCTCGGCCGCCTCCACCCCGATGTAGCCGCCGCCGACGACCAGCGCGCTCTTCGGCGACTGCGCGAGCAGCCGGCGCCACGTCGCCCCGTCGTCCAGGGTCTTCATCGCCAGCACGTTCGTGGGCGCACCGGACACCGTCCAGTCGGCCCACGTCGGCATCAGCGCCTTGGCTCCGGTGGCGATGAGCACCTCGTCGAAGTCCACGGTGTACGTGCGACCACCCTCGTGGTCGCGGACCTGGGCCTTCCGGCTGCCCAGGTCGAGCCCGACCGCCTCGTGACGCATCCGCAGGTCGATCCCGGAATCGCGGTGCTGCTTGGCGGTGCGGGCCACCAGCTCCTGGTCCGAGCCGACGTCCCCGGCCACCCAGTACGGGATGCCACAGGCGCTGTACGAGGTGTGGTCGCTCGACTCCAGAGCCACGATCTCGAGGTCACGGCCGTTTCGGCGCGCCGTGCGCAGGGCCTGGTGCGCCCCCGACATCCCGGCGGCGTCCGCACCGATGACGAGCAGGCGGGTGCTCATGACTGCGGCAGCTCGGCCGGGGTCGCCTCGTGACCAGGTCGACCAGGGCTTCGGCGCTCGGTCTTCATCTCCGCCTCGTAGACGTGCCGGCGCCCGGCGACCAGCTCGTTCCGAACCATCGACTCCAACCGGCGGAAGTCCGCGTAGTAGCCGTCGTCGTAGTCCTCCACGACCTGGAAGGTCCAGCGCCCGGAGATGACGTTGCGGCCCACCAGCTCGGTATCGAGCTGGTCCGCGAGCTCGCCGTGCCCGGCCTCGCGTAGCAGTCCCACCGCCTCGCCCAGGGTCAGGTCCGCGGTGCCGCTCATCCGGTGCGCTGAGTACAGGTGCCCGCGCACGACCTCGACGACCTCCATGGCCTCGCTGAGCTTTCCGACCGCCTCCACGGTCGCGTCGTCCACGCCCTCGGGACGACGGTCGAGTCCTTCCTCACCGGGACGGCCAGCAGCGCTCATGCCCACCAGACTGGCAAGAACCGGCCCTGCCCGCACCCGGGGACCCCCCTCCCCGCCCATCCCCGCCCCCCCGCCCCCCGCCACTTGGTCCGGGTCTTGTCGTCATACGACCCGTCGTGGCGGCAAGACCCGGACCAAGTGCGGTAATGCTGGTCTCAGGGGTGCTGCCCGAACCGCCACCGCCGCACCCACGCGTGCAGCGCTATGGCTGCGGCCGCCCCGGCGTTGAGGGAGCGGGTCGACCCGAACTGGGCGATGTGCAGCACCCGGTCGCACGCCTGCACGGCCTCGGCGCTGAGCCCGGTGCCCTCCTGGCCGAACAGCAGCACGACCCGCTCGGGCAGGTCTGCAGTCTCCAGCGGTTCGGCGCCCTGGACGTTGTCCAGCCCGATGATCGGCACGTTCTCCGCCGCTGCCCAGGCCCTCAGATCCGCCGCCGCAGGATGGTGGCGCACGTGCAGGTAGCGGTCGGTGACCATGGCGCCGCGCCGGTTCCAGCGTCTGCGCCCCACGATGTGCACCTCTGCGGCGTTCATCGCGTTGGCGGTACGCACCACGGAGCCGATGTTCATGTCGTGCGCCCAGTTCTCGATGGCCACGTGCACCCCGGCCCGCCGGGTGTCCAAATCGGCCACGATCGCCTCGACCGTCCAGTAGCGATAGGCGTCCACCACGTTGCGCCGGTCGCCGGCACGCAGCAGGTCGGGATCGTAGCGGTCGCCGACCAGCTCGGCGGAGGGCCACGGGCCGGCCCAAGGGCCGACCCCGACGGAAACCCCGGCGGGCTCGTCACCCTCCGAGAATTCCTGCACCAGGCCGATCCTAGGTCGCGCGCTCGCGCTCAGCGGAGCATCGGCGCGTACTGCGGCCGCAGCTGCTCCCACTCGGCGCTCAGGTTCGCGACCGTCTCCTCCCGACCGCTGTCCAGATAGGCCGGGTTGGAGAGCACGGTGACGACGTTGCCGTCCAGGACCAGCAGGTCTGCCACCGAGTAGAACAGCTCACTACCCACCTCCCCACCGCCCTCACCCGGGCTGACCACCACCTGCTTGTCGGCGGTCCAGAACGACTCGTCGCCGAACTGGAGCTGAGCACCGACGAACTCGGTGCTGACACCGCCTCGGTCGGGGCTCGCGCTCGCGGCCTGGCAGCCGCGGATGGTCGCTCGCAGGTCCGCAAAGGCGGCGCCCGCCGTGGCGGCGTCGGGGAACACCGCCAGCTGCCGCACCTGGCCCGACTCAGGGCCGGGCGCCGTGACGGTGCGCATCCCGAGCGCACCGGACGGCTTCGGCACCTCCTGCGCCTCGGCCCAGCAGCCGCTGGCGGCCCAGGCGGTGACTTCGGTGGTCGTGGTGGACGGGAAGTCGAGGTCCTCGGCCCAGCGCTGCTCCTCGCGGAAGGCCACGCCGGTCAGTCCCTGCGCGGCTTCCGCCGCGGTGAGCACCGGGGTCGCCGGCTCGCTGGTCGGACCGTCGGTCGGGGCCTGCGTCGGGCCGTCGGTCGGGCCGTCGGTCGGGGCGTCGGTCGGAGCCTGCGTCGGGCCGTCGGTCGGGCTGTCGGTCGGAGCCTGCGTCGGGCCGTCGGACGGGGCCTGCGTCGGACCGTCGGTCGGGCCGTCCGTCGGGCTGTCGGTAGGGCTGTCGGTCGGGCCGTCCGTCGGGCTGTCGGTCGGGCCGTCGGTCGGGCTGTCGGTCGGGCCAGGACTGGTAGGCACGGCGGTCGGCGTAGGGTCGGCCGGCTGCACCATCGCGGTGTCGGAGCCCAGCCCGGTCACGGCGACGCCGACCACGACGGCGAGCGCGGCCGCGGCCAGAGCGCCGGCCTGCAGTGCGCGGTGACGGGCGCGGCGGCGGACGGCGCGGGCACGGAGCTCGGGGGCGGGAACAGCGCCGGACGGGGCGTCAGAGGCCGCCTCGGCGAGCAGGTCGTTCAGCGGGTCCGGGCGCTGGAGCGTCATGGGGTCACCTTCTTGGTACGGATGTCGGACGAGAAAGAGGGCAGCGGCACGTCGGCCTGCCGTGGTGGGGACCCGGGTTCGTCGATGCGCGGGTCGTCCAAGAGACCGGCGAGCGTGCGTCGACCCCGAGCGAGCTGGCTCTTGACGGCGCTCGCCGTGGCACCGGTCTCCGCCGCGACGGCGTTGACGTCGAGGTCGCAGAGGTGATGCAGCACGATCGCGGTGCGTTGTGCGACCGGCAGCTGCTGCAGGGCGGCCACCAGCGCCAACCGGTCGGTCGAGCCGGCTCCAGGGTCGCCCCCGCGCACGAACCCGTCCTCGCTGCCGCCGGACTCGCGCTGCCAAGCCGTCAACGCGTTGCGTGCCTTGCGCCACCGGCTGACCGCCAGCCTGCGTGCCACCGTGCGCACCCACGCTTCCGGGGCGTCGGCGTGGCGGACGGTGTCCCAGCGTAGCCAGGCTCGCTCGAAGGCCTCCTGCACGCAGTCGCGGGCCTCCTCACGGTCACCGGTGACCAGGTACAGCTGACCGGCGAGCTTGTTGACAGACCCGTTGTAGAACGCGTCGAAGTCGTTCTGGTCGGCCACGTCACTCCTTCCCCTCGGCGCCCTTGCTGGGCAGCGTCTCATCCTCATGACGCCCGGGGGGGCGTTCTGGTCGCACCCTGAGCTGGGTTCGTCTGCACCGCACGGCCCGTATCCTGGGCAGGTGTCCCTGGACCTCTCGCTCGCCGTGACTGCCCTCGACCAAATCTCGGCCGTGGCTGCCCCCCTGCTGGGACCGAGTTGGATGGACCCCGAATACCTCATCGGCCTGTTCGGCGACTGGGCCCTGCCTGGGGTGGCGCTCGTCATCTTCGTCGAGACCGGACTGCTGTTCCCGATCCTGCCGGGGGACTCGCTGCTGTTCACGGTGGGCCTGCTGACGGGCTCGGGCGCCATCGACAGCCCGCTGTGGCTGGTCTGCCTGGTGCTGTTCCTGGCCGCCTTCTTCGGTGATCAGACGGGGTACGCCATCGGCCGTTTCGCCGGGCCGAAGATCTTCCGGCGTGAGGACTCGCGGCTGTTCAAGCAGTCCTACATCGACCAGACGTACGCGTTCTTCGACAAGTACGGGGGCCGCGCCATCATCCTGGCCAGGTTCGTGCCGATCGTGCGCACCTACATCCCCGTCGCGGCGGGGATCGGCAAGATGCCGTACCGGCACTTCGTGACCTACAACATCGTGGGGGCGCTGCTGTGGGCTGTGGGCATCACGGTGCTCGGCTACTTCCTCGGCCAGGTGCCCTTCGTACGTGAGAACCTCGAGCCGATCCTGCTCGGGATCGTGGCCTTGTCTGTGCTGCCGGTCGCCTTCGAGGTGCTGCGGGCGCGCCTGGCCAAGCGCGACCCGAACTACGACGAGGAGCACGAGCGCACCGCCGTCACCGACAGGCTCCGCGACAGCTGACGCACGGGCACCAGCCAGCCGGCTGTGCCGACACCGACAGAACGGGGACGCAAGGCATGACCAACGAACCGCAAAACCCCTACGCGCAGCAACCACCCCAGCAGCCGGGCTACGGTCCCGCACCCGCGTACGGAGCTGGTCCTGTGCCCGGCCAGGCCGGCTACGGGTCTGCACCTTCGTACGGCCCGGCACCCACAGGTCCGGTGGCCCGACCGCAGACGGTCAAGATCGCGGTCCTGCTCATGTTCGTAGGGGCAGCTCTGTCCGTCCTCAGTGGCATCCTCGCCCTGGCGATGCAGGACGAACTGCGCTCCCTCACCGAAGACGAGCTGGCACGTCAGGGGCAGGATCTGCCCGCAGGCGCCCTTGACCTCATCATCCAGGTGAGCCTTGGCATCGCGATGATCTTCTCGGTGCTGGGAGCGATCCTGTGGGTGGTCAACGCGGTGTTCAACAACAAGGGCCACAACTGGGCGCGGATCCTGTCCACAGTGCTCGGCGCCATCTGGCTGATCTCCTTTCTTTACAACCTGACCCAGCCGTCTCCGGGGATCACCAGGGCAGTGGGCGTCCTGAACGCGCTGCTGGTCGTCGCCGTGCTGGTGCTGCTCTGGCTGCGCCCCTCGAACCAGTTCTTCGCTGCGAGCGGAGCTTTGCGAAGAAGTCGCTGACCTGCGACGCGAGCCCCCGGTGACCACCGCGGCCGTCACGCTGGACGGGGAGGTCCTGGTTGGCCGTGGAGACCCTGGCATGGCCGATCTTCAGTCCGGTCACGGCGAGCAAATGTGCCGCATGACGTACCCGAGCGGAACTCCAATCCGGACGGGTCTATTGGGACTGCGGCCTTGCTCCTGCCGAACGACGGCTGCTCGGTGACCTATGCCGATGTCCGTTCGTCTTGCGACGCAAGGTTCCGAGGCTGCGGCATGGGCGGCGGAAGGACGCAGGTCCGGACCGAGCGCTCATGCCGATGTGCGCTGGTATATCCCGGGGCTGCCTCAAGTCGGTTGAGGTCGCATCGGGCGCAAAGTCCGTTGACCTGTCTGCGACCTTCTTGGTGCCGATGTTCCACCGCGAGAGGACGTCGGACTCGCCGCAAGCAGGTTGGGAGGGGCGCACAAGAACAGGAGTTCGAGGTGGGGCTCTTGGTCGATCCACCAGGTGGGGTCGGCCGCCGCCACGCAGACTGTGCGCGACCTTGGCTTCTCCCACGTCGTCGACGGTGACGGGCTGAGCGAGCCCGTGGAGGCGGGAGCCCCGGGTCGGCCCTTGACTTGGCGCGTCATGGCTCGCGAGCCTGTCGGTCAGGACTGTCCCCGACCTGTGATGATGGAGCGATGTCGACCTATTCCGGCACGAAGGAGTTCGAAGGCGCGACCTTCGTCAAAACGAGCTTCAAGGGCGCCACCCTGCGATTCTGCCATGTCAGCGGTGTGACGATGCGCAGCGTCGATGTAAACGGACTCGACATCGACAGCCACGACCTGTCCTTCGGCAGCCTCTTCGTCAATGGGGTCGACGTGGTGCCGCTGGTGGATGCCGAACTCAACCGGCAGTTCCCGGGCCGCGAGCTGCAGAAGGCGCAGACGCCCGAAGGCCTGCGCGAGGGTTGGGTCGCTGTGGTGTCGGCGTGGCAGACGACGGTGGCGGGCACGCCGCCGGACCTGGTGGACGCCCACGTCGAGGACGAGTGGTCCTTGGCCCAGACCCTGCGGCACCTCATCCTGGCGACCGACGCCTGGCTCCGCGGCGGGATCCTGCGGATGCAGCAGCCGTTCCACGAGATCGGCCAGATCTTCACCGGTGCTGACGAGATGGGCTTCGACATGTCGATCTTCCGCGTGGACCCGCCGGCCTACGAGGAGATCCTCGCGGTGCGCGCCGAGCGACAGCGGCTGGTGACCGACTTCCTGGCCGCGGCCACGGCGGAGCTGCTCGCGCAGGAGCGCGAGAACCCGTGGGGCGGCGGTGACTGGCGCCCCAGCGTCGGAGACTGCATTCGCGTGATCCTGGAGGAGGAGTGGGCGCACCTGCGCTACATCCG
>JAABUN010003278.1_pt1 | contig 25580 bp, 22 predicted proteins | sample 5559311 | NCBI WGS metagenome assembly JAABUN01 (sample SAMN10711877, study PRJNA513370) | rock metagenome | isolation source: Antarctica rocks | place: Antarctica: Victoria Land, Siegfried Peak sud
GATCTCTAAACGCGCCTCGCGGCGCTACTACAAACCTGTTTCTCACCATTTCGCTTTGTAAATCGCCCATTCGATGAATTTCGAGAGGTAAATCAGCAGCATGAAGCCCATCAACACGCCGAACATATTTTGCGCGATGTGGGCGATATCCTGGGCGCTGGCACCTTGTTGAGCGACTTTGGCGATGCCTTCGGTCGAGGACTTCATGTCGCCCGACGTGAGATTGGCTGAATTGAAGCTCAAACTGCTCCAGATCGAGTTGAAAACGTTGTTGCCGAGCGCGAAAACCTTGGTGTAAAGCGGCCAGATCAGCCAGGTCGAAAGCACCGCGACGGGCAGGGCGAGCGGCGACAAAACGCGGAATTTGTAGGTCTGGTGTTCGAGATAGATGTAGCAGCGGCCACAGGGCGGCCTGCCCTGGCGCGATTGCTGAGTCGGGGCTTTGATGAGTTCGAGCGATTCGCCGCGCACGATGCGCGAGATCATTTCGGTGTCGCAGTAGCAGCCGCGACCGAACTTCCAGCAGGTCGTTTTGGCCAGAAATGCTGGGCACTGTTTGCGAATCGACTCGCGGCAAAACGGCAGTTTCCAGCACGGCGAGAACATATTCGACTCGCGCGCGATGATGCGCTGTTTGGCCTCGGCCTGATTGGAAACGCCGACGTTGGCGTGCCGGGTTTTCATGCGGTCGGGCAGGTTCCACAGCCAGATCGCGGTGTCGCAGACCGCTTTGACAAGGCCGATCATCACCAAATAGTAGCCGCCGTGCCGGAAATGCGTGGCCATCACGCTGACCGCGGGCGTGTCGCCGACGAATTTTTTGAGGGCGATTGGCATTCCAAAATGGAAAAGCACGCCGAGGCCGCACACGATGGCGCCGAGGCGATTATCCTCGTATCCCAGCAAAAGCGAAGCGATGGCGGCGCCGAGCAGCGAAAACACGAACGCGCGCGAAGCCAGATCGAGATTTTTGGTCAGCATCGCCATTTTAGGATTGGTCGGATGGCCCGCGCCGCCGAACAGCGTGGCGGCGAGGATATAGGCGAGCGCGCAAATCCCAATCACGACCGCAACGCGCAAAACCCAGCTCGCCGGGCCTTCGAGCGCGTCCAGAACCGCCTTGATTTTCTGGCCGACATCCCAAATGCGGCGCGAAAAGGCGTCCTGCGGCGCGTTTTCATCGACGCGATCTTCGATGACATCCAAACGCGCCGCGTTGGGGGTTGGAATCGCAATCGGCACCGGAGCGGCGCGCGGCGCCGGATTTTGGGCTGGCGCGGTGGCTGTCGGCGTGTTTGTCGGCGCGTTGGCCGGACGCGGAGCAAACGGGATTTGAGGGTTGGGAACTCCAGGCACCGGCGCTTTGGGCGCGGCGGCGGGCGCAACGGGGACTCCAGGAACCGCAGCGGCAGGCGTTGGAACTTTTGGCGCAACTGGAGCCTGAGGCGCCGTTGGCGTTGGCAGTTTGGGAATCGGCGGGCCAGGAATTGGGGATGGGGGAATCAGGCCCGCCGGAATCGGCGGGCCGGGAATCGGCGCGGGCGCTTTTGGCGGCGCGGTTGGGGCCGCAGGCGTGTCGGACAGGGAAAATTGAAAGCCTGGTGCTGGGGGGGCGGGCGCCGGGGGCGGATTTTCGCTCGCTTCGGGCGCGGTGGTCGGAGGCGCGGTGGGCGGCGACGCGGCGGGCGTGGGATGCTCTTCGGAAAATTGGAAATCAGGCATGAATGGCTCCACGAAAAGTGTTGGCTTAAGTGTGCATGGTTCCCCATCTCAATGCAGAAAGCAAAGGAGCCAAAACGCGACGAAACCGCGCCATAAAAAGGCGCGGTTTCATCATGACTTTCAAAATTACTCGGCGCGAACGCTGCCCGGATCGTAATCGAGGCCCAGCGCTTCATAACTGCCCAAAAGTCCCATTTTATCGACGGCTTTGACATAGCCTTCGTGCGGTGAAACCCGGCCGGCTTTCACGTATTCGAGAATCGAATCGTTCATCGTCACCATGCCGATGCCTTTACCCATCTGCATTTGCGAGGGCAACTGGAAGGTTTTACCCTCGCGGATCAGGTTGGCGACCGCGCCGGGCACCAGCAAAATCTCGTGCGCCGCGACGCGTTTGCCGTCCACGGTGCGAAGCAGCGTCTGGGCGATGACGCCCTTGAGGGACTCGGACAGCATGACGCGGATTTGCGCCTGTTGGTCGCTGGGAAACTGGTCGATGATGCGGTCAACCGTTGACGGCGCGGTCGTGGTGTGAAGCGTTCCAAAGACCAAATGGCCGGTTTCCGCCGTTTCGATGGCGATGGCGATGGTTTCCAGGTCGCGCATTTCGCCGACCAGGACGATGTCGGGGTCTTCGCGCAGCGCGGCGCGCAATGCGCGTTTGAAACTTTCGGTGTGAACGTGGACTTCGCGCTGGTTGATGAGGCATTTGATGTTTTGATGGACAAACTCGACCGGATCTTCGATGGTGATGATGTGGTCGTCGCGGTTTTTGTTGATGAAGTCGATCATCGCCGCCAGCGTCGTCGATTTGCCGCTTCCCGTTGGGCCGGTCACGACAACCAGGCCTTTGGACAGATAACACAACTCCAAAATCACTTTTCCCAAACCGAGCTGTTCGACGGTGAGAACCTGCGACGGAATCAAGCGGAAAACGCCGCCGATGCCTTTTCTATCCGCGAAAAAGTTACACCTGAAACGCGCTACGCCCTCGATTTCATAGGCGAAATCGGTGTCGCCGCCCGCTTCATACTCGTCCTGGTTGCGCTGCGGAGCGATCGGAAACATCGCTTTGCGAAGCATCGCGTCGCTTTGGACTCGATATTCGTCGAGACGGATGATTTTGCCTTGAATCCGCATAATCGGCGTTTCGTCCGCCGACAAGTGTAAATCCGAGGCGTCGAGTTGCTTCATGAGACGAAACAGTTGGTCGATATGCTCGATGTCTTTGCTGTTCGCCTCGCCGCGCGCTTTGATGTCGCCGCCCGCGCCAAAAGGCTGGTCGGCTGTGACGGTGCCGTTGGGATTTTCTGCGACGACCATCGGCGCGGGTGGCGGAGTGGGCGCGGCACCATTGCCATTGCCGTTGGCGACCGCGCCGGGCGTGATGGTGACTTGCAGCGTGCCCGCGCTGCGCCCGACGGCGATGTCGAAATGGCCGTTGACGTTTTGGTAATCGAAGTGAAAACCGCCGTCCTGCGCGAGTTTTTCGCGCAAATGCGGCGGCGTGACTTCCTGCAACACGGTTTGCAGTTGGGCGCCCGAAATCGGGCTGCCGGGCATGGATTGCCCGCCGATGTAAAGGTTCATCGGCTTGTCGTTGACCAAAAGCGCCTTTTCGATGTTGCGCTGGGTCATCATGCCGATGAGATTGTCAATTTGTGCCATTAAAACGCGTCTCCTTGGGAAATTAAGAGGAATCGGGAACAGCCGTAGTTTAAATCAGCGCGAGGTCGCCCGCGTTGCAATTATGAAAAACCCAAAAAAGCCGCGCCGCTTACGCGTTGCGCGCGTGCGCGGCATAGCGAATTGCTCCAAAGCGAATTGCTCCAAAGCGAATTGCTCCAAAGCGAATTGCTCCAAAGAGATGAAATCGAGGCGGCGCAGAAGTGGCTTGCCCCAGGTTTCTGTCGAAAATCCGGGTTCGTTCCATCGCGCACCGCGTTGAGGCTTGTTCCCAGGATTGCGCCTCAAACCGAAAAGACCCAAGCTTGAAAACGAGGAAATAAACCTGAACGACCCTAATCTCAGCCACCAAAAACCGATGCGAGGCGTCGCTGCATTAGGCGCAGCGGGAACTGGAGCATTGGAGGGTGTCGAACCAGCGCAGACCAGGCGGATTTGCGGCAAAAAAATGAAACAACCAATCCTTTTCAGCCTGTGCCTGGCGCTTGCCGGGTGTGGAACACAAGCTCTGAATTTGGATAAAACTTCGTCGCCCGTCAACGCCCCGACTCAAATTCATACGCCAGCAAAAGCTCATTCCGCGAGCGCCAAAAGCCAAGGATTGCGCGTGGTGCAAATCATTCCGCTACCGGGTGTCGAAGGGCGCTTCGACCACTTTGCAATCGACCCGCAGCGCCAACACCTTTTCGTGGCGGCTTTAGGCAATGACACCCTCGAAGTTCTCGACTTGCGGGCGGGAAAGTCGCTGCGGAGCATCCGAGGCTTCAGCAAACCGACCGGAGTGGCGTTTGCGCCGCAGTTCCAGCGCCTTTTCGTCGGCAACGGCGAGGGAGGAAGCTGCGAAATTCTGGACGGCGACAGCTTTGACACCGTGCAAAACATCAAAGGGTTGCCCGATGCCGATAACGTGCGCTACGACAGCGCCGCCGGGCAGGTTTTCGTCGGCTACGGGAGCGGCGCACTGGCTATTATCCGCGCCGCAGATGGGAAGCGTGTGGGAGATATTCCGCTGGGCGCGCATCCCGAATCTTTTCAATTGGAAACTCTGGGGCGGCGCATTTTCGTGAACGTGCCGGATGCCGGACAGATCGCCGTGGTCGATAGGGATAAGCGCGCCATTGCCGCTCTCTGGCCGCTGCAAGGCGCGCGGTCGAATTTTCCGATGGAGCTGGATGAAGCCCATCATCGCCTCTTTATCGGCTGCCGCGACCCGGCGCGGGTGCTGATTTATGACACCACGTCGGGCCAAGTCGTAGACACCCTCTCTATCGGCGGCGACGCCGACGATCTTTTCTGGGATGCCGGGCAATCGCGGCTTTATGTCTCGTGCGGCGCGGGAATCGTGAACATTTTTCAACTGAAAGCCAAAGGTTGGACTCTCCTGGCCAGCCTTGTGACCGCCGCTGGCGCGCGCACCTCGTTTTGGGCGCCTGAGTTGCGACGTTTCTATGTCGCCGTGCCGCATCGGGGCGCTCAAGGCGCCGAGATTCGTGCCTACGCCGCGCCGTCGAAAAATGCGAGGAAATAAACCATGAACGACAACAATTTCAGCCGCCGTCAGCTTTTACGCACCGCCACTTTTTTGGGCGCTGCCGGAACCATTGGTTTGGGTGGCATCGTGCCCGCCCAAGCCCGCAAAAAACGCAAAAACCCTTCCAATCAGTCGATGAACGGTATGAGCAGCATGATGGGCAAAACCCCGCCGCTGATGCCGATGGAAATGGCGGCTTTAGACGCCGCATTGGGCAAAAAGGGCAGTTACATCGAGGAAGAAGGCGTTTACACGATTCCACTGCCGCGCAACGATTTGAAAGTCACCATCAAAGGCGAACCGGTGCCGACGCCGCTCGGTTTTGGCGGGTGGGTGTCGGTCAAACGGACGCTGGACGGCAAAAGCGCGGTTTTGATGAGCGACACGGTTTTGCTGGAAGAAGAAGTCAATCCGCTGATTTCCGCCGCGCACGCCAACGGTTTGGAAATCAGCGCCATCCACAACCACTTTTTCTACGAAGCGCCGCGCATTTTCTATATGCACGTTCACGGCATGGGCACGCCCGCTGACCTGGCGCAGCGTTACGCGGCAGCGATTAGGGCCACCAAACTCTTTCCGGGCAATCAACCGCCCGCTGGCCCGCCGCCAACTCGCACCGGCAAGGAAATTTTCGATTTGCCCGCCCTCGACGCCATCATCGGCACGTCCGGCAAAGTCAACGGCCCAACCTATAAATACACCATCGGACGCGACGACCTCCGCGTGACGGCGATGGGAGCGCACATCACCAAGGCCATCGGCCTCAACACCTGGGCCGCGTTCGCGGGCACGCCGGACGCCGCTCACATCGCGGGCGATTTCGCCATGCTGGAAGTCGAAGTCAATCCCGTGGTTCGGGCATTGCGGGCCAACAATTTGGAAGTCGTCGCGGTTCACAATCACATGATCGGCGAAGAGCCGCGCATGATGTTTTTGCATTATCTGGGTCGCGGCCCGGCGGCGACTCTGGCGCAGGGCTTTCGCGCCGCCTTGGGCGAGTTGGGTAAACCGCATCCCATGATGGGAATGATGGGTTAAACCTCGTTTCGTATGGAAAGCACCGCTACAGACCCAACTCAAACTCAGCCCGAGAACTCGCGCACGGTGCCTTGCACCCTGCGCGAGTTTCTGCTTTATTTCCTTCGCCTCGGCACGTTCGGGTTCGGCGGCCCAATCGCGCTCGTCGGCTATATGCAGCGCGACTTAGTCGAAGAACGGGGCTGGATTTCCAAACAGGACTACATCGAAGGTTTGGCGCTGGCGCAACTCGCGCCGGGGCCGCTCGCGGCGCAACTGGCGATTTATCTCGGTTGGGTGCGCGCCGGAATTTTTGGTGCAACTCTGGTGAGTATCGCCTTCGTTTTGCCGTCGTTTTTGATGGTGCTGGCGCTGTCGGCATTGTATCTACGTTTCGGCGGTTTGGCGTGGATGCAAGGCGCGTTTTACGGCATCGGCGCGGCGGTAATTGCCATCATCGGGCGCAGCGTGTGGAAGTTGGTGCAAACCACCATCGCCAAAGACCGAGTTCTCTGGCCGCTTTTTGGCGTGAGCGCGCTCGTCACGGCCTGGACGGAATCCGAAATCGTTTGGCTTTTTCTGGTGTGCGGCCTCGTTGCGCTCCTGGTGAAAGCGCCGCCGCGCTTCAGCCGCCGATCCGCCGCACTGAGTATTGGCCCGTTGGGGTTGCTGACGGGTTTGCACGGTGCCGTCTCCACCGAGGGGTTGGAAAAAATCTTCCTCTTTTTTGCCCAGGCGGGCGCGGTAGTGTTCGGTAGTGGTCTGGCTATCGTGCCCTTTCTGCATGGCGGCGTCGTCAATCAGTTTCACTGGCTGACCGAGCGCCAATTTTTAGACGCGGTCGCGGTGGCGATGATCACGCCGGGGCCGGTAGTGATTACGGTGGCGTTTATCGGTTATTTGGTAGCGGGGCCGATGGGCGCGCTGATGGCGGCTCTGGGTGTTTTCTTGCCTTGCTATCTATTGGTGGTGCTGCCGGCTAAACATTTCCGGCACTGGGCGCAAAATTCTCAGGTTAAAGCCTTCGTTGTTGGCGTGACGGCGGCGGCGACCGGCGCCATTGCGGGCGCGGCGTTGGTGTTGGGCAAACGCGCCATCGTGGATGTGCCAACCGTGATTATCGCTGTTGCGACACTGGGCGTGCTGGTCAAGGGCAAAAAGATTCCTGAGCCAATGGTTATCATCGCGGCGGGAATAGCAGGGCTTGTCCTCCACACCGTGAGATAAAGCAGTGCAGCCGTCTCTCCACTTTGTGCCCCTCGGCGCGGAGAAACTGATCTCTTAATGCACAAAATGGTCGAATAACCCCGGCAATTCGATGCCCGAAACCAGGCAAAAGCCGATGGCGCAGGTCAAAACGCCCGTCACCAAACGCGCCGCGCTCAAAAACTGGGTGCCGCGCCTTTCAAAACTGGTGATGAGGCCGCCGAGCGCGCCCGCGTAAATCGCCATCGAAAACAGCACGCCGACCGAAAAGAGCAGGGTATAAAGAAAAACGAACGCGTAGGAACTCGACAGCGAAACCACGGTTTGACCGATAAAGGCGCCCGTTCCCGCCGCGCCGTGCAAAACGCCCATGCCCAGCGAAGCCAACCCGCCCATGTGCGTGTGTTCGTGTCCGCCATGCGAGTGACTACTGGTGTGATCCGCGGGTTCGCGCACGCTTTCACCGTGGCCGCGCGCGTCGTCTGCGTTCCCGTTTGTCTCGTGCGAGTGCGTGGGTTCACCCGCGCCATGCGCGTGCAAATGACCGTCGTGGAAATGGGCGTGTTCGTGCGCTTTCGAGGCGCGGCTCGATGCGACCTGCCACAACGTCCACACCCCAAGACCGACCAAAACCAGACCGACGAAACGGTCTAAGACGCCGGACGCGAACAACTCCGGCTGGTTGTTTTCCGCCGCGCGGCGCAGAAAAAATAGCACCGAGCCGATCAAAAACAGCGAGAAGCCGTGACCGATGGCCCATCGGACGCCGAAAAGCGCCGCTTGGCGCGGCCTGGGACGGCCCGCGACAAAAGTCGAAACCGCCGCCATGTGGTCGGGTTCAAAAGCGTGCGCGATGCCGAAACCGAGCGCGCCCAGCAGCAGAAAAAGGGATTGAAGTTCGATAGTGTCTCCAGCGCGTTGGGCACCAGTGATATTTTAACGATTTGATTCGAGGCCGGAATCGAGCGCGCGCCGATGCCGCCCGACTCGCCCACAGTTCTTAAAACAGAGAATCTTCCGCATCGCTGTCGATTTCGCCCCAGGCGCGCAAATTCCCGTCGTCGATGCAGGCGTGCGAGCCTTGCATTTTGAGGAAATTCTCGGAAAAACGCGAATCGTCGGCGTGCGAAAACCAGTGATCGCGCTCTTTCTCCGGCAATTTCTGGAGCAAATTCGACAGCGTGACATGAAGCGTCTTTTCATCGGGCGCGATGCCGAAATCGAGGCTCCACGTCGGGGTTTTGATGCGCCCGACGCTACGCGTGCGCGAAACTTTGGCGTCGCTTTGCGATAGGTATTTGTCCAAAACCGCGACATCGAAAACGATTTGCGCGAGGTCAGGATTGGAAACGACTTTTTTGGTGAATTGAGAAATGGTTGACATAAAAAGAGAAAAGGCGACGAGAACTTCTCGTCGCCCCTCGGTTTTGAAAAGAAAATCAGCCTATTTTTCAATCGGCACGCCGACCATCGAGCCGTATTCCGTCCACGATCCGTCGTAGTTTTTGATGCCCTGGTAGCCGAGCAAATACTTCAACACAAACCAGGTGTGGCTGGAACGCTCACCGATGCGGCAATAAGCGACAATCGGCTTTTCGCCGGTGATGCCCGCCTCGCTGTAGAGCGATTTGAGTTTTTCGGCGTCTTTGAAAGTGCCGTCTTCTTCGACGGTTTTTGCCCACGGGATCGATTTGGCGCCGGGAACGTGGCCGCCGCGCTGCGCGGTTTCGGTCATGCCGGGCGGCGCGATGACTTCGCCGCTGAATTCGGCGGGAGAGCGCACATCGACGAGTTGATAATCGCTATTCTCGACGATTTTGAGGACTTCGGCGACGTTGGAGCGAAAAGTCGGGTCGAATTCTTTGGCGCTGTATTGCGCGGGCGCCGGGTTTTCTTCTTCGGTCGTGAGCGGCAAGTTGTCACTCAGCCATTTTTTGCGTCCGCCGTCCATGAGGCGCACGTCTTCGTGGCCATACATTTTGAGAATCCAGAACGCGAAAGCCGCGAACCAGTTGTTGTTGTCGCCGTAAAGCACAATGGTGTCGGCGTTGCTGATGCCGCTTTGCGCCATCAATTGTTCCAGAGCGTCTTTGCTGAGGATGTCGCGGCGCACGTTGTCCGAGAGTTGGCTCGTCCAGTTCCACGACACGGCGCCGGGAATGTGGCCTTCGGAGTAGGCGTTGGTATCGACATCGACTTCGACGAGTTTGATGCCGGCGTCTTTGTGGTGGGCCAAAACCCACTCGGCATCGACCAGAACTTCGGGCTGGGCGTAATTTTTGGTTTGGATTGACATGGTTGTTCCTGATTTTTCCTCTGGCAAAGGGAATGCGCGGCGCATTTTACCCCACTTTTGCGGGCGAATCAACGCAAACTCCACCTGGCGGGTAGATTTCGTTTCTTGGCATTGCGGCGCGGCAATTGCGAAGCGCAAATTTGAACCCGGCGCGTTTCTTTCGCGTCGGAATCGCCCGTTCCCGCACGTTGCGGGAACACGACGAGGCACTATGAAAAGAGGCACTATGAAAACTAAAATCATCCAACACGGCGCGCTCGCGCTTTTTGTGGGCCTGGCGGCGACCGCGCCCAGCGCGCACGCGCAGTTCGGCAAAATTTCGGAACAGGAAGAGATTCAGGCCGGGCGCCAATCGGCGGCGCAGGCCATCAAACAGTATGGCCGCGCCCTGCCGCAAAGCGATCCGCGCGCCCGTCGTGTGGCGCGCATCGGCGCGATGTTCGCGGCGCAATCGACGCGGCGCAACATCCCATTTTCTTACACGGTTTTGGAAAACGACAAGGTTTTGAATGCCTTCGCGGCGCCCGGCGGGCCGGTTTTCGTGACCACCAAACTGATTAGCACGACGGCCAACGACGCCGAACTCGCCTATGTTCTGGGCCACGAAACCGGGCATATCGAACACAAACACATCGTCAACGCCATCGCCAAACAGCAAAAAGTCGGTCTCGTCGCTGGCATTCTCGGCTCGGTTTTAAGTCGCGGTCAGGCGGGGAGTGCGATTGGAGCGGCGACCAACATCACTTATACGCTGTGGCAGAAGGGCTTTTCGCGCAAAGAAGAAAGCGATGCCGACGATTACGGTGTGCATGCGATGGCGCGTCTGGGCTTCGATCCGCGCGCCGCGGTTTCGATGCTGGGCAAACTCGGCGATGGGCCGGAGGGCGTCGGCAAATACCTGTCCGATCATCCCACCTCGCCGCAACGCCAAAGCACCGTAACCAAAATCATCCGCGACGATAATTTGCTGCAAGTCGCGCAACAGGCGGGCGGCGCGCGCCTCACGCTGGCGGGAAGCGGAAATCAAGGGGTTTACGGCCCGGCGAACTCGAATGAGAGTGCTTTTCCTTCGCAGGACGAGCGAAATGGCGGCAGCGGTGACACGATTCGTTTGAACGCCCCGCTGCGTTTGGCGACAGTCGGCAACGCGCGCGTAGTGCTGGTTTCGGTCGCGGAACTGGCCCGTTATGCGGGCGGAAGCGCCCGCGCCGACGCGCAGGACAGCGTGACGGTGAGTCGCGGCGGCGATTATCTGCGTTTGCAGCCGGGTTCGACGCGCGCGACGCTCAATGGTCGTCAGGTGCAGCTTTCGGCGGCGCCGCGCGTCATCGACGGACGCTTTTATGCGCCACTTGGCAGCGTCGCGGCGGGCTTGGGCGGTTCGGCGTCGTATGACCAGGGCCGCAACGCCGTGCGCGTCGATTTCGATGGGCGCGGCGGCTATTTGCCTTTGCCCTGAGCCGTTGAGAATTACAAGCCGGAGAAACCTGCGGGTTTCTCCGGCTTTTTGGCGACGATATTAACGGCGGATTAAAATTGTGTTAGGAACATTTAATCTAATTTTGGCCTGGGCTTAATTTTGGGGCGCGACAATGGAAGCCGTTTGCTGATTTCAACGTTTCTCCAGCGTTTCCCCATGTTTAATTCCCCCTCTCTTCGCCCCCGCAAAGCCTTTACGCTGATCGAATTGCTCGTCGTCATAGCCATCATAGCGATCCTGGCCGCGATTCTCTTTCCGGTCTTTGGTCGCGCGCGCGAAAACGCGCGCCGCTCCAGTTGCCAGTCCAATATGAAGCAGATTGGACTGGGCATCGAGCAATACAAACAGGACGTGGATAACACCTATCCAATGGCCTACTTCTACGTCAATGGCGCGTCCAGTGCCGCTGGCTATGTGCATTGGACGAATTCGGTGCAGCCTTATGTCAAAAGCACACAGCTTTTCGTCTGCCCCAGCGACGCCAATGGTGGGGTTTCGCCTACCAACTGCGTGGTTGCCAACAATCCAGGTTGTTCGGCCTCGCAAACTTATCAAACCGCCGGACTTACTGATCTTCAAGTGCCGCGTTTGTCCTATATCGCCAACGAGACGCTCATGCCGCGCAAAAAAGGCAGCACGGTGGCCCATTTGAACGTGGTTAATGAATCGGCTGTAGATGAGACGGCTTCGGTTATTCTGGTGTCTGAAATGGCCAACAATTATGGCAACCTCAATGGCTCTTCGGGCTCTGGCGGAACGGCGATCAAATCTCATCGCCCTACCAGTGGCTACTCCGCAGATGCTGGCGGTGACGCCGAATATGACGCCGAAAACTTGACTACCCCCGCTTCTTCGGTTTACGCCGTGCCTGTTGCTAAGGCTTTGCAATACATCAAAACGCCAGGTGGCGGTGCGCCGCACATTCAATACACGCAGTTGGATCGCCACTTCGATGGCAGCAACCATCTTTTCGCCGATGGTCACGTCAAATGGCTCCGTCCCTCCGCTACACTCAACCCTGCCAATTTCCTGTGGGGACGTTTCGTTTACTCGTGGGGCAATCACGCCGTTGTCGATGCTGCGGGTAACCAAGTCAAATAATTTCTCGCTTTTCAAAACGGCTCGTCTTCCTCGGAAGGCGGGCCGTTTTGTCATTTACTTTGTCAAACTCGCCGCAATGAACCCCGATTTAACCGCCATTTTGCGCCAGATGCTCCTCATCCGCCGTTTCGAAGAGAAACTCGACGACCTATTCTCGTCGGGCGTGATCAAAGGCACTTCGCATCTCTACGCCGGGCAAGAAGCCGTCGCCTGCGGCGTGTGCGCCGCGCTCCAACCCGACGATTTAATGACTTCGACGCATCGCGGTCACGGTCATTTCCTCGCCAAAGGCGGCGATCCGAATGCGCTGATGGCCGAACTGTGGGGCAAAGCGACCGGGCCGAGCAAAGGGCGCGGCGGAAGTCAGCACGTCGCCGATTATTCCATCGGTTTTTTAGGCTCGAACGGCATCACGGCGGGCGGAATCCCAATTGCGACCGGCGCCGCGCTCGCGGCGCAAATGAAGGGAACGAATCAAGTCGTGGTCTGTTTTTTCGGCGAAGGCGGCGCCAATCAGGGCACTTTTCACGAAAGTCTCAACATGGCGGCGATCTGGCGTTTGCCGGTCATTTTCATCTGCGAAAACAACCAATACGCGATGTCCACGCGCTTCGATGAGGCTTTCGCCACGCCCGACATCGCCGCGCGCGCAATTGGCTACGGCATCGCGGGCGAAACGGGCGATGGCGTCGATTTTTTCGCCGTGCAAGAAGCCGTCGAGCGCGCCGCGACGCGCGCCCGCAATGGCGATGGGCCGACTTTGCTGGAAATGAAGACGTATCGCTATTACGGCCACTCCAAAAGCGACAAATGCGACTACCGCACGCGCGAAGAAGAAGCCGAGTGGCGCGGGCGCGACTGCATCGGCAAATTGCAAACGCATTTGCAGATGCCAAACGAAGAATACGCCGAAGATTTGGCCGCAATCGACGCCCAAATCGAAGCCGCTGTGGAATTCGCGCGCACTTCGCCCGAACCCGAAGTTGGGGAATGGGAAAGCGAGATGTTCGCTTGAAAAGCGCGCTTCTGCCTTACTTTTTCACGCTTTTCCCGGTGTTTTTCGTGGCGATGTGGCTTTTCGTCTGTTTTTGATCTCGCTTTTTGGCTGGAGCATTCTGGCGCGCCATTTCCGCACCGATTCCAAACCGCCGGGCCTGAATTTCCCCATGCAAGGCGGCAATATCGGCCTGGGCCAATACAACGGCTGTCTGAGTCTGGTCGTCGCCGAAAACGGGCTGTGGCTGCGGCCCTGGTTGCCGTTTCGCTTTTGTCACCCACCGCTCTTGCTGCCGTGGAGCGCCTTTGAAGCGCCGAAAATCGAAAAGGTTTTCTGGGCCAAACAATGGACGGCGCAGGTCAAAACGCCCGACAAAAAACGCGTCAAGGTCATTTTTTCGGTTTCGGTTGGCGAACTCATCGCCGCGCGCCTCGAAACCGCGCAAACACAGCCAAACGCGTCCCCGTGGGCCTAAAACAGCGCCGCTTTTGACGCCTCAACGCCCGCGCCCGTAAACTCGCCCCGCTTTTCACCGAAAAGCGCCTTTGCCATGCCCATTCCTCGCCCCGTCATGCTCGCCATTCTCGATGGCTACGGACTTTCCGACAACCCGGTCGCCAACGCCGTCACGCTCGCTCAAAACCCCAATTTCAAGCGTTTGTGGAGCGATTTTCCTCACACCCAACTCACGGCGCACGGCACGGATGTCGGACTTCCGCCCGGCGTGATGGGCAATTCGGAAGTCGGCCATCTCAACATCGGCGCGGGCCGCATCGTGTTTCAGGATTCGTCGCTGATCGACAATTCCATCGCCACCGGCGACTTTTTCGGCAACGAAATCTTGCTCGAAGCGATTCAAAAAGTGAAAAGCGGCGGTTCGCGCTTGCACTTGATGGGTTTGACGAGCAATGGCAACGTCCACGCCAGCGAAGGGCATTATTTCGCCTTGCTCGAAATGGCGGCGCGACACGGTTTGCAGGGCGACAAAGTCTGTTTTCACGCCTTCACCGATGGCCGCGACACGCCGCCTGATTCCGGCATCGGCTACGTCTCGCGTTTGCTCGAACAGATGATGAAAACCGGCGCGGGCTGCGTCGCTTCGGTGATTGGGCGCTACTACGCGATGGATCGGGACAAACGCTGGCCACGCGTCAAATTGGCGTATGAATGCCTGACAAGTGGTGTCGGACACACCGCGCCCGACGCGATTTCGGCTCTCAAAAGTGCCTACGCGCGCGGCGAAACCGATGAATTCGTCGGCGCGACCGTCGTTCTTGATGAAACGGGAAAACCGCGCCCGCGCATTGAAAATGGCGACGCTGTCGTGTTTTTCAATTACCGCTCTGACCGGGGCCGCGAGTTGATGCAGGTTTTTCTCGATCCCGATTTCGATCAAGACTTTTCCACCGCCCCCGAAGACCTCGAACGCGCGGTTTTTCAGCGCCAAACTCGCCCCGACGTGTTTTTCGCCACCATGACGCGCTACTCCGAAGACCAGAGCGCGCCTTATGCGTTTGGGCCGCGTCCGCAACGCGACGGACTTGGCGAAACACTCGCCAAAGCGGGCAAAACCCAGCTTCGCATCGCCGAAACCGAAAAATATCCGCACGTCACTTTCTTTTTTTCCGGCGGGTTCGAAACGCCCTGGAATGGCGAAGAACGGATTTTGGTCAATTCGCCCGACGTGCCCACTTATGATTTGCAGCCCGAAATGAGCGCGCCCGAAGTGACCGAAAAAGTCGTGGCCGCGATTTTAAGTCAGAAATTCGACGCCATTATCCTCAATTTCGCGCAAACCGACATGGTGGGACACACCGGAAGTTTGGAAGCCGCGATCAAATCGGTGGAATCCGCCGACGCGGGACTGGGCGAAGTGATGCGCGCCATCGAAGAGGTCGGCGGCGCGTTGCTGGTGATTGCCGATCACGGCAACGTCGAGCAGATGCTCGATTACAAAACCGGAAAGCCGCACACCGCGCACACCACCAATCCCGTCCCGTGTATTTTGTTCGGCGCCGGTTTCGAAAACGCCAGACTGCGCGCTGGAGGCCGTTTGGCCGATGTCGCGCCGACGCTGCTCGATTTGCTGGGCGTCGAACAACCCGCCGCGATGAGCGGCGTTTCACTGCTCGGCGAGTCGCCGCAGCAGGTCGATCAGTTGCATTCGAGCGCGCTCGCGCAAAGTTTCAGCGCGATGCTGCAAAAATCCGTCGCCGGCACGGTCAATCCGGCGTTGAGCCGCGCCGAAGTCGTCGCGGCATTGCGTGAAAGCGAAACGCGGCTGGTTTATGTGTGTGAAAATCAAAGCGACGAACTCGCGGGCAAACTGAGTGAGTCGGCGAAAAACCGCTTGAATATTCTCGTTTAAATCACCGCAAAGCCGCGAAGACGCAAAGTTTTTTGAATTTCTCTGTGTCTCTGCGGTTAATCATCCAAACCTAAAATGGCACAATTTCTCCCCTTTCGCGGTCTGCGCTACAACGCGCAAATCGACCTTTCCAGCGCAATCTGCCCGCCCTATGACGTCATCAAGGGCGGCGCGCGCGACGAACTCATCGCCCGTTCGCCGCAAAACATCGTCGCCATCGAACTCGCCGCGCGCTATGGCGAACAAGCCACACCCGAACAGTATCAAAAGTGCGCCGAATTGCTCCGCGAATGGACACAAAACGGCACTTTGGCGCGCGACGACAGCGCCTATTACATCTACGAACAGGAATTCGCGCTGCCATCGGGCGAAATCCGCAAACGGCGCGGCATCATGGGCGCGCTCACGCTCGAAGAGTTCGGCACAGGCGTCCAGCCCCACGAACACACCATGAGCGGCCCCAAAGCCGACCGTTTGAACCTTTTGCGCGCGCTTCGCACCAATACCAGCCCCATTTTCGGCCTCGTCGCCGACGACGACGGCTGGATCGACGGACTCATCAAAAATGTCATCGTCACCGGGCCAAAAGCGCAGGCGACCGACGCCGAAGGCATCATTCATCGCTTGTGGGTTTTGTGCGACGACGAAACGGTCAACGGTTTCGAGGCCGCCTTTGAAAACGAGTCGATTCTGATCGCCGACGGCCATCACCGCTACGAAACCGCGCTCAATTACTTCCGCGAAACCGGCGACGACAATGGCGGTGACAGCGCCGTGATGATGCTCTGCGTTTCGATGCAGGACGAAGGTCTGGTGGTTTTGCCGACGCACCGCGTCGCAAAAAATGTCTCCGACGCCGAAATCGCGGCTCTTCCAGCGAAACTGGCGGAGTTTTTCGAGATCGATCCGTTTGCGGGCGATCCGTTTGCGGGCGATCCGTTTGCGGGCGATCCGTTTGCGGGCGATCCGTTTGCGGGCGATCCGTTTGCGGGCGATCCGAACGCGCTTCTAGAGAAATTGAACGGCATCGACGCCGCGCAAAACGCCCTTGGAATGCATCTGCGCGGCCAGAGCTATCTTTTGACGCGCAAAGCCAACTCAGCACAGCCCGACGCCTCGAAAAGCGCGGCTTATAACGCGCTCGATGTCGCGGTTTTAGGCGGTTTGATTCTGGAAAAATGCCTCGGCATCGACGCCGCCAAAGTCGCGGCGGGCGGGCATATTGCCTACACCATCGACGCACTCGAAGCGGTGCGCCAGGTCGAAACCGGCGAAGGCGCCGCCGCGTTTTTGCTGCGCGAAACGCCGGTAACGCAGGTTCAAAAAGTCGCCGACGCCGGCGACAAAATGCCGCAAAAATCGACGTATTTCTATCCGAAATTGGCGACCGGAATGGTGCTGCGGCCTTTGGATTGAAGCAATTTTGGCGAATAAATTCGCAGCCAGAAAAAGCCGTCGGCCTGCGCCGACGAATGCACTTTCCGGCAACGGGATTTCGTCGGCGCAGGCCGACGGCTTTTTCTGGCTGCGAATTTATTCGCCGGAAACTTCCCATGAAACCCCATCTCCAAATCGCCCTCGCGCTCATCTGGCGCGGGGGCGAGGTTTTGGTGGCAAGGCGCGCCGCAACCGCCGAACATCTTCCCGACATCAGCGAATTTCCCGGCGGCAAAATCGAACCCGGCGAAACTCCCGAAATCGCCGCGATTCGGGAAGCGCGCGAAGAAACTGGTCTTGAAATCGAGATCGTAACCGCGCGCGAAATCATCGAGTGGCAATACCAGGCGCGCCGCGTTTCTTTGCATCCTTTCGATTGCCGAATCACCGGCGGTGACATCTCGAAATGCCGTTTCCTGGCGCCTCAAGATTTAAATGCCGACGATTTTCCCGCCGCCAACCGGGAATTGATTTTCAGTCTCCAGCGACAGTCGCCGATTCCAGCGGAATCGTGAACGAGAACGTGCTGCCCTCGCCCGGTGTGCTTTCGACCTCGATGGCGCCGCCGTGCGCTTGGACGGCGAGTTTGCAAAAAGTCAGGCCCAATCCGGTGCTCATCGCGCCCCCGCTTTGCCTGGATTGCACCTGGCCGAACTTTTCGAAAATCCGCTCGAACGATGCGGCGGGGATGCCTTCGCCGGTGTCGCTCACCGAAAACAGCAGCGTTTGCGACTCGCCCAGGCTGACGTTGGTCGTCACAATTCCGCCCGGCGGGGTGAATTTGATGGCGTTGCCCATCAGATTGACTAAAACCCGGCGCAGTTTGCCCTCGTCGCCGTGGAAAGTGGGCAGTTCAGGGGCAATGTGCTGCTTCAAACTGAGCTTTTTGTTGCTGGCCAGCGACGCGATTTGAGATGTCGCACTGGTGATCAGCGCGGCGGCGTCGATGTTGACGATTTTAAGCTGCATCGCGCCCGATTCCATCTGCTCGACATCGAGCAAATCGTTGATCATGCCGAGCAAGACTTCGCCGCCACTGAGCGCGATATCGACCATTTCGCGCTGATCTTCGTCCAATTTGCCCATTATTTCCAGCATCTGCATCCCGGAAATGACCGAAGTCAGCGGCGTTCGCAGGTCGTGGATGATCATGTTTTTCAGGTCGTCGCGCAGCTTTTCCAATTCCTGCAAACGCGTGAAATTCCCTTGCAACTCCTCGGTGAAACGCAGCTCCAGATCGTGAACCCGGCGTTTTTCGGTCACATCTTCGAGCGCCAAAACCACCAGTTCGGTGTCGATGCCGGCGCGCAATTGCCGCGCGTTGAGCAGCATATTTTTGCGGCCAATGCTCGGAAAATCGTGTTCCAACTCGTAATTGTCGAACACGGAGTTCTGCGGGATGATCTCTTCGAGCAGGGTTCGCAGCGCCGGAATGTCCCACTGGCCGTTGCCCAGTTCGTAAATCAAACGATTTTCGGTTTCGTCGCGCGAAACCTGAAAAGTCTGGTAAAAAGCGCGATTCGCGCTGCGCACCCGCAAGGCCGGATCGAGCATCAAAAGCGGTTCGCGCACCGTATCCACGATGTTCTGCGCATAGGTTTCGATTTCAGCCAGCAAGCGCTCGGCGCGGCGCCGTTCGGTGACATCTTCGAGCGCCAAAACCACCAGTTCGGTGTCGATGCCGGCGCGGAGTTGGCGCGCGTTGAGCAGCATCACGCGGCGCCCGATGACGGGGAAATCGTGTTCTAATTCGTAATTGTCGAAGACCGACTTTTGCGGAATGATCTCTTCGAGCAAAGTTCGCAGCGCCGGAATGTCCCATTGCCCGTTGCCCAGTTCATAAATCAGGCGATTTTCGGTTTGGGACGCGGAAACTTGAAAAGTCTGGTAAAAAGCGCGGTTCGCCGAGCGGATTCGCAAGCCGCTGTCGAGCATCAAAAGCGGTTCTCGCACCGTATCGAGGATGTTTTGCGCGTAGGTTTGAATTTCGGCGAGCAGCTTTTCGGCGCGGCGGCGCTCGGTCACATCTTCGATGGCCAAAACCAGAAACTCGGCATGTTGGCCGGGACGCAGTTTGCGCGCGTTGAGCAGCATGATTTTGCGGCCAATGCTCGGAAAATCGTGTTCGAGTTCGAAATCGTTGAAAATCGAGTGCTGCGGGATGATGCCTTCGAGCAAAGTTCGCAGCGCGGGAATATCCCATTGCCCGTTGCCCAATTCGTAGATGAGATGCGCTTCGGTATCCGCCGCCGCCACGCGAAAAGTGCGGTAAAACGCGCGGTTGGCACTGCGAACGCGCAAATCGGCGTCGAGAATGAGCAGCGGTTCGCGCACGGTATCGACGATGTTTTGCGCGAAACTCTGAATGTCGTCGGCTGGAGAAAGGGGAATCATAGGAAAATCTAACGCTCCATTGAGCAACGTGCGCGCCCGCGTCGCTTTGGTCTGCTGTGAGTCCAAAGCCGAGCGGTGAAACCGCGGGAAAAACGCCGTTATTTCGCGCTGAAATTGGCGGCGGCGAGCGTGGCGAAAACGCGGTTTTGAAAGCGGCGCGACAGATCGCCGTCGGCGAAGTTGGTGAGGAGCGACACCGCCAAACGCTGGCCGTCGCGGGTGGTGACATATCCCGACAAGGTGCTGACGGTGGAAAAACTGCCGGTTTTGGCCCTCGCGTTTTTCTCCGCCGCCGTGCCTTTCATGCGGTTTCGCAGCGTGCCATCGACACCCGCAATCGGCAGTGCGCTGTAAAAAGCCGCGCCGCCGCCGATTTTCTCTGCCGCGCCCAGCAAACGCGCGACCGAAATCGGCGTGACGAGGTTGTAGCGCGACAGCCCGCAACCATCGGAAAGTCGCAGTCCCGCCGTCGGCACGCCGCTTTGTTTGAGCCAGGCGAACATCGCGCCGTGGGCGCGCGCTGCCATGCCCGACGACGAAATTTGTGGGTTTTTAGGCGCGACAAACGGTGTTCCATCGGCGTTTTTGAGCGGGTCGGCGGGCAGACTGATGGCGGCGCGGCGCAAGAGCATTTCGCCGTAGAGGTTGTCGGAATTTTTCAGAAAGCGCTGCAAAAGCGTCGAAAACGGCGGCGAATCGTGCGAGGCGATGACGACGCCGTCTTTTTGGCCGTAAAAACCTTCGGGTTCGACGACTTGAACGCCGTTTTCTCGCAAACTCGCGTCTAAAACCGACTGCGCCCAGGCGCGCGGGTCGGGCACGGCGACGCCTTCGGTCTGGCTTTGGCCGGGCGCGAGAAAACCGGAAATCGACAGCGTTTGGCCCAGAGCCGACGCGTTATCGCCGCGCGTCCACTGCAACTCTCCGGCGCGCGGATCGCCTTTTTGGACGGTGATAACCGGCGCAAAAATCGGAAACGGCGCTTCGGGACTCGATGCAACCAGCGCCGCGTCGCCGACGCTCGCGGCGCCGGTGAGTGTCAAATCGACCTGATTGCGGTTGAGCGCGAGCGCGCCGACGGGCGGGCCGTAATACCAGGTCAAATCGTCGAGCGTCCAGCCTTCGGGATAGCGACCGCCGCCTTCTTCCGCGTTCATCTCGCCTTTGGGAAAAAGCGCTTCCGAGGCGCGCACGATGAGTGCGCCCGGCTTTTGCGCGGCGATCTCTTTGGCCAGGGTCGCTAAATCGGCGCTGGAAAGCGAAGGGTCACCGTCGCCGTAAAGCGTGGCGATGCCGGGGTAGGGCACGCCGACCGGCCAGGCGCCGGGGCGTGTCGCCAGCGGTTTGGTTTCGACGACGCGGGTGGTGAAAACCGCGTTTGGCCCCAGTTGTTGCAGCGCCCAGGCCGCGGTGAAAAGTTTGAAATTGGAGGCCGGCGTGAAGCGTTTTTGCTCGTCGCGCCCGAACAAAAGCGGCTGCGCGTAGCCGTCGTAATGGGTGGCGGGAAACTGCGCGGGCGTTTTGGCGCTGCCCAGCGCGACGACCGCGAGGCCGATGTGGGCGCTTTGGATGCCGGGATGACGCAGCAGCGCCTCGATTTGGGCGCGGGTTTTGGCGGGCAGCGATTGGGGCGCGGGAGCGGCGAGAAGTGGGGAAGTAAAGCCGAGTATGAGGGCAAAAAGGAGAGATTTTTTCATGAGAAAGGAGGTTTGTTGACAGGGAGTGCGTTGCGTTTTGACCCCACCCTAACCCTCCCCGCAAGCGGAGAGGGAACCGGTCAGTTCCGCACTTCAGCTACTTCGTAGGAAACGCGATAATGATCGGTTCCCTCTCCGCTTGCGGGGAGGGTTAGGGTGGGGTCTACACGCCATCAACCCGCGAAAAACACTTCGGCGATCTGGCGGTGAAACGGCATCCGTTCCGGGCCGTTGCGCGTGGGATGGACGCGATTATTGAGAATCACCGCGACATCGCCGCCGGTCGTCACGGTCATCGACGGCCCGGTGAAACCGGTGTGGCCCGCGCTGCGTGGCGGCGCCGCTTCGCTCATATAAAACGCCGCGTCGATTTGAAAACCGAGGCCGCGCGAGTAAGAGTTTTCCGGGAAAAGCGGCACGAAAGCGCGCGCCGCGTCTTCGGGATGCAGGATGGCTTCGCCTTCGCTGGCCCAGATACGGACAAAACGCGCGACTTCGCTCGCGGGCGCGAAAACCCCGGCGTTTCCGGCGCCGTGGCCGGTTTGCGCGCGCCACCAGCGCGCCGCTTCGTCATGCACGATGCCGTGGAAAAATCCGTCGCCGTTGCGCTCGGTCGGCGCGACATTACCCAGATTTTGCGGCGCGAAATCGGTGTTTTTCAGGCCAAGCGGCGCGCAAATCCGTTTCTGCACCATGGAATCGAGACTTTCGCCGCCGATTTGCTCGGCAACGCGCGCCAGCAGAAAATAATTGGTGCAGGAATACAAAACCGCCGTTCCCGGCTCGCTTTGGAGCGGCGCGGCGATGATTTGCGCCATCCAGTCGCCCGCATCGACGCCGTCCAATTTTTGCACCGCGAAAGAGATGCCGCTGGCGTGCGCCATCAGCAGTTGCAGCGTGATTTTTTGGTCGAAACCGGGGAAAAAGCGCGCCAGGGGCGCATCGAGCGCGAGGCCCGCGTCGCGCAAAACGGCCAGCGTCGCGCACAGCGTATAGATTTTGGAAACCGAGGCGAGATCGTAAATCGTTTCGGTGGTCACGGGGCGCAGAAACGGCGCTTCGATGCCGAGATTGCCGCACGCGCCGTCAAAAACCGTCTCGGCGCCGCGCGAAAGGTGACAAACCGCGCCGGGAAAGGCGCCGTCGTCGATGCCGCTTTGCATTATTGAGGTGATCGATTGCATTTGTTCCCGCAAGTGTGGCGGCTAACGCGCGCTTTGTCATTTCGGGCGCGCCAAATTTTCGGTTATGCTTATGGGTGTGTTTTCCGGCCCTCCCGCACCCGCAAACCGTCGTCCCTTCTCCGATCTCGGCCTCGTCGCGGCGGTTGCCGCCGTCGCGCTTTACGCGCTTTTGGTCGGCATCCTCATTCTCACCGGTCAAGTCGCGCCCGAACGCGCTTACTGGCTTTTCGCGTTGCCGTGCCTGGTGCCCGCCGCGTGGTATCTCTACGGCTTTTTGCGTGCCGATGGCCGCGACACCGGCCTGATTTTGTCGGCATTGGGCTGGCTTTTCGCCGCTCTGACGTTCTTTTTCAAGCACCTTTCCAATCTCGCGGCGCTTTCGAGCGGCAGATTGCCCGATGGCAGCACGGATTCGGGCCTCGCCAAACTCTGCGCGTTTCTGGCGGTAGCGGGAATTATCGGCGGCGCGGTGATTTCGAGTCGCAACTGGATGAATCGCAATTCCAGCTGAGATGTTCAGCTTAATTTCCCCAAGGTTTTCTCAATATGGCACTGGATTTCGAAGGACTTTGTCGTTTTGCCACAGACAGTGGCGCGTCCGATATTTTCATCAAAGAAGGCGCGGCTCCCGCGCTCAAAATCAATTCGTCGCTGCTGCGCCTCAACCATCCGCCGCTGACCAGAGCCGATGTGGAACCGGTGGTGCGGAGCATGATGACGCCCGAACAGTTCGAGCATTTTCAGAGTCATCCCGACCACGACGTGTCGCACAGCATCCCCGACCTCGCCCGTTTTCGCGTCAACATTTACAAAACCAACGGCGCTTATGCGCTGGTTTTGCGCGTCGTTAACCTGCGGATTCGCTCTTTCGCGGAACTGGGACTACCCGAAGTGTTGGGCGATTTTACCCGCGCTCACGCCGGTCTGGTTTTGGTGACGGGCGCGACCGGAAGCGGCAAATCGACGACTTTAGCGGCGATGATCGATCTCATCAATCAGGAGCGCAAAGGCCACATCGTCACCATCGAAGACCCGGTGGAATATGTGCATCCCGACAAAGGCTGCTACGTTTCGCAGCGCGAAGTCGGCCTCGACACCGCCGGTTTTGGCCAGGCGCTACGCGCCTCGCTGCGCGAGGCGCCCGACGTGATTTTGGTCGGCGAACTGCGCGATTCCGAAACCATGGGCATCTGTTTGCAAGCGGCGGAAACCGGACATCTGGTCATGTCCACCATGCACACGCCCAGCGCCGCCGAGTCGATGGAACGGATGCTTTCGATGTTTCAACCGCATGAAAAAGCGCTCGTGCAGCAGCGACTTTCCAAAACACTGCGCGCCATCATGTCGCAAAAATTGGTGCCGACGGTCGATGGCAAAGGCCGGGTTTGCGCGCTGGAAATCCTCAATGTCAGCCCCACAGTCGCGCAATATATCGAGGAAGGCCGCACCGGGCAGATCTATCAGGCCATCAAAGAAGGCGCTTCGCAGTGGAAGATGCAGACGATGAACATGGCGCTCGACAAATTCGTGCGCGAAGGCAAAATCACCGAGGATATGGCGCTCGATTACGCTGGAATCCGCTCCGAACTGCGCCAGATGATGCGCCGCAGCGAAGGGCCGGCGGTCGCGGCGGCTTGAGGACGTTTGTTGACTCGCCCGCGCAACACTTGCCGGCTCGAATTCATCCAAATCCGAAGTTTTTCCGATGATTCGCGCCTTTTTTCGTCTCTTTCTCTTCCTCCAACTGTTAACGCCGTTGTCGAACGCGCAGCCGCTACCTGACCGCGCGCCGCTTTCGGGTTTCACCCTCGACAGCGCCGGAAAACCACTTTCCAACGTGCTGATTACGATTCGGCGCCAGGATGCCAGCGGCCCCGCCACGTTTTGGGGCGCCGTCACCGTGTCGGATGCGCGCGGCGCGTGGCGTTTTGATCAGGCCGAGGCGGGACGCTATTTTCTCAGCGCCGAGGCGCCGGGATTCGCGCCGATTTCTAATCAGAGCTTGGGTTGGAAGACTGGCGCAACGCCGCTTCATCTGCGTTTCGAGCGTTTGGTGACACTGCGCCTCCAAATCCGCGCGCCGGGCGGTGCGCCGCTGGTCAAAACCCCGCTCTGGCTGCGTTTGCGCGGCGATGGCGAGGTCGGACAGGTCACGCGGCGCACCGTCAGCGACGAAGCGGGAAACGCGGTTTTCGACGGGCTTTTGCCCTCGTCCTATGCGCTTTTTCTGGCCGCGCCGGGCGGTTTCGCGCTGCAAAACGGGCTGCAACTGCGCGCGGATAAATCGCTCGATCTCGGTCTGCAAAGCGGCGGCACCTTACTTGTGAGCGTCGCGCAAAACGGCGACAGCGCGCGCAAACTGGGCGGCGCGATTTTGAGTTTGACGCCGGAAAACCCCGCCGAAGCGACCCGCGCGCTCGGCAGCAGCGCCGATTTGAACGAAAATGTGGCGCTTTTGGCAGCGGGCGGCGACGCGTTATCGCTGCTTTCGCGCGATGGCGACGGTCAAATCGAGATTCCCGCGTTGCCGCCGGGCCGCTATGCCGCGCGTTTGCGTTTGCCCGGATATCCGATGCCCATGGTGCAAGTCGTGACCATTGCGGCGGGGCAGACCGCGAAGCTGGAGTTCGCGCTGGCGCCCAATGCGGGCCAAGTCGCCTCGCTGATGCTGAATTTGCGGGTTCAGGACGCAACCGGAAACCAAAAAAGCGCGCCGCCGGGCGAGTGGAGTTTGCGGGTTTTGCCCATCGACCAAAACGGCGCACTGGCTCCTCAAGCGCGGCAGGACAGCGCGTTTTCGCCCGACGACAATATCGCGCGCCGCGCGCTGAGCGACCAAAACGGCCAAATCCGCCTCTTTCCGCTTCCCGTCGGGCGTTACCGGGTTTTCGTCGCGCCGCGCACGCCGCCAAACCACGACGGCGAGCCGGAAGCCGCGTCACTCGATATCGATGTGCCGATTTCCGGCGCGACCGCCTCGCTCACGCTGCCCAAACCGCGCTGAAATATGAAAACGCTTCGCCTTGTCAACGGCCGCACCGGACTCGAAATCGTGGCGCGCTGCGCGCTCGCCGACAACTTGTGGACGCGCGGCAAAGGCTTGCTGGGCCGCGCCGAATTGCCCGCCGACGAAGGCATTTTGCTGGTGCCGGGCGCCTCGATTCATATGTTCGGCATGAAATTCCCCATCGACGCGGTGTTTTTGACCAAAGACGACATCGTGACCGATTGGGTGGAGAATTTGGCGATTGGAAAAACCCATTCGGCCAAAAATGGCGCCGGAAAAGCGCATTCGACGCTGGAACTTTGCGCCGGAACGATCGCGCGGGTCGGCATCGAAATCGGCGACAAAATCGAGCGCGAAGAGGTCAAGGGTAGTGGTCAAATGCGGAGGGACAACGAACCGCGAGCGTGAGCGACCGGCTGATCTTGGACGTTCATAACAAGAGCCGGTCGCTCACGCT
>JAABUN010003279.1_pt1 | contig 25571 bp, 22 predicted proteins | sample 5559311 | NCBI WGS metagenome assembly JAABUN01 (sample SAMN10711877, study PRJNA513370) | rock metagenome | isolation source: Antarctica rocks | place: Antarctica: Victoria Land, Siegfried Peak sud
CTCCCGGATGGCGTCCTCCCCGAGGTCGAGCGCGATCTGCGCGAAGGCCGTGTTGCAGGACTGCTCGAGCGCGAACTTCAGGTCCGCCGTCGTCCTGTCCGCACAATTGCCCGTGACGAAGTTCGGTAGTGTGTATTCGATACCGGGAAACTCCAGCGCAGGCGGGTTCGGGATCTGGGACTCGGCGTCGTACTTGCCGGATTCAAGCGCGGCTGCTGCGTCGATCAGCTTGAAGACGGAACCGGGCGACACGAGCGACTCCGTCGCCGGATTCGTGTAGATCGACAGGCCAGGCTGCTCGGACAGTGATGCTGCGTTCTCCGCGATCACCGCCGTGTCATGGCCTGAGAGCAGGTTGGGATCGTAGCTCGGCTTGGAGACCATCGCGAGGATATTGCCGGTTGAGGGCTCCATGACCACGATCGATCCCCGTTGCCCGTCCGGGATCAGGTCGTAAGCGAGCTGCTGGATCTCCGGATCGATGGTCAGCTCCACGGAGGCGCCCTGCGAGTCCACGCCCGAAAAAAAGCCGACCACGCGATCGTAGAACAGGGAACTGCTGGTGCCGGAGAGGACGTCCGATTCCTCCGCCTCGAGTTGTGTGGAGGAGAGAGACAGTGAGTAGTAGCCCGTCAGATGGGCGTACAGCTCGGGTTCGTTGTAGACGCGCTGGTAGTTGAACTGGTCGTTCGACGGCACGGACTCGGCGATGGCACGCCCGTCCACGAGGATGGGGCCGCGCTGGCGGCCGAAATCCTGGTAAAGCTGGCGGTTGTTCAACGGGTTGCCTTTCAGTTCCCCCACCTGGAAGAACTGGACGTAGGTGAGGGAGCCGAGCACGAGGGCGAACATGCCGATGGCCACGACCCACGCGCTGCGGATTGCCTGGTTCATGGAGTGACCTCCCTCGCGGACTTCTTCACGGGCTTCCCATTGACGCCGAGTACCGCCGGGAACGAGTCCTTCATAGGAACCGAGGGCGCTGGGCGACGTGCCGTCTCGGAGATGAGCAGGATCAACGCCACAATGAGCCAGTTTGCCAGCAGCGATGACCCGCCCGCGGACATGAACGGCGTGGTGAGTCCGGTGAGTGGGATCAGGCGGGTGATCCCGCCGATCACCACGAAGCACTGCAGGGCGATCGTGAAGGACAGGCCGCAGGCGAGGAGTTTTCCGAAGCCGTCCTTGGTGCCGAGGGCGGCCCGGATACCGCGCGAGACCAGGATGACGTAGAGCATCACGATGGCGACGACACCGATGAGCCCGAGCTCCTCGCCGAGCGCGGCGATGATCATGTCGCTGTTGGCGTACGTGACGAGGTCCGGCCGTCCGGCTCCGAGACCGGTGCCGATGAGACCACCGTTGGCGAGACCGAACAGGCCCTGCACCACCTGAGCGCTGCCTCCGGGCGCCCGGTCGTAGACCTCCGGGGAGAAGGCATTGATCCAGGAGTCGAAGCGCAGCGCGACGTGGCTGAACAGTTCGAGGGCCACGAACACTCCGAGGGCGATCATCGCCAGCCCGATCAGCACCCAGCTCACGCGGCTCGTCGCCACGTAGATCATGACCATGAACAGACCGAAGAACAGGATGGACGAACCCAGGTCCCGCTGAAAGATCAGGACGCCGATACTGACGAGCCAGGCTGCCGCCATCGGCGCGAGGTCCCTGAAACGCGGAAGCTGAAGCGGGCCGATCTTCTTGCCCGCGAGCAGGATGAGGTCGCGATTGGTGGAAAGATACCCAGCAAAGAATATTGCCAGGGTAATCTTCGCGACCTCGCCCGGCTGGAAGGTGCCGAAGCCGACCGAGATCCAGATCCTCGCACCGTTGATCTCGAGACCGAGGGGGGTGAGGGGCAGCAGGAGCAGGATGGCGCTGACGATGAGCGAGATATAGGTGAACCGTCGCAGGATCCGGTGATCGCGCAACAGGATCAGCAGGACGGCGGCGGCCCCTATCGCGACCGCCGTCCAGAGCACCTGCTGCGGTGCCACCGGGGTGAAGTCCGGGTTCAGCTGTACCGCTGACAGATCGAGGCGGTGGATCATCGCCAGGCCGATCCCGTTCAGCGCGACGACGATCGGAAGAATAACCGGGTCAGCATATTTAGCGCGGAACCGGAGAATGAAGTGGACGAAGAGCCCCATGATGCCGAGCGTCAGTGCCTGGGACCAGAAGTACTCGCCGAACGGCTCCTCCCGATCGACTCCGGCGAGGTAGTTGGCCCCGACCGCAACGAGCAGGGCGAGGAACAGCAGGAGCAGTTCCACGTTCCGCCGCGACGTGGGCACGGTCAGGACATCACTCATCGGCTGCACCTCCACATTCAATGACCGGGGACGAGGGCGCGGCCTGTGGTGAGGCGGCATCCGTCGTCGGGCTGGGGCTGGGGCTGGGGACGGAGTTCGGTGACGGGGAAGCGCTGGCAGCGGGATCAGGTGACCCCGAGGCCGCCCCCGTCGCACCGGGCTCGCAATTGACGGCCCTCAACTCGCTCCTCAGGTCACCGACGATTCGTTCCGCCTCGTCCAGACTGGCCGCAGGCAGCGTGTTCGACAGCTGCGAGCGCTGGTACTCGGGCAGGTTCGACACCGGTATTTCGGTCGTGTCGAAGAGCTCGCTGAGGCTGATCGGCCCGATGCGCTGGGGGACGCCGGTGTAGATCGCCACCCGGTTGTCTGCTTCGGCGACGTAGTAGCGCGTCTGGGTCCAGGAGTACCCGAAGCCGAGGACCGAGATCAGGATGAGGGTCATGAGCGAAAGGAACGCCGGTACGAGCCAGCGCCGCTTCCGCGAGTGGGCGTCGTCCTCGGTGTCACCCGGGTAATCTTCCTCCGCACGATGCGTGAGCATCATCGCGGCACGCCGCTCGGTCGAGCGCTGCGTGACGATCGGGATCTGGCCTGTCTCGGTTGCGAGGGCCGCCGATCCGACGAGCATGTGGGGCCTCGTCAGCAGGTCCTGGCGAATGACGTCCGCGCGGATCGCCGTGCCCGGTAGGTCTCCGTTCCGGTCGATCTCGCGGGAGGCCGCATCGGCGGCGGGTTCGTCGCGTTCTCCCGCAGCCTGGCGGGCAGGTGGGATCGACGACGCCGCCGGTGCCTCGCCGTCGTCCGCCTCGATGACCTCGACGACGACGATGGTGATGTTGTCCGGGGACCCGCCCGCGAGTGTCATCTCGACGAGCGTGTTCACGCACTCGCGGATGTCATCGGTCCCGCGTATGACCTGCTCCACCGCGCGGTCATTGAGAACCGCGTTCAGCCCGTCCGAGCAGAGCAGCCAGCGCTCGCCGGGCTCGGCGTCGAACTCCTCGAGGTCCAGTTCCGGACTCGCGTCGACGTCTCCGAGCACACGCATCAGGACGTTCTTGTGCGGGTGGATCTCGGCTTCTTCAGGCCTGAGCCGGCCCTCGTCGATCAGGCGCTGCACGAACGTGTGGTCGATGGTGATCTGCTCGAAGGTGTCATTCTTGAGCCGGTAAGCGCGTGAGTCGCCGATGTGGGCGAGTTGCAGCGTTGAGCCTTCGAGCAGGATCGCTGTGACGGTGGTCCCCATACCCGCGAGCTGCGGATTGGTGGTGACGAGTTCGGAGAGCAGCGAGTTCGCGGTCTGGATCTCGTCGGCGAGGTGCGTCCCGGCGTCGCCGTCGTGCTCGCCGTGGTCCAGGTGGATCAGGTCGAGGACGGTGGAGGCGGAGGCCACGTTGCCGCCGGCATGGCCGCCCATCCCATCGGCGACGACAGCGAGGTACCGGCCCACATAGGCGGAATCGTCATTTTTCGAGCGCACCAGACCCACGTCGGAGCGGGCAGCGAACCTCAGGGCGAGCCGCACGCCTACTGCCTCAATTCGATGACCGTCTTACCGATCCGGACGGGAACGCCCGGCTCGACGGGCAGTGCACGCGTGAGCTGGGTGCCTGCGAGGTAGGTGCCGTTGGTGGAGCCGAGATCCTCGATGAACCAGCGGCTGCCCTGCGGGAACAGGCGGGCGTGCCGGCCGGATGCGTAGTCGTCCTCGAGCACGAGCGTCGCCTCCTGCGCTCGCCCGAGGAGGATCGGGCTCGCCGCGAGGTCCAGCGTCGTCCCGGTGAGCGGACCCTCCGTGACGATCAGCCGGCGCGGTGGCGTGCGCACCGGAGCGGGTTCCTCGACGAGTTCGGGGTTCCTCCGGATCTCGCGGGCGGTCGGCGTGCCGACCTTGTTGCGGCGGCCCACGACGAGGTCGCGGCGCAGCGCCCCGACCGTGCTGAGCACGAGGACCCACAGGAGGATCAGGAAACCGAAGCGTAGGAGCGTGACGGTCAGCTCCCCGGCGTCGCTCATCGCTGGACGCCCCCGTTCTGTGCTCGCACGAGGCGGAAGGTCAGGCGTGAGCGCCCCATGCTGATGGTGGAGCCGTCCGTGAGCTCTGCCTGCCCGTTCACGCGCTGCCCATTGACGTAGCTGCCGTTGGTCGAGCCGAGGTCGACGGCGTAGATCCGGCCGTCCTGGGCGCGGATTTCGAGGTGCCGCCGTGACACACCCGTGTCGTCGACGAGGATGTCCGCTTCCGATGAGCGGCCGAGCACGATGGAGGCGGAGTTGATGGAGTACCGCTGACCGTCGACTTCGAGGATCGGTTGATAGCGTGTCGGCTGGCGCCGCGGCGCTGCCGGAGCGGACGGACCGGCAGGCCCGCGCGCGACGGTCCGCTTCTCGATCGAGGAGTCGATCTCGAAGACACCCGCCTTCAGCTCGGGATCGTGCTCGAACGAGACGCGGACCGGTCCCTGCAGGCTGTACTGCTGGCTGTCGACGTGGGCGATCACGATGTCGCAGAGTTCCTCGGCGAGGGCGGAGCCCCACTGCTGCGCGAGGTCGAAGTCCGAGTCGGAAAGGCGGGCGGTGAAGACGTTGGGAGCCAGAGTGCGACCCTGCGACAGGACGAGCGAGCGGTTGTCGAGTTCCTTGCGGAGGGCGGTGGCGATCTCGAGCGGTTGGACCTGTGAGCGGGAACCCTTGCTGAAGGCTCCGCGGACCAGCTTTTCGAGCCCGCGCTCCACGTTGTCGAGAATCCCCATCGTTCGCCTCCTCCCCCTTGTCGCTGTGGTTTCGGGCCCTGTCCGCAGTGTGCTGAGGGGCTTGGCCCTGTCCTGTTGACGGCACTGTCCAGCCGGGCATGTTCCATCCGATACTACTGGGAGCCTCCGGTGGTGAGCCCCAAGCGGGCACCCGCAGGATTACTTTGTCCTAACGATCGCCGGTTGTGGTCGGGAGCCTGGAGTTCCCGACCGGCCTACGCGCCGGGGCTGTTTAGGTGATTGCGGAACCGCTCCGCTATGCTTGCTTCTGCTGTTCACAACACCTGCGCCTGGCGTCTGGAGTTGGAATCTCGAATTGCGCGAGTGGCGGAACGGCAGACGCGCTGGCTTCAGGTGCCAGTATCCGAAAGGGTGTGGGGGTTCAAATCCCCCCTCGCGCACTGTTCATCATAAGAAAGGGCTCCTACTCCGCGGGAGCCCTTTCTTGTACCCCGGAGGCGAACTCGTATCCGGTTCTATCCTCTACCCCACCACCCCGAACGCGGACCCCGCCGTCATCGAGGGCTCGAAGCGTCTTAGCGCCATCGTGTTCGATGCCGTCGATTCCACGGGCTGGGGCCACCTCAGCCGGTATGTCGGTGGTTCCGCCGGCGGGTCCCGTACCTGTCAGCGGAAGTCGCGCGACTTGGTGGTGGCCTTCAGCTGCAGCACCTCGATGCGGTCCGCCACGATGTTGACGACTCCCTCCGAGGAGCGTTCGAGGACACCGCGCACGATCACGCTGCTGGCTTCCCTCGCCACCCGGCGGTGCCGCTGCCACACGCCGACGGAGCAGATGACGTTCACCAGCCCTGTCTCGTCCTCGAGGTTCATGAACGTGATGCCACTCGCCGTCGCGGGCCTCTGCCGGTGCGTGACGACTCCCCCCACCTCGACCCGCCGCCCTGATTCCGCCGTCTTCAGGTCGACGGCGGTCAGGGCGCCGCGGCGTTTCAGCCGGGCCCGGGCGTGGCGCACGGGATGATCGTCCGGCGTGATGCCTGTGGACCACAGGTCGGATCCGACTTTGTCGATATCGGACAGCTCCGGCATCAACGGGGGCTGGATATAGACGGTGGTCCCCTTGATCTGGCCTTCGCGCTCCGTGGATGCAGGCCCGGCGTTCCACAGTGCCTCGCGCCGGCTCAGGCCCATCGAGTCGAAGGCTCCGGCTGCGGCGAGGGCTTCGAGCTGGCCCGCATCGGCGCCGGTCCGTCGTGCCAGGTCCGGCATGTCCTCGTAAGGGCCGTTCCGCTCACGTTCCGCGACGATCCTTTCCGCGAGTTTCACTCCGAGGGTCTCCACGCTGGCGAGTCCCAACCGTACCGAGTAGTTGCCGTCGCGGCGGTGGGGGGTCGAGTCGAACGTTACGTCCCGTTCGAAGTAGCCGACCGGCGGCTGCTCGTCCTCGGTGCAGCAGTCCATCCCGGTGGTGCGCCCGCGGGGATCCTCGGCCGGTTCGTAGCCCGTGCGCGGCTCGAGGTCCGCGTGCACTCCGGAATAGAGGATGTCGGGCCGCAGGACGACGGCGCCGTGCCGGCGGGCGTCCGCCACGAGTGTCTGCGGCGAGTAGAACCCCATCGGCTGGGCACGCAGGAGCGCGGCGAGGAATGCCCCCGGGTAGTGCAGCCGCAGCCAGGCGCTGACGTAGACCAGCAGCGCGAAGCTGATGGAGTGGCTCTCTGCGAACCCGAAGTTCGCGAAGGCGTGGATCTTGTTGTAGATGGTATCGGCGACAGCGCCGGTGATCCCGTTGGACTCCATGCCCTCGTAGAGCTTGGCCTTGAGGGAGTCGATCCGTTCCTCGCCCCGCTTGGATCCCATGGCTCGCCGCAAAAGGTCGGCGTCCGCTCCGGTGCAACCGCCCACCACCATCGCCATCTGCATCAGTTGCTCCTGGAAGAGCGGTACGCCGAGGGTCCGCTCGAGGACGGGCTTGAGGTCGGGGTGGATGTACCGGACCTCCTCCTCGCCCATCTTCCGTTTGAGGTAGGGGTGCACGGCACCGCCCTGGATCGGCCCGGGCCGCACGAGGGCCACCTCGATGACGAGGTCGTAGAACTGGCGCGGCTGCAGGCGAGGGAGCATGCCCATCTGGGCACGGCTCTCCACCTGGAAGACCCCCACCGAGTCCGCGAAGCACAGCATGTCGTAGACGCCCTGCTCCTCCTTGGGGATGGTGTGCAGCTCCCACTTCTCTCCGAAGTGCCGCTCCACGAGGTCGACGTTGTACTGGATGGCAGCAAGGATGCCGAGTCCCAGCAGGTCGAACTTCACCAGTCCCATCCAGGCACAGTCGTCCTTGTCCCACTGGAGGACCGTCCTACCGTTCATTCGTCCATGCTCGATGGGGCACACTTCTCCCACCGGCCGGTCCGTCAGCACCATACCGCCCGAGTGGATACCCATGTGACGCGGGAACTTCAGGACCTCCTGCGCCAGACTGACCACGGAGTCCGGGATATCGTGGTCGCTGCTCGAGACGAGACCGCCCCACCGCTCGATCTGCTTGGACCAGGCATCCTGTTGTCCCGGACTGTGGCCTAGGGCCTTCGCCATGTCCCGAACGGCGAACTTGGGACGGTACGTGATGACGTTGGCCACCTGGGCGGCGTTGAAGCGCCCATATTTCCGGTAGACGTACTGGATGACCTCCTCGCGGCGGTCCGAGTCGAAGTCCACGTCGATGTCCGGTTCCTCGTCGCGCATGCTCGAGAGGAACCGCTCGAAGGGGAGCTGGTACTTGATGGAATCCACGGCGGTGATTTCGAGCAGGTAGCATACTGCCGAGTTGGCTGCCGATCCCCGTCCCTGGCACAGGATGCCGTTGCGCAGCGCGTAGTGCACCAGGTCGTGGACGATCAGGAAGTATCCCGGGAAGTTCTTGTCCTCGATGACCTTCAGCTCGCGTTCGATCCGCTCGTGGACATCGGTCCGGCCCCCGTAGAACCTGTCGGCTCCCTGCCAGACGAGTTTGCGGAGGTAGCTCATCTGGGTATGGCCCACCGGCAGGTCGATGTTCGGCAGCCCGGGTTTGACGCTTCGGAGGGTGAAGGAGAGATCGGCGGCGATGTCCACGGTCCGCTCCACCGCTCCTGGATAGTCCCTGAACCGCCTCGCCATCTCCGCGCCGCTACGCAGGTGGGCGGCACCGGCGGCAGGGAGCCAGCCGTCCATCTGGTCCAGGCTCCGGCGGGCTCGAACTGCCGCCAGGGCGGAGGCGAGCCTGTGCTGCTGCGGGGTTGCATAGTGCACGTTGTTGGTGGCTACGGTGGGCAGTTTCAGGCGTTGCGCGACGGCGGCCAGGGCGTCATTATTGGCGGTGTCGAGGGGATTGCCCTGATTGATGAGCTCGACAGCGACCGACTCCTGGCCGAACAGCTCGACGAGCGTCCGGAGTTCCGCCTCGGCCGCGTACTCACCGTCAGCAACGAGCGCCGAGCGCACAGTCCCCTTCCGGCATCCCGTGAGGATCATCCACTGGTCTGCGGCATGCCCCGCCAGGTTCTCCAGGTCATAGCGCGGCTTCCCCTTCTCCGCGTCAGTGTTGAGTTGGGCCTCCGTGATGGCCGTGGATAGCCGGTGGTATCCGGCTGATCCGCGGGCGAGGACCAGGAGGTGCTGCCCTTCCGGGTCGGCTTCCCCGTTCTGCGGCTTGGAGAGTCCGAGGGAGAGTTCGGTGCCGTACATCGTGGAGAACCCGGGGTACTTCTCGGCGGCTTCTGCGAAGTGAACGGCCCCGTACAGTCCGTCATGGTCGGTGAGGGCCATGCCGGCGAGGCCGAGCCGCTGGGCTTCCTCGGCGAGGTGCTCGGGGCTCGATGCGCCGTCGAGGAAGCTGAAGTTGGAGTGGACATGCAGTTCCGCGTACGGCACCACTGGACCTTCGGGCGTCGCGACCTCCGCGGGAACCGTGTAGGGCTGGCGCTTCCGCGACCAGGCGGGGCTGTCGCCGCCGTCGGCCCCGAGGGGCGGCGCCCCGGGCCGGGTGGTGTCGGAGAGGTTCCGCTCGAAGTCCGACCACGGGATAGGCGGGTTGTTCCAGCCCATGGCGTCCCTCCCTGTCCTGGATGTGCTTCGGTGCTTCGGTGAGCTGAGGTTGTTCGAGGAGTGCCGGGTGGGTGTCAGTCGTAGCTGGCTTCCACCCACCACGCGTGGTCCTCGAGCAGCAGCAACCAGGCGGATCCTGACTGGTCCACCAGCTGGAAACGGTGAAGCACCCGCCCCTTCGGATCCCACCAGCGCTCATTGATCGGCCAGGGACCCGCCCAGGAGTGCACGGGCCGCTGGTCGTCGTCGGGCCCTGGACTGAAGAAGGCGGGATCGGCACTCAGGAGGCCACGGGGGTCGACGTCGACCGGGTTGCCGCGGGAATCGACGACGGCGGCGGGTACGGGATCGGCGAACACGGTGGCGGGGACCGGACCGGGCAGGCGGCCAGGCCAGGGCTGCTCGCGGTCCTTCACCGGCACTTTCGCGGATTGCTGCTGGCGGACCGCCGTGTCCCCCCACGGGATGAAGACGCGGCGGTCCGCCAGGAGCCGTCCGCCGGCGATGATCGCGGTGAGCACCGCTCCGTGGCCCAGCATGCTCTGCACGCGGGCCAAACCGTGGTGGATGCCCTCGTTCGATCCCGTTCCCCACAGCCCGTCTGCGTGGTCGCTGAGGTTCTCGACGATGTTGGGCACGATGTGGACCCGCGTGATGCCCGAGATCAGGCCGTGGTCGAACGCGTTGGTGCCCTGCAGTTGCCAGCGCACGCGGTCCACGACGTCATCGGCGTCGAACCAGCGCGGGTGCTGCCACCGGCGCTCGGACACCTCACCCGTCTCCGTGTGCAGCGAGACGTACAGCGCCGTGCAGACCAGTCCTGCCTCCCGCAGCGTGTCCACGAACTCACCGGCCCTGATCCGGAAGGCGAATGCGAGCTGGTCGATGCGGGCCAGGGGCGGTTCGAAGTCAGCGAGCGTGTCGAGGTGGGGTGGCGGCTTCCGGGCGACGACGTTCCGGTGGTCCAGTCCGCTGGCCTGGCGGTGCGCGAGAGCGCCCTCGATGCCGAAGCGGTTGCGGACATCGGAGGCCTTGAGCGCCGCGAAATCACCGAGGGAGCGGATGCCGAGGCGCTTGAGCAGCACGGTGAGCTTCGGTTGTTCGAGGACTTCCAGGGGGTAGCTGCCGAGGAACCAGGGCGAACCGCCCGGGGGGATGACGACCGGCTGGTTGACGTCGTCGTCCAGTTGGTCGGTGACCCTGGCTGCCTGTTCGGCGGCGAACGGACCGTCCGCGATCCCGATCCGCACGTCGGTGAGGCCAATGGCTGCGAGGGTCTGGAACACGACGCCGGCGGCCTTCTCCTCGTTGCCGTAGTAACGCGAGGGCCCCTTGATCCTGACGGCACACAGCCCGGGCCTGATGACCTGGACGCCGGGCATGATCGTCTCCACGGCCACCGTCACGGGCTCGAAGGTGCGTTCATCGAGTGACGGGTCGTACGGAAGGGTCACGAGCCCCGTGCTGCGTGCCTGGGCCTCCCTGATGCGCAGGCCCCGCTTCACGCCGTCCTGCCGTGCTGCGGGGGAGCAGGCGAAGACCTCGCCACGGTCCACGAGGACGAGCGCTGTATCGGCGGGCAGCGAGTGCTCGCGCAGGGCCGCCGTGATGGGCCAGTCGGGGCACCAGAGCATCATGGTCCGGGTGGCGGGAGCAGTTCCAGCAGACGATGCGGGCAGGGTGGCCGTCATGAGGACTTCACCAGCTGGGGCTCGAACAGTGTGCTCGAGGGGGATGTGTCCGTGTTCCCGTGGGACTGGAAAGCCGGTCCGTCCGTGGTGGCGCTCCGCAGGTCCGCCAAGCCGACATAGGCATGGCGGAGACGCCCCGAGGGCTGCGTCGCGGTGATCTTCATACGCCGTGCCCTCAAGTGGCCGGTTCCTGAACCGAGGCCTTCCCAGGCGCTCTCGGCCACACCGAGCGTGGAGTCGCTCTGCTTCCACGCTCCCAGAGTGATCAGCGCGGCTCCACGCTGGCGCAACCGGGCCTTCAGCCGGGCCCATTCGGTGGGTGCGAGGTGTTCCGGGGCCCGGGTCAGGATGATCGAGACGATATCAACGAGGGCTGCTGTGACGGTGAGCCATTGGGACCCCGGATCGGGGATCAGGATGAGCCGCTCGAGGTTGATTCCGAAGCCCTGCGCCGCCTCCACGCTGAAGTCCGGCATGCCGATGACACTGCACCATGCGCCTGTTGCGGAGGGGCCGGCGAGCAATGCCATCGCGAGGGTGGTGGAGTTCCGGACCGCGTAGGAGCCGCCGGGCTGGAGGCCACCGCCGGGCAGGATCCGCGCCAGGGCAGGAACGGTGGGCAACAGGGGTGAGTCGAGCTTGCTGGCCTGCATGCTGTTGATGCGCGCCTGCAGGTTGAGGGCGACGTCGGCTGCGGAGTCTTCCCGGCGGTCATCGGGTTCCGTGCGTGAGGTGTCCTCGAAGTCTGGGGAGGGCTCATCCCCTTCGAGGGCATGGCCAGCAGTTGGAGGCGTCACCTGTCAATATTCGAACACGTGTTCGATTAAGTCAATCGGCGCGCCTCCGCAGTAGACCACCGTTTCTATGGTAGGCGAACGCCCTGATCAAACGGTGACGGCACGTCCAACGGCAGTACGAGGAACTGAGGACGAGGAGTCCCAGCGGGCTCCTACATAGCCCGCTGTATCCGGTATGCCCGAGGGCTCAGGCCGGTCTCCACCAGGAAGTGCCGGTTGAAGTTGGAGAGGTTGGAGAAGCCGACGTCATAGCAGATCGAGGACACGGGCGCACCGGTCTGCTCAAGCAATCGGCACGCGTGGGCCAGGCGCAGCTTGCGGACCATGTCACTGAAGTTCTGGCCCGTCGCCTTACGGAAGTACTTGGAGAAGGTCGGCTCCGTCATTCCGACGAGCCGCGCGGCCGCCGACATGCGCACTGATCCGGAATAGTTCGCAAAAATGTACTCGACGGCGATGTCGACGACGGCCGCCGCCTCACCGTCGAGCTGAGGTTGGAACCACTCGCGTGCCAGGAGTTGGCGGTCTGACTGGGGTGACCGCGCGAAGATCGCGAGCACCATCAGAACGTGGGTCAGCCGCTCCAGACCGTGCGACGCCCCTGCCGCCTCGATGGCCGCGGCGGCGTCCACCGCTGTCCGCCCAGTGAAGTGGATTCCACGGGCAGACTCCTGGAGTACTGGCTCGAGTTCCGCCAGCTCGGGTATGACGGCGGCGCATCTCCGCAACCACACGTCGTCCACCTGGAAGACCGCGTCGCGTTTCCGGATGACCTCGCCCGGGTGCAGGTCACTGACCCAGTCATGGGGAAGCCCGGATCCGATAAGCGTTACCTGGCCGGCCTCGAACGTCCCGAAGTGGTCTCCGACGATGAATTTGCCCGTACCCTTGCGGATGAGATGGATCTCGAACTCGGGATGGTAGTTCCAGCGGGCTATCGCGCTCGGGTAGTCATGCTCCAACCAGTGAACAGACTCTCGCGGATCATGCGGAACGATCTCCCTGGTTGCGCGAAGGCCCACGAGGCGCTCCGCGAGCCGAGCAGCAGCTGCGTCTTTAGCGGTTGTATCCATCTCGCCTTCTTTTCGGTTCAGGTGATGGTCGTCTACACGGGCGACCTCAGGAGTTATTTTCACCAGTGGAGTCATTTTTCACTGACGGTGGACCACTTCTGGAGGCACCCAGAAGTGCGCATGGAAAATTTATATCAGTTACAGGAAATTGTGGCGCTAGTTGTGCGCTGGGTCACACCTATACCGTTGCTACACAGCACGTCGGAGCCACCGGCACCTCGGTCTCCCACCGTTCATGAGAACTGCGCCAAGCAGGCGCGCCCGAACAGGTAAGAACAAAGGAGTCCTTATGCGTATCCAGCGTCCCCAATTCACGCTGACGGCCGGGCTGGTCGGTCTGGCCCTGACCCTTACGGCTTGCTCAGGCGCAGGCGGTGGCGGAGGTGGAGGAGAGTCCGGAGGGGCCCAGAGCATCAATGTCCTCATGGTCAATAATCCTCAGATGGAAGATCTGCAGCAACTCACTGCCGATAATTTCACCGCCGATACGGGCATCACCGTCAACTTCACGTCGCTCCCGGAGAATGATGTCAGGGCGAACATCAGCCAGGAGTTCTCCGCGCAGGCCGGCCAGTACGATGTTGCATCTCTGTCCAACTACGAGATCCCGTTCTATTCGGCGAACGGGTGGCTGGCACCGCTTGATGATTATGTGGCCGCGGACGAGGCCTTCAACCAGGACGACATTCTTCCCGCGTACACCGAGTCGCTCACCGGTGAGGACGGCAAGCTCTATGGCGAGCCGTTCTACGGCGAATCCTCCTTCCTCATGTACCGGATGGACGTTTTCGAGGAACTCGGACTCACGATGCCGGAGAAACCGACCTGGGATGAGGTTGCTGACCTCGCGGCACAGGTGGACGGGGCTCGTGATGATATGAAGGGCATTTGCCTGCGCGGCCAACCCGGGTGGGGACAGGTCTTCGCGCCGTTGACCACCGTGGTCAATACGTTCGGCGGTACCTGGTTCGATAGCGAGTGGAACGCGCAGGTGGACTCCCCCGAGTTCACGGAAGCAGTCCAGTTCTACACCGATCTCGTGAAAGAGCACGGCGAGGCAGGAGCCGCTCAGGCCGGCTTCACCGAGTGCCTGACCAACATGACCCAGGGCAACACGGCCATGTGGTATGACGCCACCTCCGCCGCCAGCAGCCTGGAAGCCGAGGGCTCTCCCGTCGCCGGCAAGATCGGCTACGCCGCCGCTCCCGTGAAGGAAACTGACTCCTCCGGTTGGCTCTGGACCTGGTCCTGGGGCATCCAGGCGGCATCCCAGAAGCAGGACGCTGCATGGGAGTTCATCTCCTGGGCCAGCTCGCAGGAGTATGAGGAGCTCGTGGCCAAGGAACTCGGGTGGGCGAAGGTTCCCTCGGGAAAGCGTATCTCCACCTACGAGAACGAGGAGTACCAGGCATCGGCGCCTCAGTTCGAAGCGGAACGGGTGGCCATCGAGAACGCTGATCCCAGGAATCCCGGGGTTCAGTCTCGTCCGTATATCGGTATCCAGTTCGTCGGTATCCCTGAATTCGCTGATCTCGGAACCTCGGTTTCGCAGGACATCAGTGCTGTGATCGCCGGACAGCAAACCGTCGAGGAAGCACTTGCCAAGGGACAGGACGCCGCCGAAGCTGTCGGCGATGAGTACAAGTCCCAATAGAACCTAGCGCTGGACCGCCGCCCTCTCATGGGGGCGGCGGCCCGTAGGAGATGTCCATGGCTACCGCAACAGCAGCAAAAGCCCGTTCCTCGGCCCCCGCGCCGCATGACTCCCATGATGTCAGCATCAAGCGGCGCAAGCGCAGAGATCGCTGGTCCCGTCGCGGCCCGCTCCTCCCGGCCCTGATCTTTTTGATCGTCGTGACACAGTTGCCGTTCCTCGCGACGCTGGTCATCTCGTTCATGAACTGGAACAGCCTCCGGCCGAACGAAACGAGTTTCGCCGGATTCGACAACTACGTGAGCGTCCTGACCGATGCCGGCCTGCGTCAGTCGATCTTCACGACGATCATCCTTACCGTCACCGTGGTGCTCGTCAGTCTGGCACTCGGACTGGGCCTTGCCCTGCTGCTCGATAAGAAGTTCATCGGGCGGGGCTTCGTTCGTACGCTGCTGATCGCACCATTCCTCGTCGTACCGGTCGCCGCAGCCCTGATCTGGAAACACGCGCTCCTGAACCCCTCGTACGGCCTGATCAATGGAACGCTCACGTGGATCTGGTCCCTTTTCGGCAGTAACAACCCGCCGCAGCCGGAGATCCTCTCCCAGGCACCACTGCTCGCCGTCGAAGCCTCACTGATCTGGCAATGGACGCCTTTCATGATGCTGATTCTGCTCGCCGGACTGCAATCGCGGCCCATGGACGTCGTCGAGGCCGCGCAGATCGACGGCGCATCACCGTGGCAGATCTTCCGGTACCTGACTCTGCCGCACCTGCGGCAGTATCTGGAGCTCGGCGGATTGCTGGGAACCATCTACATCGTGCAGAACTTCGACGCCGTGTTCACGCTCACCTCCGGTGGACTCGGAACCGCGAACCTGCCGTACTCCATCTACCAGACGTTCTACTTCGCCAACGAGTACGGCCTGGCGTCAGCAACGGGCGTCGTCGCCGTGATCGGCACGATCATCGTCGCCACCTTCGCCCTGCGCACCGTCTTCACGCTCTTCCAGAAGGAGGAATCCCGATGACCACCCTCAGCCCCACCCGCAAACGAAACGCCGGCCCCGACTTCCTCGGCCGGAAGCGGAAGTCCCGTCTGGACCCGACACGGAACAGCACGGCTGCAGGCCTCGCCGCCTGGGCCGCCGCCCTCATCTTCGCGATCCCCGTGTTCTGGATGGTACTCACGTCCTTCCACGCCGAGGTCGACGCCGCGACGAACCCGCCGTCCATCGCCGCCGAACTGACGCTCGAGTCCTACCAGAACTTCTTCTCCGGCGCCTCGGGTCTGAGTCCCTGGCCTCCGTTGATCAACTCCGCCACGGCATCGATCACCTCGACCATCCTGGTGCTCGTCCTCGCGATCCCGGCGGCCTACGCGCTGTCCATCCGGCCCATCGAGAAGTGGACGGACGTCATGTTCTTCTTTCTCTCCACGAAAATGCTTCCCATCGTCGCCGCTCTGCTGCCCCTGTTCCTGTTCGCCCGTAACTTCGGGGTCCTCGACAACATCTGGTTCCTGGTCCTCCTGTACACGTCCATGAATCTGCCGATCGCGGTCTGGATGATGCGGTCCTTCCTCGCCGAGGTACCGGTGGAAATGCTCGAGGCCGCACAGATCGACGGCGCCGGCCTCATCCTGACCCTCCGAAAAGTCGTCGCACCCGTGGCGATGCCCGGCATCGCCGCTACCGCCCTCATCTGTTTCATCTTCAGCTGGAACGAGTTGCTGCTGGCCCGCGTCCTGACGGGCGTCGTCGCGGGAACGGCGCCGGTGTTCCTCACAACCTTCGTCTCCAGCCAGGGGCTGTTCCTTGCCAAGGTCTGCACCGCTGCCGTGGTCATCTCCCTGCCAGTCCTCCTCGCCGGTTTCGCGGCCCAGGACAAGCTCGTCCAGGGACTGTCACTCGGCGCGGTCAAATAGCCCGTTCCCCTTCCGAAAGGCCCCAGCCATGACCGCGACCGCCGAACGGACAACCGTCGATCTACCCACCACCATGCGCGCCTCCCTGCTCCGCAAGCAGGGCGAGGTAGCCCTGGAGACCCTCACAGTCCCCACGATCGATGATGACCAGGTCCTCGTGCAGGTCGCCGCGGTCGGCGTGTGCGGGAGCGATATGCACTACTACGAACACGGACGTATCGGGCCCTACATCGTCGACCACCCCCTGATCCTCGGGCATGAACTGTCCGGGCGCATCGTCTCCGTCGGGGCATCGGTCGACCCGTCCCGTGTGGGCGAACGTGTCGCCGTCGAACCGCAGCGCCCGTGCCGCGTGTGCGATCAGTGCAAGCACGGCCGGTATAACCTGTGCCCGGATATCGAGTTCTACGCCACTCCTCCGGTTGACGGCGCCTTCACCGAGTTCGTGACCATCCAGGCCGACTTCGCTTATCCCGTCCCGGACAGTGTGAGCGACGAGGCTGCTGCCTTGATCGAGCCGCTGTCCGTGGGCATCTGGGCCTGCCAACGAGCGGAGGTTGGTCCGGGCAGCCGCGTGCTCATCGCGGGCGCCGGGCCGATCGGTATCATCGTCGCGCAGACCGCGCGGGCCTTCGGTGCCACCGAGGTGTACATCAGCGACATCTCGCCCGAGCGCCTCTCTTTCGCTCTGGAGCATGGGGCCACGCACGCGTTGGACGCGCGGACGGACAGCATGGACGGCCTCGACGTCGACGCCTTCATCGACGCATCCGGCGCACCGCAGGCCGTCCGATCCGGCATACTGGCCGTGCGCCCGGCAGGCCGCGTGATCCTGGTCGGGTTGGGTGCCGATGACATCGAACTTCCCGTCTCCTTCCTCCAGAACCGCGAGATCTGGCTCTCCGGTGTCTTCCGCTACGCCAACACGTGGCCGCTCGGCATCACGTTGGTCGCAGAAGGAAAAGTGGATCTCGACGTCCTCGTGACCGGACGATTCGGGCTGTCCGACGCGGAGGCCGCGCTGACGGCCGGCAAGCAGCCCGGGCAGCTCAAAGCGATCGTCTACCCCGGCCGATGAACAGGGGAATCGAGCCTGGCCCTCACCGTCCGGTCGTCGGTGGTTCGCTTCCAGCGGTCCGCCGGCGCATGCTCCTCGGCGCCGGTTGATGCTGAAGAACGGTCGGCAGAGCGGTGCGACTGGCCGTGCAGAGCCGTTGGCCGTGCAGAGCATCGTCGAGCTCGCCGGACTCCTCCCCCGATCAGCCTCTGGTTCCCGGGCCCTGCTCGGGGTCGTCGGTGCACCGGGTGCAGGAAAGTCCCTCTTCGCTGCGACCGTCGCAGCGCTCGATCTCGTCGAGCACGCCGTGGTTCCCATGGATGGATTCCACCTGGCCGATCAGGCCCTGGCTGCACTCGGTATCCTGAGCAGCAAGGGCGCACCCGAAACCTTCGATGCCCACGGCTACGCCGCCCTCCTGTGGAGACTGCGGGACGCTCCCGGCCACACGGTGTACGCTCCGGCCTTTGAACGCGACCTCGAGCAGCCACTCGCCGGAGCGCTGCCGATCCCGCCCTCGTCATCCCTGATCATCACCGAGGGTAACTATCTGCTGCTCGATGCGCCTGGCTGGCGGGATGCGCGAAGCGCCCTCGACGAGGTCTGGTTCATCGACGTCGACCCGGAGGTACGCAGGCGCAGGCTCATCGATCGGCACATCCTGTTCGGAAAGAATCCGACGGCGGCCGAGGAATGGGTGCGGCGGGTCGACGAGCCGAACGCCGCACTCATCGAAGCCGGCCGCGACCGGGCCGACCGAATCCTCGACCTGTCCACGTGGCACCTCCCCTGATCTACTCACCCACACCCCTACCCGAAGGCACGCTATGACTCAACTCTCAGCCTCGACGGTGACGTCCCTCTCACCCGATCTGCCTGTACCCACCTATGACCGATCACTGCTGACCCCGGGCATCGTGCACTTCGGCGTCGGCGGGTTCCATCGCGCTCATCAGGCGATGTACCTCGACCGCTTGATGACTGACGGGAAGGCGCATGACTGGGCTATCCTCGGCGTCGGGGTGCTGCCCGGCGATGCCGCCATGAAGCGCGTCATGGATGCGCAGAACGGGCTATATACCCTGGTCGAGAAGGCTCCCGACGGCACGCGTAACGCCCGTGTCATCGGCTCCATCATCGGGTACCTTTTTGCCCCGGACGACCCCGAGGTCGTCATCGAGGCGATGGCGGCGCCCGGTATCCGCATCATTTCGATGACCATCACCGAGGGCGGTTACTACATCGACCCGGTGACCGGCGAGGTCGACGCCGACCACCCCGCCCTCCGTGGCGACCTCGCCCCGGGAGCCGTGCCGGCGACAGTGTTCGGGCTCGTCACCGAGGCGCTGGCGCGACGACGGGAGCGCGGGCTTCCCGGGCTGACGGTGATGTCCTGCGACAACATCCAGGGCAACGGCGACACCGCGCGTTCCGTCTTCAGCGCGTTCGCTCAGCGTCGCGACACCCACCTCGCGGAGTGGATAGCAGCCAATGTGACCTTCCCCAATTCCATGGTGGACCGAATCACGCCGGCGACGACGGACGAGGACCGTGCGGAGGTCGCCAGGGACACCGGGGTCGACGACGCCTGGCCGGTCGTGTGCGAGGACTTCGAGCAGTGGGTGCTGGAGGACCATTTCCCGCAGGGGCGTCCTCCGTGGGAGGACGCGGGTGTGCAGGTCGTGGACGACGTCGAACCCTACGAACTCATGAAGCTGCGGCTCCTGAATGCCAGCCATCAGGCTCTCTGCTACCCGGGCTACCTCGCCGGCTACCGCCTGGTGCACGATGTCTGCCAGGACCCCGCCTTCGCTCGTTACCTCCTCTCCTACATGGAGCAGGAAGCCACACCGACTCTCCGGCCTGTGCCCGGCGTGGACCTCGACGCCTACCGGCACCAGCTCATCTCGAGGTTCTCCAATGCGGCCGTTCGTGACACCGTGGCACGGCTGTGTGCCGAGAGCTCGGACCGCATCCCGAAGTGGCTCGTCCCGGTCATCCGCGAGAACCTGGCCGCGGGCCGGAGCATCCGGTACGGAGCGGCGATCATTGCCACCTGGGCACGTTATGCCGAGGGGAAAGACGAGGCGGGTGCGCCCATCGACGTCGTCGACCGCTTGCGCGAACGCGTGATGGCTGCCGCGGCACAGAACGGCTCGGATCCACTCGTGTTCCTGCGGCAGCGGGACCTGTTCCTCGACCTGGTCGATCACCCTGTCTTCGTGGATGCGTATCTCGAGGCTCTCGGTACTCTGCACGGTCGGGGAGCGGCGGCTCTCGTCGCCGAGATGGGAGCGTAGTCAGCCGCCCGGCGCGGGCAGGGTGCTACCGCCGGGCCGCCCGCACTCCGGCCCGTGGCGCGGGCGGCCGGGTGGGCCACCGCGTGGTGCCGATGGCGCGCTCCGAGGGGTTGCCCGGGTGATGAGCAGGGTCTGAGCCCGCCGTCGTCAGCGAGGCTCAGGCGTCGGACGCCTTGCTTGCGGCGTCGCGCTCCATGACCCTCGCGGCCTCGGCGCGGACGGCTGCCTGAGTGGAGCGCTCCGCGACCAGCCAGGTCGGCGGATTCTGCAGCAGGGCCGTGATCTGCTCGCTCGTCAGGGGGTCCGTCAGGCCTCCGCGGGCCAGGCCGCTGATGGAGATGCCGAGCTTCTGCGCGACGACGGGTCGTGGGTGCGGACCGTTGCGGCGCAGCTCGGCGAGCCACTCCGGCAGGGTCTGCTGCAGTTCGTTGAACTCCGCGCGGGTCAGCTCGGTCTCCTGGAAGTCCCGGGGAGCGGCGGGCAGATAGATTCCCAACTTCTTGGCCGCGGTGGCGGACTTCAGGGTCTGGGGGTTCTTTGCGGGAGTCATGGACCCACCTTAACGGTCGCGGGTACACGCTACTGTGATCAGGTGCCCACCGACCCGCCCCGATTCCTGTCGGTCGGCTTCGTGCCGGGCGTGACGCCGGGCAAGTGGGTGGCGAGGTGGCGTGAGCGCCACCCGGAGGTGCCCCTCGAGCTCCACCAGCACGACGACGACGCCCTCGCTGCACTGCGGGACGGTTCCGACGATGTCGCCTTCGTCCGGTTGCCGGTGGACCGGACCGGACTCCACCTGATCCCCCTCTACGAGGAGCAGCCCGTGGCCGTGATGTCGCGGGACGACGAGCTGTCTCTCTACGACGAGCTGCCGCCCGAGGAACTCGAGGCAGAGAACCTGCTCGACGTCGTCGCCTGCGGCGGGCCGAAGTCGGCCGTCGACGTGGCGGCATCCGGTGCCGGCGTCGTCGTCCTGCCCATGTCGCTTGCGCGCCTGTACGCGCGGAAGGACGCCGTGCACCGGCCCGCCCCCGGCCTGCCCATGACGACGATCGGGATCGCCTGGCGTGTGGAGGACGAGTCCGACGACGTCGAGGAGTTCATCGGAATCGTCCGCGGGCGGACGGCGCAGAGTTCACGGCAACCCTCCCAGCGCGAGGCCCCGAAGAAGACCGCGGCGCAGAAGTCTACCGCGAAGAAGGCGGCTGCCGGTGGTAGCGCCGCTGTCGGAGGTGGCGCCGCTATCGGTGGTGGCGCCAAGCACAGCGGCGGTACAGGGCAGAAGAGCGGCGGGAAGCCGCAACCAAGGAAGCCTGCACGACCGTCCGGCTCACCGGGCAAGCGACGCTGACCGGCCGTCGCCCGCCCGGCCGCGCACTGCCGTGGGGGAAGGTGCGCGGCCAGCATTCGGAGCTCCTATCGGGGCTCCTGGTGTCCAGGGAGCCGGCGTGGGTTACTTGCCGTTGGCCGGGGCTTGGGCGGCTTCCTGGGCGTCGTTCATCTCGCCGTCGGCTCCATTGTCGTCGCTCTGGTCTGAGCCGGCCTGTGACCCGGTGCTTTCGGTGCCTTCGTCAGCTGCAACGACAAGGGTCATGTGCGTTCGACGAGAAGTCCAAGACCTTGCTTGTTCTCCGGGTGCCTCTCAGCGTCCGTTAAGCCTGCCGGGCTGATACTTGTGGCACGCCGACAGGAGAAGAGCGATGACGGACAATTCACGGAGCCGGGCTTTACGGTCGATCCAGCGCTGGACGGTGGGAGGGCTGCTGATCGCCGCACTCGCGACGGTGGGCACGGGTGTTGGGCTCGCCGCCGGGCAGCAGGTGACCCAGCAGACGGTAGTCTCCACCGGAGGGCAGGGCTTCAGCAAGAGCTCTGCACCCCAGAACGCGCCGCAACAGAGTCAGCCCCAGGTCACCACCAAGGGATCCTGACCTTGTACTCGGTGACCTTCCCGGCGATCGGAACCACGGCGGGAGTACATGTGAGCGTCCCGGCGGCACTGGAGCCCGCGGCAGCCTCCGTTCGGAACCACCTGATGGAACTGGACGATGCCGTGTCTCGGTTCCGAGCCGACTCCGAGCTCAGCGCGGTCAACCGCCAGGTGGCTTCGGGACCGGTGACGGCGGTCGTCAGTGGTCTGTTCGCCGAAGTTGTGAGTGCTGCACTCACCACCGCAGAGCTGACCGGCGGGCTCGTCGATCCCACCATCGGTTCCACTCTGATCCACTCTGGGTACGATACCGATATCGACGCCGCCGCCGTCAGGCATGACTGGATGATGCGTGACCGTCCTGTCCCGGCGCTCGGGTGGAAACTCCTTCAGTTCGATCCTCGGTCGAGAGTGCTGAGCATGCCGCGGGGAATGATCCTTGATTTCGGTGCCAGCGCCAAGGCCTATGCCGCAGACAGGATCGCCGGGCTCTTGGCAGGAACCCTCCCCGGAGGGTTCCTGGTCGACCTGGGCGGGGATATCGCTGTCGCCGGAACCCCACCACCAGGCGGATGGCAGGTGGGGGTAGAGCACGCCGACGGGACCATCGGTCAGGTCGTCACGATCCATCGCCAGGCTGTGGCTACGTCGTCGACCCGCTTACGGACGTGGGTTCGCAACGGTGAGCGCATCCACCACATCTTCGATCCACGAACCGGAGACACTGCCCTGCCGGTGTGGGCGGAAGTAACCTGCGCTGCTGCCACCGCGGTGGAAGCCAACGCTGCCTCGACGGCCGCGGTCATTCTGGGTGAAGACGCCCCGGGTTGGCTCGATCTCAACGGGGTCAGTGCCAGGCTGAGGCGCCAGGACGGTGAGGTGGTCCTCACCGGCGATTGGCCGGCACCTGATGAGAACGCCGTCGGCGACCTCGCAGGAGCAACGGCGTGAGCCCGGCCGCCAATGAGGCGCTCTGGGTCGTGTCCCGTGCCACGGGTGTCACCTCTACGGTGCTCTTGACGGCGGTCTTCATCCTGGGTGTGATGATTTCCGCACGACGACGCCCGACGGGTACGCAGACCACCGTGATCATGGGCCTGCACCGCAACCTTGCCCTCGGTACGACGCTTTTCCTGATGGCGCACGTGGTCACCGCCGTCCTCGAAACCTACGTAGACATCGGGTGGGTCTCCATCATCGTTCCCTTCACCTCCGGCTATGAGCCAGCCTGGGTGGGCCTTGGCAGCATCGCCTTCGACCTGCTGATTGTCGTGATCGCGACGTCGGTACTGCGCAGCAGGCTTCCGGATCAGTGGTGGGCGCGTATCCACATCCTGTCCTACGCGCTGTGGCCGATCGCCATCGTGCACGGTATCGCCCTGGGAACCGGTAGTGAGTGGATGCTTCGCGCTGTGAGCTTCGCGTGCCTTGCGGCGGGTATCGGCGCTGTCATCCTCCGGCTCGCCTCCCGGCAACCCGATGGAGCCCAGCGGCACCGGATCGGTGCGCAACCATGGCGGTGAGCATCATTGAGGCCGTCAGGAGGGCCGGCCTTACCGGTCGTGGTGGTTCGGCGTTTCCCACTGCGGTTAAGCTCGCGGCGGCCCAGCGCGTAGGGGCGGAATTGATCATCAACGCCTGCGACGGCGAAATCGGCGCAGCAAAGGACCATTACGTGCTGCAGCGGTATCTGGCCGGTGTGGAACACGGTGCGCGGCTGACACAGCTGAACCGGGTGGTATACGCCGTTCATGCCGGGACGGACGCCGAAAAGCTCCTATCGGCTCATGGTAAGAACGTCCTGTCGGTCCCACAGCGGTACGTCTCTTCAGAAGCGAGCGCCCTTGTCGCTTTGCAGCACGGCCGGCAGGCTCGGCCGATGACGAAGCGTGCACGCCTCGTGGAGGGTAGACGCACGCCGGACGGGAGAAAAACTCGCCCCTCGTTGGTGCTGAACGCGGAAACAGTGCTGCGCATCGCCCAGATCGAGCAGCACGGCGTGGCGTGGTTCCGTTCCTTCGGTACGGACCAGGAACCCGGGCCCCGGCTGGTCACGATCACCGGGGCAGTGCATGCACCGGGGGTTTACGAAACACAAGCTGGACCGCCCCTGTCGGACCTCCTCGCCCAGGCCGGCAACGCCCACATCGGTTCCCCCGCCCTGAACATCGGCGGTCTTGGCGGTACCTTCGTCCCGATGGACGACGTACCGGCTCTGACCTACTCCGATGAGTCCCTGGCCGATGCAGGGGCAAGAGTCGGACCCGGAGTCATCAGTGTGCTCGCCCCGGACTCCTGCCCGGTCGACACGGTGGACGGGATGCTCGCCTGGGCGGCGGGTGAATCCGCGGGGCAGTGCGGGCCATGCATGTTCGGTGTGCCGGCCGTAGCGCAAGACTTCCACCGAGTGGCCCGCGGAATGGGAGGAGCCAGCGTTTTTCAGGACCTGAAGCAGCGCATCGGCCTGCTGCCAGGACGGGGTGCCTGTCATTTCCCGGACGGTATTGCAGCATTCACCGCCAGCGCACTAACCGTGTTCGCTCCACACCTTGACGAGCACACGGCGGGTTCCTGCCCCCTTCGGCAACGTGGTCTCGCCGCATGAACCGCCGGCTCAGCACGGTGGCAGGGGACCTGACGGGAAGGGTCCTCGTGGTGGACCGCATCGCCTGTACCGGGCACGGCGTATGTGCGACCATGCTTCCCGAACGCATCGTCCTCGATGAGTGGGGTTATCCCGTGCTCACCGGCCCCGTCCCGGAAAGCTCGGGAGCGCAACTCGCCGTGCGATACTGCCCGGCACGTGCCCTCTACTGGAATCAGAAAAACTGACGCTCAGAACTCGCCACGAGACATCGGACGGCCGCCCGCAGGTACAGGACGGGCCTCCGGCCTGTTCTCCCCGCGGCTGTCAGCCCAGGGATGCGAGGGCGAACACCGAGGCGGCGATGGCGAAGCCCATGACTCCGATCGTCGTCTCCATGACGGTCCAGGTCTTCAGCGTGGTCTTGACGTCCATCCCGAAGAAGCGGCCCACGAGCCAGAAGCCGGAGTCATTCACGTGGCTGGCCACCACGGATCCGCCGGCGACGGCGACCACGAGTGCCGCGACCTGGAGGGCGTTGTAGTCGCCCGCGAGGATCGTCGGGGAGATGAGGCCGGCCGTGGTGGTCAGTGCCACGGTCGCCGAGCCCTGTGCGATGCGGAGGATCGCGGCGATGAGGAACCCGGCGAGGATCAGCGGGATGCCGAGATCACCGAGGACTGTACCGAGGGCGCCACCGATGCCGCTGGTGCGGAGGACGCCGCCGAACATGCCGCCCGCACCTGTGATGAGGATGACGGAGCAGACCGGGCCGAGCGCGGACTCGAGGGTGCTCTCGAGGACGGTCTTGTCGATACCGCGGCGGCGGCCGAGGACATATGACGCCACCAGGAGGGAGATCAGGAGGGCCACGGGCGTCTCACCTAGGGCCCGGAGCAGTTGGAACCAGGCCTGGCCGGTCAGGCCCTCGTCCGCGGAGCCTGATGGGGCCACCGTGTTCAGTCCGGTGTTGAGGAAGATCAGCACGAGAGGGAGCAGGAGAATTCCGACGACGGTGCCGAACTTCGGCGGGTTGGCTTCGGCATGCTCGTCGGCCGTACCGAGCAGTTCCGGAACGGGCAGGACGTATTTCTTACCGACCCAGAGGCCGTAAAGGTAGGAGGTCACGTACCAGGTGGGAATGGCGGCGACGAGGCCGATCATGAGGACGATTCCGACGTTGGCACCGAAGAACTGCGACGCGGCAACGGGTCCCGGGTGTGGGGGAACGAAGATGTGCATCACCGAGAAGGCGCCTGCGGCGGGCAGGCCGTAACGGAGGACGCCGCCGCCGAGGCGGCGTGCGACGGAGAAGACCACGGGCAGCATGACCACGAGCCCGGCGTCGAAGAAAATGGGGAACCCGAAGAGCAACGAGGCTACACCGAGCGCGAAGGGTGCCCGGTTCTCACCGAAGACCCTGATGAGGGAGTCCGCGAG
>JAABUN010003281.1_pt1 | contig 25556 bp, 21 predicted proteins | sample 5559311 | NCBI WGS metagenome assembly JAABUN01 (sample SAMN10711877, study PRJNA513370) | rock metagenome | isolation source: Antarctica rocks | place: Antarctica: Victoria Land, Siegfried Peak sud
CCGCCGTCAGCGTCACCACCGGGGGCTTCGGGCCGCGCATCGCTACCGCCTCGCCGCCGCCTCGCCGCCTCACCCGACCGCTCCTCGGGCAGTATACTACCGAGCCATTCACGACGCGCTACACTAGAAACTGTGCGAGAAGGGGTGGCGCAGGGCGTGTTGGCAGCGACGGATCGCCGCAGTTTGGGATCGCGACAAAGTACGGACGCGGCCCCGCCCGTGCGGGCATCGGCGAGCCCCGCCATGTTCGTACCCTTCTCATACAGTTTCTAGATACGTGCGTCCTAAACCGCGTAGGCGGGTTTCGTGGTGCCGCTGCACCCCGAGGCGCGGTGGTGGCAGAGCGCAGCGGGGCCTCAACCGCCTGCCATGTCGGTGACGCCACCCCATGCCATCGCCCCAACGATACGGCCACTTGCGGTATACTCCGCTGAATCCTTTTCCCCACTTCGCTACGGCGCAAGCGGCATGAAGCGCGTGAGGTATGGCGGGAGAGCATGGCGGGGCCGTCGCCGTTGCGTGGGGGCGCGAAGTGGCGGCTGTAGGCGGCGGTGGTCGCAAGCGGGGTAGGGTGGTGATGGGATGGTGATGGGGTCGTGGCGGGAAAAGCGCGATGAATGAAGAGCAGCGCGCGGTGCTGGCGGCTATCGCCGGTATGGAGGAGAGTCCCGGTACGCTGATCGACGAGTATACGGTCGCGCGTGCGGCCAATATCCTGGCGACCGATCTCGCGGGCAACGACTATATCCAGTCGGCGGGGCGGGGCCATGTCCATCGCGTGCTCGATGAGTTGGAGGCGCTGAATCTGCTCCGCCTCGAGCGTGAGGGCTTCTGGCGACCGCGCACGACCCTGTCCGGTCGACGGGCGTTGCAACGCCCGCTGGTGGCCGTGCCGACGGTGCGCCCGCGCGCGCGCCCTGGTGCCGCCCCGACCGAACACGGCGCGACGGCCACCTCGCCTGCTGCGGCGGGGTCCGCTGCGGATGACGGAGGCCCGCCGACGCGCCGCGACACGAGCGGTTGGCCGGAGTGGTGGCCGACCGCCTTGCGCTTCGGCCCGCCCGCCCTGACCCCGATCCTGGTGCCGATCGGGGTGCTGCTCGCCCTGTTGCTGGTCTTCCTGGTCGGGCGCGCGGCGGTCGGCGGTCGCGCCGTCACTCCCACCCCGACCCAGGAGATCGCGGCGGCCCTGACCGCGACGGCCGCCGTACAGGGGCCGCCGACCCCGACCTCCGCCCCGGGCGCGGGCGCGGGCGGTGCGCCCACGCCCGCCGTGCCACGGACCCCCGTGGGCACGCGCGTGGTGCCGACCCCGCCCGCCCCGCCCCGCCCGCCCACCCCCACCGCCGGTCCGGCCGCCAAGCGGCTGATCGTCGTCAACACCGACAATCTCGGCGCGAACCTCTACATCACCCCGGCGGGGGAGAAGCGATTGGCGGTCTCCGAGGGCTCGATCCTGGAGGTGATCGGGCCGGACGAGCGGGACACGAAGGGCCAGAACTGGAAGCATATCCAGTGGAACAATTTCGAGGGCTGGATTCCCGAAGAGTACACGGCCCCGCTGGAATGAGCCTCCCGTCGCCGCTGCGATGTTCGTGCCCGCCCGTCTGCACTCGCGTCAGCGGCCTGCGTCGTTCGGCATTGCCAAGAGGCGGGCGACGAGCGTCTCCCACGGTCGCACGGGCATCGTCGGCAAGCCGCAGCGCAGCGCCTCCTGGCAGAGCCAGGTGCCGTAGTGCAGGTTCAACAGCGCTCCCGCCCGCAACGCCTCCTCATCCGGCGGGCCAAGATCGCGCCGCCCGCGCGACCGCAAGTTCGCGGCGATAGCCTCCTCGGCCTCCCCGTGGAGGAACACGCCGCGCACCAGCCCACGGTCGATATGGGCGCGAACTGCCGGGAGCGCGAAGAGTGCGGGGTGGATCCCGTCGCCTTCGATCACCAGTGGCTTGCCGGTGCCGACGTGGTGTTCGATGATGACCGCGAGCGCCGGGATCAGCGCCACGCCGACGGCGATCAGGCGGTCGCGCAGGAGTTCGGGCGGTAGTCGCCAGAACGATGGCGTGTGCAGGAAGAAGAAAAGATCCGCCTGCGTGTCGGGCGCGACCATGCCGCCGAACTGTGCGGCCAAGCGCAGATCGTCCACCTGGAGCCAGGGATAGCCGAGTTGTCGACCGATCCGCTCGGCGGCGGTCGACTTGCCGACCCCGGACGCGCCGCCGAGCAGGAGGACCGTCCACCCCGGTCGCGACGTCATCGACGGGCCGCCGCCGCCGCGACAGCCGGGGCGATGCGTCGCCCCAGGAGGAGCTTGAGGATGCCGAGCGTGAGGCGCTTGCCGCGCTCGCCGATCTCGGGGGTCGGCCCGGCGCAGGAGGGGCAGCCCGCCTGGCAGGGGCAGGCGGCGATCAGGTCGTGGGCGGCTTCGAGCAGCGTCTCGTGGGTATCGTAGAGCTTCTGGCTGAAGCCGATACCGCCCGGAATCTTGTCGTAGATGGTGACCGTGCCCTTGCCGGTGAAGGGCGACTTGACCTCCGCGTGGACGCCGATGTCGCGCGGGTCGCACATCAGGTAGAGGGGCGCGACGACCGCCAACAGGTTCGCGAGGCCGACCAGCGCCCCTTGCAGCTCAGCGACCTGCATTCGGTCGGTGAGCGCGTGCGGCAGGCAGAGCCAGTAGGCCCCGGTGTGCATCTGGGCCTCGGGGAGATGGATCTCGCCCCAGCCCACATTCTCGTGGGTGTGCAGCTTGATCTTCTTGTACTTCGTCGGCAGCGCGCCGACCAGCACCTCGCCGTGATTGCGCGCCGCGCCGATCGGCTCGGGCGAGAACTGCTCCAACGGCTGCACCCGCACGGCCAGATCGGCATCGGTGTAGTAGTCCACGGCGACGGCATGGACGTAGGCCTTCTGCTCTTCCGGCTCGTAGCGATCGACGTGGTACTGCTGCCCCTCGTGGAAGTAGATCGCCTTGGTATGGATGAGCATCGGGGCGCTGAACTGGTCCATCTCGCCGATGATGCGCGGGCGGGCGCGGTCGGACTCGTCGATGATCACCACGTTGTCGCGCGCGGCGGTGCGCAGGCTGATCTCCTCGGCGGGGTAGGCCTGGTCGGTCCAGTGCCAGCGCCCCTCCACTTCCTGCACCACGCCATCCTCGCCGAGCATCTGGAGCGCGGCGAGGATCGTCCCGGCCTCGGCGGTGCCGAAAAGGGTGCCCCTGCCGACGCCCCTTTCCGGGGTGTCGCCGCCCCCCTCCGTGGTGTCGAATGGGAGTTCGAAGGCGGCGCACTTGAGGTGGCTGAGGAGGATCAGCAGATTGTCGGGATTGATCAGCCCATGTTCCGGCGGCTGGCCGAAGAAATAGTCCGGGTGGCCCATGATGAATTGGTCGAGCGGGGCCGACGAGGCGACCAGGATGGCGGCGGCAATCCCCTGCCGCCGCCCGGCACGCCCGGCCTGTTGCCAGGTCGAGGCGATGGTGCCGGGATAGCCGGTGAGGACGCAGGCATCGAGCGCGCCGATGTCCACGCCGAGTTCGAGCGCGTTGGTGCTGACGACCCCGGTGATCGCGCCGTCGCGCAGCCCCGCCTCGATCTGGCGCCGCTGGTTCGGCAGGTAGCCACCCCTGTACCCGCGCACCGTCTCCTCGCGGTCGGTGCCGGGGGGCAGCGACTCGCGCAGATAGGTCAGCAACACCTCGGCGGTCGTGCGGGCGCGGGCGAAGACGATCGTGTGGATGCGGTTGCGGATCAGTTCGCTCGCCAGGCCCGACGCTTCGAGGATCGAGCTGCGCCGGATCCCCAGTTCGGGGTTGACGACCGGCGGATTGTAGAAGATGAACTCCTTGCGCCCGCGCGGCGCACCATTGCGGTCGATCACGGTCACGGCACCGGGCGCGCCGATGATCCGCTCGGCCAGTTCGCCCGGATTGGCGATGGTGGCCGAACACAGGATGAACGTCGGGTCCGAGCCGTAGAAGTGGCAGATGCGGCGCAGGCGACGGACGACGTTGGCGACATGCGAGCCGAAGACGCCGCGATAGCCGTGGAGTTCGTCGATGACGACGTAGCGCAGCGACTCGAAGAGGCGCACCCACTTAGTGTGATGGGGCAGGATCCCGGCGTGCAGCATGTCCGGGTTGGTGATGACGACATGTCCGGCGGTGCGGATCATTTTCCGCGCGGTGGCCGGGGTGTCGCCATCGTAGGTGTGGGCCTTGATGAAGCCTTCCTCGGTCCCCGCCCCCTCCGGCGTGGCCCGACGCAACCCGGCGGTGAGGCGGCGCAGGACGGCCGATTGGTCCTGCGCCAGAGCTTTGGTCGGGAAGAGGTACAACGCGCGCGCGCCTTCGTCCGCCAGGATGGCGTTGAGCACGGGGAGGGTGTAGCAGAGGGTCTTGCCGGAGGCCGTCGGCGTGACGATGCAGGTGTGACGGCTCGCAGTGATGGCGGCGAACGCGTCGGCCTGATGCGAATACAGTTGGTCGATCCCCTCCGCACGCAGCGCCTCGCCCAGTCGGGCGTCGAGGCCCGTGGGCAGGGGCGCGTATTCCGCAGCGACCGCCTCTTGCGTATGCCAATGGGCGATGTTGCGGCGTCGTTGCGGATTCGCGCGCCAGGTGTCGAGGAGCTGTTCGAGGTTCATGGGCGGGCTCCGTGAGGATCGAATGCGGGTCGACAGGCAACACCAGGTTCGTGTATGTACACCACGCTGGGAGTATAACGAATCCCCGGCTGTGTGTGGCGGTCGTTCGGTCGCCCAGGTGCGATTCGGCATCTCGGGGGGTGGTTCTGGGGGTGAGGCAGGTGGTTGCGATGATTGCGTCGGTGTCCAAACTTTGGACAGTCGCACCCCGGTTGCCGAGGTGTGATTCGGTATCCCGGGTGGTGTTGGCGATAGCAGAGTGGGGCGCGGCTCCTTCGCGGCGGCCCAGGATGACAATTCCGATTGAAGTGGGCCCACCACCGGGGAACTGTCATCCTGGGCCGCCGCGAAGGAGCCGCGCCCCCATCGTCCCTGGGTGGCCCGCAATGCCGCCTGCTCCATCTGTCACGCGGAATGCTGCGCCGTATCCCCATGCGCGACGACGAGCGGGGCGACCAACTGGCCGCCCCGCTCGAGTTGCTGCTGGGAATGTTGCGTCGGTTGGTCTGCGGACCTTTAGACGCGTGTGTTGCCGCTGGCCGCGCGGAGGCCGTAGAGGATGATTACCGCGCCGATGATAGCGACGACGAGTGAACCGATGAAACTGACCGGCCCGCGACCCGCGACGAGTGACATCAAGAAGCCGCCGAGGATACCTCCGACGATGCCGACGATGATCGCCCCGATCGTGCCGCCCGGCGTCCGGCCCGGAACGATCAGGCTCGCGATGCCGCCCGCGATCGCCCCAACGATGATCCAACCGATGATGTCACCCATCTTGACTGCCCTCCTCTACTCGCTGTCGCGCCGAACATCGGCGCGAACTCCGACACGACCGTAAGGTTTCCTACCGCAACGTGCGCTTATCGACGTTGCGGGTGACGCTGACACCACTCGTTGGGCGATCGATAATCAGCACCAGCAGGCGAGTGATCAACCAGCCGATGAGCAGATAGATGGCGATTGCCAGCACGGACGAGATCTCGAAGTTTGCGCCCTCGCCCGTCGCCGTTGCGCCGAAGATGTTCTGGAACGGGGCGACGAGCGGCCCGGTGACGCCGTAGATGAAGTTCGTGAAGCCGCTCGCGGTGTTGGCGGCGAGCAGTTTGAGCACGATGCGGATGGCGATCAGGATGGCGATGACGCCGATGATCAGCGATAGCAACCCGGTCAGCCAGTCTGCGGTCGAGCGCCGCGCCTCGGCGTGATCGACCATGGCGGTAGTGCCGACATTCTGCCCGACGATCGAGCCGTCGGCGGTGACGATGTCCTGTTGCTCATTGCTGATGAGCGCTTCCTGGTCGGCGTCGCGTCGGTACGGCTCGTTCGAGCGGTTAACCATTCGCACCCCTTTCCTGTTGCTGCGGCGATTGTGCGCTTCGACGCTTCGCTGTCCGCCACAGCCGTTCGAGGTTCTGCCCGCGTCGTTGAAAAACGCAGAATCGATGCCAGCGTTCGCAGAACCTCATGTCTGCTTTCAGCATATGCCGGGTATGTGAACATACGGGTGAACAACGAGGTGTCGCCAGGTAAAAAACTGTTGCAGCCGGTTTCCATGCCTTGAAGCATTTGTCCGCCGAATGCGTCTTAATCCCTGTAGGACGATGACGATCCGGGCCACGTCAATCTTGACAAGGGCTACATAACGGCCTACCCTTTCTTGTGGGTCGCTCGCCCACGATGGGTTGTCGCCTGTTTTACGGCGACGTCGGGCCAGCGCCTGCCGCCGTGGCAGTGTCGGCGTTGGGCGTAACCGTTGGCAAAACCCCTGCTCGGTGGCGCGAACCGCGTGCTTGTACCGCTCTTGACGCGGTTCGGCCATTGTCCATCGGGTACCGGTGTACAACCGGAGTGTCGCGAGTTTGGGGTGTGGGGATACCCCCGCCCGGCCATCCATTAGGTGCGTGATGAGGGCCAGATAGGTCGACTGAACGATGTACGTGGACAATGTACGGAAAAGGGGGACAATCATGCATGAACATGAGACGACGACACATCGGGAGCAGCGTCTGGATTCTCAACGCCTGCTCGTCGATCTTCGTGCCAGGCGTATTTCGCGGCGCGATTTCATGGTCCGTGCGGCGGCGCTCGGGTTCTCGGGCGCGGCGATCAATGCCTTCTTGATCGCCTGCGGGGCGAGTCCGACGGCCACCCCCCCCCCGGTTTCGTCCACCGGCCCTGCCGCTTCGGTGGCCCCGATCGCCTCGACGGCACCGACCGCCGCTGTCGCCGCGAGCGTCACCAGACCCACTGGGAGCGCGGCACCCCTGGCGAGCGCCGCCCCTGGCGGTTCCACGCCGGTGACCGGCGCGACCGCGACCCGCCCGGGCGGTGGGGCCACTCCCGGTGTCGCCGCCACGCCGGGTGGCAGCGGCTCTTCGCCGACCGGCATCGCGACGGCGCAAGGGACGCAACTCGGCGGCGAGATTCCGGCGAACGCCGTGCTGGCCGACAAGCAGGAAATCCGTTACCCCTTGAATGAGTTGGTTCATGCCGATCCGGGCCAGGCCACCGGCGTCTTGGAGGTGCAGTTCATCCTCAATTGCTGGGATAGCCTGGTCACCTCCAACCAGTTGGGCGACCCGAAGCCGGCCCACGCGACGAAGTACGACATCTCCGCCGACAGCCTCACCTATACCTTCACCCTCCGCCCCGGCCTGAAGTTCTCCGATGGCAGCCCGCTGACCGCGAAGGACTACGAGTGGACCTGGAAGCGCAATCTCGCTCCCGAGACCGCCTCCGAGTATGCCCAGGCGTTGTACCCGATTAAGGGTGCCGAGGAATACAACACCGGTAAGGCGACGGACAGGAATAGTGTCCAGGTGAAGGCCAACAACGACACCACCCTCGTCGTCACCCTGGTCGAGCCAGCCCCGTACTTCCTGGCCCTCGTCTCCACCTGGACCTACGTGCCGCTGCAGCAGGCCACGATCGAGAAGAACAAGGACAAGTGGGTCGAGGCCGGTAATATGGTCACGGCGGGTAAGTACAAGCTGCAAGAGTGGGCGCACGACCAGCGGATGGTGCTGGTGGCCGACCCCAATTATTACGGCGAGAAGCCGGGCTTGCAGCAGATTACTTTCGCGCTCTATCAGGACCTCACCACGTCGTCGCTCCCGGCCTACGAGAAGGGCGAGATTGACGCCGTCAACAGCCTCTCGCCGGACAACCTCCAGCGGGTGAAGAACGACCCCACCCTGAGCAAGGAACTCAACATCGTGCCGTCCTCCGGCACGGGCTTCATCTGCTTCGACACGACGAACACGAAGTCGCCGGTGTCGAAGCGGGAGTTTCGCCAGGCGGTCCACTACGCGCTCAACCGCGACAACCTCTGCAACAACGTCCTGAAGGGACAATACTTGCCGAAGTTGACCATGGCCCCGAAGGGTATCCTCGGGTATCTGGCGCAAGCACCGTTGCCGGTCGACTTCAAGGGGGACAAGGCGAAGGCGCGGCAACTCCTCCAGACGGCTGGTTACAGCGGGCAGGAGATCGTCTACACCCACAGCGACTCCGCCACCGCCAAGGCGATCTCTCAGGCGCTCCAGGCCGACCTCAAAGACGTCGGCATCAATGTCCGCCTCGATCAGTTGGAGCGCAAGGCCTTCACCGCCTGGCGCGAGTCTCGCAAGGATCAGGCGTTCGACATGTACGTCGGCGGCTGGTTCTCCGACTACGAAGACCCGAACAACTGGTACAACTTCTTCTTCGGCAACCCCGATCAGGAGTTCTGGCACACGCACTATCCGCAAGCCACGGCGGCGCAGGCCCCGAACGGCAAGGCGTTCCTCGATCTGATCCGCAAGAGTAACGTCCTCCAGGATCGCACGCAGCGGCAGGCCGGTTTCGAGCAGGCGGAGAAGCTCCTCATGGAAGATCTCCCGCTCGTGCCGATCTACAATAACGCCGATGTCGTGATGGTCAAGCCCTACGTCAAGGGCTTGGTCCATACTAGCATCGGTCAGGACCTCTTCGGCGGCGTCAAGATCCTCAAGCGCTAGCGTCAGGTAACGGCGGCGGCCCCTGCACCGGGGCCGCCGCCGATCGCGCACCCGCCGTGCCCTGTCGCACGGTGGCGCTTGTCGGGCACCGTTCGCGGAGGAGAGAGTGCCGTGGGGGCCTACATCGTTCGCCGCCTCCTGCTGGTCATCCCGACCTTGATCGTGATCTATAGCCTCACCTTTTTCGTCATGCATGCCACTCCCGGCGGCCCGTTCGATGCCGCAGGGGACAAGCCTTTGCCCGCTGCGGCACGCCGGAATCTGGAGCGGAAGTACGGCCTGGATAAGCCGCTCTGGCAGCAATACTTCGTCTACCTCGGCAATCTGGCGAAGGGTGACCTCGGCCCTTCCTACGCCGCGCGCAATCGACAGGTGACCGACATCATTCGCGAGTCCTTCCCGCGCTCGGCGCAACTCGGATTGGTGGCGCTGCTCGTCTCGGTCGTCTTCGGCATCGGCCTCGGGATACTCGCCGCCATCAAGCAGAACACGTTCGCCGACTATGCCTCGATGCTGGTCGCCACCGTCGGGATCTCCGTGCCCTCATATGTCACCGCCTCCGTCCTGATCTGGATCCTCGCGATCCAGTTGAATCTGGTGCCGACGAGTGGCTGGGAAGGGATTTTCAGCAGGAACATCATCATCCCCGTCATCGCGCTCTCCTTCTTCCCGATCGCCATTTTCGCGCGGTATACGCGCGCCGCCGTCCTCGGCGTCCTCCGGCAGGATTACGTGCGCACCGCGCGCGCGAAGGGCCTCGGGGAGCGCATGGTGTTGCTGCGACATGTGCTACGCAACGCGCTCATCCCCATCGCGACCGTCGGCGGGGTGCAATTCGTCGCGATTATCACCGGCTCATTCTTCGTCGAGACGGTCTGCAATATCCCCGGCGTCGGCAACCTCTTCGTCCGCAGTTCGACCGGGCGCGATTACCCGATGCTGATGGCCCTGACACTGATGCTGGCCCTGCTGACGATCATCGCCAACCTGCTGGTCGATCTCCTGTACGCCTGGCTCGACCCGCGTATCAGCTACAACTAGCCACCCAGAGCGATCCTCTGGCGTCGGATGTGCGGGGGCCGCGTGGGAAGGGAGCGCAGATGAGTACGATCAGCACGACAGCGGTGAAAGAGGGTGTCCTCGGCCCGCTCGCCGAGACAACCCGCAAGAAGCCGCGCAGTCTATGGGGCGATGCGGTACGGCGACTGCTGCGGAACAAAGCCGCTGTGTTGGGTCTGGCCTTCATCACCCTGGAGATCATCCTGGCGCTCGCCGCGCCGCTGGTCGCGCCGTACCACTATGCCGAGCGGTCGGAGGGGGCGACCACGCAGCCGCCCACCCGCGCGCATCCCCTCGGCACCGACGGACAGGGCCGCGATGTCCTGAGCCGGGTCATCTACGGTGCCCGGATCTCGCTCTCGGTCGGCTTCATCGCCGAGATCCTGATCCTCTGTATCGGGGTGCCGCTCGGACTCCTGGCGGGGTATTACGGTAAGTGGGCCGACACATTGCTGATGCGCTTCGTGGACATCATGTATGCCTTCCCCGATCTCCTGCTGATGATCATCCTGATGACCTATCTCAAGGCGAAGCTCCCGACCGCCGATGGTGGGCCGCTGCTGCTGGCCCGGCGCTTCTGGGAGTGGAGTGGCGGCACGGCCGGGATCTTCCTGGCCCTCGCGATCACCTCCTGGCTGACCCTTTCGCGACTGGTGCGTGGCGAAACCCTCTCCCTCAAACGCCGCGAATTCATCGAGGCGGCACAGTGCATCGGCGCGACGCATGGGCAGATCATGCGCCGCCACCTGTTGCCGAATGTCCTGGCACCAATCATCATCTCGGCCACGCTCGGCGTACCCGCCGCGATCCTGGCGGAGGCCGGTCTGTCGTTCATCGGCATCGGCGTTAACCCGCCGACCCCGTCCTGGGGCCAGATGATCTTCGACGGGCTCGGTGGGCTGCGGTCGGTGCCCCACATGGTGATCGCGCCCGCCGCCGCGCTCGCGCTGACCGTGCTCTCGTTCAATTTCCTGGGCGACGGCCTGCGCGACGCGCTCGACCCACGGATGTGAGGCGGCAGGTCGAAGGTCGAAAGGGAGCGGATCCACGAACTGGATCCGCCCCCCTTCTTGCCGTTTTCGACCTTCGACCCGTCACCCCTACGGCCTCGTCACCGTCGCGACGCGTGTGGCGACCCCGACGCTCGATGACGCGCCCACCACGCCAGTCAACAGGACGATCAGGAGGCAGCCCGCGAGGCAGAGGAACAGCACGCCACCCAGCACCCCGAGCACGATCCAGAGGGTGCGGTTGTTGTTGGTCGCCGCAGGGGCGGGGTAAGGTCCAGCGGCAGCCGCCGCGCCACCGTAGGGCGTGCCGACGCGCGTCGGATCGTGGGGGGCGGCGCCACGCGTCTGATCGTAGGGCTGGGCCGGGTATGGCGACGCCGGTGCGACGGCCTCGGCTCGCGCTGGGGCCGTCGGCGGTGCGCCAGCCTGCTGGCCCGCGCCCGGCGTGGGATAGGTGACGCTCGCGCCCGGCCCCCACGGGGCGCTCGGCGGCCCATACCACTGGGGAGGCGACGACTGATAGCCCTCGGGCTGGCGTTGCGGCGGCTCGACCGGCGTGGGTCCCGGCACTACCACCGGCTCGGGCCAAGCACTGGCGGGCGCTGGGGACGGGACTGCGGCCAAGCGACGGGTGCCGTCCGACGGCTCCTCGGCCACTAGCCCCTGTTCGCCCGGTGCCAGCGGCTTCCACGATTGGTAATTCCAGCTGCCCTCCGGTCCCTGTCCCTGATCGGTGCGCGCGGTCGGGGTCGGGATGGGGTCTGCCGGGCCGACCGCATCAGCTACACCCTCGGAGGAGGGGGATGATGGCGGGAGGTCGAACGACATCGTCGGGGCATCGCGCGCCGACGGGGGCAGCGGCCCTCCCGCCGGCTCGACCGGCTCGACCGGCTCGATGGAGGCCGAGATGGGCAGCTTGGGGAGGTCGAACGACATTGTCGGGGCATTACGGATCGGGGAGATGTCCTCATGTGCGGCGACCGCCGGTGCTTCCTGGACGGGTCCGGCGACGTTCGCGGGCGGCTCGTCAGTCCTATCGTCGCGGGCGGGCGACTCGCCCGACGCCGGTGCCGCCAGCGGGACGAGGGGCGCTGCGCTGGCGACAGGGTCATCTCGCGCGGGAAATGGTTCGAGCGGTGGCCGCTCGAAGGCGACGGTCGCGTCCTCGCGCGCCTCGGGCTGCGGATTGGCCGCCCCGGTCGGGCGTTCCTCGGGCGCGGCCCCTTGGAGCGGTTGGGGCAGGCGCGTCCCGCAGCGTTCGCAGAAGCGGCTGTGGGCGCGATTCTCGGCACCACACGCGGCGCAGACGACCAGTTCGTCGCCGCCCCCGCTCGGTGGGTTGATCACTACACTGCTCCTTTCCACGGTCGCGCCGGGACGGGGCGTCGTCGCCCCCCATGTGCCCGTGCCGACCGCCCCACGCCCCACGTCCCACTCACGTCTTACGTCTCACGCCTCACGTCTCACGTCTCACGCCTCACGCCTCACGCCTCACGCCCGTTGCGGATCGGGTGTGGGCGGCGTCGCCTCTGGCGCGAACGTCGGAAGGTCGCTGAAGTGGTGCCGGTAGATCACGACGACAAGCGCGCCGAGCAACACCCCGAACCAGAGGGTGGCGAAGCGGATCAGTAGCGACCCGGCCACGGCGAGATCGCGCGTCATCAAGGGCGAGGCGACAACGGCGAGGAGCAGCCCGGCGATGCTGGCGTCGGCCACGCCGAGCCCACCTGGCAGGAGCGAGGCCGAGCCGATCAGCGTGGAGAGCGCGAGGATCGAGGTGGCGGCGATCAGCAACGTCCAGGAGCCGGGCAGGCCCAGGCCGAGCAGGACGAGGAAGAACGCCACACATTCGCCAGCCCAGGAGACGAAGCCGCAGAGCACGGCCAGCCCGAAGGGCCGTGGCCGCAGGAGTTCGTAGCTGCTGGCGTAGAAGTCGCGCAGGTGATGGATACGCGGGGCCAGCGGCCTGAAGCCCTCCCCCAGGGCGAGCAGCCGTTCGGCGGTCGGGCGGTGCTGGACGACCGCCAGCGCGCCGAGCGCCCCGACCAGCGTGACGACGAGGATCGGCCAGCCGAAGCGCGTGTTGGCGAGGCCCAGGGCGGCCAGGAAGACGAGGGCCACCCCATCGGTCATCCGCTCGGCCAGGATCACCGGTGCCGACACGGCAAGCGGCGTCCCGACGACGCGACGCAGGAGGTAGGACTTCAAAAGTTCTCCGACCTTGCCGGGCGTCATCACCATGGTGAACGCGCTGAAGAAGATGCCGAAGCTGTCGCGCGTGCTGAGACCGCGCACCCCGATCAGCCGTAGATAGTATTGCCACTTCGCGAAGCGGAGCGCGTAATTAAACAGGGTCAAGCCGAGGATCGCCGGCATGAGCCGCCAGGAGAAGCCGCTCAGGGTGACGGAGAGCTTCTGCACATCCGCGACGAGTGAGAGCGCGGCCACGACGAGTACGCCGAAGACGAGGGAGAGGACGATCTTCCCGCGCTGCTGACGGAACATCCCGGCATACTCCATACCGCGCCCAGCGGGTGCCGGTGGCGGCGAGGCTCGACAATACCATCGACTGGGCGGGCCTGTGACATGGCGTAGTCTAGCACATCGGGCCGCAGGACAACCCGGCCCGCCGCGCTCGTAACGGGCCGACCGTTCGCATTCCGGCAAGAAATATGCTATGAATCACGCGGGTTAGTGGGAGGGTAGGTGGTCCACCGCGCGGCACCGACACGCCGTACCGCGCGGCAATCGCCGCTGCTGCTCGACGTTCCCGCGAGCGCCAGTCATACGCCGTTCCGATGCGCGCTCCAGTTGCCGCCAGCATATGTACGAGAGGTTTGATCGATGGTCGGCGACCAGGATCCGGCGCGAGAAACTGATCAGGTTCAGCCCCAAAAACGGATCGTCATCGTCGACGACGACCGGCAACTCGCCGCATTGATGCACGAATTTCTCACCGATGAGGGCTACGCGGTGGAGGTCTGCTCCCACGGCGAACAGGCTTTCCCGGTCGTCCGCTCGCTCCTGCCGGATCTGATCATCCTCGATGTTCGCATGGCCGAGATCGACGGGCTTGGCGTCCTCTACCTCCTCTCCACCGATCCGCAGACGCGCCGTATCCCCGTCCTGATCTGCACCGCCGTTTCGGCCGGCGAGATGCAGCCATGGCAGGACGTCCTCGATGAGAAGGGGGTCCCGATCCTCTACAAACCGTTCGAGTTGGGGCGACTCTCCAGCCAGATCGAGGCGATGCTTTGACTGGGACAGGGTCGCGGTTCCGTTGCCCTGAGCGGGGTGCGCGAGCGCAGGAAGCCATAGGCGATGCAGGCTGAATCGGAGAACGGTGCGGGCATACGGGATGGCACGGGGGAGCGTTTACCCGCGCCCGCGCGTCGCCTGCTGACATCCGGGCAGGCGATAACGCTGGTGGGCGCGCTGGTCGCGGTGATCCTGCTCGCGGACCAGTTGACGAAGCTCTGGATCACCGCGCGCTACGGCCCCTGCGGCAGCCTGGTCTTCACGCCGGTGCTCGGTCGGAACGCCGGATTCTCCTACGTCTGCAACAGCGGCACCGCGTTCAGTCGCTTCCAGAACACGCCCCTGGTCTGGCTCCCCGTGTTGATCGCGGTGACGGCGGTCATCTGGCTCTGGCTGCGATCACTGACCGAGGCCCAAACCGCGCAGCAGATCGCCTTCGGGCTGATCATCGGCGGGGCGCTCGGGAATGTGATCGACCGGGCGCGGCTCGGCTACGTGGTCGATTTCATCGATCTGCGCCTGAACGACCAACTCCGCTGGTATGTGTTCAACGTGGCCGACTCGTGCATCTGTATCGGGGTGTTTGCGCTGGCCCTGTTCTTCTGGCGCACCGAGACGAGGGGCCGCGCGCGCGCAGACAATGCTGTCGAGTAGCAGCCGGTGGGTCCGGTCCCGGCGCGGCCTGGTTCATACGGGGGGCACCCGTCGCATCATCGCCCGTGCCACGGCTCGCGGGACCATTCGTCGCAGCGCGCCTGTTACGAGGCCAGGTGCTGACGCACGGTGTCGAGTATCTCATCGATACTGAAGGGTTTGCGGATCAAGCCATTATAGGCGATGGTGCGAAGGCGAGATGCGAGGAGGTTGATCGGGGCGGCGGTGATGAAGACGACCGGTGTGTGGACGGTTGCCGGATTCGCCCGCAGTAGGCGGCAGAACTCGATCCCATCCATGCCGGGCATCATCACGTCGAGGAGGATCAGGCCGGGTGGGTCGGCCAACGCCATCTTTAGCGCCATCCCGTTGACCCCCGTTTGGACGCGATAGCCTTCCTCTTCGAGAATATCCGCGAGCATCTCGGCGATATGCGGGTCGTCTTCCACCACGAAGACGGTGCCCACGGTCTCGGCAATCATCGGATCCGCCATTCTACCCCCTATCGCCCTCACCAACGCGTATCTTACCACGCGACAGCCGCGTCTGATGGCGGCGACCGCCGCACGTTTCGCGCCGAGGCCACCCCACGCTCGCGCCGGGTTCAGCCGGGGCTGCTGGCGCTGGCGTGCCGGGTGCGACGGAGGCGGGCGCGCTCGGTGAGGAGACCGCTCGTCAGCAACAGCAGGGCGATCATGACAAGCACGCGGACAACGCCGAAGAGGTCGCCCAGGATCCCGGCGAAGAGGATCGGGATCAGCGCGACGGTGTTGGAGGTGGTGAAGAAGGCGGAGAGGACCCGGGCGCGGATGCGCTCGGTCGAGCGCTCCTGGAGCATCGTCTGGCTGGGGACGATGATGAAGGCGTTCACGATGCCCAAGCCGGCGGCGAGGAGTAGGGTGAGCGAGACCGGCGGGGCGAAGATATAGCCGACGCCGAGTCGCACGAAGAACGGTGCCAGGCCACCGGGGAGGAGCAGGACTCCCCCCCCGCCCCCCGGCACGCCGCGCATCAGCAACGATGGCAGCGTGGCGAAGAGGAGCAGTAGGATACCGACGACGATCAGCGCGCGATCGAGCAGCACCTCGCGGTTGAGGCGCCGCCCGAAGCGCCCGACCGCGATCACGCCGATGACCATGCCGATCCCGGCGGGGGTGATCACCGTGGCGAGGCGACTGGTCGGCAACTTGAGGACGGCGACGACGAACTCCGGCGCGAGGGTGGCGAGCATCAGGAAGGCCGAGTTGGCGAGCGTGAGATAGGCGATCGCCTTCCGCAGGAGCGGATCGCGCGCGAGATACTGCACGACCTCGCGGAGGTCGCCCCGGATCGTGCGCCCCGCCGCGCCCACGCCCGCGTCACCGGCGCGTGACACGCGCGGCAGCGAGAGGATCAGCCCCATGCAGAAGAGGTAGAGGATCACGACGACGATGTAGACGGTGCGGAGGCCGAGGAGGGCGGTGAGGATCGGGCCGAGGGTGACGAAGCCGAGGAGTTGCGAGCCGATGAAAGTCAGGCTGAACAGGGCGTTGGCGCTGATCAACTGCTCCTTCGAGACGAGGAGCGGGATCATCGAGCCTTCCGAAGGGCCGAAGAATTGGCCAATCGAGGAGAACGTGAAGCAGAGCGCGTAGATATAGATCAGGGTGCCGAGCAACGGCCATTCGGGCCGCACGAAGAGATACCCGGCAATGCAGCAGGCGCGACCGAGATTGACCCCCGCCATGATCCGCCGCTTGTCCGAGCGATCGACGATGACGCCGGCCAGGGCGCTGAAGAGGATCGGCGGCGTCGCGAAGGTGAGGATGAGGATCGCCACGGCGGTGTTCGCGCCGCCGATGCCGCGCTCCTCGATGATCCGGCGTACCTGGATCAGCAGCGTGAAGTTGATCGTCTGCTGGGCGGTCTGCGAGAGCGCCTGCGCCAGCCAGAGGCGCAGGAACGCCTGGTTTGCCAGCACGCCGACGAACCCGCCGTGCCCGCCCGGCGCGTGCCGGGCGGACCGTGGCCGCGCTTCGTCGCCGCCACTCATCGCGCCCGGGCCGAGGCGTCGGCGGGCGTCGCTGCCGGTGTGGCCTCCCCTCGGCTGACGAAGCGCTTCATCCGCTTCTCCAGTTCCCGGCGGGTCAGGAGCACTTTGCGGTCGCATCCGAGGCAGCGCAGGCCGATGTCGGCCCCGAGACGGACGACCCGCCACTGGTCGTTGCCGCAGGGGTGGCCTTTGCGTAGCTGGACGACATCATCGAGGAAGAATTCGAGCGGCATTCTCTCACCTACCGGCATCACACCAGGGCGCGAACCGGCGACGCGAGGACCGTCCCGCCATGGCCCGCTCCGGGTTCGTTCTCAGTATAATACGGGGGAGGATACGGGGTGGGCAGGTTGGCAGGTTGGCAGGTTGCAGGTCGGCTGCGACTTTCCGGGCGGTGCCAACAGGTAACCCGCGACCTGTCAACCTGCAACATCGAAAGGAGCAACGCGTTGATCGTCGTCGCGAGCAGTAACGGTGATGTGGGTATCCGTCAAGCGATGGAGGTGCTCCGCCAAGGCGGCAGCGCGATCAACGCCATCGTGGCCGGGATCAAGCCGGTGGAGAGCAATCCGGACGATCACAGCGTCGGCTACTCCGGCTTGCCGAACCTGATCGGTGAGGTGGAGCTGGACGCCTCGCTGATGGACGGGCGCACGCTGGAAGCCGGGTGTGTCGGGGCGCTCCACGGCTACGAACACGCGATCGAGGTGGCCCGTAAGGTGATGGAGGAGTTGCCGCACGTCCTGATCGTCGGGGCGGGCGCGGCGCGTTTCGCGAAGGAGATGGGCTTCCCGCAACGCGATCTCCTGACCCCCGAGGCGAAGGCGATCTGGGAGAAGGGCCTGGAGCGCGACACGACGATGACCCCCGGCGAGGTCCGGTTCGCGGAACGGATGGCCGAACTCTCGCAGCGCGCCGCCGACCCGGAGCGACCGACCGGCACGGTCAACTTCATCGCGCAGGATCGCGACGGCAACATCGCCTGCGGGGTCAGCACGAGCGGCTGGTCCTGGAAATATCCCGGTCGGCTCGGCGACTCGCCGATCATCGCGGCGGGGAACTATGCCGACAATCGCTACGGCGCGGCGGCCTGCACCGGCCACGGCGAGATGGCGATGCGCGCCGCGACCGCGCACAGCGTGGTCCTCTACATGAAGATGGGGATGTCGCTCGACGCCGCCCTGCGCGAGGCGATGGCCGACTTGAAGGCGCTCGGCGGCCCGTGGGTGAGCCGGATGAACATCGTCGCGCTCGATCGCGACGGGCAGCCGAGCGGGGCCTCGAACGAGGCGGGCAAGACCCTGATCTTCATGCGCGACGACATGGCCGATTTCGAGACCAAGGAACGGTTATACATCCCCTAGTGCCGGGCCTGGCCGGGGCGGGCGCGGTTAAGTGCGGTTGGATGCGGCGGTCATCGGCGGCAGCGCGGGGGACGCAAGGGCGTCCGGCTGAATGTCCCCGCGCCCCGCGCCCTGCCGCCGATGGGGTGCGGTTCAAACTCGCGCGCGGGTGGTTTGGGGGGGGCGTGTGGCAGGAGGCCCCGGAGCGGCGGGCGCGGATTCTTCGCGGCGGCTCAGAATGACAGCTCCTTACGTGTGTGGCCGACCACTGACGAATTGTCATTCTGAGGCCGCAGCCGAAGAATCCGCGCCCGCCTTGGTGACCACCACTCCCACGCACAGTATCGAAACGCATCCCCGCCAATGTGCGTAGCATGGTACGGTGGGAGGGCATGTAGTCGCCCGATCCTGCCGCAGCAGGGAACGCCTTCACGAGGCGATGCCAGGGCCGACCATGCTGGCACCCCACATATCCCCTCGCCACTCGCCACTCGCCTCTCGGCACTTCCTTACGGTTCTGGGGCCTCGATCTCCAGCATCGGGGTCGCGCGGGCGAGATCGAGATCGGTGTCGGTGATCGGCACGATCAGCATATCGCCGGGATCGGTGGTGGGCGGGTGCGCGGTAATGACGATCTCCGGCTCGAGCGCGTCATCGCGTACGACGTGCTCGGCGATGATCTGACGGGCCAGCACAAGTAGTAGCGCGCGCGCCTCGACCGCCGTGGTGGCCTCCTCGTAGGCTCCGGGGAGATCGGGGCAGGCGGCCCAGGTAACGGGCGCGCCGTCCTCATCGAGGGTGTCGCCAACTTCCAAGGCCAGATGGTAGTAGTGGGGCATAGACGGGCCGCTCCTCACGATCGCCGCGCGCCAGCCGCGACGCCTGGATAGGATACCCGCAGTGATGGTTGATAGGCCAGGGGGTGGGGGGGTGGCAGGTTGGCAGGTTGCAGATTATCTCCGACTGTTCGAGGAAAGCCCATCTGCAACCTGCCAACCTGGAACCATCACCAGCCCGAAAGGTGCGGTGACAACGAATGGTAGTCGCGATCGAGACGGTGGGACTGACGCGACGCTTCGGGGACCGCATGGCGGTGGACTCTCTCACGCTGGCGATCCCGGCGGGGACGGTCTTCGGCTTCCTCGGGCCGAACGGGGCGGGGAAGACCACGACGGTGCGGATGCTGACCGCCCTGATCGCGCCGACCGGCGGCTCGGCGCGCGTGGCGGGGCACCAACTCGGGGTGGATGACGAGGCGTTGCGCCGTTCGGTCGGGATCCTGACCGAGACGCCGGGACTCTACGACAAGCTCAGCGCGCAGCAGAATCTCGTCTTCTTCGCGCGACTCTACGACCTCTCGCGCACCGATGCCTTGCGCCAAGCCGAGCGTTACCTGCGGCTGCTCGGGCTGTGGGCACGGCGCGACGACGCGGTCGGCGGGTTCTCGCGTGGGATGCGGCAGAGGCTGGCGATCGCGCGGGCGTTGCTGCACGAGCCGTCGATCGTCTTCCTCGACGAGCCGACGGTCGGGCTCGACCCCGAGGCGTCGCGGACCGTGCGCGACTTCGTGAAGGAGTTGCGCGCCGACGGTCGGACGATCTTCCTGACGACCCACAACCTCGCCGATGCGGACGAGTTGTGCGATCTGATCGGGATATTTCAGGGCCGACTCCTGCACCTGGACACCCCGGCGCGACTGCGCGTCGGACTCTTCGGGCAGGGCACGCGCGTGGTCGTCGCGGGCGATGCCGCGCCGTGGGCGGCCACGGCGCGCGCGCTCCCCTTCGTGCGGGCGGTGGCCGCGACCGCCGACACGCTGGCGGTGACGCTTGACGACCCGGATGAGCAGAATCCGGCGTTGGTGACGGCGCTGGTGACGGCGGGCGCGGCGGTGCGCTATGTCACGCCGCAGCGCCATACCCTGGAAGATGTGTACCTGCAACTGCTGGACAACGCGCGTGACGAGGCGTGATACGCGCCGCTCGCAAGACACGTCAGGCCACGCGCCAGATCACGCGCCAGAGTAGTGGAGGAGCGATCATGCGGCGGGTGCTGGTCATTTTGCAGAAAGAGTGGCTGGAGTTGCGCCAGGATCGCTTGATCCTGCTCGGCACCTTCGGCCCGGCGGTCATGTTGACCCTGCTGCCGCTGCTCGGTATGTTCGCGGTGAGCCGCGCGCCGGATGGCCCGCCCCAGGACAACAACACGCTGACGGCGGCGAACCCGATCCTGACCGGGATGACGCAGCGCGAGTTCGGGCAGGCGATCCTCGGGCAACAACTCTCGGTCCTGTTCTTCCTGCTGCCGCTGATCATCCCGAGCGTGATCGCGGCCTACAGCATCGTCGGCGAGAAGGCCGCGCGCACCCTGGAACCGCTGCTGGCCTCGCCGATCAGCACCTGGCAACTGCTGCTCGGCAAGAGCTTGGCCGCGCTGCTCCCCTCGGTGGGCGTCACCTGGATCCTGGGCGGCGTCTTCGTCGTGGGGGTGCGGCTCCTGGCCCTGTCGCCGCAGGTGGTGGAGGCGATCGTCAGTCCCGGTTGGGTGCTGGTGCTGACCCTCTGCACGCCCTTGCTGGCGCTGGTGACGATCGCGCTGATGGTGGCGGTGTCGGCGCGAGTGAGCGACCCGCGCACCGCGCAGCAGATCTCCGGGGTGCTGGTCCTGCCGGTCGCCACCTTCATGGTCGGTCAGGTGACGGGGCGACTGGTCCTCAATCCCCAATTCGCGCTGCTGGCTACGGTCGTGCTGGCGATCGTGGCCGCGCTGGCGCTGGCGCTGGCGACCCGCCTCTTCCGGCGCGAGGTGATCCTGACCCGCTGGCGCTGATGGGGTGCGGGTGACCTCTCCCCCCGGCCCCCTCCCCGGTGCGGGGAGGGGGTGCCTCGTTGGGGCGCGGTTGCTTCCGGGCCAAGTGCAGCGAGGGCAGAGCGTCTTCCCCGCCGCGATAAGGGAACCCCGCCCCCACACCAGACACCCCGATCCACACCACCGCGTCCCAATGAGGCACCCCCTCCCCGCACCGGGGAGGGGGCCGGGGGGAGAGGTCACCCCATCGCGCGCCACTCGACGAGCGCGCCGAGGAGGCGCGCGTTCTGCGCGGGGGTGCGGACGGTGATCCGCAAGTGGCCGGGGATGAGCGCGTGGTGGGCGAAGTTGCGGACGACCATGCCGCGCTCCTCCAGCCAGGCGTAGACCGCCTGGGCGGTCGCCGGATCGGCCCAGCGAGTGAGGACAAAGTTGGTGGCCGTCGGGTAAACGTGCGCGCCGAGCGCGCGCAACGCCTCGGCGAAGCCCGCGCGCTCGGCGACGATCGCCGCGACGTGCGCGCGCATACCGTCGAGGTCGCGCAGGGCGGCGGCGGCAACGCGCGCGGTCACCACGCTGACGCTGTTCGGTGGTCGGACGCGATTGAGCAGCGCGGCGACTTCGGGCTGGGCGACGCCCCAGCCGAGGCGCATCCCGGCCAACCCGAACCCTTTGGACATCGTGCGCACGACGATCAACTGCGGATAGCGGGCGATCAGTGGCAGCGCCGACCAGCCGTGGTACTCCACATACGCCTCGTCGATCACGACCATGCACGGCGCGGCGGCGATCAGTCGCTCCAACGCCGCCGGATCGGCCGGGTTGCCGGTGGGGCTGTTGGGGTTGCAGACGAAGATGATCTTGGCCCCCTGCGCGGCGGCCAGCACGGCGTCCACGTCGAGCGCGAAGTCCGCGCCGAGCGGGACGGCGCGGACGACCGCGCCGAGCTGGCGGGTGCAGATGGCGTACATCGAGTACGTCGGCACGGAGATCACCGCTGCGTCGCCGTTGTCGAGGAACGTCTTGGTGATCACGTCGAGGATCTCGTCCGCCCCGGCCCCGATCGCGAGTTGATCCTGTCCCACGCCGCAATAGGGGGCGATCAGCGCGGTCAGTTCCGCGTAGGCGGTGTCGAAATACTCGTTGGGGATGCGCTCGGCGTCCGCGCGCTCCATGCTCGCCTCCCAGGAAGCGGGCGGGAAGGGCGAGGTATTGAGGTCGAAGCGGATCACGTCGCGCGGGTCGAGGCCGTGGCGCGCGGCCACCACCTCGCTCGACGCTTCCCACTCGTAGGGGTCGAGATTCAAAACCGCTTGGCGGGTCAGGCGTGCCAGCATACCTCCTCCTCATCCATCGGGGCTGAGTATACACCGCCGCGCCGAGGGAGTCTGCCACCCGCCGAACCGCCCCTCCCGGACGCGCTGGTGGGCGGGCACACTGCCCGCCCACCGCCGCGTCCGGTCCCCGTCGCCGGTCGTGTTTATTGGGGGATACGGTTGGTACTGAAGTAGCTGCTGTAGGCCTGCCAGAGGACCTGCGCGAAGTAGGTACGCGTGGAAGGGCCGTTGTAGCCAGCCGGGCCGCCCCAGGTGTCGGTCGGGGCCGACGTGCCGGGGATGTTGCCCGCGTTGGCGAAGTACGTCACCGCGTCCTGCCGGTGGCCGGAGGCGGGCGGCAGGGCGGTGTAATAGGCCGGTTTGTCTTCCAGGAGGGTCCAGTACTCGCTGCGGATCATCGCGCGGGTCACGAAGCTGACCGCCTGCACGTGCAGCACCGGGCCGGTCGGGTCGAAGGTGCCATCCTGGTAGCCGCGCGCGACGTTGTAGAACGCGAGCGTCCCGGCGTTGCGCCAGAGGTCGTCGTCCACCGACCCCTTGTCGATGAAGCTATTGCCGTGGTCCTCCTTATCCCAGCCGAAGGCGCGCGCGACCATGCCGGCGACGTGGATGCGGAGCAGGGGGCCATCGGGGACGAAGCACTTGGCGACACCGCCGGGGGTCGGGTTGTCCGAGCCGAGGATGATGCCGCGCGCCGCGAGGTTGACGATCGCGGTGTAGTTCGGGGTGCCGGTGTTCACGTCGCAGAATTGCGGGATCGGCGCGAACGCGGCGACGACCGTGCGGTTCTTGGTGACCGGCAGGGCCAGCGGATTGCCGAAGCCGGCGAAGATGCCGTCGATCGTCCAGCCGAGCAGGATACTGCCGCTGTTCGGGGTCGCGGCGTAGGTCTGGGTCGAACCGGCGGGGGAGGTGTAGCTCCCCGCGCCCGGATTCACGCCGCCGCCGCCGGTGATGGTCAGCACGGTGGTGAAGGTGGCGGGTGCCGGGCTCGACGACGGGCTCGGCGACGCGGCGACCGCGATCACCTCGTAGGCCCCGATGTCGCAGGTCGCGCCCTGCGGGCGGGTGACGCCGCGCTGGTCGGTGGCCAAGCAGCCCGCGCCGGTGGCCGGGATCTTATCGATCGCCGGGCTGCCGACGAGCAGCGCGTGGGTCGCGGTGGTGCCGGGGGCGTTGATGGTCAGCGGCCCGAGTTGCGGGTTGGCGATGTTGATCTGGCTGCCCGCCGCCGTGAAGGCGCAAGTATTGGCGCTGTCGATGTTGTAGCCGCCGTCGGTGAACAGCGTGCCGGAGCAGTTGTACTCGGTATTCCCGGCGACGATCGAGTTCTGGACGCTGGTCGTCGTCGCCAACGCCCTGACTTCGGTGAGAGGCGCGGGGACGGTCAGCAGGCCGCTGCTGTTGTTGACGACGGTGACGGAGTTGAGCGTCGCCGTGCTGTCGTCCTTGTTGGCAATGGCCCCCCCACCGCCCGGCGCGCTGTTGCCGCTGATGGTGACGTTGGTGGCCGCGAAGCTGGTGCCGATGGCGCTGATACGCGCGGCTTGGGGCGTGCCGTTGCTGCCGGGGCCGAAGAAGCGCCCCTCATCGCCATTCGAGACGGCCCCACCAACCCCGGACCCGGAAACGAAATTGTTGATCAGCGCGCTCTCGCTGACGGTGAACACACCGATATTGTAGATGCCGCCGCCATTCCCGGCGGCGAACTGGCCCGTACCGAAGTCCGCCGCGCTGTTGCCATCCACGGTCACGCCGACCAGGGCGATCGTGCCGATGTTGGCGATCCCACCGCCAGTGCCGCCAATGTAGAATGCGCCGCTGAAAGGGAACAGGAATCCGGACGCGATATTGTTCCTCAGCGATCCGCCGCTCATCTGCACGACCGAGTCGTTGACAGCATTATCAACGAAATTCGCGATGCCGCCGCCGAAAACCGTGGCATTGTTATTGATGATGTCGGTGCCGACAATCGTCACTATGGCGATGGCGCTGATTCCTGCGCTCGCGGGGATCGCCGTAACCCCTTCGTTGTACAGCCCGCCGCCCGCCGCAGCGCTGTTGCCGAGAATCCGGCTATTGTTCAGGGTCAACACGCCGACGTTGTAAATACCGCCGCCGTTACCACCGATGAAGGAGGACGATCCTGGAGAATTCGCGGTGTTGGTGGCGAATGTGCTACCGCTGATGTCAGCCTGGCCGACGTTGTAGAGCCCGCCGCCATTCGCGCCCAGGTTACCGCTGACGACGCTGCCGGTGAGGGTCAACGTGCCGACGTTGTAGATGCCGCCGCCGTTGCCGGGGACATTGCCACCCTTGAAGCCATTGTCCTTGACCGTGCTGCCGGTGATGACGAGGGTCAAGCCTGGCCCGTTGTAAATGGCCGCCCCATCCGGGTCGGTATCAACTTGGCCGGTATCGTTGTCCTCGACGGTCATCCCGGTGAGCGTCAGCGTGCCGCTGGTGCCGCCGTTGTGCCGGATGCCGCCGCCGGGGCCATTGGTGGCGTAGCCGTCGCGGATGGTGAAGTTGTTGAAGGCGACGGTATAGCCGCCGAAGACATCGAAGACCCGGTCCCAGCTTGCTTGAAGTACGATCCCATGCACCGTCGCGCCGTTGCCGGTGATCGTGATATTCGCCTTGACGTCGAGGTCGCCGGTCGCGGCGTTATCTTCGCCGTTACCGCCGATCGTGAGCGTGTAGGTCGTACCGGCAACCAAGACGATCGTGAAGGTGTTGGCCGCGTCGAGCAGGGCCAGCGCGTTCGCCTCCTGGATCGCCGCGCGGAGGGTGCAGGTCGAGGGGGGCGTGGGCGTGGGCGTCGCCGTGGGGGTGGGGTTGGGGCTGGGGTTGGCGGCATTGCTGGTATTGCACACCCCATCGCCCGGCGTCACGTCGGGCAGGTCGGTCGCGTCGTTCACGATGAAGGTGTAGGCCGCCGCCGCGCGGGCCGGGCGCGACGATGGCGGTTTGGGCGGCGATGGTCGTGAGCATCCCGCCGAGCAGGGAGAGGAGCAGGGTGACGACCATCAAGAAGCGCCAGTGATCGGCCAGTCGGCGACGGCCATGGTGGGCGGTGGTGGCGTTGTGCACGGTGGCCCCTTTCATCGATGCATTGCTTGATGACGTTGTCGATACGTTGTCCCATGAGCGTTGTAAGGGCGACCATGCGTTGTTCGCCGGGCCGCGCGCCGTCCTCCTCCCGTGCTGCTGCGACATTCCCGGTCCGCGCGTACAGGGCATACACGCCAGGGGCACGTTGTTTATATGAACAAGTGCAGTATAGTATTACAACGTGACTTCGCTCAGGAGCGGTCAAGCAGGCGTAGCCGTCGCAAACGGCGCGCGCGGTGGGCGCGTGCGGCGGCGTGGTTGCGGCGCCGGATCTCGTGGAGGAAGGCGCGCATCGC